>Ga0153954_1000419_pt1 | contig 34441 bp, 26 predicted proteins | sample TSFL038MetaG_FD_102277 | JGI IMG/M metagenome (GOLD analysis project Ga0153954, IMG submission 102277) | Attine ant fungus gardens microbial communities from Florida, USA - TSFL038 MetaG | ecosystem: Host-associated > Fungi > Mycelium > Unclassified | place: USA: Florida, Wekiwa Springs State...
GGCGTTGGCGTTGGCGTTGGCGTCGGCGTCGGGGTTGGCGTCGGCGTCGGCGTCGGGGTTGGAGTCGGAGAAGGTGTAGGCGTCGGCGTCGGAGCTGGCGTTGGCGTGGGTCCCGGCGTTGGTGTTGGCGTGGGTCCCGGCGTTGGTGTTGGCGTGGGTCCCGGCGTTGGCGTTGGCGTGGGTCCCGGCGTTGGCGTTGGCGTCGGATCTGGTGTTGGCGTCGGGGTTGGACCCGGTGTAGGCGTCGGCGTCGGGGCTGGCGTGGGTGTGGGTCCCGGCGTTGGGGTCGGAGTCGGAGCTGGCGTTGGCGTGGGTCCCGGCGTTGGGGTCGGAGTCGGAGCTGGCGTTGGCGTGGGGCCCGGTGTTGGCGTCGGAGCCGGCGTCGGAGTCGGGGCCGGTGTCGGAGTTGGGGCCGGCGTTGGAGTCGGCGTCGGCTGGGTTTGTTCGGCTGCGGTGAAGAAGCTCTTAGTCACCACTCGACGACTGAGACCGGCGTTGAGCATGCGGACCCACTGGGCTGCGGCTTGTGGGTCGGGTTGGGTGTGGAGAACGTTGACGTAAAGCGAGTCCACGAACTCGCGGTTATTGCCACGGACGTCGACGCCAATGGACTCTAGCTCGCGGTTCGAGGCCAGAGCAAACTGTTGTCGCACGACATTGGGACTCACTCCGCGATCGAGTTGCCCCACCCAGTAATCGACTTCGGATTCTTGAGGTGAGCGGAAGAGAAAATTGTTGTAGAGTCCTACCACAAAAGCGGTTGCAGGTGTATTGGTGTTTGAAGCCTGGGCCGCATGGTTGGCAACGGCAGGCGGCGGAGCGCTTGCCGGAGCCTGCTGCATGGCTTGACCAGACAGAAGTGTTCGGTCTTCCAGGAAGAAGCTGGGTGCCACAAATCGCCGACGAGGCCGATTCAGGCTTCCAAATCCCGCTTCCCGCAACGCTTGTTTCAGTTTCCGAAACATGAATCTGCCTCCTCCCGGTGTGGTTGAAAGGACGTCCCGAGCGAAGAACTCCGAAACGTATCAACGATGTCGAATTAAGTTTGAGGCGAGATTTCCGATCAATAAGAGCAAGCAATTCTGGAACCGTGTTCTCACTGATCTGTTGTTCCTTTCTGCCGTGGAATACGAAAGTCTTTAGACCATCATCGGTTCAGACACATCCTTTCGGCATAGAACGACATCGCCAAAAGAGTGCTGTGAACCTCTATGCGTGCGAAAGAGATAGGGTTTGCGCATAATCCACATAAACAATGAGTCATCAAAATGAGAGGTGCAGAGCGATCATTTTGATGAAGGGATAAACCAATCGATGGATTAATGACGGTCCCATGCGTTCGGCTCGAGTCTCATTGCTCCATCATGACGGCGTAGAGTCCGGCTCATTCCAGGTTTACGACGCGACGGTCTGCGCTTTGCCCGGTCTGGAGGCGAAGCCGGAATGTTCGGGGGGTTGAGTTCAGTATATTCGTGACTTCGATATTTGCAACAGAAGTTGATAGTAATAAACGAGATATCCTGGCCGCTGGCTCACCTTGCCACGAGAGTGAAAGGGAACGGATGTTGCAAAGCCTTCTCTCTCCATGGGATAACCGGAACCGAGATAACTAGCTTGCCTAGAGCGGTTTGCGATGGGATCGCCTCCAAAATCCGGGAAGATCCGAGTGAAATCCCTGGGATCGATGGGTTGGACGCACCATCAACCGATGCCATGTAGATAACCGTACGGGTGAAACTGATGGCCTGTCCACTGGTGGGCCCAGGCTGGTGCCACCCAACCGGCCTCTTGACTTTCTTCGAGCCACAGGGGCACTCTCTGGCCTGAGTGTGGGCTATCCCAGCGATTACCGTTCTAGAATTTGTAAATCGCCTGAACGGCGGGAGATGCCGGGTGCCACGGTAGAAAATCGGGCCAGGAATGAATCGATCCGCGAGGCGTTTGTTGGAGGGAAAGGAATCCTCCTCAGGTTCTTTTCGCGACGAAGGATGCTTTATCGAGAGTCAGAAGAGAAGAATCTGGATTTTCATCAGGACGATATGCCTGGATTGAGCACATAGTGACCACGCTGGCTTGTCGAGGCTTCTGTGTGTGGACATCGCTACCGGTGTCGCATAGATTCGGTATTTCTTGAGAACCACCATAAGTTATGGTTGCAGATGGAACGTTCATGCCTATCTATCGCCTCTGGCTTTATCCTATGGGGGAAGGGTGGCACGGACAAGCGGGTACGCCTGTTTGTGCCTCGCCGTGAGGTTTTACCGCCGCAGAGATCTTCCGAAGACCTCGTGCGCGACTCATCCGAAGTTCGCGCTAGTCCAGTGATGAGCAGCCTGCGGGAAATGATGTGTGCCCAGCCACTGGACTACGCCAGCCGGGTTACGGCGAACGATCCGATCGGGAGCGGGATGACGTGGACCGAGCGGGGCTCGGCGGCCGTGTTGAGCCTGCGGACGCTGAGCTATCCACCGGAACGCTGGAGTCAGTTCTGGTCGAAGGTGGATCAATGGGGCTATCCTGTCGCGGTCTGAGCGGGGCGACGACACGGTCCGGCCTTCGTTCGGGGCCCGGCCGCGCCCATGGGGGCTGAATTAAGGACGGGGCCCATGAATCTGCTTCAGAAACTCCTCGACTTATTGACCGAGTTGGACAACCGCAAGTGATTCCCTCCTCGATCACGCTTTCCCCTGACTTCAGGCCGATCGCAACCGCCAACGGCTTTCGGGTGGATGAGCTTCCTTGTCGAGAAACCCCAAAAAAGCGTGTCGGACAGGCCAGATACTTGGTGCAGACCTCCGGACAAGTACCTATGATTCGGCGGTTGGATCGAGTTGGAGCCGTCGAACGATCGATGGTACGCTGTGGACCAGGGGAGCAAGACGATGAGTTCGCGCGCGATCTTCACGTGGGGTTGCCTTTTTCTTTGGGGTTGGACGGGGCCGGGGGCGGTTCTCGGAGAGGAACGGTTGACGCCGAAGACGCTGGGCGCGAAGCTGGCGGCCAAGCCTGAAGGCGAGGCCGCGGAGAATCTCGCGAAAGCCGTCCGCACTTGGTTCGGTCCAGAAGAGTTGCTCAGGGGGGCACGCCCCAAGGTCGACGCCCTCGAGGTGGCCTGGGCCATCGAAACGCCGGCCGCGACGACCGACGCGCAGGTGGTCTCCGAGGACGGAACTCATCGATTCCCGCTGGTCCGCATTGGCCAGAGTAACGTCTACGCGGCCTCCGTTTCGCTACCCGAGGGGACGGGCCTGCGTTGGGCTTATGAGGTTGGGGGCAAGCGGGTCGAGCGTCGAGGTGGCAATCGCGGCGCCTTCGACCTCGAAGTCTACACCGAGCACCCCGACAGTCGCCCCAGGTCCGACGTGCCCCAAGGGACGCTGACTCAACAACCCACCTGGAAGAGTAAGATCTTCGACGGCACGACTCGCGACTGGTGGGTCTATGTCCCCGCCCAAGCCAAAAACGGCGAGCCGGCCTGCGTCATGGTCTTTCAGGATGGAGGCGGCTACAAGGACTTTGTGCCGACCGTCTTTGACAACTTGATTGCGCAGGGAGATATGCCGGTCACCGTGGCGATCTTCATCAACCCAGGTCAATCCCCCGGCCCCGAAGGCCGACGTCAGCGGAGCGTCGAATACGACACCCTCTCGGACCGTTACTCGCGCTTCCTTCTTGAGGAGATCCTTCCCGAGGTCGAAAAGACCATCAAGCTTCGCCAAGACCCCGAGAGCCGGGCCGTCGCCGGGATCAGCAGCGGCGGCATCTGCGCCTGGACCGTGGCCTGGGAGCGGCCCGACGCCTTCCGGCGGGTCCTTTCTTGGGTCGGGAGCTTCACGAATATCGCCAGCGGCAAGACCGTCCGCGAAGGGGGACACAACTACGAAGCCCTGATCCGCAAGACTCCCAAGAAGCCGATCCGCGTCTTCCTCCAGGACGGCGCCAACGACCTGGACAACGCCAACGGCAACTGGCCGCTCGCCAACCAGCAGATGGCCAAGTCGCTGGCTTTCGCCGGCTACGACTATCAGTTCGTCTACGGTCAAGGTTTCCACAGCAACCGCCACGGCCGGGCGATCCTCCCCGACTCGCTCCGCTGGCTCTGGCGCGACCTCGCGCCGAATGCCAAGGCTTCGACGTCGAAGTGAGACATGTTGCGAAGAGAAAGACTGGGATGAGTCATGAGCCGGCTTGGGTAGCGCTGGTGGCCTATCCATCAGCGCTAACCACAAAGCATGGTATGAATATTTCTTGAGATTCCTTGGTGATTCGTCCACCAAGTTGCTTTCCCGTAGGGTGGGCACTGCCCACCAATCTCATGGCTTCGACCAGGGTTCAATCCCTGGTGGGCAATGCCCACCCTACAAGAAAGGGATTTGCCGGATGAACCACTTAGATTTCCAAAAACAAGAACGTTATCGAACGTAGAGGTTTCGGCTGTGAGTACTATCGTGCGGCTTCCTGACGTGAACCGGTACCTCGATCGGATGGCTCCGACTCCGCTGGTTCCGGTGCGGCTCGAGCCCTCGGGACCGGTGATCTGGTGCAAGCTTGAGTTCCTGAATCCGAGCGGTTCGACGAAGGATCGGATCGCCAACTTCATCTTGAGCAAGGCTCTGCGCCGAGGTGACGTTCAGCCCGGGGGAATCGTGGTCGAGGCCTCGAGCGGCTCGACGAGCATCGCGATGGCCCTGGCCTCGGCGCAGATGGGCCTGCACTTTGTGGCGGTGATGCCCGAAGGGGTGAGCCAGGAGCGTCGCTTGATCATCGAGTCGTACGGTGGCGAGGTCGTGTTCTCCCCCCGTGCCGAGGGGATTCGCGGTGCTTTGGCCGGAGCCGAGCGTGAAGCGGCCGCCCGAGGCGGCTACCTGCCGCACCAGTTCTCGAACCCCGACAACCCGAGCGCCCATCGGCACCAGACCGCGCAGGAGATCATGGGCCAGATCCCAGGCGGCTGCGTCGACGCGGTCGTCAGTGGCGTGGGGACCGGCGGTACGCTCGTCGGCCTCTGCCAGGGGTTCGCCGATTTCGGCTGCCGTCCCGCTGCCTTCGCCGCTCGGCCGGTGTCGGGCAAAGCTTTCGACAGTGCCGAGAGCTGCTCCTTCAGCGGCCGGATTCCCGGCGTCGTGGAAGGCCTCTCGACCATCTATGCTGAGAATCGCCCCGCCGGCCTCGTCGAACTCGACGTCGCCGACGACGAAGCCCTCGAAACGGCGAGGCGCCTGATTCGCAAAGGGTTTCCCGTCGGCCCCAGCTCGGGCCTCAACTTCCGCGCCGCGTTGATGGTCGCCGAACGCCTCGGTCCCGACGCCCATATCGTCACCGTCTTCCCGGATCGGATGGAGCGGTACTTCTCCACCGAGTTGTTCCGCAAAGATTGAACTCCGTTACGCGCGAAGCTTTGGCGTTCAGCCCTGGAGTTCAGGTGTTCGTTCATGAGTGATCTTTGATGAATGGTCGCCCGCCCCTCACGGACCTCTTGGATTGGCGGGCGGGCATGGCCCATCATGGATTTTGCCGAGGTGTCAGGCCGAAGCCTGGTGGGCCGTGCCCACCCGATCCGAGACCACCTTGTGAAACGGTCGATCGAGGTCGACCGGGCAACGACCGAGGGGCGTAAGCATGACCTCGTCCTTGTGCCTGGCGGTCACCCTGCACTGTTTGTCGGCGATCAGGAGTTGGTGGACGAGTTCCGTCGGTTGAGTGACACCGCGAAGAGGCTTGCCTCCGTCTGCACCTGCGCCCTGCTCGTTTCCAAGACCGGGCTAGCCGACGGCAAGACGGTGACGTTCCATTGGGACTTCGTCGAACTGCACCGACGCCAGTTCCCGGCGATGACGGTGGCCGCGGAGCATCGCTACTACCAGGATGGCATGCGGCTCGTCCTGGTCATCGGCCGGCATATCTACTGGGATCGACATGATGCTGCGGTTCGTTGCCGCGGCGTGGGGCGAGACGGTCGCAAAGAAGGTCCAGGGGTTCTTCGAGTACTTCCCGAAGCCGCTACTTCGGCCTATTTTCAAAAGCTTTCCGCCCGAGCCGCTGCCGCCAGTAACCCGGGTCAGCCTCAATCTCAGAGAGAAAGCGGCAAGCAATCGGTTGCGGGAGCCGCTTGCCTTGCTCCCAGGCACGGACGGTGTTGATGTTCACACCGAGAAAACTCGCCAACACCGCCTGGCTCATCCCAAGCAATGCCCGGACGCGCTTGACGTCGCCGGGCTGATAGCTCTGCGATGGCGCAACCTTGTAGGTTCGGACCGTCAACTGTTTGCTCTCGAGGCCATCGGACCTCAAGACCTCGGTCGCCTCTTCGATCGCGCTCAGAATTTTCGAACCCGCCGAGTCGCTATGATGAGTGCCTTTAAGGGCCTTATCCCGGCGGTGTTGAGTTCCGGTCCTCGCCTTCGGGGGTTAATCGCCACTTTTCCCCCTGGAGGAGCCGGGAGGCGAGAATCGCAGTTTGCGTAGGCCGCCGGTGTGTTCAATGACGGGAGCCCCGTCGGGTGAGTTGATCAGTTCCAACTCCAAGGCTCAGAGAGCCTCGTCACCGAGCCTGAGGCGATGCCGATCGCGTAGGAAAGCTGGGAAGTGGATGAACCGCAAGAGTTCGGGGGTCTGGTGATCCGCCACTGACCAGTCTCAGACAACCTCAAGGACAACCGCCGGCTTCCAAATTTCTATAGTACCTGGTACCCCCCAATTGCCTCTACCCCATCGGGCCACCTTTTGTCTAGCGTTAGATCGGTTTGCGATGGGATAGCCCACACGAAAGCTGGAAAGTGACCACGTGGCTCGAGGACAGTAAAGAGGCTCTGCGGGTGGTCCTGGTGGCTTGTCTACCAGGGTCACCCCATCCGCTTATCTACAGAGCATCGGTTGATGGTACGTTCATCACATCAATCCCAAAGATTCACCCCGGTCTTCCGGAATCTTGGAGGCCATCCCGTCGCAAACCGCTCGAGATGATGCAGGCCCGTGTCGTCAATGCGGAGTGATCAAAGACATCAAATGCGTGATGGCGCGATGGAATATTTGTCATCAAATGTGCGGGAGAGCTGGGTTCACGCCCCAGGAGTGTCGCAACGTCATGACCCATTGCGGCTACATTGCTACATTTACGGCGTCAAAAGCTTGGCGGCATGCTCGCTGGGCCTCGCCTGCTGGGCCGAGGAGGGTGCGCGCCTCCTCGATGCGCCTTTCCTCCAGGAATCCCCGGAGTGCACCGATGTCGTCGATCAGCTCGTCGAGCCGGCGCCGGGCCTCGGCGTCGAGCGACCCACGCCGGAGGATCGCCGCCGGGCCGAGCTTCCGGACCAGGTCTTCCCACCGGTCGATCCACATCAAGGCCTCCTCCACTTTGCCGAGCCGCACGGCGTACTGGACATCTGTGTACGCTGGCGTCATCTCGTCGAAGAGCACGGGCGGCGCGGGATAGTAGGCGAGAACCAAGACGACGACCGCGGGGACGGCCGCGACGAAGCTAAGCGCAGCCGTCCATCTGGGGGACAGGGGCCGTTCCCAGGCGCGCGTCCCCGATCCCGAATGCGTCGCTTCCAGGGAACGGCCCCAGCGCGAGAAGGTCGCGCGGATTCGCGGCTGGCGGGCGACCAGCCCCACCGCAGCGAGCAGGGCGATAGGAGTGAGCGCCGGCAGGCGCGGTTCGACGGACTTCACCACGGTTGCCCATACATCGGCTCCGACCTGTCGGAGGCCCTGACCCGTGACGTTCGCGCGACCGATCTCGTCGAACGCATGAGTATGGAACAACTGGCCGTCGGGCGTCGCGTGCCCGGCCCGGTCGAACCCCCATCCCAGGAGCGACCAGGACAGGAGGCCGATCGCCATTACGCCTGCGAGCAGACCGGGGCGAAGCCCAAGCCCGCGTCGCAGCCATACCAGGGACGCCAGGTTGAATCCCGACCCGAACGCCAGGAGAGTGAATGCGACTTGGTGAGTGTATCCGTCGCGGAGGAGGACGCCGGCTAGTCGCATGGCCTCCAACGGGGTCTCGCTCGCGACGGCCCCCACGGCGGCCACGACGAGGCCGCCCGTCGCGCGAGGCGGGGAGGCGGCGCCCTGGAGCCATCCGGGCGGCAGGAAGGCTCCGAGGAACCCGGCGCCCGCGGACGCGAGCATCATGTCGCGGAGCGCTGGGCCGGAGAGCTCGTCGGTCATGGACGAGACGACGCGGAGAAGGCGCCCCGTCGCGGTAACCGGGACTGTCTCCGGAGCCCCTTCGCCCTGCTCAGAGCGGCCGGGCGCGAACCGGTTGACCAGCAGGGCGCAGGCGAGGGACCACGCGAGCGCGGCCGCGATGCAGGCGACTACCGGACGGGGACCCATTAAGGAGAGTCCGAGGATGATCGAGAGCGGGTCGACGATCGCCGCCGAGAGCAGGAACGCTAGCGCCGTGCCGCGGGCCGCGCCCATCGCGAAGAGCCGGCGCGCGACCGGCAACGCCCCGAGGGCGCCGAGCGGCAGGAAAAATCCGGAGGCCGAGGCGAGCAATACCCCGGCAAGCGACGGCGTTCCGAGCCGACGCCGGATCGCTTCGCCCCCGACTACCCCCCGGAGCAAGCCGGAGAGGACCACCCCGCAGAGGAGATACGGGGCACCCTCGAGCACAGCCTGGGCGAACCGGAGAGTGGCCCCGGCAAGGGTCCGCCAGGGGTCCAGGTCGAGCGCCGCCGAGGAATCGCCATGGGCCCACAGGAAGATGAACTCGCTCATGGTTTGGCTCCCGAAGGGGCGACGTAGTCCTCCGGCTCTCGGATCGAGCCGGGGTCTTCCTTGGCCCGCCGGACGAACTCGTCGACGCAGGGCGGACAGCAGAACTGGTAGGTCTTCCCTCCCACGATCCACGAGCATTTCGGATTCGCACGCGTGTCGGTGATCGGGCAGACCCGAGAGCCGGGCGTGGGGTGCGGGTCGTGGGCGGCGTGAAATCCCGCGAACTTTGTCGAGGCGGTCACCCGACCGTTGGCCTCGACGTCGGCCTCCGTGTACTTCCCACCGGGCGTCATGTACAGCTTGCGCTCCTCCTCGTCGGCCACCTTCTTGGGCATCGCGTCCTGGGACTCCGGCTCCATCTCGAACCCGAACCGGAGCCTTTGCCCGGCGATCCGGATGCTGGGGACGACAACCACCAGCGCCCGCTCGGCCAGTCCGTCGGGGAGGCGGCCGATGAACGCCGAGGTCGTCCCGGGCGCGTCCCCCTCTTGGGGCTCGGAGCTCAGCACGACCTGCCGGGAGTTCAGATCGTCGCGCGAGCGCACGTAGGCCGTGAGCGTCTGAGAGGCCACCTCTTGCACGTGGGCTTCGTTCGCGCCCAGCGTGAGGAGACGCAGCTTGCCGCCTCCCGTCAGGATCGCCTCGACGTGGTAGTGCGCGCCGTCGATGGGCACGATCAGGCCGCCGTGTGTTCCAACCCGGTGCTCGTGCTGGGCGGAGTCCCCCGGCGCGGGCTTCGTCGAGAGGGAGCTGCGACCACTCGTCGACGAGGAATCGCGGCATCCGCCAACTCCCGCGACGAGCAGGATGACGATCAGGCCGATCGTCTTGATCTCAGGTAGGCTGTCTCTCATGTCGGCCCTCTACGGCTTCTTCCCCTGGGTTGATTGTTCCCGGAACGATGGTCTCCGTCGCTTCCGACGCAGCCGCTCGTGTTGTCGAAGTTCGTGCGATCACCAGGCAGGCCGTCCCCGCAGCAACCAACTCGACCAGCGGTACATCCACGAGCATCGCCAGGTCGAAAGCGGCATGGAGGACCGGATGCCACCAGGCCTGCTCCGGGGTCAATGGTCCCCAGGTCATCATCGAGCGGGCAGCCGCCGTTGCGATTCCCAGTCCTCCGACCGCCACGAGCACGCCTCCGAGGCGAGCGAGACCTCTGCGCGACAGGCCATTGGAGGCCCAGGCCAGCGTGGGGATGATCACCATCACCCAGAACCCGTGCGCCGCCGCGAGCGCCTGGAGTGGGGGCAGGCAGCCCCACGGCCCGCACAACACTTTCGCCCCGCCATCGCCGCGCAGCCGTGCGAGTCCCAGGACGCCGTACGTCGTGACACCCCAGAGTGCTAGGCCCACGGCCGCGCGAGATGTGCTGGTTGAGAGGACGAATCGTCGCGTCATCATGGGCCCTCATTTCCGGAGTGGTTACTCCCCGTTTCCCATTGCGGGCCGGAATCGGGAACCACGGGCGAGCATCGCTCTTGCGCCTCTGACCGCTGGTATGGGAGTGGCGCCCTCTTGAGCATGCCAACGACAATGACCAGGAGGGCCGTCCCGGCCAGGGCCAGGGTAGACGAATGGCCGGCGAGGGAACGCCAGAAGAGCACCTGGACGAGGGTCGCGACGGCCCCGAGGGCGACGTCCGATCTGTCGGACGATCGTCTCGTGAAAACGGCCCGGGAAATGAGCTTCAACAGGGCTGTCATGAGGGCGATCGAGGTCGCGGCTTGCCACCCTAGGTAGATCCCGGCGAGCCCCAGCGAGGTGGCGAGCCCACCTGCCCTCCTTCCCGGAGACATCCAGGCGCCCGCGAGTGCTCCAACCATTCCGCCGAGAATCGCCGTGACCAACTCTCCGGGGCCGAAGCCGAATGCTGAGAACCAGGTTGGTCTCTCGATGAACGGGGGAACGGGGTGAAGCCAGGGCAGAATCAGTGGGCTGATCACGCCGACCAGTCCGACGAGGATGGTCAACCCCTTGGGGATTCCCTGGCCGTCCCACGCGATGAGTGCTGCACAGAGCAGCGTGGCGAGGAGGAGAAAATGGTAGAGAAAGAGCCCGATCAGGTCCCATTTGGGATACCAGATGACCCAGACGACCCCAGCATAAGCGTTCGGCTCGCGGACCGGGATCGAGGTTCCGCCGGTCAGCAGTTCGAGCTGAAGCAACGCCAGGACGATCAGACCGGTGGCCAACTCGACCAACGGGTAACGCAGCGAGATCCTTTCGCGGCACGTCGCGCACCGGCCCTTCAGCCGGAGCCAGCCGATGATCGGCATATTCTCACGAAACGATAGACCAACGCCGCAACGGGGGCAGTGTGATCGTCGTCCCCAGACGGAGAGCCCCCGGGGCACGCGGTAGATCACGACGTTGAGAAAGCTGCCGATCGACACCCCCATCACGAAGAACCACGCCGCTGTCAGACCCTGCATTGTCAGGTCGTTGATGCGCTCGACGGAGCTCATTTCCTCGTACGGATCCAGTCGGCGGAACTTCGACGCGACGCGAGGAGCAGACGGGGCAGGCTTGCTGACCGACTCCGGCGGTCCGGCCCAGACGTTGGCCGGCAACTCGGGGAGATCGCTGACGGCTCTCGGCTCGGTGGGCGAAGGCGGGGGCTCCTGGGACGCGCCTTGAGAATTCCCGGTGTGAATGTGAATTCCCAGCCCGATCAGTCCGAGAGCGACGACACGATTCAGCCCACGCGGGAGTTGGTGCCTCCACTTCGTCGAGGGCTCGGGAACGAACCAGGACAAGGCGCAGCTCCTTGCGAAGACTCGGCACCTGGCACCGATCTCCACAGAGATTTCTGGGGGCGGCAACTCGGGTGGTGCGAAGATCGCCCAGTCGGCCATTCTGAGGAAACCGTCCAGGGATTGTCGGGTGGGCCCATCGATCGCGACGCACGCCTCTGGGTACCACCTGCGGGGAGTGATCCCGACGGGACGGCGCCGGCCGGCGATCCTGGCATGTCTCTCCAGGAGCCGCAGGGTTGCGACAACCCGGCGGCGTGGGGCACCACGGAACTCCAACCGCCAGGCCAGGCTTGCCAGAGTCCTGGCGATCCGCCGGCGGCAAACGAATGCGACCACCGCGGCGAGTGCGACCTCGGTCACGACGACAGGGTGATTCATGAGACGCGACGTCAGGACGTCGAGGCTCCCCCAGACCCGAGCGAACACGGTCTGCCGGGGGCCGAGGACCTCGTAACCCGGCGTCGGATCGACGACGACCCAATCGCCCCCGGGGGTCATCACTTCCGCCCAGACATGAAGATCCTCGGGCATCCGCACCGGCGTCTGGCCGCTCACGGGATCGGATCGACCGGACGGTACGTAGAGCCCCTCCACGAAGCGGCAGGGATAGCCAAGGCTTCGCAGCAGGAAGCAGGCCGCGGTCGCGAAAGCGTAGTCGTTGCCACGATGCTGGTCGAACAGGAATGTCGCGACAGCGTCCCTCGTATCGACCGGGAGCACGGCACCCCGTTCATAGCGGTAGTTTGCTCGGAGAGCATCCCGGATCGCCTCGACCTGGTTCCAACCCCGAGGACGATCCCCGGCCCAATTCCTGGCAAGTTGAGGCACCCTCGGGTCGACCTTCCAGAGTGGCTCCGCGGACGGCGGTCGCTCCCCCGGCGGTTGATCCTCGCGCAGGGTCAAGAACCGCGGCAATGCATAACGTGCTCCTTCTCGGAACGGGAGGGACCGCAGCTTCGCTGGGTCGACCGAACGAGTCCGGACCTCGATCGCGGTCTGGCGCGGTAATCCCGCGTCCGAGCGAAACGTGACGATGCCCGGTTGATCGATTCGAAAGAACGAGGAGCGGTCGACCTTATCGATCCGGAAGCCCGACGTGTAGGACGGCAGCGGGACGAGAGGGGAATCGATCTTGCCGACAATCACGCGGTAGTCGCGATCGCCGGCCCAAACTTGCGAGAGGGATGGTGGGAGTTGGAGCCAGCCACCGAACCCAGCCGCCAGTTCGAGGGACTCGGTGCGGAATACCGGCTGGGCCCAGCGCCGACCGTCAAAACTGTCGAAGGTGACCTGGGAGATGTGGACAGGGGTCTCGCCCTTGAGAAAGTAGGCCGAGGATGCTGCGATCGAGGGGGGCGGTGATGCGTTCCTTGGTCGCTTTCGTACGACCGAAAACTCCCGGGCAGGGTTCGGTTGCTTCGCCTTTTCCTCGGTGTTCTCGCGCAGGTCGCTCTCGACGGCCACGGCGAGGCTCTGGTCACGATTGATCCGTTTTTCGGGCTCGCCCCATTTCTCATTGGAGGCATCGTAAAGAGATCGCTCCTGGGTTTCGAGGAAGACGTCGCTGTCGGTCGGGCCCGTGCTTTGGGCGCGTTCGGTCCCCTTGACGAGATTAGGGCCGTCGCCTACGCCCGAGCGGGTATCTTCATCGCCACGAGTGGTACCGCCCGATGTCGCCAGCCACTCGGCGAGGACCCCGAGGGCCTGCCTCGGGCCCACGACGGATACGGTGAACAGACCGGCCAGCAACCCCCAGACGAGAACCGCCACGATTGGCGGACGGGAACTCATACCCTCGACCAGCTTGATCTCCAACTGGCTCCAGTTGAGAAGGATCAGCCAATAGCCCCCGATCAAGGAGTAACCGATCATCAAGGGATGAATAAGTCGGTGTTCGGTAATCACCGAGCTGAAGAGCATTACGGCAACACTTAGCCCCCCGGAGAGGCGCAGACAGACGAGATTGCCCGACAGGACCAACGTCGTGAGCGCGGCATCCCTGGTCAAGATAAGCAGGACCACCTCATAGGGAAGTTGCTTTGACGTGAGGATGTGGCCTCCCAGGTCGGCTCCGACGAGGAGGGTGAGCATGAGACCAACGACGGCCATCGTGCCCAGAGACAAACCCTTCTCCCTGGTGGAACGATTCCTCAGGAACACGCGGATCGCGCCGGCCCAGGCGAGCAACATGGCCGTGGCGGCGAGTTGCGGCACCAAGGGATCGCCGGGCATTGTGATGCCAAGCCCAGCCGTGGCGACGGCAAGGCCCACCATCACGAGTGTGATTGCCTCGAGTTGCCTGGTGTTTCCCACACATCTAATTCGCATGCAGCACCTCACGCCAGGCACGGCAGAAGCTGGACGGGACGTCGACAGCAGCGGCGACCTCGAACCAGGTTTGCGAAGGCAAAGGTTCCGGCTCTGTGACCGAACGAACGCCGGGATCGAAGGCTGAGGTCCGGAAGATAATCAGATGCATGGGCCGTCGGTGGAGGTGGGCGACCGGCACGCCAGCGATCCCGCGGTCAGTCGTGAGGACCACTTGGAGACCACTGGAGAATCGCAGGACCGATGAAGAGGTGAGCAAACGCTCGAGCGGCGGGCCTCCCTGCGAGGGGATCCGCGCCAGGGCGTCGAGCACCTGGCAACGCTGCCGCTTCCCTCCGCCCATGGGAACGCGGACGTCGCCGACGAGAAGCTCGACCAGGGCGCCCCGGTCGAGGAATGTCTTGGCCATGGAGGCCGCCGCCCGGATCGCCCACTCGAGCGACCCGTCCGGCCCACGACCCCCGTGAATGGCTTCGTGGGCATCCAAAACGATCTGGAGGCTCACGTTCGCGCTGGCCTGGCGCTCCCAGATCATCAGTTCACCGTGCTTGGCGGTCTGGGGCCAGTGAATTCGCCGCAACGAGTCGCCGCGAGTGTAAGGTCGGACCCCGAGGAAGTCGCCCCCGTGACCGGAACGGTTCTGATAAACCGTCCCCTCGCGAGTCCGATCGCTCGCCGCAGCCTCGGGAACTCCATCAAGCTCGAAGGAGGCCGGCCATGCGATCAAACGGCCGTCGGTAGGCAACTCGAGGCGAGCCTCCCACAGGCCGAACGGAAATCCTGTCCCCAATGCCGCCCGACCCATCGGGTATTCTCCCCGAGCCGGCGGTACGAAGGGGAAAGTGAACTCGGTCGTTCGCCAACCGGGGATCATGGCCAGGTTCACGATCGACTCGTGACTGGCCCAGCCTTCACTTCCGCCGTAGAGACGTAGCCCCCAGGCTCCCAGTGGCAGGTAGTTGGTCACCGTCAACCGCGCGGTCACGGGCCGGCCTTCCACCCCGCGCGATTGCTCGAAGACGAGTCGGCCGTGCACCGCATGCACGCTCAGCCACGGCCAGACAAGTCCCGAAGCCATTACTGCCGCTACACCAACCACCAAAGTGAACGCCTGCACGTTCAGGAACCAGCCGCAAAGCGCCGCCGCGATCCCCACCATCGCCAGGGAACCCAGCGGATAGCGCCAAGGCAAATACCTGTTCACAAAAGAGAAATGATCGGATTCAACGAGAACATGGCGAAGGCGCAGGAGCCGCCCATGCAGCCTAGATCGGTGCGGCAAAGCGCCCGCAACGCCCGAAATCGGCCACCCGCTCAATCGAGACGCTATCGAGCCGTGTTTCATTATCCCTTCCGGGGAGGTAGTACCTTTGAAGTCGGCAGGGGAGTTGCCCTGCGCAATGCGATGAGATTCCAGGCTTGCCCACCCGTGAAGAGGGCGTAACCAGCGACCCTCCAGACTGTGGGCTCACCCACGAGGGACAAGGGAATCATGATGTAACCAAGAAGAAATGTGAAAAGGATGACGCGTCGCCCGTGTACGACTCCACTGCTATAGACGATTCCGAGCGCTGCGACGGCGAGAGGCCATGCCTTCGTTAGGGTGGCTTGTCCTCCCGCTTTCACGGCCCACCAGATCATCGCCAGCGTCGCCAGAAAGGCGAGCACACCCCCGCCACCCAGCGAGGCGCGAAGCCGTCTCCAGACGAGATCGTCGCCCTGATTCGGGCCGACGGAGGGACTCGAGGTCGCCCCTGACCTTCCGGGAAGCTTCACCAACTGGGTAACCATGACGACACCTCTCCTGGCGAACGAATCGGCTACCGAAAAACGGAGCCGACTCATTCATGAAGCTCGCCCGGGCGGAAGTCCCATCCCGATACACGGCCGAGGCGATTCTGCCCCGGCGGATAGCCTGGACTCTTGCTCGCGAATCCGTAACCAGGATCCGGTCGAGGGCGATCCGCCCTGCGAGCACCCGCGCAGCGTCGACTCCGAATCAGTCGCAAGGCCTCGCGGGCTCGATCGCGCGTAAGTCGATCCTATGGCGAAGGCCACTCGACACGTTGATCCTCGCCCGAGAACCCCCGGCAAAGGGTGTGCTCACCGGCCGGATGTAAAGAGCGAGACGCGAGCCGAGGGATTGCGGACCCGAACCATCTTTAAGCGGCGAGACATCTCGGCATGCGATCCCGATGGAACCTTCGAGCCGACGAGCTGGTGCTCTCGACTCTTGCACCCACCGTACGCACCCGAGGGACGTCGGGCTCGCGCTCGCGTCAGATGCAGGGAGGGGCGCGGGGTGCGGAGGGCCGATCAATTAATGCAGAGCAGATGATCGGCAGGTCGTCGACAGGCGGGATCCGCACCACATCCATCGAGAGGATCGGGGCGGAATCTGCGGTGATTTGCCCCTGCGCAAAGAAGTGGCAGACAGGGCAGTCGGTGTGCGGTTCCGTCGGATGATCGGAACCGTCCCCCTTCTCAGACGACCCGTACTTGACGTGGTCCACACTCGAAAGCGAGTGCAAGGCCGGACCAAGTGCGCTTAGCACCCCATAAAGGGGGAGCAGCAACGAAGCCAACAGGATCTGTCGGACTCGGCGTTGCATCGCGAATCGAGGTTCCCTAGCTGTCTGAGCTTGCGCCCCGGTTTGTTTTCAGAGACTTCCACGCCGAAATTGGATCAGGCAGAAGGCCATTTGTCAAGTCGACAGGCAGCCGATCAGGGTGCAGGGGTGCATAGTGCACCCGTCCCAATGGGGCGAATCGGTACTTCCGAGGAGATCGCAAGCGCTGTCTTGTTCCTCGCCTCTGACGATAGCCGTTTTGTGACGGGCATCGAACTGTTCTGCACTTTCTGAGACTTCATCGATCTAGAGCGGTTTGCGATCGGATAGCCTACAAAATCATAGAAGACCGTGGTGAAATCTTTGGAGTTTATGCGTTAAACATACCATAAACCGATGCTATGTAGATAAGATGGCTGGAATGGCCCTGGTGGCTTGTCCACCAGTGGGCCAAGGCTCGCGCCACTGGTGGACAAGCCACCAGGGCCATTCCAATACGCCTCTTGACTTCGACCTGGGACTTTCCACTCTCTTGCTTTGGGTTATTTGTGTGCGCCTGTCTGGATGTTTTCGGCAGCCTTGATCTCGGGTGGGAGCTTGGCATCGGCGGGGAGGACCAGAGGCTTCTCGCCGGTGACGGACCAGAACAGCTTGGCCGGGCCTTGCGGGTACTCGGTGCCTGCAGCCCAGGTGTGGTAGACCTTGCCCCAGAGGGTGCGGACCTTGGCGAGAGTCTTCGATTCCTCTTCGCCGTGCTGGGTCAGGCTGCGGATCAAGCGAGCATCGACCTCATACTTATGATCATGCCAGTAGACGCGCTCCTCCGCCGGCATGGCGCGATAGATGTCGTCGGTGACGAGATATTCGACGCCGATCAACTTTGCCTTGGGACCAGTGCCATCGTAGAGGATGCACTGGCTGACCTTTTCGTTGATCGGGTTGCAGTAGTGATAGGCGACCTGCGCGTTGGTGGGTTGATCCTCCTGGAGGTGAACACCCGCGAAGGCAAGCGGGCAATGGAGCACCTCGGCGAGGGGAGCCTTGATGCCCGCCTCCGCGGACCGATGGGCATCGGCACCGGCTAGCACCGGTCCCGAGCCTCGGGTCAAAATCATCCCGGCCGTAGCCCCTGCCAGAAAGGTGATCGTGGACAACAGGATGCGAGCATGTTTCGTGAACACGTGCAGATCCCTCGAACAAAAACAAAAAAGCTCCGCGGCCAAGTGGTCTGGTTCGCTGAGCGACAGATGCGTTGAAGGTGCCGCGGCAGCGGTCGATCGGCGACCGGCGCGGCTGCGTCGAAACCCGGGCAAGCCTATGACCACAATGCGAGGCGAACGCGATCGATCAATGGGGTGATAGGCGTTTATCCCTGATCCCTGGCGTCGCGACTTCGCTTTGCCCCTGCGATACAGGGTTGTGTCACCATCGTTCAAAGTCAAGAGGTAAGAGAGAATCGTGTTTTGATTTCTGAATCTCGACAATGATCAGGACGTTGGTGATCATTGCTGCGTGATTACGAAGGAATGCGATAAGGTGATATTTGTCGGATCGATTTGCGTCGCAGCTTGTGGGCTGCCGTGGAGGAATGTGGCGATTTCATCGTGGAGAAAGGCACCGCCTTGATTTACGGCAGGAGGAGAACTGCTGCTCTTGGTCAGCGTGCGCAGGTCGACACCGACAGCAATACGAGTTCGGGAATCCGATGGAAAGCTCGTTCAGCAAGGCGAGGGGGCTTGTGAGATGATTTCGAGAAAGATTCGCACCACGCCAGGGTCGAGGTGATTTCCAGCCAGCCCTCGGATGTGCTCGATGACCCGTTGGTCGGGCCAACCCTTGCGGTAGGGGCGGTCGGAGCTGAGGGCGTCCCAAATATCGGCGACGGCGAAGATGCGGGCGGAGAGCGGGATCTCGTCGCCGCGCAAGCCTTGGGGATATCCGGTGCCGTCCCACTTTTCGTGATGACAATGGGGGATTTCGAGCGCGGGGCCGAGAAAGGGAATCGACTTGAGCATCTCATACGCATAGGTCGGATGCCGGCGCATGATCTCCTGCTCGTGCTTGTCGAGGGGACCCGGCTTGTGCAGGATCGCGTCGGGGATCCCCATCTTGCCGATGTCGTGCAGGAGGGCGCCTCGTCGAATGTGCATCAGCTCGGAGTTGTCGATGCCCATGGCGCGTGCCAGCCGAAGGGTGAGCTCGGTGACGCGTTTGGTGTGTCCTACGGTTTCGCGATCGCGCAGGTCGAGGGCGTGCGACCACCCCTCGATCGTGGCGTCGTAGGCCAAGGTCAGCTCGCGGTTGGAGCGCTGAAGTTTTTCGAAGAGCGAGGCGTTGTCGATGGCGATGGCGGCCTGTCCGGCCAAGGTCTCGAGGTATTCGGACCATTCGGAATCGGTCGCGAAGGGGGTTCGCTGGAAGATCTCGAGTACCCCTTTGACCTGCCCTTTGGCCAGAAGCGGGACGACGGCGCAGGTCACGAAGCCCTCCTCCGGCGGCAAGAGGGCTCGTGTGACTTCTTCTTCGGGCCGAGTGAGGTCCAGGATGTAGATCGCCCCGGTGCTGTTGAGGACCGCGCGTCCCGCCCAGCCCTCACCGAGCTTGGGCCCGGAGCCTTGAACCACGCTGGTTCGGAAGCCTTTCCCGGCGGTGTACTCCAGGCTCCCCGTCCTGCGGTTGTAAAGGAGAACGGCGGCCGCGTCGACTTTGAGCTGCAGGAGAATCTGGTCGAGGAGAATCTCCAGGACCCGTTGGGAGTCGAGGGTGGAGGCGATGGCCATGTCGATCACGCGGAGTGCGGCGAGCCGTTCAAGACGATGCCCGAGCTGGGCGTTGAGCCGCTGGATCTCCTCCTCGGCCTGTTTTCGCTCGGTGATGTCGCGGCCGGCCGAGTAGAAGATCCCTTCCTCGGGGACGGGGACCGCCATCCACGAGAACCAGCGGAACGTACCGTCTTTATGCCGGCAACGGCACTCATAGTGGATCACGCCGGCCCCAAGTCCCAGATTGGCGAGTCCCGCGTTGGCGGTGGCCTGATCATCGGGATGAACCAAGGCCAGGTAATCCTGGCCCACGATTTCTTCGGACGTGTAGCCGAAGTTTCTCTTGACCGCGGGGTTGACGTAGCGAATGCGGCCGTCGAAGCCGACGATGACGAGCTGCTCGAGCGAGATCGAGAAGAACCGGTCTTGTTCTTCCTTGGCCCGCTTCTGTTCGGTGATGTCGTGGTGGCTAACCACCGCGCGTGAAGCCCCCTCTCCGGCGATTGGGCTCACCTGCACCAGAAACCATCGCTTCTGGCCTTGCTGTTGACAGGGATAGTCTTGGGTGATGCTTTTCTGTCCGCCTGCGAGGATGTCGCGTATGCCGGCCGCGAACTCGGCGGCTCCCTCGACCTGCGCGCTCGCGGCGCGGTCGCACACGTCGAGGTAGTTGCTCCCCTCGCCCACGTTCGCGTAGTGTGTCGTGCTCGTTGTGATGAAGTCGCGCCAGGCCTGGTTCACCGCGATGATCGTCCCCCTCGCGCCCAGCACGGCGATCCGCGCGCCGAACGAATCGAGCAAAGAGAGAGCGAACCAACTCGGCTCGGCGATCGCCGCTTTCGCCACCCAGTCGAGCACACCAAACCGGGTGCTGGCCGGCTCGCTCGGGATCCCCTGCCCCGCCTTGCCGCGGTGGTATTCCGCGAGCTCCGCCATCGCCATGATGGCGAGGTCGTCGAGAAGCGCGATGTCGGAGTCAGCCCAGACTCGGATCGACGCATCGACGACCCAGAGCGCGCCGATGATCTGATTTTGAGAACCGACCAGCGGGATCCCAAGACAGGAAGTGACCTCTTCCGCTACGGCGGCTGCTCGGTCTGGTTCCGTGCCGCCCCACGAACAAGAACGGAGATCCGCGATCGCCAGAGGAACGCCCGTCTCCAGAAGCCGCTCGGTGAGATTTTGACCCACCGGTGACCGGAACCAAGCAGGAGGCCCGGTCGTGGGACGAATTTCGTCTGCCCCTTCGGTGGTTCGCTCTTCAAAATCGACAAACGCGGATGATGCGTGCGCAACCCGGCAAGCCAACCGAATCAATCGCGCAGTGATATGTGTCGTTGATTGACGCAGGTCATTACTGGATGCATTGGGGGTGCGCAAGATGTCTACATGGACCTCGGATCCAGGGGCATTAGAAGGAGCCATTCCCTGGGTTATCCTCAGATCACCAAGAGGAATGCCATCACTCGCCGCGGCTTTCCGTCGAAGAACGGGATCTCGTCAAAGGATCGTGCCATCCATCATGAAGAGATCTTACCGGTCTTCTGCATGAGTGTAGGTTATTTTGTCCGGCCTTCCCAGGGAATCTCGCGCCCTGTTCCGACAACGGCCTGAAATGGCGTGAAAATCTTGTTGATATGGCTAATGGTAGCGTTTCATGGCCGCCGTTCTGATTGGGGTAAATGCTTCACCGGATTCTTTGCGCTCACCAGAACTTAGGATTGTCCGAATATTTTAGGTGATTGCCAAGAAAAAAAGATGACGTGATTATTAAATCCAGCCCAGGGCACTCAAAGCGGCAAGATGCTTGCAGGGAGTAATACGCTCCGTTCCGTCGATGTGATAGGTCCACTCGGCGCAATCGCATTGGGTCGAGTCGTCGTGGAGGCGGCAGACGTAGTAGGGACCGTGATCGAGCGGTGGGTTCAGGCGAGTGAGTCGCCATTGGATGGGAGCCAGGGGTGTGCCGGCCACTTGCTGGGCCCGATAGGTCTGGCCGGCAATCGGGATCAAGGTGACGCGGGGCACCTGTTCGTCCGGAGGGCCTAGGGTCAAGACGGTCAACGGGGGGGCATTCAAGGCGGCCTCGAGGGCTGCGCTGCCATACTCGGCGCGGAGGCGGTCCCACGACCGTATGGCCTCGTGCAGGGCGGTGCGGAAATGCCAGGATGTGGGGTGGAAGGCACCGAGAGTGGCTTCGGCCGCCTCAAGGTCGGCGGTGGCAACGTCGAGAATCATCCGGCCGCGCTGGGCGAGTTCCGCGGCGAGTCGAGCCGGGTCGGAGGGGTCGCGATCCAAGAGCGATCGCGGCTGCCGTTGCCAGGGCTGAGGCATGGCCGATCCGGGGTTGAAGAATGAGGATTGCGGATCAAAGGGCGCTCGGATCTCACCGAGATGACGCCCGGAGTGCGCCCGGATTCAACCCTCGACCGAGGCGGCCAGGTGAACGTAGCGCGGAACGCTCCACGCTCGACCGGCTCTTGGCGCGATCGCCGACACCCGGTAAACCCGTCCCGAAACCGAGACCCGGTCCTCCGGCACCCAGCGCGGGACTGAGCGCACGGTCCCCAACAAACAAACCTCGCGGATTGAGGGTGTGGTTGTCTGCCGATTCGGTTTCGGCCGAGCAATGCTCAGTGAGATCGACATGGCCGGTTTCCTCCCTGGCTTCGTCTTCGGATGCGTCTTCCGAACCCGGCGACCTAACACAACCCTTCGTTCCCCAAAGGGCGATCGCTCTTCTCTGATCCTCCGTTCCTCCCGGCTTTTCGTTCAGGAGTGTACTGAATGTCAGGAGGTCCGGCAAGTGGGCACTTCGAGGCAAATCAAGAAATCGGGCGATCTTTGAGATATTTGTTCCGAAAGGTTCCGAAGCGCTGGGATGTCCCCGAACTGGGGCAAGAATTCGAAAAAAACGACACGAAAGGTGAGGCCGATTCACGAATCAATGACCGTATCTCAGGTTGTGGTCAAGGGACTGCAGCACTGCCATTTAGAATCAAGCAGTTTATTCTCGGAGGGAATCATGTCGGGAGCGTTGATCCGAAAATGCGGCACACTGGCTTTGAGCGCTTGGCTCGCCGCGACAACGGTGGTCTTTGCCGATGGTCGGCCGGCGGACAAGATTCTCAAGGAATATGACGCCATCGACGTCTCTCGACCCAGTGCCCCCAAGCGAAAGACCGCCCGGGCCCTCCAGGAGGCGCGGTCCAAACGCCAAAAGGCTCTAAGCCGCCGCGCTGCGCTGGCTTTGGAGCTTTATCGGTCCCACCCCGAGAATGAGCAACTTCCCAAACTCATGAGCGAGCGCTGGGATTTTCGCCTCAACGACCCTAATCCGAAGAAGGGGGCCGATCTCGGTACCGAGATCGCGGGGGTCCTCGCCAAGTCCGAGAACGAGGCCTTGCTCAAGGAGGCCGCGTTTGCCAAGGCAGCGCTCGTCCTTCGCAAGAATACGGGCACTCCCGAGGCGGCACTCGCCGCCGTTGACGACTTCATTCATCGCGACTCCAAGGACGATCGCGGAGCGCTCTTGCTCTACACGCTGTCGAGCCGCCTCTCCGACCCGAAACAGCAAGAAACGCTCGCCAAACGCCTGACCGAGGAGTATCCCCAGAGCCCCTACGCCGAAGAGGTCAAGGAGAATGCGACGGCCAAGGCGGGAGTGGAATCACCCGTTCAGGCCGAGGGGGTGGGCAAGCCGTTCGAACTGGCATTCAATGACGCAATCACGGGGAACCCCGTCTCGATCCAAAGGCTCAAGGGCAAGGTGGTCGTCGTCGACTTCTGGGCCACCTGGTGCGGCCCTTGCGTGGCTGAGTTGCCCAAGATGAAGGAACTCTACCAGAAGTATCGCAGGCGAGGAGTCGAGTTCATCGGTGTCAGCCTCGATCAACCCCGAGACCAAGGCGGCTACGACCAGCTCGTCGAGTTCGTCGCTTCCAACGAGATCCCGTGGCCCCAATTCTACCAAGGCGACTCCTTCAGGGGGGAATTCTCCCGGTCGTGGGACATCAGGGCGATCCCGGCCGTCTTCCTCATCGACGCTGACGGCAAGCTGGCCACCACGAAGGCCCGCGGCAAGCTCGAGAATCTGATCCCCAAATACCTGGAAAAATCGAAAAGTGCCAGCAAACGTTGATGGGCGACTCGCGACGTGCCCTCAACGTCGCGAGTGGCGGCCGGCTTCATGGGCAGTGGCGAAGGCGTCGAGGACACCGGATCGGCCGGGGTGAATGGCTTCGAGGCCGAGGCGGGACTGGACGGAGTACGAGAGCCGCTGGCCGGTGCCGGCAAGGATCACGAGCCGCTGGCCGTCGGGCAGGCCGAGCAAGTCGTCGGTCGTGGTGAGGTCGCGCTGGGGCAGATGCGGCAAGGCGGAGCGTAAGATGAATCGAAGCCGGCCGCCGATGGGTGGACCGACGGAACCTCGGGCGGCGTCGGGGCTGACCACGGCGACGAGGTTGAAGGGCCGCTCGCGATCGCGGCGGAGGATCATCGAACGAAGCATCAAGAGATCATTCGTTTCATCATGCCGGAACCAGACTTCATGGGCGCCTACGGCCACGGTGATGGCGAGCACGGTCGCGAGATAGCCGCCGAGAACCTGGCGCTGGCGGTCGTCGCGGCGCCGGGCCCAGCGGTCGAGGCCGCGCGTGATCGCGATGGTGATGACCAGGAGGTCAAGCGCCAGATGCAATCCCAACGCGGTGCTGGCGTCGGCTCGTTTGTGCACCAGGTCGGAGATCGCATTCTGGAGCGTCGTGCTTCCTTCCCAGGCGATCGAGACCGCCGTCGCGGGGGCGAGCCAGGTCAAGGTGCGGATCGGGATTCGACGATTGGCCAGGTCCGAGATCGCGCGCGCCGCCAGCAGATTCAAGGGGACGAGCAAGAAGAGGCTGAGGGCGGGTCTCGGGCCGCTCGGTAAGACCGCAGGCGCCAGAGCCGCGGTGACGAGCCACATCACCCAGAAGACTCCGCCGACGATCTTCTCGTCGTCGTTCTCATCGGTCAGGGCCTCGCGGATCAGGCGGACTGCCGCGAAGAGGCCGAGGGGCATCGTGGTGGGGGCGAGGTAAACCAAGCGGGTCAAGAGCCCGTGCATTTCCTGAGCTCGGGGGTCGTACGGGGCCAAGAGTGCGGTAATGGCCTCGGGACCATAGGCGAGGAACATCCGGATGTGCCACGGTGCCGCGATGAGCAGCGCGATGGCCAGAACGAGTGCGCCGGTGGTCAGACTCGCGTTGTTCCGCCAGGCGAGCCACCATCGGCTGTTGCGCTCACCGGGGGGCGAGCCGGCTCGGAGATAGGCTTGGTGCAGGAGGACCACTGGGACGCTGATCAGGCCGAAAACGCCCACGGCCATGAGCGAGAGGCCCAGGCTCACCCCTCCCAGGATTCCCCAGTAAGCTGCACCGCCCCAACCCCAGGTGCGCGCCGACTCGGACGTGGCGCGGAGGTGCCGGCCGTAGCAGTACAGGGTCGCCAACGTCGTGGCCAAGACCAAGGTCGTTGGCGTTGCCTGCTGCATCTGGATCAGGAGGTTGCGGTTGAATCCGACCAGGATCGCCGCGATCAAGCCCGTCCCAGGGCTCGACCAGAGCCGCCCGTGGAGATAAACCAGGATGACGACGAGCGCCCCCGCCACGTAACTGGGCAGGACCGTGGCCCGCGGGTCGCGGTCGGGCGTCAGGACCAGCCCGACGGCCTCGAGCCAGGCGTAGAGTGGGGGCTGGAGTGCCACCCTGCGGTAGGCCGAGGCCTCCGGTCCTGGCTTCAGGTCGGAAAGCGCGGGGACTTGATCGACGACCAGGCCCTCGAGTGTTGCTAAGCCGCGCAAACCCCACCAGGGGCCCGGAGGGGTCAGGTCCCAACCCGTGAGGCCATAAAGCCCCGGCAACACGGCCACCAGCACGACCAAGGGAAAGAACATCGCCGACCGGGGCGCCGGCCGGACCAAAGGACGGGCCGAAGTGACCGCCCCCTCGAGCCGAACTCGAAACTCGCCCCGCGCTCGCGCGGCCAGCCGTGGCTCCATGGACGATTTATCCTTAATCAATCACAGGGCTCAAAAATTGCAAAGCAAAGGCTGTCATCATGTCGTCACTTTTGAGATGCCAGCCAACGGCTTGATGGCCTCTCATCGCCGAGTCATCAACCTACCCGCGTCGTTGAGGCCCAGAAGGACGGCAATGCTATCGAAGCAGAGTCTCCCTCGTAGGGATGGGTTTCCGTAAGGTGGGCTTTGGTCTGCCAGGACCGTTCGTCGGAGTTTCGGCAAGCCAAGGCCTTGCCCTACGAGGGACGTGCCGTGCGTACCTTTCTTTTCTGACGCTCAATAGTCTATCGCCCGTCAAATCGAGATGGCGCAGACTTTTGTAAAAATTGGGCAAACTATCTTTTCCCTCAGAACTCGGTCAACCATACCATAACGGCCCAAGCCGGTGGAGGCGAGCTTGAAAACGAGGCCCGCCGACGCAAACCAGAGCCTTTTTCGCAGGGTTATCCACAGAATTCCCATTCTGAAGCCGGGTTCTCCGGGGGGCTTGCCCGCTCGGTAAGGTCTGCGATCCCAGCCAAAAGGGAATGCAGGATCATCGTCGCGGCCCACTTGATCATGGTCAATGATCAAGTGGGCCCTGGGTTCGACGAGACGGTGGGATCTACCCCGACTCCGCGTTGCGAATCGCCCGGGCGATCCACCGTCTCGGGTGTGCGACCGCCATCTTCTCCGACTTGCCGTTCCGCTCGCCTACCATCTCAGGGGTTGTCGGGGCGTCGGATCGTCAATGGCTCCTTGATTTTCCACGTGTAGTCCGCCACCTCATTCACCGGCGTCAGGGTGTAGTCGACCCCGGGAGTCATGTGAGCATATTCGTTGTGGGGAATCATGATTTCAATTTCGTGAAGATTCTTGGATGGGTGAGTGATGGAACCTGTTGTTATGTATCCGTGGACGTCGGCCTGGCCTTTGGCTTGTAACAAGAATTTCTTGCCGGCGTGTTGCAAGAAGTCCTTGTATTGATGATAGGTTTGGTCGTCGAACCACTCCTCGCCGTGGACCATGAGATGTCGGGACGCATCGCTTTGGACCCGTTTGGCCATCGCCTCGCGGACGAAGTCAGGGGCCTCTTGTGCGTCGGCCCAGTAGGCACGGCTTAGCGTGATCGATTTGTGTTTCTTGATGTCGTCGCTCGTTTGATTGTGGATCGCTTCGGAGCGGTCTTGAGGAGTGTCGCGGACTTCGGCTCGTGTTTCCTCAGGCGTTCCTGAAGTCGCCTCGCGGGCGGTCCGGGGATGGAACGCGATGTCTTTGATCTCGGTGCGTTCGAACGGTCGGGACTGCACCTGGTATTCGCGGATCTGATCGGGCGGCACGTCGAACTCGACATCGAGAAGGTTGAGGATTTCATGCCCTCCCCCTGAAGTATAGACAGGAAGGTGAATACTTTCGTTTCGGTCGATGGCCGCAATTCGTGTGTCAAGTCCGACGATGTTTTCAGCAATGGCGATGGAGGTTCCGCCGTGGTATTCGCGGGCCTTGCCGCAGTAAAATTTGTAGGGACCTCGAGTGAAAGACCTGCCGCCCTGACCACCGTCGCGAGCGTTCGTTTCCCAGGGGCCGGTGGCGAGGCGAACCTCCACTGCGCATGTCTTGCGACCTTTCGGGAACGAGGCGAGATACACCTCCAGTCCCGGCACGCGCTTGCCGTTTCGGGTGGGGCTGCCACCCCAGGAGCTGCTGACTTCCATGGGACGCCACCTGAGGGTTGACTCCTTCGCGAGTCCGGATACGCGAATCAGGACGGCCCGAACTTCACGGTCGGGGTCGTCGCGCAATCGAGGGAGCGAAACCTCCCCGGGATCCTCGTCGAGCGGCGAGCCGTCGGGCCGCCACCACGTCTTCGGACCCATCGGGAAACGGGAGACGCCGATCACCTCGACCGTGGTTCCGTCGGCCATCGTAGCGCGGTAGGGATGGTCGGGTTTCTCGGCGGGAGGCGGAGCCGGCTCTGCGGAAGGCTCGGAAAGGACGGACGCTGCCAGAGCTGTGAGGCCGCAGGCCACGGCACCACACAGCACGGTGGCGGCAACGATCGATTTCAGCTTGGGAACGATCATGGCGTTCAAGACTCCTTCTGCCTGGGCGATGACCGTGGTGGGAATCGAGGTCATCGAGGGCGCATCGCTCGCGAACCGTAACGCCGCCTGTGCGAGCGAAAGTTTCCAGGTTTCCGAAACGGCGGCCGAGGTCGTCTCGGAGGTCAGGACCGAAGTCAGCAGGGTGGCCGCTGGACCTAGGCCGCGCCGGGCGAGTCGAGTGCGGAGCCGCTCTCGACCTCGAACCAGACGGCTTTGCACCGTCCGCACCGGGCATCCGATCCGTTGCGCCGTCTGTTCGTAGCTCAGGCCTTCGAGATGGCAGAGCACGATCGGAAGTCGAAACTTCTCGGGGAGCCGGCCGATCTCTTCATGAAGCTCAGCCCACGCATCGGGAGGCCGCGCCTCGTCGACACGTCCGACGGCTTGCTCGCTGCAGCGAAGTTCGTGCAACCGCCTCCGGGCTCCGTCGACCTTCGCTCGAGCTGCGACCCGGCCGGCGACTCCGTGGAGCCAACCGGCCAGCGAATCCCGGCTCTTGATCGAACTCGCTTTGCGCGCCAGCACCAGAAATGTGGCCTGAGAAGCGTCCTCGGCCGCATGCGGGTCGCCCAGGATCTGGCGACAGGTGCGCAGGACCATCGACCCGTGTCGCTCCACCAAAGTCGCAAACGCTTCTTCGGCGGCTCTGTCGGGACCGTTCAGAAATCGCTCGAGCAGCGAGCGATCGGCAGTCCCGGCCATCGTACCGACGCGGAAGAGGATCTCGACATCCTTCAACACCGCCGGTGACGCTCCTCGGGCCATGGCTTTCCACCCTCCTCTTCGTTGCCTGACTCTGCAAGAAAGTGTTCTGACGCGCGCCCAATTGCCCCAATTTTTTTCCGATTCACCGAAGAAAAGACGCCTCTTTACAGAGAGGGGCGCGGCCACCTCCCGTTGTCGCACACGCTAGAATGAGTAGGAACTCTCCGATGGTCGCTGGTCGTACGAAATCTGAGAGAGCCGAGAGGTCGGGTTTCGGCCGGTAAGGCTGGTCCCTATTTGAGGAATGGTGCCATGAGGGTTCGCTCCGTGATGGTCTGGCCCTTGGTCGTGGCGCTCTTGGTCGTTGCAGGGGCTGCGGTGTCGCAGGAGCCTGCGGAGTCCGCCAAGGCGAACGACGAGACCACGTCGCCGGCTCCCGAGACGGGGAACGCGTCCAAGGAGGCTTCGGGAAAATCGACCTCTCGCGCTAAAGCGAAGACCAAGAAGACCAAAAAGGCCAAGACCTCCAAAAGCGAGGCCGAGAAGGAAAAAAGCAGTGATTCGAAGGTCAAGACCGAGAAGGCGACCTTCGGCGGAGGCTGCTTCTGGTCGATCGAGGCGATCTTCGAACGCGTCCCAGGGGTCAAGTCGGTGGTGTCGGGCTTCGCAGGCGGGGACGTTCCGAATCCCGACTACGAGACGGTCTGCACCGGGATGACCGGGCATGCGGAGGTCGTGCGGATCACTTATGACCCCAAGGTTGTGACCTACGAAAAACTCCTCAAAATCTTCTGGTCGGCGCACGACCCGACGACCCTTAACAGCCAAGGGGAAGACTTCGGCACCCAATACCGCTCCATCATCCTCTACCACAATGAGGATCAGAAGGAGGCCGCTCTCAAGTCATACCGGGAACTCACCAAGGCCGGCGCTTTCGCCAGGCCGATCGTGACCCAGCTTGTCCCGGTGCCTCCGTTTTATCCGGCGGAACGGTATCACCAAGACTACTACCGCAAGCATCGTACTAGCGAATACTGTCAGATGGTGATCGTTCCCAAGCTGATGAAGCTTAAGCACGTCCTCGCAGAGCTCGCGCATGCCCAATGAGCGATTCTTATTGATGATGGTCAGCAAAGAAAGGGTCAGCGTCGCGCGGTTTTTCTAGACCAAGATCTACCCTACGAAACTGGCTTGTCCGGGTGACCCGAAGGTCATCGCCCTCGTGACCGGTCTCGGTCCTCGTCGCCGCGCCTGTTCGCCTTATCTTCAGATCTAGAGCGGTTTTGCGATTGGATGGTCTACAAGATCCCGGCAGATCTGAGTGAAATCCCTGGGATCGATGGGTTGGACGTACCATCAACCGATGCGATGTAGATGGCCGTATGGGGTGGCACAGGTGGCTTGTTCATCAGTGGGCAAATCACCAGTGCCATCCGACCGGCTTGTTTACTTACTTCGAGCTACAGGGTCACCCTCTGGCCTGAGTGTGTGCTATCCAAGCGAGAACCGCACTAGAACCCGTTCTCGGATCGGTTTTCGCTGCGCAGTCCATACCTTTGAAGTTGAGCGGAGTTAATCGCCAACGGCGAAGCGTCTCGGGAGACGGTGGTGCGCGCGGTTCCCGGGACGCCCACGGGTTCGTTGGACGTTCAGGGGTTGGATCGCTTGGTTTTGAAAGAACGTCCACCTTTGATTGCGATGTCGCTCTTTTCTAAAGGAGTTGGAGAATCATCAACAGGAGAAAGGAGTCATGAACGAAGCGCAATGATACGGGAACTCAACGGGCGCGGACCATTGCCTGGGCGGATTTGAGATTTTGGTTCAAAGGGAGGGAAGGGGGAAGTTCAGTCCGATCAGACAGCTTTATGCTTTAAGCAGTCCTCGGCGAAGCGTCTCACCCACCTGCGCTGGACCGTAGCCTCGCTCGACCATCAGGCAAGGAATACCCTGCTGTTCACATAGAGGGCGGAATCGTTCGGGAACATGGTGACCTATGAAGCTCTTGAGGATTAAGACTAGGTCGACCCCTCGGTTGCGCACCCGTTGCTCGAGAGAATCGAGCATCGCGGGCTTTGCATCCTCGTAGGGTTCCCAGTCGAGGCGATCGAACTCGAAGAGTCGCTGGAGCGTCCTGCGCACGTCTTCGCGGACACTGCCGCCGATCATCAAGGCTCGCATTCCCTGGGTGGCCGAGATTAGGTCATCGTAACGGTCCTGGAGCGTTTCGTCGTCTTTGACCTCGCCCTGGCGGATCCGATCGAGGTTGCGTCGGAGGGCCCGAAGGCCGTTGCCGCCGGAGATCAACTCACGGTAGGGCATCACCAGTTCAAGGAGACGGGAGTCGGAAGCTCCCAAGCCGTTGACGACGAGCTTGAGCTGGGTCAGAAACTCCTCGACCCCTTCATCGGGGAGCGCGGTTCGGGCCATGAAGGCTTTGAGTTCCTCGAAGGCCGCCTCGCCGCTTGCGCGCACCTGGTGCTGTCGCTCCTGGTCGCGAGCTTGTTGTTCCTGCCGCTGCTGCTCCCAGTCCTTCGAACGCCGAGCGGTTTCGGTCGCCTGGACGAGTTGTTCCTGGGCTTCGGCGACATACACCGGCCAATCGGTGTGGAAATCGTGGCGGAAGGCTTCGATGTAGCCGGGCTCGTATTGCTTGGAGAGGGTCTTGAGCTGGTGGAAGACGCGCTGGGCGAGCGCCTGGTTCTCCTCGGAAATTTCGCCGTCGTTGATGGCCTGGTGCATCCGGAACCGGCCGATCCAGATTTTCAACTGGGCGTATTGCTCGAGTTTGGTGAGCACGCCGAAGTAGTTGACGCTGGCCTCAACTTCTCGGGCCAGGGCCTGGAACTGGCCGCCGGGGAAGTGGATCTCGGCATCCCAGAGCAGTCGATCTTCGTTGGAGAAGCTGTCCGCAAGCTGGGGTTGGAGCCGATCAAGCTCGCGCCGGAGCTGCTGGTAGTGATCCATGGCGACGCGGAGTTCGCGCCGCGCTTCATCCGACTCTTTCCCGACCGACTCGAGTTCGGCCTGCGCCTCTCGGCGCTTGCGGTCGATCTCGGCCTGGGCGTTGGAGATCAGGGCTTCGGCGTCGGCGTCGGAATCGAGCGACGATTTGAATTGGGCGAGCTTGCGGATCAATTCCTTGAGATGTTGCTCGTCGGCGTCGACCTGCTCGAGTTCTCGAAGCCGAGCGGGGCGGGTCTCACGAAGCCGTTGGGCCGCGCGACGAGCACGGAGTTCGGCGGTACGGAACAGCTCGGCGGCCTGTTGAGTTTCGGCCCCTAGTTTCTTCGCACGGGTCTTTGCTTCGGCTTGCCGCACGAGCTCGGCGAGCCGTTCTAAGGATGGCGTCATAGGGTAAATCTCTTCCTCGATATATTTTATCCAATTCCCTGAGATTGGGGAGGACTTTTTCGGGTCTTTCCAGTTGGTTCTCTTTCGCTTCGGCTCAAGATTATCCTTCGGTTCGGTCGAGGGCAGCGACTTGGCACACGGAAGCCGACCCTTTTTTTGGAACGAACGCTAGGACACGATCACTTGACCTGTGATCTTGAGCCAACCGCCTTCGGAGAACCCCTCGAAGACGAGCCGTTCGACACAATTGCAATCAATGATTCAACCGAGCAACCCCCAGATTGGCGTACCCAAACAAAGGCGAAGGGGGCGCCCGAGCGAATCGGGCAATTCCACGGCGGGGTCGATGCCGAGAAGATGATAGACGGTCGCAGCGATATCCGCCGGGGTGACGGGATCGCGCGCCGGATAAGCCGCCCAGCGGTCAGAGGCGCCGAAGACCGTGCCTCCGCGGATGCCCGCGCCCGCCAAAACGGTTGAAAAGCAGTGTGGCCAATGGTCGCGACCGTCGCGGCCTGCCCCTGCTCCTCCCACCACACCTTGGCCCACCCGAGGAGTCCGTCCGAACTCTCCTGTCCAGACTACCAGGGTCTCGTCGAGGAGGCCTCGAGCATCCAGATCGTCGAGCAACGCGGAGAACGCCTGGTCGCTCGGCGGCATAAGACGGGTTTTCAGATCGATGAAATTCCGATTGTGCGTGTCCCAATAGACGCTCACGTTCGTCAGGCCGTCGTTTTGCCAAAAGACGGTGACGAGGGGAACTCCTGCTTCGACCAACCTCCTGGCCTGCAACACCGCTTGACCATGAGGATGGGAACCGTATCGATCACGCAATCTCGGATCTTCGCGCGCCAGATCAAAGGCTTCGAGCGTTCGCTTGGCCGTTAATAAGTTATAGGCGCGCGAGCAGTGGGTATCCAGCGCCTGAACCTGCGCATTCTGCTCGAGGTGTCTGGCCTGCGCCTGAATGATCTGAAGGAGCTGCCGCCGGGCGTCGAATCGGGCCGCGCCAACATCCTCGGGCAAGGCGAATGCGGCCACGCGGTAATCGGCACGGTTCGGATCATCGTCAATCGTGAACGGATTTAGCGCCGGGCCGAGCCAGCCAGCCCCTTGGCCATGGCTCTGTTCCACGAAGCGAGGAGCGCCGTCAGGAACGGTCGGGCGAAGCTGCACGAACGGGGGCAACGAGGTGCGCTCGTGCCCCTGGTTCAACCGCGCCAGGACAGCCCCGTAATGCGGCCAGTCGTCCTCCATCAAGCCGCCACCAGGCACCGGGATTGAGCGACCGGTCAATAACTCATGGGTCGCGGTTAAGTGATTGACGTCGGCATGGTGCACGGAGCGAACGATGGCCAGTTGATGGGCCCGTCGGGCGAGAGCCGGAAAATGTTCGGAGATCGCTATGCCCGGCACGTTCGTCGCGATCGGCCGAAATTCGCCACGGACCTCCGCCGGCGCATCAGGCTTGAGGTCCCACGTCTCTTGCTGCGCCGGACCTCCCCACATGAATAAAATGATGCATGATTTGGCCCGCCCAAACGTCGACGCCGGCAGCGTTGAGGATCGAGCCTGAGCTTCGAATAACGTAGGTAATCCCAGCCCGAATAAACCTAGCCCCCCCGCGCGCAAGAACTCGCGCCGGGATGGCCCCCCGGTTGTTCGTAACCTGATACAACCGTCTGCTACATGCATGACCGAACCCACCCGAAACCTTCACCTTTCGGTGATTTATCATACCCCGGCCCTCGAAAAATGGAACAGAGGGAGTACTCCAGCAACGTTTCTAATCCTCCTGTTTGCCCGGGGTTGGGAAAAAGCAACCAACAATGAGTGGGGTGGTCATTGGAGGAGGTACAACCCAACATCCCATACTCAGCACCATGCTCACGCCCTCACAATCCCTTCTCCTCGCATCAGAGCCATCGAAGTCAGTGGAAGTTTATGCTGTCATGATTTCGCGAAAATAAGCCACTCCGCCTCCTTGACCCACACCGCGCGCGGTGTGGTCCCCTGAGCACGCAGGGAAAGGCCTTTGCCGTGGGAATGGCCTCGACAAGAAATCGCCAGGAGCAGAGCCCTTCTCGCCGTTTCGAGCCGTGACGTGGGTTTTGTACTTGTTGTGTAAGTCTGGTTGGCAGAGAGACTTCAGACTTTCATTCAAAGTTGGAATAGTGGTTGCAAAAGGGGGTGGCCGCCCGTTGAGGCCATGACGCTAAGGGGTGGGCACCGATCGGAAAGAAGGACCGACCATTGGTCTCGGGCGACGTGCTCCGACTTCGGAAAGGAGTCGACAACCTGATGCAACCGCGGAATTATTTCTGGGTGTTTGGTTGTCTTGTGCGTCTCGCCACCAGTTCGTGGGGAGCCTCCTGACGTTGAGGTGCCTACGGCTCGGATTGACGATCGGTTGGAGATCGCCTGGAAGGAAGCGGGGGCAACCAGCGGCCTTGGTTGATGACGCAAATTTTTTGCGCCGAGTGTCGCTGGATCTTGTCGGGCGGATCCCCACGGTGGCGGAGGACCCGGCCGTCGCGACGAGCCTGCGAGTGTTCGAGGCGGGGAAGCTTTGTTCCTCCTGTCGTGAGGAGGAGATGAATGGCCCATACCGTGATTGTACGGGCTGAGAAACCTAAGTTATTTCTGCAACGCTCAGTAAGGTGGGGGCGACGAGGCGATATCGCGTCACTTTGGATTGCTTTCGGTCTTGAGCGGTTCTTAAGATGAAGACGACTCTCCTAATCCAAGGGAGTTTCGCCGAACCCGAGGACCGGTCATGACGGACAAAGAGCAAGAAGCCCGCAGGCTTGCAGAAGCCCATTATGAGATGGAGGCGGGCGTTACTCAAATTTTCCGTCTCGAGGGGAGTGCCGATGCTGAGGTGCGTCCTGACGAACCGATCAAGCTCCTCGAAGTGAACGAATATACCATCGCGTCGGGCATCATGCCTCTGCATTTCGGCCCTGCCCCCGCGCATGGGTAGGCGTCTGGATTGTGGGTGGGAAATTCCGTACAAAAGAGTCTTCTGATGGATTGTCCCGGATTTCGTCGTCATCTGTTCACGGAGGCTTCCCATGTCCCGACCCCCGCTGACCCC
>Ga0153954_1000420_pt1 | contig 34363 bp, 28 predicted proteins | sample TSFL038MetaG_FD_102277 | JGI IMG/M metagenome (GOLD analysis project Ga0153954, IMG submission 102277) | Attine ant fungus gardens microbial communities from Florida, USA - TSFL038 MetaG | ecosystem: Host-associated > Fungi > Mycelium > Unclassified | place: USA: Florida, Wekiwa Springs State...
GCTCGCGCATGGGCCTTCCGCTGCGACGCGCGCCGCCAGGTTCTCCGACGAAGAGGCGCTCGAAGCCTCAGCTGTCGCCGCCCTCGAAGGCATGAGAGCCGGACTGCGCTCCTACGATCACGTGCTGACGGCTCCCGCCCTTGCGGCGCGCCACACGGCCACGGCGCTCGGCCTCAACGCCCAAGTCGAGACGGCGCTCAGGGACTGCGATTATGGACGCTGGCGCGGGCTCGCGTCGAGGGATGTCGGTGAGCGGGAGCCGGACGCGTTTGCTGCATGGCTCGGCGATCCTACGGCGGCGCCGCACGGCGGCGAGTCGTTCGCAGCCGTGATGGCGCGAGTCGGCGTCTGGCTTACGCAATCGCTGGCGCGAAACGGCGCGACCCTCGCGATCACCCACGCCTCGGTCGTTCGAGCGGCGATCGTGAACGCGCTTGGCGCAAGTCCCTTGGCCTTCTGGCGGATCGACGCCGCGCCGCTCTCCCTCGCCAGATTGAGCGGTCATGCCGGGCGTTGGAACCTCGTAGCGCTCGGGCCCCTGCGAGCCCTGCCGTGAAGGGCTTGATGGCCGCCTTTGTCGTGGCCCTTGCGATGCTTGGCGCGCCGCCGAGCCAAGCGCATCGGATCCCCAGACACGATGAGCCGCCTCCAACCGGGGTCTCTATACCGAGCCTCACCCATGGCCAGATGAAGGTGATCAGCGACAATCTGCCCGCGATCCGCGCGCTGGCCGCCTCGCGGCTCGACTTCGACATGACGGCTTGGCGGTTGGAGGACTACCTCAGCCTTCAGTCCTTCGCCTGCGCCTGGGGGCTTGTTCCCGGCAGCATCACGGACGAGAACAGCCCGTTTAATGAATGCGCCCATGCCTATCTCGCCGCCGGGCGCGCGCTCCTCTTACAGCTGCGCAACGCGCCGAGCCTCGATCAAAGCGCCGTCGATGCGCTCATCGGCAAGATTGAAGCCCAGATGCTGGCCAATGACGCTTCGCTGATGCTCTGCCGCTATAGCGACGAGCCGTTCAACACGAACGAGATCATCTGGCCGCATTGGCGACTGATCCCCTTTCACCCTCCAACGCTCGCTGCTCTTGGGGCGGTCTTGGCGCTGGTCGCGGCCTGCGCAATTTGGCCTCTCATGAGGAAAGGCAGTCGTGCGGCGGGCCTCAGAGCTCGTGAGGACCTTCAGTCGGCGCCTTCTCCTGGAAGCCGCCGAGCAGCGTGACTCTCGGTTACTCTCCAGGCGCACGACGCGACAAATCATAGGCCAACATGCCTCGCGCTTGCCGGCGCGCGGCGATCGTCTTAACCGTTGAGAGCGGAAGGTCGCCTTATGGCGCGATTCATCGCCCGCGCCTGGCGATTTGGAGCTGCGTGACGCGTGAGCGGCCTATTGTTTAGGCGCTTGTAGGGGGGCGGCAACCAAATGAGCGAGACGACGACGTGGAAGGCCGACCCTCTGACATGGGGGCGCGGCCCGCGCGTGTTCGAGATGTTTCTCGAGCCCACTTGTCCATTTTCCGTGAGAGCGTTCGGCAAGATCGACGAGACGTTGAGAATGGCGGGAGAGGACCGGGTCACGATCAAGATCCGCCTGCAGTCGCAGCCGTGGCATATGTATTCCGGGGTCATCGTGCGCTGCATCCTGGCCGCATCGACGTTGCCGGAGGGCAAGGAGGGCGCGCGGGCGGTGATGACGGCGGTGGCCGGACGCCGCGAGGAGTTCGAGTTCACGCATCATTGCGGCGGTCCGAACATGGACGCGACGCCGAACGACATCATTGCGCGACTCGAAACCTACAGCGGACTGCGCCTCGCGAAAGCCTTCGCCATTCCGGATCTCGACCGAGAGATCAAATGGCACTCGAAATACGCACGCCAGAACGGGATCCATGTCTCCCCAACCTTCATGATTGACGGCCTTGTGCAACCAAACATGAGCAGCGGCGACGCGGTGTCCGATTGGGCAGCGCATCTCCAAGCGAAGTGACCGGCGCGAAACCCAGGTCGAACGCCTCGGATTCCCTGAACAGTCAGATCGTCTTCGGTCAGACCGAGGCGATTGACAGCGTTCGATGCTCGTTCAGTTCGGGGACCGCTCCATAGCTGCGCGGCGCGCCAACGACGATCGGCGCAGGCGCCGGGTAGGACACGGGACCCGAAGGCGTGTCCACGTTGATCCTGCGAAGATGTGGATGCGCGGACAGGGCAGCTATATCGTTCACCGACGCGAAGGCGACGTTGGCGTTGATCAAGCGCGCCTTCGCCTCGCCTTCGTCGTACCGGGCGAACGCGCCGGCGACCAACGCATCGGTCTCAGCCCTATTCTTCGTTCGCGCGACATTGGTGGCGAAGCTTACGTCTTGCCCCGCCTCGGGTTGGTCGAGAAAGGCGGCGCACAACTCGACCCACTCCCGATCGCTCTGAATTGAGATGAGAATTGTCTTGTTGTCCTTCGTGCTGAATGCGCCATAGGGGGCGATCGAGGGGTGAGCGAGGCCGACCCGACCTGGAGGTTTGCCCCCTTCCTGCTGAAGTAAAGGCACGGTCAGCCAATCCGCCATGACGTCGAACATCGAGATACGGATGTCCGCGCCTTGTCCGCTCGCCGCGCGTCCGATAAGCGCTTCGAGCACCGCGGCATGCGCGGTGGCGCCGGTCGCAATGTCGACGATCGAAATGCCGACGCGCGCCGGTTCTCCTGGACTTCCGGTGATCGAAGCCAATCCGGCTTCCGCTTGAATGAGGAGGTCATAGGCTTTGCGGTCGGCCAGGGGGCCAGACTCGCCATAGCCGCTGATTGAGCAAACGATCATGCGCGGATAAAGGCGTCGCAGGGCTTCAGGTCCGAATCCCATCCGCTCTAGCGCGCCGGGCTTCAGATTCTGGACGAGCACATCCGTTTGCGGCAAGAGCGCGCGCAAGGCGGCATTGCCAGTGGGTGAAGCGAGATCGACGACGAGCGATTCCTTGCCGCGGTTGAGCCAGACAAAATAGCTGCTCTGGCCTGCTGCGACGTCGTCGTAGCCGCGGGCGAAATCACCCTCCGGGCGTTCAATCTTAATCACGCGCGCGCCGGCGTCGGCCAGGCGCGCGGTGCAAAACGGCGCAGCTACAGCCTGTTCGACGGCGAGGACCGTAAGGCCCGCGAGCGGAAGTCTCGTCGCGGCGCCCATCAGAACGACCTTGGCAGGCCGAGCACGTGCTCAGCGACATAGCTCAGAATCAAATTCGTCGAGATCGGCGCGACTTGGTAAAGGCGCGTCTCGCGGAACTTTCTTTCAACGTCGTATTCGCAGGCGAAGCCAAACCCGCCGTGGAACTGAAGACAGGCGTTCGCCGCCTCCCAACTCGCCTTGGCCGCCAGATATTTCGCCATGTTGGCCTGCGCGCCGCATGGAAGCTGCGCGTCATAGAGGCGGCAGGCTTCGAAACGCATCAGGTTCGCGGCCTCGACTTCGATATGACACTCGGCGATGGGAAACTGAATTCCCTGGTTCTTGCCGATCGGCCCGCCGAACACGACGCGCTCATTGGCGTAGGCGACGACTTTATCGATGAACCAGTAGCCGTCGCCGATGCATTCCGCCGCGATGAGCGTTCGCTCCGCGTTAAGGCCGGTCAGAATGTACTTGAACCCCTCGCCTTCCTCACCGATGAGGTTTTCTTCAGGAATCTCCAGATTGTCGAAGAAGAGTTCGTTGGTCTCATGATTCACCATGTTCGGGATGGGTCGGGCGGTCATTCCTCGCTGCATCGCTTGTCTGATGTCCACGAGAAATAACGAGAGCCCCTCAGATTTCTTCTGAACTTGATCGAGGGGCGTCGTTCGCGCGAGCAGGATCATCAGATCCGAATGCCGGACGCGGCTGATCCATACTTTCTGGCCATTGACGACGTAACGGTCGCCCCGCTTCACCGCGGTGGTCTTGATCTTTGTCGTATCTGTGCCGGTGGTGGGCTCGGTCACGGCCATCGATTGCAAGCGAAGTTCGCCGCTCGCGATTTTCGGCAGATAGAACTCACGTTGCTTCTCGGATCCATGACGCAGAAGCGTATTCATGTTGTACATCTGCCCGTGGCATGCGCCCGAATTGCCGCCCGAACGGTTGACTTCCTCCATGATCACCGACGCTTCGGTGAGGCCGAGCCCTGAGCCGCCATATTGCTCGGGAATGAGCGCCGCCATCCATCCGGCTTTGGTCAAAGCCTGCACAAACTCATCCGGATAGCCGCGCGCTTCGTCTACCCTGCGGTGATACTCGGGCGGAAACTCCGCACAGAGCGCGCGCAAAGCTTCCCGGATCTCGCCGTATTCATCTCGAGCGTTCTCGCGCATTTCAGAATTGCCTTCGCTCAGAGACGAGTTATATCGTCGATTTGAAATTCACAAATAGCCTCGAGGCTTCCGCGAGCAAAGGCGCGCGCAGGAGGAGGAATCCCAATGAGCGAATTCGATGTCGTCATCCGAGGGGGAACAGTCGTCACCGCGGCGGATACGATGCGGGCCGATGTCGGCATTCGCGGCGGCAAGATCGTGACCGTTGCGCAAGAACTCAAGGATGGCGGCAAGATCGTCGACGCAAGCGGCCTCTTAGTGATGCCGGGCGGCATCGACAGCCACGTCCATCTCGCCCAACCCGCCTTCGGCGGACCCGCGATGGCGGACGGTTTCGAGAGCGGGACTCGCTCAGCGATTGCGGGAGGCAACACGACAGTGCTGCCGTTCGCCCTCCAGCCGCGCGGCGCCTCGCTGCGCGCTTCCGTCACGAACTATCACAAAGAGGCGGACGGTCAGTCCCATTGCGACTATGGTTTCCACCTCATCATCACCGATCCGACTCCGTCGGTCGTGTCGCAAGAACTGCCGGCGCTGATCGACGATGGTTACACATCGTTCAAGGTCTTCATGACCTATGACGACCTCGTCTTGAACGATCGGCAATTGCTCGAGGTGTTCGATTGCGCGCGCCGTTGCAAGGCGCTCGTCATGGTCCATTGCGAAGGCTACGACTCGATCAAATTCATGACCGAGAGGTTGGAAGCGGCGGGCAATAAGGCGCCCTATTATCACGCGGTTTCACGGCCCGAGAGCGTCGAGCGCGAGGCGACCCACCGCGCCATCAGCCACGCCGAACTCCTCGATGTGCCGATGATGGTGGTGCATGTTTCCGGGCGGGAGCCGATGGAGCAGATTCGCTGGGCGCAGAATCGCGGCCTCAAGGTTTATGCGGAAACCTGCCCTCAATATATCGCGCTTACGGCCGACGATCTGAAGGGGCTGAACATGGATGAGAGCGGCGGCAAATACGTCTGCTCGCCGCCGCCCCGCGATCATGCGAGTTGGGAGGCGATCTGGAGCGGCCTCAAGACCGGCGTTTTTCAAACCTTCTCATCCGACCATTGCCCCTTCTTTTACGCCGGCGAAAAAGGAAAGCTCAACCCGAAAGCGCGCACCTCGTTTCGCTGGGTGCCTAACGGCATTCCGGGCGTGGAGACGCGGCTGCCGATCCTCTACTCCAAGGGCGTCGTGGAAGGCCGGATCACGGTCAACGATTTCGTTGCGCTGACCTCGACCAATCACGCCAAAATGTATGGGCTCTACCCCGAGAAGGGATCCATCGGCCCCGGATTTGACGCTGACATCGTGCTCTGGGACCCGAACCGAAAAGAGACGATCACCCAGACGCTCCTTCATCATGGCTCCGACTATACGCCCTACGAAGGATTGCGCGTGACGGGATGGCCGGTGATGACACTGCTGCGCGGCAAAGTCGTCGCCGAGGACGGGAAAATTCTCGGAGAAAAGAGCGACGGCCAGTTTCTCAAGCGGCGCCTGTCCCCCTACGCTCAGACGGCGGAGGCGCAGGCCTGAACGCGAGGGGCTTGCGCGGGGGCGCCAAGCGGCGAGAGTCTCGTCGAACGCGGAGATGAGACGCCCGCAATGGCGATCCGCTCATCAGGTCAAAATCGTCGGACGAGAAGCCCGCCGTCCACAACCATGACCTGTCCGGTGATGTAGCGCGCAGCGTGGCAACTCGCTGTGCGCAGACGGGCTGTTTTGGCCCCCGGTTGTCGCTGGGCGCCGACCGTCTTGTTGACAATGTCCGGCGCCCCCGACATCATAACTTATACTAACGATTGCGGGGCTTCCCGCGTGAGTCGGACGCGGCGCGTTGCAGCAAGCCCGTTTGTGTTTATCCGTGAATGGCGCCCCTATTGAAACGCGGCTGCCATCGACGACTCCCCTTCTCTCATTTCTGCGCAACGACTGTTCTCTCAACGGGCCGAAATACGGCTGCGGCCTCGGAGAGTGCGGCGCCTGCAGCATCCTTGTCGACGGCAAGCTCGCGAGAAGCTGCGTGCTGACGCTTGCGAATGTCGAAGGGCGGCGCCTCACCACGCTTGAGGGCTTGGCGGACCGAGACAAGCTGGATCCGGTTCAACAGGCGTTTGTCGCCTCTTCCGCGACGCAGTGCGGCTATTGTCTCAACGGCATGATCATGTCCGCGCGCGCCCTCCTCGATGCGAACCCTGATCCATCCGACGCGGAGATCCGCGAAGGCTTACGCTTCAATCTGTGCCGCTGCGGCGCGCATGTCGAGATCATCGCAGCCGTGGGTCTGGCGGCCAGGGCTCTTCGCGCGTGACTGCGCTGCAGCCGCAGGGGCTCCGGCGCTCGGACTATTTGGGAAAGCCGGGCACGCTCGCTGTCGTTCAGACCGAGACGCCTGGCGTTGCTCTCGACGAGGCGCCCGCAGAGAGCCTCGCGCCTTTCGTCATCGTTGGTGCGGCGGGCGACGTGATGGCCTTCAACGGCCATGTCGACCTCGGCACAGGCATCCGCACTGCATTGGCGCAGGTCGTGGCGGAAGAATTGGACGTCTCTTTCGAGCGTGTCGCGATGGTGCTCGGCGACAGCGCGCTCACGCCGGATCAGGGGCCGACCATCGCCAGCGAGACGATCCAGCTCAGCGCAATCCCTTTGCGCCGCGCCGCCGCACAGGCGAGGCGCTTTCTGGTCGATCGCGCCGCCGCGATCTTCGGAATCGCGGCGGAGGCGCTGATCGTGGACGATGGCGTTGTCCGGCCTCTGGCTGAGGATAATCGCCGCCTGAGTTATAGCGAGCTCATTGGCCAAGAGCGCATATTGCTGGCGCTTGCGGAAGATGCGCCAGTCAAAGCGCCGAGCGCCTATCGCGTCGTGGGCGCCTCGCCGCCCCGCGTCGACCTGCTGGCCAAAGCGACCGGAGACCTCGTTTTTGTTCATGACATGCGTATGCCCGGAATGCTGCATGGACGTGTCGTGCGGCCGCCGCATGCGGGTTTCGATTCCGGGGAGCATGTCGGGCGCTCGCTAATCGCTATCGATGAAGCGTCGATTGCTCACCTCCCCGGGATTGTCGGGACGGTCGTGATCGGTGACTTCGTCGGAATCGTCGCGGAGCGTGAGGAGCAGGCGGAAGAGGCTATGCGCGTCCTCAGAGTCGAGTGGCGCGACGGGGCGAAGCCACCCAACCTCACCGATATCGCCGCCGCGTTGACGCGCAACCCATCGCGGCCGCGCAAGCTTCTCGACAAGGGCGACGTCGACAATGCGCTCATGTCGGCCGCGAAGCGGCTCACCCGCTCGTATGTCTGGCCCTACCAGTTGCACGGCTCGATCGGCCCTTCCGCCGCGCTCGCCGACGTGAGCGAAGGCAGGGCGCGCATCTGGTCCGGCACGCAGAACCCTTTGTGGATGCGGCGTGACCTGGCGCTGCTTCTCGATCTTCCAGAGGGCGCCGTCGAGGTGATCCGGATGGAAGCCGCCGGCTGCTACGGGCGCAACGGAGCGGACGACGTGACCGCCGACGCCGCCTTGCTCTCGCGCGCTGTCGGTCGGCCCGTCCGGGTGCAGCTGACGCGTGATCAGGAGCATCAGTGGGAGCCGAAGGGCGCAGGCCAACTGATGAACGTTGACGGCGGCCTGGACGCGGCCGGAGACATCGCGGCCTACGACTTCACGACTCGTTATCCGTCCAACGCCGCGCCGACGCTCGCGCTGATCCTGACCGGCAAGGTTCCACCGGCGCCCGAGGTGACGGAGATGGGCGACCGAACAGCGATCGGCCCGTACGATTTCACCAACCATCGCGTTATTGTCCACGACATGGCGCCGATCGCGCGCGCGGCCTGGCTCAGGGGCGTGTCGGCCCTGCCCAACACCTTCGCGCACGAATCCTACATTGATGAGCTGGCGGCGGAAGCCGGCGTCGATCCCATCGAATATCGCTTGCGCTACCTGAAAGACCCGCGCGGGAGAGAACTCGTCGAGCAGGTCGCCGCCAGGGCAAAATGGGAGTCGCACGCGGCGCCGCGCTTGCATCACGACGAGCGCGGAAATCTCACCGGGCGAGGCTTCGCTTACGCGGTCTACGTCCATTCCAAGTTTCCCGGCCTCGCCTCGGCATGGTCGGCTTGGGTCACCGATGTCGCTGTGAATCCTAGCACTGGCGAAGTTTCGCTGACACGCGTCACGGTCGGGCAAGATTCGGGATTGATGATCAATCCCGAAGGCGTGCGCCATCAGATTCACGGCAATGTCATCCAGTCGACAAGCCGCGTCCTCAAGGAGAAGGTCACCTTCTCCGATATTGCAGTGACTTCGCGCGACTGGGGAAGCTATCCGCTTCTGACATTCCCTGAGCTCCCGGCCATCGACGTCGTGATGGTTCCAAGGCTTGAAGATGAGCCGCTGGGCGTCGGCGAATCCGCGTCGGTGCCAAGCGCGGCGGCGATTGCGAACGCGATTTTCGATGCGACCGGCGTCCGGTTTCGCGAGCCGCCCTTCACGCCGGACCGCATCCTCGAAGGCTTGCGAAAGGCGGGTCGCGCGGAGGTAGCGCCGCGGACTGCGCTCATCCCTGCTGCTGCCTCAGCGCCAGCCAAGCCGCGGCGGCGGCTCGCCCCCCTGCTTGTAGCGACTTTCGGAGCGGTTGGATCGCTCGGCGTGGCGACGCTCCCGATCCGCAGCGCGATTGCGCCCATTGCGCGTCCCGACCCGTCAACCTGGTCCGAGGCGACTATCGAGCGCGGCCGCGCACTCGCCGGCCTCGGCGGTTGCATCCATTGCCACACAACGCCGGGCGGCGAGGCGCTGGCGGGAGGCCGCGCCATCGCCACGCCCTTCGGCGAGATCTATGCGACCAACATCACGCCCGACGAAGCGACGGGAATCGGAACATGGTCCTACGCTTCCTTCGCGCGAGCGATGCGCGAGGGGATCGGTCGTGATGGGCGCCACCTCTTTCCCGCGTTCCCCTACACCTCATTCGTCAGGACGAGCGAAGCCGACCTGCAGGCGCTCTATGCCTACTTCATGGCTCAGCCGCCGCTCTCTTCATCGAACCGGCCCGCTAACCTTCGCGCTCCGTTCGGCTTCCGCCCGCTGATGGCGGCGTGGAACACGATGTTCCATCAAGAGAAGCCCTTCGAGGCGCGGCCCGACCGCGATGCGCTATGGAATCGAGGCGCTTATCTTGTCGAAGGGCTTGGCCATTGCTCCGCATGCCACTCGCCCCGCAATGCGCTCGGCGCAGAACTCAAAGGACCGGATCACTTGGCCGGCGGCGAGGTCGATGGCTGGTTTGCGCCGCCCCTCAACGGCTCGTCGCCAGCACCGATCGCCTGGACTGAGCAGGCTTTCTTCGATTACCTCCGCAGCGGTTTCTCCGCCGAGCATAGCGCGGCTGGCGGTCCGATGGCCCCGATCGTTGCGGGGCTCAAACCCCTGCCCGATTCCGACATCCAGGCGATGGCTCGCTATCTCGTCTCGCTCGCTCCGGCGTCACCCGTCGTAGACTCGGACGTCAGGGCGCGCGTCGAGAGGGCGGCGAAGGCGCGCGCCTCGAATCCCGCGCTCGTCCCCGGCGCCCGCATCTACGACGGCGCCTGCGCCGTCTGCCACGAGACGGGACAGGGCCTCGACATGTTCGGCGTCAAGCCATCGCTCGCGCTCAACAGTGCGATCCACGCCGGGAGACCAGACACAGTTCTGCGTGTCATCCTCGATGGCGCACGACCGGAGGGCTTAAGCGATCTCGGCGCGATGCCGGCGTTCCGCCACCACCTCGATGACGCTCAGATTGCCGACCTCACGACCTATCTGCGCGCCCGCTTCGCTCCGGACAAGCCTCCATGGACCGGACTTCGGGAGACCTCGACCCGCCTGCGTATGGAAACCTTGACAGCAGACGCCAACGCGATTCTTCATTAGTATGCTAATGATCTGGCGCGCATGAGCCCAAGGGCCGCGCGCTTCGGGTAGCGAGGCGAGCGATGAGCCGCGAACAGGTCGAGTCGGAAGCCGACGACAAGGTGCGCTGCGACGCCTGCCCCGTAACCTGTTACATCCGCCCTGGAATGGCCGGCGCCTGCGACCGCTACGCCAACCGCGACGGCGAACTCGTCCGGGTCGATCCACACGTCCTGCTCGAGCGCACCGTCGAGCGCGGCGGCGCCGTCGTCCCGTTTTCGCGCAACGCGGCGGAATGGTCGGGAGCGGTGCTGCCCGAGGATTCCGTGTTCGTCACGGCCATCGGCGCCGGGACGACGTATCCTGACTACAAGCCCGCGCCTTTCATCGTCTCGTCCGAAGTCGACGGCGTCGACATGGTGACGGTCGTGACGGAGGGCATTTTCAGCTATTGCGGCGTCAAAGTGAAAGTCGACACCGATCGCTACCTTGGCCCCGAGCAGGCTGCCGTGCGCGCGCAAGGCGAGGCCATCGGACACGTGACGACGGGCGAATACGGCTCGCAGATGCTGTCTCTGGGCGGCGTGCATCACCTGACCGGGGGCTCGAAAAAAGAAGGACGCGTCGCCTGCGATGCGCTGCTCCAGCTCTCGAATGGCCGGCCGGTCGAACTGACAGTCGATGGTGGAGTCACCATCGTGGTCGAGGCTGGCGCGGCGCCGATCATCAACGGCGCTCGCGAGGAGCGGATGCGGGTGGGCTGCGGCTCGGCGACGATCGGCATGTTCGCCAAGCAATGGCTGGGGCATGTCGACGAAGTGGTCGTTGTCGACGACCACATCACCGGCGTGCTCTCGGAACACCAAGCCGGCAAGCTGCTCGACATTCCGCCGACCGGCGTGAAGATGAAAGGACGGAGGTCGACGCCCGGGCGGTATTTCCAGGTGGCCGAGCCCGGCGTCGGCTGGGGCGGAACCAACATTTCCGATCCCTTGTCGATTCTCGGACCGTTCAACCCGAAGGAGGCTCGGCCAGGCCTCACCATGCTGATGGTCTCGACGACGGGAGAGCACTACGGCTTCTATCGGCTGGACGAGGCGCTGCGTCCCGTCGAAGCCGACTTGCCGGAGGCTTTGCGCCTCTCGGTCGAACGCATCCAGGAGAACTGCGAGCCGGCGCTCTGCACGGTGCTTTTCATGGGGGGCGCGGGCGGTTCGCTACGCGCCGGCGTCACGGACAACCCAGTTCGTCTAACCCGATCGGTCAAGGACGCTCTCACCCGCGTGACCTGCGGCGGCGCCCCCTGCTACGTCTGGCCGGGCGGCGGCATCACGTTCATGGTCGATGTGACGCGCTTGCCGGCCAACGCCTTCGGTTACGTCCCAACGCCGGCGCTTGTCGCGCCGATCGAGTTCACGATGCGGCTTTCCGACTACGCCGCGCTCGGCGGGCATATGGACCATGTCCGCCCGTTGAGCGGGCTCACCGATGGCGCCGCGAGACATGTGCGTCAGATCGACGGGAACCCGTGGCCGGTCGAGCCGTCCCCACAGCGGCTGAAGGTATGAGCATGAAAGGGGCGGAGCGCGCGCGAGCCCACATGCTCTCCGACGGAGCGCGGCTGCATCTTCAGGATGGACCGATCGACCTGATCGTCGAAGCGGAAGGAGAGCTGGCGGCGGTTAACGCCGCCTATCGGGCCGCCACAGCGCGGTTCCGCTTCGTGCTTGACGAGCTTTGCGAGGAACTTGCGGAACTCCGCGCACCCGCTACCCCTGTCCCGCGTACCTTCCGCAGCCCCGTTGCTCGCCGTATGGAGGTCGCGGTCACGCAGCACGCGAGCGATGTCTTCATCACGCCCATGGCCGCCGTCGCGGGGGCCGTCGCCGACGAAATCCTAGCCGTCATGCGCGGCGCCGCGCCCAAAGACCTGGCTCGCATTTCCGTCAACAACGGCGGCGACATTGCTCTATGGCTGGCGCTGGGCGAGGCTGCGACGGTTGGCCTCGTCAACCGGCCTGACTGTCCGGCTCTGTTCGCGCGCGTGCGGATCACGGCGGCGGACGGCGTCGGGGGAATCGCGACGTCCGGCGCGCCGGGCCGCAGCTTCTCGCTTGGGATCGCGGACGCGGTGACGATTCTTGCGTCCTGCGCGGCGGAGGCCGACGCCGCCGCCACGATCATCGCCAATGCGGTCGATCTTCCAGGCGACGCCCGCATCGAGCGGCGCCCGGCCCGCGGCCTTCAGCCGGACAGCGACCTCGGCGACCGCCTGGTGACGCGCGGCGTCGGCCCGCTGGACCCGGATTCGATCGGGCTCGCGCTCGATCGTGGGCTGGCGACGGCTCGTGATCTCATCGCGCGGGGAGCGATCGCCGGCGCCGCGCTCCATTTGCAGGGCGTGACGCGAACCGCGAGCCGTAACGAGCGGCCCATGGCGCTCGAGACGCCGCAGGGCGCAACGACCGTAAGGGAGCCGATCGATGCCTGATCCCGGTTGTCCGCCCGTTCATAAGCGCGTCGGAAGGCGGAAGGTCTCCGAGAACGAAGAAAAGGAGGGACTGCGATGAGCCTCGAGATCCGCAAGCTCGTGACGGTGGTTGACGAAACCCGCTCGGAGATGGGACGCCCGGTCTCGCCGCCGATACGGCGCGCGGCTGCTGTGGCGGTCATCGCCAATCCGTTTGCCGGCCACTACGTCGAGGACCTGTCGCCATTGATTGAAGCGGGCGAAGAGCTCGGCAAGCTTCTGTCGGAGCGTGCGGTTGCGGCGCTCGGAATCAAAGGAGAAGAGGTCCAAGGCTACGGCAAGGCGGCGCTGGTCGGCGCAGATGGCGAAATGGAGCACGCCGCCGCATTGTTGCATCCGAAGATGGGCGCGCCGGTCCGCAAGACGCTGGGCAAGGGCGCGGCCCTCATTCCGTCGTCCAAGAAGCGCGGCGGCCCAGGCGCCGAACTCGACATTCCGCTGGGCCACAAGGACGCAGCCTTCGTGCGCTCGCACTTCGACGGCATGCAAGTCAGCGTCACCGACGCGCCGCGCGCGAGCGAAATCGTTGTCGCGGTCGCTGTCACGACGGGGGGGCGCCCGTTGCCGCGGGTCGGCGGCCTCGAAGCCAAGGACATCAAAGGCGAGGACGGCCTGCGCTGAACGTCTCGCCGAGCCGCCCCACGCTCCCATGAGTCCTCCCGACAAGGACCTCGCCAATTCGCCGCTCGTCCGGGGCGAGGAGATGGCGACTGACTATGTGCTCGACAGCCAGGTCGGCTTCATCCTTCGGCAGGCGAGTCAGCGTCACGCGGCCCTGTTCGCCGCGCTCATGGGGGTCGAAACGACGCCCATGCAATGGGCGGCGCTGGCGAAGCTCCGCGAGATCGGCCCGACGTCCCAGAATCAGCTTGGCCGCATGACCGCGATGGATGTCGCCACGATCAAGGGCGTGGTCGACCGGCTGATGAAGAGGGGACTTGTGCGCTCGATGGCCGACGAAGGGGATGCGCGCCGCAGGTTGCTCGCGCTGTCCGAGGAGGGCCGGACCTTCGTCGAGGCAAATGTCATGACGGCCCACGCCATCACGCGCGAGACGCTGGCGCCGCTCACTGAGCGCGAGAAGGCGCTGTTCGTCGCCCTTTTGGGGAAACTCAGCGGTTCGGTCGGCGCGCCCTCTAGCGAGGGCGTCCCGTCTCCTTAAATACTAGATAATCTAGTACAACAGCTCGTCGATTTGGATTTTCTTGATTCTGGCCGATGTGCCGCGAAAACCCCCATTCTTCCTATTGGATCGTCTTGGATTTCCTTGGATTCTCTCGTCAGAATCTAGACTTATCAATAGGTTACAAGGCAGGAATCGAGTGGGGAATTTTCGCGTCGCTCCTCCCCCGGCGAGCGGCCGGAACGGAGCGCGGCGGTCGAGGCCATCGGGTGCGCAGGGTTGATCATGGCGACAGCTTAATCCAGCTTCTGGTTTTCCGCAAGCGATTGTCGGCTCTTATAGCGATAGCTGTGGATCAGTCCCTTTTGGCGGCTGCGGCTGGAAGCCTCGGCCATGACACGGCTGAGGGATCGAGCGAGAGCCTGAGCCTCGCTCGCGAACAACAGCTACCGCTTGAGCCCGATTGTCGTCCAATCGTCGTTCGGATGACGGAGTTCTCGCGCTTACTTTTCGACGAACGCCTTTTCGATGACGTAGTCGCCTGGCTCGCCGGTATTGCCCTCGGCAAAGCCCCGATCTTCGAGAAGCGCCGGCATGTCTTTGAGGAGCTGGGGGTTGCCGCAAATCATCACGCGATCCCATTCCGGGTCGAGGGGCGGGAGCGTCAAATCCTTGAACAATTTCCCGGACTCGATGAGATCGGGGATGCGGCCCTGATTGTGGAAGGGCTCGCGCGTGACCGTAGGGTAGTAACGCAACGAGGATCCGACGAGGTCTCCGAGAAATTCGTCCTTCGGCAGTTCGGACTCTATGAGGTCGCGGTAGGCGAGCTCGGCCTTGGTGCGCACGCCATGCACGAGGACGACAGTCGAGAACCGTTCGTAGGTCTCCGGGTCGCGGATCGTTGAGAGGAAGGGCGCAAGCCCGGTTCCGGTCGCGAGAAGGTAGAGGTTTCGCCCGTCGCGCAGATTGTCGAGAACAAGCGTTCCAGTCGGCTTGCGGCCAATCAGAATGCTGTCGCCGACGGTCAGATGCTGCAGGTGCGAAGTAAGTGGGCCGTTCTGCACCTTGATCGAGAAGAACTCGAGCTCTTCGGCATAGTTCGGAGAGGCGATGGAATAGGCCCGCAGCAGCGGCCGGCCGCCGATGGGGAGGCCGAGCATCACGAACTGGCCGTTCTTGAAACGACAACCGGCGTCGCGGGTTGTCTTGAAACTGAACAGACTGTCCGTCCAATGACGGACGTCGAGAACTCTTTCCTCGAACAGCGCGCTCACTCGCTTCCCCCGAAGGATAAATCATTCGTCTACTAACAATTGTGCAGTGCGTGTCAAGGGCGCCTATCCGCGCGGCGAAAGGCCGAATTCATGCCGCAATTTCCCGCTTGCCACGAGGAGCGGATTGGCTACCATTCGTGTACTAATGACCTGGCAGCCCAGGCGTCGACCCCAGCTCCGAAACGCCGAGCGCCTCCTGCAGTTGGGAGCCACCATGCTGAGAAACGGACTGAATAGCCTTTTCGCTCTCTTGGCGGCTCTGATGATGTTCGCCTCGGCGCGCGCTGACGACATCAAGATTGGCGAAATCAACAGCTATTCGGGCCTGCCGCAGTTTACGGAGCCCTATCGAAAGGGATGGCGGCTTGCCGTCGACGAGATCAACGCCAAGGGCGGAGTCGACGGCAAAAAGCTTGTCGTCATTTCCAAGGATGACGGAGGCAAGCCGGCTGATGCGGTGACGGCGGCGAACGAACTCGTCTCGAACGAGGGTGTCGCCCTGCTTGCCGGGACGTTCTTCTCCAATGTCGGGCTTGCGGTCTCGGATTTTGCGGCGCAAAAGAAAATTCTGTTTGTCGCCGGCGAGCCTCTGACCGACGCGATCACGTGGTCCAAGGGCAACCGCTACACCTTCCGCCTCCGCCCCTCGAACTACGTCCAGGCGGCTATGCTTGCGGAAGAGGCCGCCAAGCTTCCGGCCAAGAGATGGGCGACCATCGCGCCAAACTACGAATACGGCCAGTCAGCCGTCGCCGTGTTCAAGAAGCTGCTCTCCGCGAAGCGGCCGGACATCGAGTGGGTCGCCGAGCAATGGCCGCCGCAGGGCAAGATCGACGCGGGCTCGGTCCTTGAGGCGATCGACGCCGCCAAGCCCGATGCGATCCTCAACGTCGAATTTGGCCCCGACCTCGTGAAGCTCGTGCGCGAGGGCAACACCCGCGGCACATTTCAGAATCGCTCAGTCGTCAGTTTCCTGACCGGCGAGCCGGAATATCTCGATCCCCTGAAGACGGAGACGCCGGAAGGCTGGATCGTCACCGGCTATCCCTGGTCGGACATCAAGACGCCTGAGCACGAGGCTTTTCTCAAGGCCTACCAGGACACGTATCACGACTATCCGCGCCTCGGCTCCGTCGTCGGCTATTCGCTGATGAAGGCGATCGCGGCGATTCTCACGAAGGCGGGGTCGACGGATACGGACAAGATGATCGCCGCGGCGGAGGGCGTCTCGTTTGATGGGCCGTTCGGGCCGGTGACCCTGCGCGCGATCGACCATCAGTCGACGATGGGCGCTTTCGTCGGTAAGACCGCTCTTAAGGACGGCAAGGGCGTCATGGTCGACGCGACCTACCACAAAGGTTCGGGCTACTTGCCGAGCGACGAGGAAGTGAAGAAGCTCCGCCCGCAGAACTGAGTGGGAAGCGGAGGCCTCGGCCTTCGCTGTTTGCGGCAGAGCGCGAATGCAGCTTTTCGTCGTTCAGCTTCTTTCCGGCCTCGCGAGCGCCGCTTCGCTGTTCCTCGTCGCTTCCGGCCTGTCGCTGATCTTCGGCGTGACGCGCATCGTGAATTTCGCCCATGGCGCGTTCTTCATGCTCGGCGCCTATCTGACCTTCACGCTCACGGACCGGTTCGGCGGACCGCTCGGCTTTTGGGGCGGAATGGCGTTGGCCGCAGTCCTGGTCGGCCTATTGGGCGGGCTGTTCGAAATCCTGCTGCTCCGGCGCATCTATCGCGCGCCGGAATTGTTCCAGCTTCTCGCCACCTTCGGCGCGACGCTGATCGTGCAGGACCTGGTATTGCTGATCTGGGGTCCGGAGGACCTGCTCGCGCCGCGCGCGCCGGGGCTTTCCGGGGCGATCGACGTGCTCGGGAAACGGGTCCCGTCCTACGACATCTTTCTCATTCTCCTCGGGCCGCTCGTTCTCGCGCTCCTCTGGCTCATTCTTCATCGCACGCGCTGGGGCATGCTCGTCCGCGCGGCGACGCAAGACCGCGACATGGTCGCGGCGCTCGGCGTCAATCAGAAGTGGCTGTTCACCGGCGTCTTTGCGCTCGGGACCTTTCTCGCCGGCCTCGGCGGCGCGCTGCAGGCGCCGCGCGAAGCGGTTGACCATACGATGGATCTCCGGGTGATCGTGGAGATCTTCGTCGTCGTCGTGATCGGCGGCCTCGGATCCATCGAAGGGGCCTTCGTCGCAGCCATCCTTGTTTCGCTGCTCAACGCATTTGGCATCCTGATCCTGCCGAAGATCTCGCTTGTCCTGGTGTTCCTCTTGATGGCGGTTGTGCTGGTCGTGCGTCCCAGGGGGCTGTTCGGCAGGCGGGAAGGCGCGGCGCGAATGTCCGGCGGCGCGATCATGAGCGTCTGGAAGCCCCTCGATCGCGATGGCCGCATCGTCGCCTCGGCCGTGGTTGTGGCGGCGGCGCTTGCGCCGCTGGCGCTCGGCCCTTACGGCCTCGCTGTCGCGACGGAAATTGCGATCTTCGTTTTGTTCGCCGCAAGCCTGCACCTGCTTGTCTCGGTCGGCGGCCTTCCCTCGTTCGGGCACGCCGCGTTTCTCGGCCTCGGCTCCTACGGCGCCGCGCTCGCGGTGAAGATGCTTGGCTTGCCGATGGCGCCGGCGCTCGTCGCGGGTCCGCTGCTCGCGGCGCTCGGCGCTGCGGTGATCGGTTGGTTCGCGGTGCGACTCTCGGGAGTTTACGCCGCGATGCTGACGCTCGCCTTCGCCCAGATTCTATGGTCGATCGCCTTTCAGTGGGCGCCGGTGACCGGCGGCGACAACGGCCTGCTCGGAATCTGGCCCGCGTCCTGGGCGGCGAGCGCCGCCCATCTCTACTGGCTGACGCTTGCGCTCGTCATTCTCGCGATCGGCGCCCTTCGCATGATCATCTTCTCGCCCTTTGGCTATGCTTTGCGGGCGGCGCGCGATTCCGACCTGCGCAGCGAGGCCATCGGCGTCAACCGGAGAGACGTGCAATGGCGCGCCTTCGTGATCGCCGGCGCGGGAGCGGGGTTGGCCGGCGCGCTGTTCGCGTTTCTCAAGGGCAGCGTTTTTCCGGACACGATGGGCGTCTCAACCTCGATCGACGGGTTGGTGATGGTGCTGCTCGGCGGCGTCGAGACCGTCTCCGGCCCGATCGTCGGCGCAAGCGTCTACAAGCTTCTTTCGATCTGGCTCGTCAGCCACACCGATTATTCGAAGCTCGTGCTCGGTCTCGTCATCATTGGCCTCGTGCTTCTGTTTCCGAAGGGGATCGTAGGCTCGTTCCCCTTGCTCCATCCGCGCCGGGTCGCTCCTCGCGAGAAGGCTGCGGCATGAGCGCGCTTCTCGAAGCGCATGACCTCGCCAAGGCCTATGGCGGCGTCCACGCCGTGCGCGGCGTCTCTCTCGACGTTTCCCCGAGCGAGATTGTCGCGCTCATCGGCCCAAATGGCGCGGGCAAGAGCACCTGTTTCAACATGCTGAACGGCCAGATCCGACCGGACGCCGGCACGGTGCGCCTCGACGGCAGGGACATCACTGGCTGGCTGCCGCGCGAGGTCTGGCGCCTCGGAGTCGGCCGCACCTTTCAGGTCGCCGCCACATTCGCCTCGATGAGCGTGATCGAGAATGTGCAGATGGCGCTCCTGTCGCACGCTGGCCGCGCCTCGCGGCTTTGGGGGCTCGCAACTCGCGCTGACCGCGACCGCGCGGAAGCGCTGCTCGCCCTCGTCGGTATGGCGAGACAAGCCGAGCGGCCGTCCGCTGAACTCGCCTATGGCGACCTTAAGCGGCTCGAACTCGCGATGGCGCTCGCCAATAACCCGCGGCTCCTCTTGATGGACGAACCGACCGCGGGCATGTCGCCGCGTGATCGCGTGGAGCTGATGGCGCTCACTGCCGAAATCGCGCGCGAGAAAAATCTCGGCGTGCTGTTCACCGAGCACGACATGGACGTCGTGTTCCGACACGCCGACCGTATCCTCGTGCTCAGTCGCGGTCAGCTCATCGCCGAAGGCAGGCCGGACGAGGTCAGAACCAATCCCGAGGTGCAGGCCATCTATCTCGGGGAAGGTCTTACTTATCACAGCGGCGTCGGTTCGTGATGGATGTGCTTTCCGTCGAGGGGCTCAACGCGCGCTATGGCGCAGCACAGGTTCTCGATGGCGTCTCATTCGCGGTGCGCAAAGGCGCCGTTACGGCGCTGCTCGGGCGCAATGGCGCGGGTAAATCGTCGACCTTCAAAGCCATCGTCGGCATGATGGAGCGCAAAGGCTCTGTTCGCTTTTTTGGGCGCGAGATCGGGGCGGAGCCAACCTATCGTATCGCGCGTTCCGGCCTCGGCTACGTGCCGGAGGATCGGCGCATCTTCACCGAGCTTACGGTTGAAGAGAATCTGGAGGTCGGCCGGCAATCGCCGCGGCCCGACACCCCGCTCTGGACGCCTGAGAAAGTCTACGCGCTATTCCCCAACCTCGCCGAAATGCGCCGCAGGACAGGGGGCGCCATGAGCGGAGGCGAGCAGCAGATGCTGACCATCGGGCGCACGCTGATGGGAAATCCGCGGCTGCTCATGCTGGATGAGCCTTCGGAGGGGTTGGCGCCTCGCATCATCGAACAGATGGCCAAGGCCATCCTCGAGCTAAAACGCGAGGGCCTCAGCGTCTTTGTCTCGGAGCAAAACCTGCATTTCGCCAGGCTTATCGCCGATGAGGCCGTGATTCTCGAACGCGGCGTCGTCCGCTATTCAGGAACGTTCAGCGCGCTTGAAGCGCAGCCAGCCATTCGCGACGCCTACCTCGCCGTCTGACCAATAAGCGCCAATCGAAGGAGGTCCAATATGGCCCACGACGCTGCCGCAGCATCCGGCTCGGGCAAGACCGTCATCCGCAACATCGGGCTCCTGCTTTCAGGCGCGATTGAGAAACCCATCCTCGACGCAGACGCGATCGTCGCCATCGACGGCCGCATCACCGCGGTCGGGCGCTTGAAGGATGTGGATTCCGCGGGCACGACCACGATTATCGATGCGAAGGGGGCGGTCGTCGCGCCTGGTCTCATCGACAGCCACGTTCACCCGGTGTCAGGAGACTGGACGCCGCGCCAGAACCAGCTTGGCTGGATCGATTCCACGTTGCACGGCGGCGTCACCACAATGATTTCGGCGGGCGAGGTCCATCAACCGGGCCGTCCGCGCGACATCGTGGGTCTCAAGGCGCACGCCATCACCGCTCAACGCACGTTCAGCGCCTTCCGGGTCAACGGCGTCAAGCTGCATGCCGGCGCGCCGGTGATCGAGCCAGGCATGACCGAGCAAGACTTCAAGGAGCTCGCCGAAGCCGGCGTCAAGCTGCTCGGCGAGGTTGGCTTGGGAGGCGTGAAGGACGGCGCCAATGCAAAGCAAATGGTCGCCTGGGCGCGCAAATACGGCATCCAGTCGACCATTCACACCGGCGGGCCATCGATCCCCGGCTCGGGCCTCATCGGCGCCGACGTGGTGCTCGAGGCCGATACTGACGTTGTCGGACACGTCAACGGCGGTCACACGGCGCTGCCGGACAAGGAAATCCGCTGCATCTGCGAGGGCTGCAAACGCGGGCTGGAACTCGTGCACAACGGCAACGAGCGTTCGGCGCTTTACACATTGCGCACGGCGAGAGAGCGCGGCGAGCTTGATCGGGTCATTCTCGGCACCGATGGGCCGGCGGGCTCCGGCGTCCAGCCGCTCGGAATCTTGCGCATGGTTTCGATGCTGGCGAGCCTCGGCGACGTCGCGCCGGAGGTCGCGTTCTGCTTCGCGACCGGCAACACCGCACGCATGCGAAGTCTCGACTGCGGTCTTGTCGAAGTCGGCCGTGCGGCCGACTTCGTATTCATGGACAAGGCCCAGCATTCCGCGGGAGCGAGCTTTCTCGACTCCGTGCGCCTTGGCGACCTGCCAGGCGTGGGCATGACAATGATCGACGGCGTCGTGCGGACCGGCCGCAGTCGCAACACGCCTCCGGCCGAAAAGATCCCTGAGGTCGTGGGGCAGTCGACTTAACAAGGCGGTGATCGAGGCTCCTCACCGACGACGATTCTCACTTCATCGATCCCGCTGACGACGGCGCGTCCTCGGCGGAAATCCTGGACATGAGCGGTAACCGGGAGCCTTTCTTCGTGTGCGCCTTCGAACACGCCTGCGCGCCCAACGACGTGATCATCACAAGCACGCTCATGACCGCCGCCGTACAAGTCTGGCGGCGGTGGCGCGGATTTAAAGGTGTCCGTAAGCGGAGCCACGGACTCGATGAGAAATTTCCGCCAAGCGGCGAAGTCTCCGTCCGCCTTAATTCTGTGCGGATTGCCCATCACTCCGGCAAGGATGCTTTGGCGGGGCGGACTGATTTTCGAGCCACAGGATTATAAAAAGCCTCGAACACGCAAGCGATCCATCGTGTTTCAAGGAGTTGCGCAATTTCAGCCCTTCCATATTCTTACGGTGGCACGGCTGTTGCTTCCCTGAAGATGTCCCGATACAGTGACGGGTAAGAGCTGACATTTCAAGCTCGACGGGTGGGGGCAGTGCGGCCCGACATAAAGCCCGAGAGCGGCTAGGCTTACGAACCACCGGCAACGACGCCTTTCAGTGGATGATTGTGTCATGCCTGGGAGCGGTTGAGCTTGGCCAGATTGCGTGTGCCGGTCGGCGTCCTGATTTCGTCGGATGGACCTTACAGCGTCGTCTCGAAGAGCATGCTTTGCGGCGCTCTGCTCGGCCTCGATCAAGCTCAGGCGGAGCATCGGGACCTTCAGATCGATCCCGTGATTGCCAATCCCAGGGGAGACAACTCCCTCTATTCCGCAATGGCGGCCGAGATGCTTGCGAGCGGCGTCCGGCACGTGGTGGGATGCTACACCTCGTCGAGTCGTAAAGAGATCATTCCGCTGTTCGAAAAGGCCGACGCGCTTCTCTGGTACCCGTCGCATTATGAGGGGTTCGAAAGCTCGAACAATGTCGTCTACACCGGCGCAGTCGCGAACCAGCACCTCCTGCCGCTTGTCGAATATCTGATGCGCAATGTCGGCCGGAGGATCTTCTGCGTCGGCTCGAATTATATCTGGGCGTGGGAGAACAACCGGATCCTGCGCGAGGCGATCGGGCCCCACGGCGGGGCGGTGGTCGCCGAGCGCTATTTTCCGGTGGGCTGCCTCGAGTTCAACCAGATCATCGACGCAATCCTCGCAGCGCGACCCTCGTTCGTCTTCAACACGCTCATTGGAGAATCCTCCTACCAGTTCATGCGCGACCTGCGCGCCGCCTGCGTGGCCGAAGGCATCGACCAGGCCCGTGAGCTTCCAGTCGCCAGCTGCACCCTGTCCGAGCCGGAACTCGCCGCGATCGGGCCGGATGCGATGGACGGACACATCACGTCGAGCGTTTATTTTGCATCGCTCGATACGCCAGAGAACAGACGCTTCCTCATGGCGTACCGCGCAAGGTTTCCAGATGGTCCGGTCGCGTCGGCCGATGCCGAGGCGACCTACCTTGCGGTGCGCCTGTTGGCGGCCGCTGTCGCGGAAGCGGGCACAATCGAGGCCTGCGCCGTCAAGGGCGCCGTCTCTTCGCGCACGATCATGGCGCCGCAAGGAGAAGTCCGCATCGACCCCGAGACCATGCATCCGTCGCTCACGCCTCGCATCGCGCGATCGAACGTAAGCGGCGGATTCACGATTCTGCGCGAAGCGGCTCGGCCGATCGCGGCCGATCCTTACCTCATCCGCAACTCGTCGCGTTTCGGCGCCGCAGCTATCTGGCCGGTCCTGGGAGTGGCTTCGTGACGACACAGCGCCTGATCCAGAACTTTCGGCATTGCCAGGGGCTGCTCTGGGCCACCGCCGATTTGAACGCGGACGCGCTCGAACGGACGCTTCTCAAGCTTGGCGTTTCGCTGAAACGCGTCGAACAGGTCAGGGCGTCCGATCTCGATCCCGACCGGGATATCGTTTTCATTGACGCCGATCAACCCATCAACCCAACTCCGCTCTGGCAACCGGGAACGAATCTAGCTGCAGCGCCGGTCGTCGGCATCGTCGGCGTGGAGGCGCCAAGCCGCTTGAGACTGCTCGCGGAAGCCGGCGCGACCGCATTTCTCCGGAAACCCATTCAAGCGTCGGCTGTTTACGCGGCGCTCTTCCTTGGCGTCAACACGCATCGGCGTCTGAAGTCCGCGGAGACCCAGCTCGCCACCGTCGACCGGAAGCGCCGAGGTCGGCGGTTCCTCATCAAGGCCGTGCTCGCGCTCGTGCAGACGCGCGGCCTCAACGACGACGAGGCCTATGCCGAGCTCCGCCGCGAGAGCATGCGGCGGCGATTCGATCTCGAAGAGTTCTGCGAAGCCCTGCTTCAGCCAGGCGGGGATTTCCCGGCGGCGTGGCCCCATAGCCTCACGCCTGCGAGTTCACAAAGCGGAGGGTGCAAACATGAGGAGACTACTGCTATTGAGCGCGGCGATGGCGGCTTTGGCGCTGCCGATGACGGCGAAGGCGGCCGAGCCGATCAAGCTCGGCGTGCTTGAGGACCAATCGGGCGATTTCGCCCTCGCGACCATCGGCAAGGTCCACGGCATCCAGCTCGCGGCCGACGAGATCAACAAGGCTGGCGGCATCGCGGGCCGTCCGCTCGAACTCGTGATCTACGACACGCAATCCGATAACACCCGCTTCCAGGAATTCATGCGCCGCGTCCTTCAGAAGGACAAAGTCGACGCCGTGTTCGCCGGCTTTTCCAGCGCCTCGCGCGAAGCGTATCGGCCGATTGTCGACCAGCTCAATGGCTTCGCCTTCTACAACAACCAGTACGAGGGCGGGGTGTGCGACGCACACATGATCGTGACCGGCGCGGTGCCCGAGCAGCAGTTTTCGACGCTGATCCCCTGGATGATGGAGAAGTTCGGCAAGAAGGTCTACACGATCGCCGCCGACTACAATTTCGGCCAGATCTCCGCCGAGTGGGTGCGCAACATCGTCAAGCAGAATGGCGGCGAGATGGTCGGCGAGGAGTTCATACCTCTCGGCGTCTCGCAATTCGCCTCCACGATCCAGAACATCCAGAAGGCCAAGCCCGACATCCTCATCACCTTGCTCGTCGGCACGGCGCAGGCGTCCTATTATGAGCAGGCCGCAGCGGCGAATCTGCACATTCCGATGGGAAGCTCCGTCAATGTCGGCCAGGCCTACGAGCACAAGCGCTTCAAGCCGCCGAGCCTCGCCAACATGTATGTGACGACGAACTGGATCGAGGAAGTCGACGATCAGAAGAGCAAGGATTTCGTCGCCAAGTGGCACAAGATGTTCCCGAACGAGCCCTACATCAATCAGGAGGCTGAAAACTCTTATCTCGCCGTCTACCTCTATAAGGAGATGGTGGAGCGCGCGAAGGGATCGACCAAGCGTGATGATTTGCGCAAGATCGTCGATCAGGGCGACCTCTGTGTCGACGCGCCCGAGGGCAAGGTGTGCATCGATCCGAAGAGTCAGCACATGTCGCATACGATCTACCTCGCCAAGGTGAACGACGACCATTCGATCTCGTTCCCGAAGGTCTGGCAGGACATCAAGCCCTACTGGCTCGGCGAAGCTGGCTGCGACCTGACCAAGAAGAATCCGAACGCCCAATACACCCCGAGCAACCCGCCGCCCAAGGGCTGAAGGTTCGCAAACGCCGGGCCTTGAGGGTCCGGCGCTTTAAGCGCTGGCGGTATGGAAGTTCCGCCAGCTCCGTTCTCCGTTGCGGCTGGCGGGCCCCTGCATGTTCGACGCGATCTTCGGATTTCTCTATCAGTTTGGAGACGCGAGCGCGTTCCTCGTGCTCTGCGCGAGCGGCCTCGCCATCATCTTCGGCATGATGGGCGTCATCAACCTCGCGCATGGCGAGTTCATCATGGCGGGCGCGTACACCACAGTGACGGTCGCCAAGCTCGGCGCGCCCTTGCCGCTCGCGATTGTCTGCGGGGCGCTGTTCGCAGGCTTCGTCGGCATTCTGCTGGAGCGCCTCGTCATCCGTCATCTTTACGGACGGCCGCTGGACACGATCGTCGCGACCTGGGGCGTCAGCCTGATCGCCTCGCAGGGCACGCTCATCCTGCTCGGACCCAGTATCACCGACGTGTCGACCCCGCTCGGCAGCGTGCAGATCGGCGCCCTCAGCTATTCCGTCTATCGCTTCGTCCTGATGGCGACGGCGGTCGCCATCATCGCGGCGCTCTACCTTCTGTTCAACTTCACGCGCTTCGGCGTGCTCGCCCGTGCGACGATCCAGGTGCCGGATATGGCGGAGGCGCTCGGCGTCAACACGCGTCTCATCTATAGCCTGACGTTCGGCATCGGCGCCGCGCTCGCCGGGGCGACCGGCGGCCTCTACGCGCCGACCATGACGCTCGTGCCGACGATGGGCAGCCAGTTCATCACCGAGGCTTTCGTCACCGTCGTCACCGGCGGCAGCGACGTTTTTCTAGGGACGGCCCCGGCGGGCGTTATTCTCGGCTTCATCCGCTCAGTGATGACGACCTGGGAGGGACAGCTTGCCGGACAGATCGGTCTTCTCATCGCGGTCATCATCGTCATCCGCGTGCTGCCGCGCGGCGTCTCCGGCCTCATCCTGCGCGAACGGGCCTGAGCCTCATGATGAAGCGCCGCCCTCTTATCGTCCGACTGCTCTCACGTCTCGAAGGTCCGCAGACGCTCGGCCGCGGATGGCGGTTCTGGGCCGGGGCCGCAATCGTTCTGGCGGCGGCCGTCGTATACCCATTGCTCACCGATTCCTACACGGTCGGCAACACGGTCTATTTCTTCAACTGGGTGTTCATGGCGCTCGGCCTCTGCTTGATCTGGGGCTATGGCGGCGCGCTGAGCTTCGGGCAGACGGCCTTCTTCGGCATCGCCGGCTACGCCTACGGCGTCATCACCCTCAACTACGGCGCCGACTATGGCTTGACCCTCTGGGCGACGCTCGCCGCGATCGCAGTAGCGGGGCTGGTCGCCGCAATACTTGGCTATTTCCTGTTTTTCGGCCGCATCAGCGGCGTCTTTCTCGGCATCGTGACGCTCGCGGTGACGCTCGTGCTCGAGCGCTTCATGGCGCAGACCGCTGGCCCCGAATGGCACATCGGCAGCGCGCGCCTCAACGGCTTCAACGGCATGAACGGCATGCCCAATCTCACCATTCCGTGGCCGGGGGAGGACGGCTCGCTCGTCCTCGCGCCCGACTTGCCGCTCTATTATGTCGTGCTCGCGCTTCTGGTCATCGCTTATCTCGCGCTCCGTATTCTGGTGAACTCGTCCTTTGGCAACGTGCTGGTCGCGATCCGCGAGAACCCGCAGCGCGCGACGATGCTCGGCTACGACGTGCGCAAGTACCAGCTTGCCTCCTTTGTGATTGGCAGCGCTCTCGCAGGCTTGAGCGGCGTTCTCTACACGACCTGGGGCCAGTACATCACGCCGTCGAGCATGGGGATCACGGCGGCGGCGCTGCCGATCGTCTGGGTCGCTGTCGGCGGCCGCAGCGACCTCACGACGACGCTTCTGGGCACGATCCTTTTGATCGGCGGCTTCCAGGCGCTTACGATCTACGGCAGCCAATATGCGCTGGTCGTGATGGGCGCGCTCCTCGTCGTCACGGTTCTGCTCGCGCCTGAAGGACTCATCATGGCGCTCGCTTTATTGCCGCAACGGCTCCTCAAGCGCAGCGCGCGAGACGCGACATGACGCCGCTCCTCGAAACGCGCAAGCTCAACAAGAGGTTCGGTGGCCTGCAGGTCACCGCCGACGTCGACTTTTCCTTGGAGCGCGGCGAGCTTCACTGCCTGATCGGCCCGAACGGCGCCGGCAAGAGCACGTTCTTCCGTCTCATCCTCGGCGAGTACGAGCCGACGAGCGGACAGGTCTTCTACGAAGGGCGCGACATCACCACGCTCGAGCCGCATGACCGGATCCGGCGCGGCATCAGCGTCAAATTCCAAGTGCCGGGCATCTTCAAGGCGTTGAGCGTGAAGCAGAACCTCGAGATCGCGCTCCAACATCATCTGGAAGGACACAGCCTGCGCGGCGAGATCGGGCGGCAGCTCGATTTCCTCAATCTGACCGCCGAAGCCGATCAAGCGGCCGGCAACTTGAGCCATGGGCAGAAACAGTGGCTCGAGATCGGCATGGCGACGAGCCTAAAGCCGAAGCTTCTCTTGCTCGACGAGCCGACCGCCGGCATGTCGCCGGAGGAGACGCACGCCACGGGCGAGATGGTTCATGCGCTGCGCGCGGAGGGGATGACGGTGCTCGCGGTCGAGCACGACATGGCGTTCGTGCGCCAGATCGCGACCCGCGTCACCGTGCTCCACTTTGGAAGGATCTTCGCGCAAGGCTCGATTGACGAGATCATGGCCGACGACCGTGTCGCCGAGATCTACCTCGGACAGGGTCATGGAGCCCCTCACCATGCCTGACCCCGGCGCGATCGTGTCCATCGAGGGCCTGCGCAGCGGCTACGGCGGCAAGCCCGTGCTGCAGGGCGTCAACCTCGCCGTCCGCGACCGCGAAATCACGGCGGTCATCGGCCGCAACGGCGTCGGCAAGTCGACCTTGATGAAGACCGTGATCGGCCTTCTGCCGGCGATGGAAGGCGCAATCCGCTTCAACGGCCGGGAGATCGGCGGCGAGACGCCGCATGCCCGCGCCCGGCGCGGGATCGGTTATGTCCCTCAGGGACGCGACGTCTTCCCGCGCATGACGGTCGAGGAGAACCTGCGCGTTGGCCTTAGCATCAGTGGCGAACGCACGGGCGACTTCGAGCCGGTGTACAAATATTTCCCGATCCTGAAGGAGCGGCGCCGGCAGGCTGCCGGCACGCTTTCCGGCGGCCAGCAGCAGCAACTCGCCATCGGCCGCGTGTTGGTCGGGAAGCCGCTCCTCCTCCTGCTCGACGAACCTTCCGAAGGCATTCAACCGTCGATCGTGCAGGACATCGCGCGCATCGTCGTCGAACTCAATCGGACAATCGGTCTCACCGTCGTGCTTGTCGAGCAGAACATCGACATGATCCGCGCCATGGCGCAGCGGTGCTACGTCATGGACAAGGGTCGCATCGTCGCGGAGCTCATGCCCGCCATGCTCGACGACCAGGAGACAGTCCGCCGTTATCTCGCCGTCTAACAAGTTGGAGGAATCGTATGTCCTGGTTCGAACACTCGATCATGGCCCGCAAGGGGGTCGCGAAAGGCAAACCCGGCGCGAAGCACGAGATCACCGAGGCGAGCCAAGGCAAGTATCACTATACCTACGGCCCCTTCGCGAAGCCGGTGCTGACGGTCGACCCCGGCGCAGTCGTGTCCTGTGAGACGCATGACGCCTTCGAAGGCGCAATCAAGCTCGCGACCGACAAGCCGAGCGAGAAGCTCAACTTCCCGTTCCTGAACCCGCAGAACGGCCCGATCTTCGTCAAGGGCGCGGAAAAGGGCGACTGCCTCGCCGTCCACATCAAGTCGATCGTCCCGCGCGGGCCCCAACCGGTCGGCACGACCGCGCTCATTCCAGAGTTTGGCGGCCTTGTCGGCACGACGATGACCGCGCTTCTCAATAAGCCGCTGCCTGAACATGTGAAGAAGATCGAGGTGACCGTCGAGGGCGGCGTCAAGTGGAGCGACAAGATCACCCTGCCCTACGAGCCGTTCATCGGCACGATCGGCACGGCGCCGGAAATCGAGGCGATCTCGTCGCTCGTCCCCGACTATTACGGCGGCAACATGGACCTGCCGGACGTCGCGCCCGACGCCGTGATCTACCTGCCGGTCAATGCGCCGGGCGGCCTCCTCTATCTCGGCGATTGCCACGCGATCCAGGGCGACGGAGAATTGTGCGGCGTCGCGCTGGAACACCCGACGGTGACGACCGTGCAGGTGGATCTCATCAAGAAATGGACGATCGCCTGGCCACGTCTCGAGACGAAAGACTTCTACATGACGATCGGCTCGGCGCGGCCGATGGAGGATGCGTCCCGCATCGCCTATCGCGAACTGATCCGCTGGATGGGCGCCGAATTCGGCTTCGACGAGACCGACGCCTATCTCCTGCTCACGATGTGCGGCAAGATGCGGCTCGGCAATATGGTCGATCCGAAATACACGCTGGGCGCTTCCATCGCGAAGTCCATCGTCGAGGCGCACCGCAAATGAGCGGCGATAAAACGTCAACCGACAGCACGATCGACGTCGTCGAAATGACGGTCGAGAAGGCGCAGGCTGGCTTCTTGAGCGGCGCCTTCACGAGCGAAGGCCTAACGAGGGCGTTCCTCGATCGCATTGCTGTCTACAATCCGCCCTATAACGCGATCGTGTTCATGAATCCTGACGCGCTCGCCATGGCGAAGGCCGCCGACAAGCGGTGGGCCGAAGGCAAAGGCCTCGGGCCGCTCGACGGCGTGCCGGTCGTGGTCAAGGACGCGATGGACATGGTCGGCTTTCCGACCACAGGCGGCTGGCGTCTCCTGCACAGCAAGGCCGGCGGCGTCGATCTCCTGCCCGCAACCGACGCGCCGGTCGTGGCGCGCATGCGCGAAGCGGGCGCCGTGATCCTGGGCAAGACCAACATCCCTGTCTTGAGCGCGACCGGCAGCCACGCCAACGACAGCTGGGCCGGCCCGACCTACAACGCCGCCGGCCGCGAATTCCTGCCGGGCGGATCGAGCGCGGGGACCGCGACCGCGGTCGCCGCGAGCCTGGCTGTGCTGGGGCTGGCCGAGGAGACCGGCGGCTCGATCCAGAACCCGGCTTCCGCTCAGGGGCTCGTCGGCATCAAGCCGACCCATGCGCTCGTGCCGAACGTGGGCGTGCTGCCGTTGTCGAGCCTGCGCGACGTGGTCGGCCCGATCGCGCGCTGCGTGCGCGACGCGGCGCTGACGCTCGATGTCCTGGCCGGCTTCACCATGGCCGATCCCAAGACGCTTGCGGGCGTCGGCAAGAAGCCTAGCGGCGGCTACGCCGCCAACCTCAAGCCGGACGGGCTCAAGGGCAAGCGTATCGGAACGTATGGCCCTGGCTGGCGCAACCTGCCGCTGTCGGACGAGGCGAAGAAGCTCTACGCGCGGGCGCTTCGTGAGATCGAAGCCCAGGGCGCGACGATCGTCGAGGATCCGTTTGCGGGGTCGGGCTTCGCGGATCTGCGCACGCCGACCGTGCCAGGCACGGAATATGATGCGCGCGGCCTCGAATCGCTGCCCTATGATCTCACCAAATATCTCGAGCGGCTGGGGCCGAACGCGGCGATCAAAACCCTCGCCGAATTCGCCGCGGCGACCAAAGAGGAGGACGCGTTCGGACCGAACGGCGTGCTTTCCTACATGCCGCGTTTCGCGGCCTTCAACGCCTGCCTCGCCGATCCGACCAAGCCGCCGGACATGTCGGCCTTCATCGCCCTGCGCGAAAAACACCTCGCGATCTTCAACGAAGTGTTCGCGCGGCATAAGCTGGACGCCGCGGTGTTCCCACAGATGCGCGAGCAGCTCGCGGCGCGCGAGGCTGCCGACATCATCCACGAGACGACGGTGAGCGAGATCAATCTCGCCGGCCTGCCGGGCGTCACCTTCCCCGCCGGCTATTACGCCTCCGGCGCGCCGTTCAACCTGATCACGGTCGGCCCACAATGGAGCGAGGCCGAGCTCCTCGGCATTGCTTTTGCTTACGAACAGGCGACGCAGCATAGAAAGTCGCCGGTCCTGGCCGACGCGTGATCCAAACCTGGAGGGAGAAGCTCAAGATGAAAGCCAGTCTGCTGACGACCGCCGCGGCGAGCCTGCTTCTCGCAACGGCCGCGCATGGCGCCGATTCCGGCCCGATTCTGATCGGCGTGCCGGTCGGCCTCTCGGGCGCGAACAGCGTCGTTGCCCCTTCGGTCGTGCAGGAGGCGCAGCTCGCGGTCGACGAAATCAACGCCGCGGGCGGCGTGCTCGGGCGCCAGCTCAAGCTTGAAGTCGCCGACGACGCCTCGGGCGCGGCGGGCGCGCAAAAGGCGTTCGACGCGCTCATCTATCAGAAGAAAGTCGACGCGCTGATCTCGATGGAGACGAGCGCGGCGCGCAATGCGGGCCTTCCGGCCGTGAGCAAGGGACGCACGCCCTTCATCTATACCTCGTTCTACGAGGGCCATTCCTGCAATAAATATCTCTATGTCGACGCCTGGGTGCCGGAGCAGCAGGTCCCGCCGATCGTCGACCATTTCGCCAAGGAGAAAGGCGCCAAGACCTATTTCCTGATCGGGAGCGACTACGCATTCGGCCGCGGCATGCTCGGCTTCACCCGCAGCTATGTCGAAAAGACCGGCGGCAAGGTCGTCGGCGAGGAATATTTGCCGATGGATGGCGCCGATTGGACGCCCATCCTGTCGAAGCTCAAAGACGCCAAGCCCGACGCGATCATCACCTCGACCGCCGGGGGCGCGCCGAACGTGACCTTGACCAAGCAGATGCGTGCGGCCGGCATCGACCTTCCTTACGCCAATCTCGCGGTCGACGAGGGCACGGCGAAGAGCATGGGCGCGGACGCGACCGGCGTCTACCTGTCGGCTTCTTACGTCACCGGAATCGACTCGCCCGAGAACAAGAAGTTTCTCGAGGCCGCCAAGAAGAAGTTCGGCGACGACCTCAAGACGCCGAACGACCTCTCCGTGCCGGAATACGAGGCCGTGTACCTCTATAAGGCCGCGGTCGAAAAAGCGGGATCGACCGACCCGGCCAAGGTGATCGCGGCCTTGCCGACCGTGTCCTTCACCGGCCCGCGCGGGACGATCACGATGAACAAGCAGCACCACGCGCCGCTCACCATGTATCTCGGTCAGGTGCAGAGCAACGGATCGGTCAAGGTTGCGGGGACCTTCAAGGATGTCGATCCCGGCGACCAGTGTCCGAACCTGAAATAAGGGCGGCGGGAGGCGGCCAGCGCCGCTTCCCCTTCCGGCGCCGCCGATGCTGCTCCTACTCGACATTCTGACCACGGCGGCGATCCTGTTCGTCGTCGCGGTCGGTCTTCTGGCTATTTTCGGCGTGCTCAAGATCATCAACTTCGCTCACGGGGCGTGGCTGACGATCGGCGCTTATTCGGCCGTCGTCGCCACGAAACTTGGCCTGAACCCATGGGCCAGCCTGCCGATCGCCTTTATCGCTGGGGCTCTTCTGGGCGGCGTGGCGGAGCTGCTCATCATCCGCCCGCTGTACCGGCGTCCCCTCGACGCGATCCTCGCCACCTGGGGGCTCGGCATCGTCATCGGGCAATTGATCACGCTCGCGTTCGGCCGTGACGTCCAGCTCATTCCGAGCCTGATGTCGGGCACGATCAGGGTTCTGGGCGCCGATTATTCGGTCTACCGGCTCTTCATGCTCCTCGCGGCCCTGGCGATCGGCGCTGTCTTCGCCCTCGTAGTCGAGGGCACGCGCCTCGGCCTCTCCGCGCGAGCCGTGATCATGAACGAGACGCTCGCGCGCTCGCTCGGCATCGACACCGAGCGAGTGCGGCTCTGGACCTTCATGATCGGCGCGGGGCTCGCGGCTCTGGCCGGCGTCCTGCTCACGCCGCTGACCAGCGTCGATCCGAACATGGGGGTGGCGTGGCTCATCGGCGCCTTCATGTTGGTGATGGTGGCTGACGCCTCCTACCTCGCGCTCGCCGTCGCGTGCCTCGTCTTCGGCGGCGCGCAGGTGTTGGTGAGCACGTTCATAAGCCCGGTGCTCGGCGGCATCTCGGTCGCCGTCCTCGCCGCGCTCGTGCTGCGCATCAGTCCACGGGGGTTCTCGCGTGCCTGATGAAGCGGCCGCTCGCGCCGTCCGCTCCGCTCGAGCGGCCTTGCCCGAATGGCGCTGGCCAGCCGCGATGGCGGTCGCCGGCGCCCTCATCGTCTGGGTCGCGCCGCTCGTGCTCGGTACGTTCGCCGTCAACGTGCTCACCCGATCGATGCTCTATGCGACGCTCGCGGTGACCGTTGATCTCTTGTGGGGCTTCACGGGCATCCTCACATTCGGGCAGGCCGCGTTCTTCGGGGTCGGCGCTTATGCGACCGCGATGACGATGACGAGCCTTGGGTCTACGCCGGCTTGGATGGCGGCGGCGTTCGCGCTCGCGATCGTCCTGCCGGCCCTTCTCGGCCTCGTGGTCGGCTGGCTCTCGTTCTATCATGGCTCGACCCCGCTCTATGCCTCGGTCATCTCGCTCGTCTTCCCGATCGTCGTCACGCAGCTCGTATATTCCGGCGGAACGCTAACCGGATCGAGCAGCGGACTCGTCGGCTATGACACGCTGCCGCTGGAGCTCGAGGGCTTCTTTCGCTTGAGCGGCCTCGTTCTGGTTGTGGCGACCGTCGCCGCCTGGGTCTTCGTCCGCTCCGATGCGGGCAAGCTGCTTGTCGCCGTGCGCGACAACGACCTGCGCTGCGCCTATCTCGGCGTCAGCCCGAAGAAGGTCCAGATCATTTTGACCACGGCGCTTGCGGGCGTGGCCGGCTTTGTCGGCTACTTGTTCGCTCACGCCTCGGGCGTCGTCGCGCCGGAAAACACCGGGTTCCTATTGGGAACGCAGCTTGTGATCTGGGTCGCGCTCGGAGGGCGGTCGTCATTGCTGGGGCCGGTGATCGCAGCCCTCGCCATCGACTATCTGAGCGCAAGCTTATCCGGCGACCTTCCCTTCCTGTGGCAGCTGGTTCTCGGCTTGGCCTTCGTCATCATCATCATCCTTCTGCCGGACGGGCTCGCTGGCCTCGCGCGCCGGGCCTTCGTCGCGACATTCGGCCGATCGAGCGCGGCGCGCAGTCCAGGCCTCACGGCCGCAGACATTGCGCCGCGCGCGGGCGCGAGCGAGGCGCCGCTCCTGAAGGTATCCTCTCTCGCGCGCTCATTCGGCAGCCTCTCGGTGCTGACCGACATCAATATCGAGATCCGCCCTGGCGAACTCGTCAGCATCGTCGGGCCCAACGGCGCCGGCAAGACGACCTTGATCCGCTGCCTCAGCGACGGCTCGGAGCCGTTCAAGGGGACGGTCGAGATTGCTGGGCGTCCGATCAAGGGACTGACGCCTGACCGAGTCGTCCGGCTCGGAGTGGGCCGTAAGTTCCAGGTTGCGAGCATTTTCGAGAGCCTCACGGTCGCCGAGTGCCTTCGGCTCGCGCGCACGACTTCTGAAACGCCAAGCGGAACGCGTTCCGCCGCCAC
>Ga0153954_1000422_pt1 | contig 34332 bp, 26 predicted proteins | sample TSFL038MetaG_FD_102277 | JGI IMG/M metagenome (GOLD analysis project Ga0153954, IMG submission 102277) | Attine ant fungus gardens microbial communities from Florida, USA - TSFL038 MetaG | ecosystem: Host-associated > Fungi > Mycelium > Unclassified | place: USA: Florida, Wekiwa Springs State...
CACCTTTTTTGACGATTTAATCGGAGACCTAGGCCCAAGCGTGGGGCTTGCCGCCAACCCAAACGCGATCCATGCCGCCCTGGCAGGGCATTGCCAAATCCTTTTTGCCAAATGGGAAGAAAAACGGCGCTCATTTAGCCCCGACCGATTGCTTGAAACGATGCAAAAAAAGATCGAGGATCTTAGCTTTGCCGATAAAATTCGCAGCAAATACCGCGCCATTATTGTCGATGAGTTCCAAGATACTGATCCGATACAATGGGATATCTTGCAAAAACTGTTTTTTGTACCTGAATATCAAGGGTTTGTCTATCTCGTGGGCGATCCCAAACAAGCTATTTATGCCTTTAGAAAGGGGGATGTTTACACCTATCTAGCGGCCGCTTCGGCGCTCGGAGAAGAGGCACGCCAAACGCTTGGAACCAACTACCGTTCAACCCCTGCTTTGGTTCAGGCCTTAAATACCCTGTTCAGTTCGGCCCAGACTTTATTTGCCCTACCGCGAACTCAAGGTGAGATCGCCTATCATTCCGTCGCAGCCTCATCTGCAATCCCCACTCTTCAATCAAGCGCAAGCGCAATCCATTTTATGGAATGCGAGCGGGAAAGAAATGGGGGGATCCCAAATGCCCTTTACGAAGCCATCGCCTTTGAAATTTCCCGCATTGAAAAAAAGTCGATCGCCATTTTAGTAAGTAGCGCTAATCAAGGGAAAAAAATAGGCGATGTTCTCAATCAATGGAAAATTCCCTTTTTCTCCCAAAAAGCCCCCCCTCTTGCCGAATCTACTGCCCTCCCCGCGCTGATCGAGCTTTTCCAAGCCCTCGCCCATCCGCGCAATCTAAGCGCCCTGAAAATTGCTTTGGGAGGCATTTTATTTGGTTGGACGCTCGAAGAAATCAAGCAGTTAGAGCAAGAAGAGCAACTAGAAAAAGCGCTTTTGCAGTTTTATGGATGGCAAAAAATCTTAAAAGACAACGGCATTGCTCCCTTTCTACATATCCTCCATGAGAAAATTTCAAAACGGCTGCTGACCCAAGAAGGGGGGGAAACACTTATCCAAAATTTAATGCAGCTGGGAGAAATCTTAACCACGCACCAAGCCAAGACCCATTGCGGCATCGAAGGGCTGATCGATGCATTGAAAGAGGTTCTCAGCCAAGGAGAAGAGGGGATACGGCAGAAAGTGCAAACCGAGGCACGGGTACAAATCGTGACGATCCATTCGAGCAAAGGTTTGGAATACGATATTGTTTTTACTCCCGGTCTTTTATCCCCTCCCCACAAAGAGCACCCGCGGTTTGTCGCCGATGAAGGCAGCCCTCTCTTGCATCCCATTTTAGATCATGAAAACGATGCACGCTATCGGCGTTATCGGCAAGAGATCGATGGGGAAAAAATGCGTTTGCTCTATGTCGCCCTGACTCGCGCGAGAGAAAAAGTGTATGTTCCTATCTGTCTGGATGGAAAAGGGAGCTCACCACTCGATCTCTTTTTGCAAAAATTGAATCAACCCTTCCATGCGCTCCTCTCGGAACAGATTATCCTGCAAAAAATTGAAGCGAATTATCCTATTCCATCCAAAACGCATTCCCCTCCGATTCTATGTGCTCCTCCTTCTGTGGTTATTGCGGGGGAACCGAAGGCACTCCATTCTTTTTCCTCTTTGGCCCAAACCTTAAGTCAGGGCGAGTTAACGTTCTCAGGTTCCCCAAACGATAGAGATGCTGCTTTAAAAACGATCCACACCCTACCTGCAGGAAGCCAGACTGGGCTTCTCTTCCATAGTTTATTTGAAAAAATTCCTTTCACGACCACATTAGAGGAAATTGAAAAAAATGTAGTTCCTTTAACTTGGCAGAACGGTCTGAAAGGATGGGAACAGGTGATTGCAAAAACACTATTTAACGCCTACAACGCTGTACTGCCTCTGAAAACGGCTCCCTGCTCCTTATCACAAATGGGGAAGGTTCCTTGTTATCAAGAGATGGAATTTTGTTACCCATGCTCAAACGGCTACATGAAGGGGGTGATCGACTTGATTTTCTTCCATGAAGGCTTTTATTACCTCTTGGATTGGAAAAGCAATTGGCTTGGACCCAGTGGAGAGGCTTATCTTCCGCACCATTTAGAAGCTGCTATGGAGGCCCATAACTATTCCCTGCAAGCTGCCGTTTACCGCAATGCATTAGAGTCTTATTTAAGCCGGATCGATCCACGCCCGTTCGAACAAATCTACGGAGGGATGTTTTATCTTTTCTTTAGGGGAATGGACCCTACGGCAAATGATCAGCGAGGCATTTTCCAGCTATGAATATTTTTAAACCGATCGATCTTCATCTTGCCGCATTCATTCTACAAGAAAGGGCCACACTTGAAACGACGCAATTGATTGCTTATTTGTCGGCAGCACTCCGACAAGGCTATTCTTCAATTCAAATCGGTGCGCAAATTTATCCATCCCCTACTGCTTTGTGCGATGAAAACTCCCTTTCTTCCACTGAAGAGCAAACTGCTCTCCAGGCTGCATTGAAAAAAGGGAAAGAGCTACTTCAAACAGGTGAACTAACTTCCCTAGTCATTGAAGGAGAGAATATTGCTTTTGAGCTCTATCATACGCTCCAGAAGAGATTTCAGCAGCTCTACCAAGAGCGTCAGCATTCAATTCCCCATCCCCCTATTGACCCTCATTTACTACAGATCGAAGTACAACAGCTTGAAAATCAAGGAACTATCACTCATGAACAAGCCGAAGCGATCACTAAAGGGTGTATGCAAAGTTTGACCACCATTACCGGGGGCCCGGGAACAGGTAAAACATATACTGCTGGACTGCTTTTGAACTTATTCCAGAAGCTTTTGAAGGGAACGCCTTGCAAAATCGCACTGACTGCTCCCACAGGTAAGGCGGCTGCCAATCTGCAAAGGAGTTTTGAAAAATTTGCCCAAAGCGATTCGAAGGATTACGCTATACAAGCCCAAACGCTGCACGCTCTCCTCAAACTAGGCAAAAACCGCGATCCGCAACCAGTCGACGCGGATCTGATCCTTGTCGACGAAAGCTCGATGATCGACACAAAGCGGATGGTCAACCTCTTTGAAGCGCTCAAACCGACTGCCCGCTTGATTTTAATGGGCGATCCCCACCAACTTCCCCCTGTTGAAGTTGGGGGATTCTTTGCCACTCTAATTCCTTCATTTCCGGGGGGAGCCTCTCTCACCCGCTGCCAACGCACCGATCTTCTCTCAATCGTGGGGATGTCGCGCGACATCCTTGAGGGAAAGGGGGATTCAATCCCTTTGCATTCTGGTCTTGAGCCCTTCCTTGAGGAAGCTCTTAAAGCCTACACACCACCTCCGCAAGCCTCGCCAGCTGAGCTGCTCCACTTTTTTAGCCAATACCGCATTTTATCCCCATTAAATCAAGGTCCGTGGGGCTGTGAAACGCTTAACAAGCGCCTGTTGGCTCGCTTGACCAAACCAGAACAACACCTTATCGCTCCCATCCTCATCACCAAAAACGATCGCACTTTTTCTTTAAGCAATGGAGAAGTGGGCGTATTGATCGCCAAAGATCCCTACCAGTACCAGGCAGGGGATACCGCCTATTTTGAGGGCGCAGACGGTGTGCGCAAAATTCCTGCGATCGCGCTGCCAGAGCACACCTGGGGCTTTTGCCTATCGGTCCACAAAAGCCAAGGCAGTGAATTTAACCGCGTGCTGCTCCTTTGGCCCGAGGGCGCAGAGCGATTCGGCCGTTCCGGTCTTTACACCGGCGTCACCCGCGCCAAAAAAGAGATCAATCTTGTGGCCGACCCCAAGACCTTCGCCTCCACTCTAGCCTTCTAATAGTTTTCATTTTTACTACCACAGAGCCCACAGAGTACACAGAGAGTATTGCTAGAGTTGCAAATAGATTTGTTGTCTTTCCTCTTTGTGCTCTAGTGGTAAATTATTTACTTCAAGCCCATAAGGCGTCGAATGTTTTTGGCGAAGCGTAAGATCGAATCGTCGTAAACATGGGAAATATCGCTGTTTCTTTTTAAGATGCCCTCTTTCCCCTCGTGCCAAGCTTTGCGACGGGCCATCTTGACACCATAGAAATAAGCCTCGTCACGGGACCAGTAGTGGTTAATGCGGATTTGATCCACCAAAATGATGGGCGCGTAAGGCCCTTCAAAACGAGTTTTGGCACTATTGACTTGGAAATTGCCATCGAGGAAGAGGAAGTGGTGCGCGCTTAGAGCGCGATGCACTTTTTCGGGTTGAACAATCGATTTGATATGGACATTTTCTCTATAAGTAGTCTCACCGCGATAGAGAAGAGATTCGATTAGCAGCTTCCCTTCAGGAATTTTTTCCACCCCTCCCGTACCATAAAGTTGCCAATTGACCCCCACAGCCCCAAAACGGCGATAGTCCTTAAGGAAGTCCTTGAGCTTGAGTGTACGTACAGGAAATAGGAACTCATCAATATCGATAAAAGCGACCCAGCGTACTTCCCCTTTCGTGAGTTTGAGGCAATCATCGTAGGCCGCTAATTGGATGCCGCTCCAGGTAGCCACGTCGGGATAACTATGGGGCCAATCGATGAGCTGCACAATCCCCTTTTTTACATAAGGCGCTAAGACCGTTTGAAAATCATCCTGGCTCAAGTTATTGTATAGGTAGAATTTTTCTACTCCCACCAAACGGTGAAACTCGATCCACTCCCTTAGATAGGGCGCTTCATCTCGAAAAATAGCACACACTGCGACCTCGTGCTGATAACCGGCTTCTAAACCCATTACACACGCCATCCACAATAAAAAAAGCTGAACAATTTTCATATTTTCTCAACCTTGAAGTGACCTAATTTAAAATCCTAACCATTCTATTGGCTGTAGACCATTTGCACAAGCTTCGCCAACGTCTTAATAGTGGGATTCTTGCTTCTCAATGAATGGTACAAGGTGGTTTTTGCCAACCCCTCTCTTTTGGCCAAATTAACTTTGTCACGCGTTTCAAGGTGAATCTCGAGGATTTCAACAACGCCTTCGTAATCCCCTTCTTTAAGACATTCCCAAATACCCTGTGCAACTTTCTTTTCATTGAGAAGAAATTTGACTGGATCAAAAGGTCTACCCTTCAAAAGATCTGGATCAGTTTTTTTGGTTTTGTTTGTGATAGTCTTTGCAGAGGGTCTGCGCTGAACGGATATCCTTGTCTTGCCCATTTTTATTACCTCCAAGTAAAACGACTATTTTTGACTCAGGAATAAAGCTTAGATAAACTCTTCGTCCATTCTTCCATTTAAGCTCTAAAAGATTCTTATCTAATATTTTATACAAACCCAAATGTCCCTGACTTAACATTTGCAATCTCTGCACTATTTGAAGTTGCTCTTTGGTTTGTTGCTTTTGGAACCAAAGTTCAAATGGTCTCAGTAAAATAAGTTTGTAAACTTCTTTTTCTTTCGCAAGGGTACAATTTATTGTACTCTTTGGCAAATATTTTCTCATGGATAGCTCCTGAGGGTGTTTAAATAGGTGCTCATCAAGTGAGAGGTGATGGGGGAGCGGGGCGAAGGGATAAACTGGACCGGATCTTTTTGCGTCCAATAAGCATGTAGGGAACCGAGAGGATCGGCTATCCAGGGCACGGGGTCTCGTCGAGCGATTAGATTAGTGACGCTGCCGACTTCTTTGGAGGGGATCAATTTAGCGCTACCATAAGTGGTCACATGGATAAGCTTACGCTCTGCGGGAGTGAGCTGTTGAAGGGCACGATAGCCAATAATGCCCCCTTGGCTATGGAGGTGGAGCAAAACCTTGCCATCCGCTCCGACTGCTCGGACCCGTTCTTTAAGCATATGGGCAGCAATTTCGACGGCATATGTTCTAACTCCCATGAGTTGAGCAGTGGTTTCAACCAGATCGAGAGCAAATCCCTCAGAGCTGTTGTAGCAAAAATGGACCGGAACCCCTCCATAGGCTTGAGAAATCTGATCAGCAGTCTCAATGCAATCATCGAGGCGATTTAAAATCCCGCAAATATAGGCCAAAGAGGTGCGCTCTTCCTTTTTTGATGCGGGCAGACAGCCTAATGCTGAATGGGGATTACGGCATAATTCTTTAAAATTGAGGCGCGATCCCCCTTTTAGGCGGTGTCCCAGGGCAGACAATGCATCCCGCAAGTGGGGAATGGGAACTACATGATCGCCGATCCCCTTCAATACCGAGCCAATCATACGCCCTACTTTTTGAAAAAGAGAGGGGCGCTCTTGCATCAGTCCATAGAGATCGATATGGCTCAAGGGATTGCATCCCACATAAGCGTATAAGTTAGTTCCACCTGCTTCTCCCAAGGGATCGGGGGTTAACCAACGTCCCAAAGCAGGGAGATAATAACGCCTTCCAAAAAAGACAAAACGGGTCTCAGGATCAAAGCGCTTACTGCTAAACCGCCAGGGGTTTTTATAATCCACTCCTTTTTCTTCCCCATAGGCTGTGTAAAAGTAAGTTTCGGCGATTTCCCCTCCCAGTGTTAAAAGAAGCGCGACACTCCCCGTTGATGTATGGATCGGCACATGGGGTATCTCCTCTAATTCGATGGCGACAGCTGCTCCAATTTCAGCGCCGCACCCACTCCCTAAAATGCGCAAATTGAGCCACTTATTTTCCTCCATCTCTCCAATTTCGTTTTGTCCTTGATAGAGGTAATGGGTAGTTGTCTCACCGCATGATTTGCTCAATCTGCGGTGCAAATGATCGTAAGTGTAATTTGTTTTTTCTCCCCCCTGTTCCACTTCGATCAACCGATCTAAAGCATCATAATGGTAGCTCGTCCTTTCCCCTTTTTCTTCCTTTAAGATCATTCTTCCGCAAGAGTCATAGGTAAAGTAAGTCTCCCCATCTTGCACCACTTGATTTAGCGCGTTAATTTTTTGAAGTTGTTGCTCGTGCGCTATGCGGTTGCCCAAAGGATCGTAACGGTAAGTCTGAGCGATTCCCCCTTTTTCTGAAATGAGCTGGGAAAGTGCATTGTAGCGATAGTTTTCCTTCAATCCATTGCACGAACGAGAGAGGAGATTGCCCTTAGGATCATAAGTCAGTGCCTTTTCGTTCCAACAGTCCGATTCAACTTCCCTTAAATGACCATTGGCATGGTATTGAAATTTTATTTTGCCATTCTCACCCGCTAATTGAGCTGAAAGGGGGGCACCCCCATTAGTCCATCGTTCATAGGTGTGCTGGTAAAGTAATTCCCCTTTTGAAGATAAACGTGAGACTGATTTTAACCGGCTGCCTTGATAGGAGTAGGCAATTGAGCTTTTATCGGGCAACAGTACCTCAGTTACGCGCCCATGCCAATCAACTGCATAATGCAGTTCTTTTCCATTAGCCAGCTTCTCATGGGATAGGCTTCCGTGCCTACCCCATGTGCTGAGGGAACAAGTTCCCTGAATCAAATGTTCAACCTTAGTTAAACGGTGCCAGCGGTCGTAATTATAGAGATCATGAAGAGTGTGATCAGAACTTTTAAGTTCGAGAAGATTGCCTAAGGAATCATAAGCATAGGTGATTTCGGTTCCATCCGGTTTAATCCAAGAGCTCTTTCTACCCGAAAGGTCGTAATTGTAGGTATCTTTTTTTTGTAAAGAGGTTCCTGCCCCTTCAACGTATGCGCTGATTCGTCCAAGAGAGTCATATTCCCAAGAAACTGTGTGTGAACGTTTTAATTCATTTTTTAAGCAAGTTTCATCCACTCGCGTTTTTTTCCGGCCCAGGCGATCATGCGTCCAAATTTGTCTGACTAACAATTTCTTAAAGGGATCATAGAATTCCACTTGCAATAGAACACCTGATGCGCCAAACGTTTCGATCGTTTGACTACCTGCAGGGTCAACCGTGATCTTTTGATCCCTTTCATAAAAATAACGGATTTTCTCTTCTTTCCCTTTCCTTTCCTCGATGAGCCGATCCAACGCATCGTAACAACGGGTAACTGTCTCGGGGGTGTCTCCCAGAAAAGTAGTCACCGCTATCCGGTTACCCCTCGGATCATATTTATAAACTTCCCGAAAACAATCGCTGCGTTCTTCCAGCAGCCTACCCAGTACGTCAAATCGGCGCGTAGTCTCAACAAAATCATGATCTCCAGAGCCATAGAAATCCTTTTCTTTTACAATTTGCCCTAGGTTGTTATAAGAATAGAGAATGCGCCTCTCTCCAATTTGTTTTTCGATCAGGCGGCCTGCCAAATCGTAACGGAAGTGGCTTTCTATCCCATCTTCCCCCTTTTCATAGAGTAGGTGAAAGGCGTTATAGCCATATTCTTTTTTGGATTGGACCTTTCCCCCGGAGTCCACAACCTCTTCTAAGAGGGGTCGCCCTAAAAAATCGCGCTGAATGCGCCGCATTTCTCCCCCTTTGCCTACGCTAGAAACCAAATCTCCATTCCCGGTATAAGTGAACCGTTCCACACTCCCATCGGGATATTCGATTTTGAAAGGCTTGCCATGGACAGTATGACTGATCTCGGTGCTATTCCCTTCGCAATCGATTTTTTTACAGACATAGCCTTGCAGGTCATAGCTATATTTTTCGATCGGATCGACTTCAACTCCATCCTGATCAAGCATAGGAGGGTGTTTGATGAGGATCAATCTTCCCAATTCGTCATAGCGGTAACAAGTGGTATGTCCGTTCCAGTCCGTCGCAGTGTATTTTTGATGAGTGTAGTAGTGCGTTTGGGAAGAGGTAAAAACCTTCCCATCCCGATCCTTTTTTTCAGTGCGGATCAAACGATTGGAACAGTCATAAAAAAAACGGATCGTCAGCTCGGGGTCGGGTCCTTTTTCAAACACTCTATTGCCATTCTCATCGTAGGCATACTCCCGCACTTCACCCAGCGCATTGCATTCTTTAATTAAACGCCCCCGCGCATCGTATTCCCAAGTCAAAGCGTACAGTTTTTGCGCAGCACCATCGAAGCGCTCTTCTCGAATTTTTCGTCCTTGCGCATCGTATTCCCAAGAAGTTTGCTTCAAGAGCACTTCGCAATTGCTCTTTAAATCCAAATAAAACTCTTGTTGTTGCAATGGGAGGCCAGTTTTAGAGTGATTTAAATAGCGGACGATGTGCCGTTCACTGACCCCTTGCAGATCTGAAAGCTGCTCGCCACTTCCATCATCGCATATTTCTGCAGCAATCGCTCCCTGTTCATCATAGGTGTAGAAAGTCCTCATACGGATTTTCTTCTTGTCGCTTATCAATTTAGCACTGAGGCGTTCGGTGCCCGTTTGATAGGTGTAAAAAATATGGCACTTCCGGTTCTTTTCACTTAACTTTAAATGAAAGCCATCTTGAGAATAGGTGTAATGTCTTTTCCAGTTGTCTCCTCCCGATGGAATCCCCTGAGGGCTTAGTTGCAAAGGGTTATCTTCCCGTCCGGTCAGGTTGCCCCAAATGGTTTCTGTGGTCACATTCCCCTCTTTGTCATACTCATATTGTATGCAGAGATGAGGTTTGCCTTGCCCATCAAGGAGAGCGCGGCAGCGCAAGCGCCCGTAACGCCCCCAAAATAGCCTTTCGGTACTGTAAAGATGATAGGGTTTGCTGCCCGTATAGCGTTCTATCGCCATGAGCCGCCTATTTTCATTGGCATAATAACGCGTGAGGTGTTGATAGGCGTCAAATACCTCGGTCATCCGCTTTTCCGGGTGATAGAGGAAGCGGTAGGTTTCAACCGGCTCTTGGGTTTCCCCCGCAGGCTCTTTTAAAGATGCGACCTTGCCGAAGAGAGGGTCTTCCTCTCCATGCACCTTTATCTCAAAAGGAGCCATTCCATAGCTCCCCTTGCGGTAATGGTCCACCCATAAAAAACGCCCTTCCGGCAAGGTTTTGGCAATGCGCCCATAGGGCTCTGGGCTCTTCACTTCAAAACGCTTGTATTGGATGAAGGGGAGATGCTCCGCTTCAATTTTGAGCTTAGAACTGTCCTTAGCAGATTTGTAAAGATAGCGTACTTTTAATCCATTGGAGCCTTCTACAACCGTTTCTTCAGCGGATTCCTCATCCCAACGGAACCACCCTTTTACTTCCCCGTCGCACCCCGTTAGGGTTACTTTTCTTTTTTTCACGAAGGGATCGGTATAAGCAATCACCGAGCCGTTGGGTTTGTAAATTTTGAGTTTGCGACGGTTGAATTGATAACGGGAACTATCTCCCAAAGTGACTTCGCCACCTTCATTCAAAGGATTGATACGCGCTTTTTTCCAATCCCATTTTCCACCCACTTCTCCGTTAGCACAGTTGGTCAGCCCCGCTTGAAAGCACTCCGGCGCAACCTCATGCGACTGCGCTGAAAAATATATTTTGCCCCCGTGCTCCTGTGTAAACGCATAATAATCTCCTTCCTTTTCTAAAAAACATTGAGTATTCGCTGACCATCCCCCAAAAAAAGTGCCTGCATCCCAAAAACTGGTAAAAGTGCGTTGAAAAAGAAGTGGTTCAACGCCTGCGATGCACAAATCCACGGCGGTTTCGCAATAATCCCCGGTTAAGGCATATACGCAGCCGGCCACTAGTGCGGTTGGTTCCCCCTCTAATGAAGCTAATGCAATTTTTTGAGATTGTGGTGCAGAAAATGAAGCTGCGCAGCGACAACACCAAACGAGGAAAAAAAGAACGCTGCACAGCATTTTTACCAAGATGTCCTCCTTGACAAGCATGTAAAAACGGCCGAGCTTTTAACAAATCAGCGAATTACCTGTCAAAAAAAATCGGCAAGAAAGTATAAGCTGATCTCGCTAAGGGCATTGAAAGATGGAAATTTGGTTAGACACATGCGACGAGGATTTTATCCGCAGACATTCTTCTCTTGGAGTCATTGAGGGAGTCACGACCAATCCCACAATAATACGCGGACAAGATTTAAAAAAGTTGATTCCGCTATTATTGGAAGCTCAAAGCGGCTGGGTCGCCGTACAGGTCCATTCAGGATCGGCTCAGGCGATGTTTAACCAAGCTGAAAACCTTGCCGCCATCTCTTCGCGCATCTTGGTCAAAGTTCCCACTCATACCGAAGGGCTCAAGTGCATGGGTCAACTCGCTCAAAAACAGATCCCATTCTTAGCCACAGCCATTTTCACCCCTACTCAAGCTTTGCTCGCCTTTAAAACCGGCGCCACCTACCTAGCTCCATATATTGGTCGGATCGAAGATGAAAAAAAAGACCCTTGGACCACTTTAGAAGCAATCCAAGGGTTAAAAAACAGATACGGTTATAAAAGCAAGATTTTGTCTGCCAGTCTACGCACTCCCGAAGCGATCGAACGGTGCGCTCATTTAGGCCTGGACGCCGTCACCGTGCGCCCCGCCCTCTTTGAAGAATGGCTTACCCCTCCTTCCGGCCTTGTGCAGAGCCTCAAGAAGTGGCAAATCTAACGCCTTAGCTTTCTCCTACTTAATCTAGAAGTCTACCTGGTAGATCTTTAACTTGGACTCCCCCTTTATCCTTCTTCGACGAATCTTTAGCGGAATAAAGTGAACTAGTTGAGTCATATGCCATATCAACATAACTAACAGTTGGGGCGTGAGCATGCCCATGTGCCTCATCACAGCATCCCTCTTCACGGCAATCTTCTCCTAATTCCCCTTCAGGGGCTTCTCCCTCTATTTCTGCTGGAACCTCTCCAGAAACCTCGTCTTCCTTCTGGTCTTGAGCAAGCAACAGTGAACTTGTATAATCTGAGTCAGGTCGAAGAGGAGCTCTTTTTTCCTTTTTGGCAAAAATGCTCTCCACGGCCAACATGAAGCGAATGCCCATACAAACCCCTAGGAAGTTACCAAAAGTAACGTTTTGTCTTAAAGGTTGGATGTAGGGATTATTTTTAAGATTATGAATATGGAGGTGTTCAAAAGCCAACGCAGCACCCCCCATAATTTTCTCGATAGCCAGCGCAGGGGCCCCAATAAACCATCTGCTGTAACCATCTACGCAACCCAGGACTAAAGAAACTGCGGTTTGTTTAGATTGAACGGGATTGTGTTGATCCACTTTTTCATAAGTCTTTTTCTGCGGCTTTTCAAAGCGGTCCACTTTCAAAATCGTAAGTGTCAATTGCCAAACCGCACCAACACCGAACGCAATCGCAAAGTCTCTTTTCTTCTCTGCATACGCCACTCCAGAAAGAGCGATTAAAGTAATTAATGATAATCCAGAGTGGATTGTGTCTTTTCTTTCAGTAATATAAGAGGGAACTTTAATATAATTATTATATAAATTTCTAATAACAGATGCCATAGTAAACCTCATTGTAGGTTTGTTTTAAAAGGAAATGATATATTCTGAGTGCTTAATAGTCAAACTATATCTGCTATTCTCCTTGAGCGATAGCATGAGTGGCGGCTGGGCGATTGCAGAACCACAGGAGTGGGACAAGCAGGAGATGCAGCCAGCCACAGATGTAAAAAATTTCATCGATCGCGAGGATGGAGGCTTGGGGTAAAATCACTTCATCCAAGAGCGCTAGAGCCCTCTGCCCCTCGAGTCCTAACTGATTAATCGCATCGAGGAACTCGCGGGTGTTCTCGCTAAAGGGAGTGACCGCCTCTACTAAACGACTGTGGTGGAAAATTTCGCGCCGCTGCCAAACAGTGACAAAAATGGCCGTCCCAAATCCCCCGCCAGCAATGAGGCGGCAAAAATTAAAGAGACCAGACGCGCTGGCCAGCTGTCGGTTTTCCACTTCCGATAGTGCGATGGTAATCAAGGGGATAAAAAAGAAAGCGAGTCCAAACCCTTGTACAAAGCGCACCATAAAAATATATTGAAGGCTCACATCGGTAGTGAAATTACTCATCCAAATGTAGCTTAACCCAAGAGTCACAAAGCTGGTTGTCCCCATCCAGCGGGGGTCCCAAACGCTGACATATTTTCCAATTGAAGTGGAAAGGATGAGGGGGAAAAGGCCGATCGGCATCACCGAGACCCCCGCCCAAAAGGGGGTATATCCCATCCGTGTTTGCAGCCAAAGGGGCAAAAGGACCACACTCCCAAAAAAAAGAAGGTATATGGAACTCGATAAAAAGGTGCCGATGGCAAAATTGCGCAATTTGAAAAATCCCATATCGACAACCGCGTAAGGGGTATAAATGGCCCAGGCGATGAAAAAAGAAATAAACACAGTCGCTAAGATAGCCAAAGTGACAATGGCATCGGAATTAAACCAATCCAATTCCTGCCCTTTATCGAGCATCACTTGCAAACTGCTGATGCCAACGATCAAAAGACCAAATCCGATATAATCGATGGGGGTGATTTCAGTGGGAGTGTCCCGATCCTTCAAAAATTGCCAAGTTAGAAAAGCTGAAATCAATCCTATGGGAATATTGATATAAAAAATCCACGGCCACGTGTATTCATAGGTGATCCATCCCCCTAAAATCGGACCTATAATAGGGGCAAGAACGACCACCATGCCCCAAAATCCCAAAGCTAAGCCTTTCTTGTCTGGGGGATAATTCTTGATCAGTAAAGCCTGCGATAAAGGGATCAAGGAACCGGCCACGGCCCCTTGAAAAACCCGAAAGGTGATGAGCATAGGTAAAGTCCAAGCCAATCCACACAGCCAAGACATCACGGTGAAGAGTAAAATCGAAAATACAAACACCCGCACTTCCCCAAAACGGCGGGCAATCCAGCCTGTTAAGGGCAAAACAATCGCGTTGCTCACTGCAAAAGAGGTTACAACCCATGTTCCCTGTGTTGGACTTGCGCCCAAATCGCCGGAAATTGTAGGGATGGATACGTTGGCAATGGAGGTGTCGAGGATTTGCATAAAGGTGCCCAAACTGACCGCAATGGTCATTAAAACAAGCGGAATGCCTTCAAGCGGTTTGGGCGGGGTGCTCATCTAGGATTACCGGTTTTCTTTGATAATCGAATCGACTAATGCTCTCAGCTGCTCTTCAGGGACTTCAAAGACCGTTGTTCCGGCCAGTTGTTTTTCATTGGGTATCTGGTGTAGAAAATGCCCTGACGTATCTGACGTATCCACCGTCACATACATCGAAAGACCCAAAAAGAGGGGAAACTTGGCAACTTGATCGGGATCTAAAACGATCCTGACGGGAACCCGTTGAACAATTTTGATCCAGTTACCGGTCGCGTTTTGCGCTGGAAGTAACGAGAATACGCTGCCGCTTCCGGGCTCTATGCCGTAAACTTTGCCGCGGTATTCAACTTTTGAGCCCCACATATCAGCCCACACTCTAGCAGGTTGACCAATGCGGATGTCGCTCAATTGCCTTTCTTTAAAGTTTGCGTCCACCCATATTTGATCGAGCGGCAAAATACTGAGCAGAGCACGGTCCAATTTTACGTTTTCCCCCACTTGGACGCGCCGCTGGGCAATAAATCCACGCGCAGGGGAATAGATCGTCCCCCTCCACAAATTAATGTAGGCATTGCGTGTTTGCAGCACAGCGGATTGCACTTGCGGATTATCTTCCAGGGAAGTGGGTCCCAAACGCAATTTTTGGGCCTGCAAGCGGTGTTCAGTAGCCTCTAAATCGGCTTTAGCGGCATCGAGGTCAGCGCGCGCATGGTCGAGCTCTTCCTTGGAGATCGCCTGGGCATTGATCAACCCCATCCGGTTGTTGAAATCGATCTGCAATTTATCGAGCCGCGCCTGCTGCGCGCGAATTTCCGCTTCGGTCTGCAACACTTGTTGCTGCAATTGGGCCACATCGCGGACAGCTAGGGCTAGAGCAGTTTTTTGACTTTCAAAGGCGATCTCCAGGTCCAGCGGATCTAAATCTAATATCTTTTGCCCTTCTTCTACAATCTGGGTGTCGTCCACATAATAGGAATTGACTGCACCTGTCACACGGGGATACAAGGTGATCATATTGCCATTCACATAGGCGTCATCAGTCGATTCTTTTTCAAAAACGTAAAAAAACCAATAGATGAGTGCTATTAAAGCCAAAAGCAAAAAAATTCCCCCAAGTATGAGTAAGGTTTTTTTGCGTTTGGCGTTATTCTCATTGCTGTTCGGATTGGGCTGTGGATCAGGATTCATCTGTGCTTCCATGGCAGTTGTAACCGCCCCCTAGTGCTTTTATTAAGTTAAGTTGTGAAATTAAATTCGAAGCATAGCCTTGCACGAGAAAATCTTGGGCTGAAAGCCAATTGATCTCGGCGCGCAAAACGTCAATTCTGGAATCGATATTATTCTTGAGCCGATCTTGCGAGAGATGAAAGCTGCTTTCTAAAGCGGCCACCCCCGCTCCTAATTCTTGGTTTCTGCGGTTCCAAAAACGGATATCGGTGATCCCTTCCAGTACTTCGCGGATGGCATGAATGAGCATGTCTTCATATTGCGTTACTGCCAATGTGTATTCCGCTACATTGCTTAATAGATTGCCTTGAAGAGCGCCCCCTTCAAATAGGGGTAAACTCAAAGCCGGTCCCCCTTGCCCATATTTACTATTCCCCCTTAACCAGGTATGGGCTTTCAATGTTTGGAATCCAGCAAGCCCTGCCAGGTTAAGGTTAGGCAAAAATTCCTTCTTAGCCGCTGAAACCTCTTTCACATTGGCTTCCACCCGCCATAGCTGGGCTGTAATATCTGGCCGACGCGCCAATAAATTAACCTCTAAGTTTTCCGGCAAAGGGAAAGGCTCCCATAACGCTGATTCGATCCCTTTCTCTTCAATCACCTCATTAAATGTGCCTCCTAGTAGCTCCCTAAGTGCAACTGTCTCTAATTCGACCTGTTGCTGCAAACCGATTTTCCAATCTCTTGTGTTGTAATATTCATTTTCCAAGGTATTGACAGGCAGCAAAGAAGCCACATGTTGCTGAGTGCGTAATTTTGTCAGTTGCAGCATTTCTTCAAGGGCCTCGACTCTGCGCTCAGCCATCTTTAAGCGATTTTTTTGCATCTGCAATAAAAAATACGTTCTGGCAATAGCCGTAGCAATCATCAAGCGCGCTTGGGAAACCTCGGCAAGCTGTGCTTTAAAAAAGCCGATGCGGGCTTGCAAAAGATCCCGATTTTTGCCCCACCAATCGATTTCCAAAGCAAAATTGAGCGAAAATTCATACTGGGTATTAGAGAAAGGAAAGACAAAACCGGGTTGTGGAGGCAATACCCCGAAGATTCCGTTTTTGGAGTAGCGGATCCGGGTGATATCCCCTTTAAAATCGACTGTGGGATACAATGCAGCCCGAGAAATCATCGCTTCGGCGGCGGCAATTTGCGCCTGTGCTGCGGCTACGTCGATTTTGGGATTTTGAGCTAGCCCCATTGCAATAAGCGCTGCGAGTTGAGGATCTTGGAAACGGCTCCACCAATTATCCGCAGGCCAATCGCCTCTAGTAAATGCTTCCGAATTTGATGCGGCCTCGTCAGCAACGCCTTCAGGCGCCTCCCAAACTTCCTTGTTGTAAGAGGGTGTGCACCCATAAAGCAAAACAAGAACGGCAATTGCTACGATCCATAGGATCATTGCGAAAAACGATGCTTTATTGCGGCAATCAAAGTGGTGCGGTCCATCACACATAAATGTTCAGTTCGAGTAATATAAAGCTTCGGTATAACATAAAGTTTTTTTTATGAAACGGAAAGTCAAAGAAGGGATTGTTTGGCTCGAATTTGAGGTCTTTCAACCTTTTCCAGAAATTCAGCATGCGATCATCCTTCGCCATGGAGGGGTGAGCCAGGGATCTTTTAGCAGCCTCAATTTAAGTCGAAGTGGCGGGGATCAGCTCGAACCGGTCTTAACTAATTTCGCCAAGGTTAAAACGATCCTGACTCTTCCGGAAACCCTAAGTGCGTATCAAGTTCACGGCAATGTCGTACACACTGTTTCCCAAGCGGGGGGGGATTTGACGGGAGATGGATTGATCACGGTGCGACCAGAGCTAGCCCTCATGGTGACCCATGCTGATTGCCAAGGAACCCTTTTTTACGACCCAAGGCAGCGCGCCATTGCGGCGGTTCATTGTGGCTGGCGGGGGAGCACGCTTAATATCTACGCTGAAACGGTACAAAGAATGGTAAAAGAGTTTGGGACCAACCCTTCCGATTTACGAGTAGGGATCTCCCCAAGCCTCGGGCCTTTTCATGCCGAGTTCATCCATTATCGCACTGAACTTCCTGAGAGCTTTTGGCCCTTTGAAAGCCGCCCTAATCATTTTGATTTTTGGAAAATTTCTGAAAAGCAGTTGACCGACCTGGGAATTCCTCTGCCGCAAATTGAAACCGCACGCCTCTGCACTTATGCTAATCCAGAAGATTATTATTCCTATCGCCGCTGCAAAGAGCGCGGTGGGCATATTTCTTTGATCGCCATGAGGGACCGATAGAGTCAGTTGCAGAAGTCTACTTTTTTTAAATCTTCCATTTTTCAACAGAGAGGCGCGAGAGACGCAAAGGCGCAGGGAGAAACAAGAAAAATAAATTTATTTTCTCTGCGTCTCCCCGTCTCTCGCGTCTCTGCGTTGATTTTGTTGGTTTGCGGGACTTGCGTGGCGGTGCCGACTACTCACTTCTGTCTAATTTTTTAAATCCTTCCGAATTTTTAATCTCTTTTTCAAATCGATTGATAGCTTCATCATCTCTTTTAACACGCTGCATGACTTTCAAATAGACCAAATTGTTTGGCCTGCCTACCATCACGTAGCGCAACGCTAGGGGAAAAGGGGTTGTGTTCTGGTTTCGCAAATCGGCAACCCATTGCAATAATTGGGTTATAACCTTGGGTTCTGTGGGAGGCAATAAACGCTTGAATAAAGCCATCCCATTATCGATATCGCATATAATTGGCAGGTGGGGATTTAGCCCTGCTAAAGAATAAGATCCAATTTCCTCTTCTTCTTTAAGATTTCCTTCTTCACTTCCTTGCCTTTCTTGGCTGCGTTTTTCTTTCCCTAACTTGGATAAGATTTCTTCTTTAAGCCCAAATATCGCCTCATTTTGGGGAATCGTTAAAACTGTTTCTTCAGGATGGGGAAGCTCACGCCAGTCTTCTTTGCGAAATCCTATCTCAAGCTCTTCCCGCTTATCCTTTTTTTGAACCTCCACAAGACAACCGAGTACCTTTTTTACAGCAAAATGGATCATCCGGTCATCGCTCCCTTTTTCTCCGATCGGTTTTCCTATAGTGACTTTAGTTTGTCTCCAAAAAAACTTCTCGTCCCGTTGTATGAAATCCTTGAGAGTCACTTCACTATCTTCTCGCAGGCCGTTTCTCCAACGACGCTGCACCTCATCGTCATCCATGAGAATCTTATAGTTGGAACGGGGGATTTGACCTAAATCCCATAGCTCAACTTGACGCCTTTGCAGCATCAATTCCAATGCGGAAACATTTGCAGGGGGTTTATTCAATAAGTGCTGCCGTATTTCAACAAACCCTTTTAAACCATTATGCAGGGCGCGCGGCGGTATTTTTTTTTGTTGTAACTTGTCTAAAAATTCTTTCAACGCAATAGCCCCTGCATTTTTTTCAATTACATCTGATAGAGAAAAATAGGGTAAAGGAATTCCTAAGCGCCTCTGCAAGTCAAAAACATGAGAATAAGCCTCCATGAGGAGGACATCTTCGACACATCCAAGACAAAAATGGGTATTAAAAACTTCGCGCAAAGATGGGGACTGGGGAATGCGGGCAAGAAAACGGCGGGTACTATGGCAAAATTGGGTCAACTGTTCAAAATGGGTTTCGAGCGCTTTACGGTTGATGTAAACAACTTTTCTATCCGCTAGAGAGACGCTTCCCAAAATATCGATCGCCGCCCCTTCACACGCTTTTCGAAAGTAGACTTGAAGGGGAATCAAATCCTCTTGCTTTATCCGATGCTGCCAATAGTGGTATGCAGCATGCGTTTTTTGGAGCGCCTGCTCTAAGGGTATGGTCCCATACAACAGGTTTCCTAAGCCGGGTTTGACCAGTTCGCCACTGCTTCGGCCAACCAATTGAGCGATTTCGTTTTGACCCTGACCACTTTCAGCGCATTGGGTGAGCACATTTAAGTTGCTCACCAATACATTCAGAGTTAAAACGTTGCCCGCATTAGTAGTCAAATATAGAATCTCGCTTGTAGGGTGAAAAATAGCGCGGAATTTCTCTTTCTGCGGGGCGGTATTGTTCCCCTTCTAAGGCGTGCAGCCTTTGCATATCCACTGTCTGCTTAAACAGTTTCTCCGCTTCTCGCTCATAGACCGTAAACTCGCGGCTCTTCACGTAAGGTTCAGTTCTGAAATTCCATTTATTCATGCCGGGAGCTTTCGCATCAAAAGCGGTAAAGGTGACTTGACCATCAACCAGTTCTAAACGGCCCACATAATAGGGATCCACATAGATTCCATGATAACTTTCGAAATTGATATAAATCTCTAAATAATCGGCCGTCAGGGGATAGGTGGCCAACTGGGGCGCAATGATGGGATTGCGATTTAATTCAGCTAAAAGTCCTTCCACCAAATCGACGATTAAGAAACGGGCTTCACGCACTTCCAGTACATCTTGACTGATGAACTCCATTCTCACTTTATTGACTGAACTATCGTACCAAATGCTAGAATCTTCAAGACGTAAGTGCTTCTCATGGCGCAAATAGGCTAAATACTCTTGAATGGCATGCACGATTTCTGAGGAATCGATTTTTTTGACCCAGTTGTCAAAGAGTAATTGGTCGTGCCCGGCAGGTCCTAAACAACCTGTGAGAAAGCCTAGGGAAGCTGCAAGCAATATAAAAACAAAGCGGCGCATGTGAATTGGACCTCATCTTCAGTCGAAGGGCGATTGTATTTTTTTTTGGTTTAAAAACCAAGCTACAAACTTTTCCAATCCCTCAGCCAAACCCGTTTTAGGATAAAAACCCAATTTCTCTTGTGATTGCTCAATATCGGCATAGGTGATGGGTACATCTCCTGGCTGCATGGGAAGATACTCTTTCACCGCCGGTTTCCCAATATATTTTTCTAAAAGAGAGACAAAGGTATTGAGAGTTTCCGGTTTATGATTTCCTAAGTTGAAGATCTCCGCTTTACCGTCGAAATCAAGGGCAGCCGAAATCCCAACAACGATATCGTCGATGTAGGTAAAATCCCGCTCCATTTTGCCGTGATTAAAGAGAGGAATCGGTGTGCCCGCATAGATCGCTTCGGCAAAGGAGTAATAAGCCATATCGGGGCGCCCCCACGGTCCATACACGGTAAAGAAACGGAGGCCAATGGTGGGAATCTGATAGAGATGGTGATAACTAAAGGCCATCACCTCATTCGCCTTTTTGGTGGCGCCATAGAAACTGGCGGGATTATCGGTCGGATCTTCGGTCGAAAAAGGGATTTTGGTATTGGTGCCATAAACGGAGGAGGATGAAGCGTAAATCAGTTTCAGATGGGCATGGCGGCATACTTCCAAAACATTGGCAAATCCTTCCATATTAGATAAAATATATGCCTTGGGATTGACTAAAGAGTAGCGTACACCAGCTTGCGCAGCCAAATGCACGAGGTGAGTGATTTGATGTTGGCGCACAATTTTTTCTAAGGGGGGTAAGTCGCAAATATCCCCTCGGATTACGGATATCCCTTTTTTTTCTAACATTTCGGCGCGTATTTCTTTTAGTTGCGGATCGTAATAATCGTTAAAGTTATCTAAACCTACGACGTAATCCCCTTTTTCTTTCAGATGAAGAGCGATATGAAAGCCGATAAATCCCGCGGCACCGGTTACTAAAACTTTTTTAGGCACATTTGGTAGCATGAACCTATATATCCTGGATCATAATTTAGTGTTCATGATAAACCATTTGAACGATGAATAAAAAACAAATCGTCGCAGTCTTTGATTTTGATGGCACGATCACCACAAAAGATGCCCTCGTCCCTTTTTTTTCTTTTTTGAAAACTCCTCTTGTCGCTTACCTTCTGCTAGCTTCACGCTTGCCTTGGTTTGCGGCATTTATCTTAGGGATAGTCTCGCGCCAAAAGGCTAAAGAAACTGCATTAGGCGCAGTGCTTAAAGGAATGAGTTACCCTGTTTTGCAACAAAATGGACAAGCCTTTGCCGAAGGCCCTCTAAACGATCTCGTGAAGCCGGAAGCCGTGCAAAGGCTGCGTTGGCATCAGCAACAAGGGCACCGCTGCATCTTGATTAGTGCTACTCTCGACATTTTTTTGAAACCTTGGGCGGAAAAAATGCGGTTTGACGATCTCATCTGTTCTCAACTTGCCTTTGATCCTAAAGGTTTTGCGACGGGAAAGCTGTATGGACTGAACTGTTGGGGACCTGAAAAAGTGAGACACCTTTTGGATTTGCTCGGACCCAAAGAGACCTTTGAACTCTATGCCTATGGGGACAGCCGCGGCGATCGCGAATTACTGGAACTGGCCGATCATCCCTTCTATAGGTCCCCGTTTCCGTAGCCGGATTTTCTCCCATAACCGTGAGACAATTGCAAAAGTCTACTTTTCTTAAATCTTCCATTTTTCAACGCAGAGGCGTGAGAGACGCGCAGAGGAGGAAAAAAAATCCCAAATTCCTCTGCGTCTCCCCGTCTCTGCGTTGATTTTGTTGGTTTGCGGGACTTTTGCAATTGTCTCCCGTGCCCGATCTTAGCTTGCCTCCTCTTAGTTCTTTACAAGATGCCTTTCAAACTCTATTCTCGACCCCATGCACAAGGCTTTTCTCACGGATGCCCTAATCTATGGCGGAGTCGATATTCTTTGGAAATTTATCAACTTTGCCCTTTTTCCCATTCTGGCTTACTTCCTTTCGGTGGAAGAGTTTGGCACCTATACCCTTTTAAACGTGGTGACCTGGTTTGGCTTAATGCTCATTAATTGTGGTTTACCGGTTAGTTTCGAATGGTTTTACTTAAGAGCTGGTTCGGATTCACAAGAACAAAAAAAAATCATCACCGCATCCTTAACTTGGATGGCTCTTTTGGGAGCGCTCTTGGTGGGTTCAGGATTACTCTCAAGTTATTTATGGCGAAGCTCGTTCATTAATTTTCACTGGAAACTTTTTGCCATTGCCTGGGCAACAGCCTGGCCAATGGCCCTTTTTCAATTTTTATGCAACATTTGCCGCGTCAATTTTTCCCCGTGGAAATTTGCCGGCCTTCAGTTTTTGCAAAATTCGCTCGCGTTGTGTCTTGGATTGGGCTTAGTGATCGGTTACAATCAAGGTACTGAAGGTCTATTGTGGGGCAGCTTTATCAGTTTTACAGTATTGCTCCCGTTTGCTTATCGCTGGGTCGTACCTTCGGTTGCGTTCCACATCTCCTCCTTAAAGCCCTTACTCCTGTTCGGGATCCCTTTTTTGATCAATGATTTAGCTCGTTGGGCTTACACCCTCTTAGACCGCTTTTGGCTGGAACAACTCGGTTCTTTGACGGATGTGGGGTTGTTTGGTATGGCGTTTAAACTCGTTACCCCCCTTATTTTTATGATCACAGCCTTTAATCTCGCCTGGACCCCTTATGCTCTAAAAGAAAAACCTACTTCTCGTGGTTTCTTGAATACTTCTTACATCCTCTGGATGTGGTTTCTTACCGGTGGCGCTTTATTCCTTATCCTATTTGCCCAAGAGGTGCTCTATTTGCTCATCCCTTCCCCTTTTTGGGAGGCGGCTCCTTTGGTACCTCCGCTGGCCATTGGGCTTGTCTTTTTGGGATCGACCCAAATCACCCAGGTGGTTTTGATGCAAAACGATCAAACCAAAAAAATCGCTCTCATCGCTTGGATAGGCGGCCTTTTCAATTGCCTTGGCAATTTTGTCTTGGTTCCTTTGATGGGAGCTCAGGGGAGTGCCCTAATCGTTTTAGCTACCTATGGGTGGATCGGGATGGCCACCTATGCACTAGCTAGAACCTCTTTTACGCAATTAAAGCCCACCATCGCGATGGTTGCTATACTGTGCTTCGGTTGGGGGATAGCGGAATGGAATTGGCCAGGCAAGTGTGCGCTCCTAGCGCTTTTCACACTAGGAGCGCTTTTCTTGTTAAGACTTAGAGTGATTAGTGACTTGAGCCCTAATTTCCGTTCCGCCAGAGGAAGAACGCCCCTGCCAACTGAAATAACGATTGGCCCCCCCTGAAGGATCGGCTAGGTTGCGTAATACAAGGTCGACACAGAGGTTAAGAGCCGCGCTCGCTAAAATGGTGGGAACTGTCCCATAGTAGGCGTTGAAGTAACGTACACCCCAGACTGCTGTAGTCATAGCTGCTCCAACCAAGAGGTGGGATCCAAGGACTTTCCAGGGCATATCATCATCTTGCAACTTTTCGCCGCGTACTCTCAAAGGACCCGAAGCTAAACGATGGGCAAAATCCATTTCCAATAATCCTAAAAAGATAGGTGTTACTATTTCAGCAGACCTGAAATGGATCATTGCTGGATAGGTGCGTGCAGCATATTGCACCACAGCTGAAACAGCTGCTGCAGCTGCCAAACGGGGGATATAATTAGTATGTGCAGTCATCACTTCCTCCTTTGGAACCTATCCCATCAATCAAATTCACTGCTTTTTATCCTTTTTGGTTAATTTTTCACTCACTTTTTCGACCAACTTCCCTAAGTTTGCTCTCAAAAGCGATCAAAAAATTCTCTCAAAAAATGCTAAAAAATCAGTCGAATAGCATTAATGGTCCAGGTTCGTTTAAACATTAAAAACCTTCACCACTATCCATTTCACTCCTGAATAGAAAATAGGTAAAGGGTTTTTTCGCAAAAGTTGGATATGTAATTCATTCTTTGCTGAAAGAAGGCGAAAGCGGCGCGGGATGGATGAGCGTTGCCCTTGCCATCCACGGCAATGATAGGCACGCAAATGAGGCACGAAAAGAAGTTTCCAGCCTGCTTTAGAGAGGCGCAAGGAAAGATCGATATCTTCCTTATACATGTAAAAATGGGGTTTAAAAAGCTGCCCCTCTACCAAAACCGAATCGAGAGCCTTTTTTCGCGCAAAATAAACGGCTCCGCAAATCGCATCGACAGGTTCTTCATCCTTATACAGTCCACTCTCTACCCTTTCCCGTTGCCCCCGGTCTACCCACTTTCCATACCATGTTTGAAAAATGCCGGTGGTGTCATAATACCCCGAAGGGGCACTTTGAGCTAAATCATAGCCATACGTCGTTCCAGTAATGGCTCCAATTGACCCATCTTGCTCCATCCGTTCCACTGCCTTTTCGATGAAATCTTCAAAAAGAAACGCATCAGGGTTAAGCAACAATAGGTATTCGCAACTGGGATCGACTAAAGGATACCCCACATTGTTTCCTAAACAAAACCCCCCCTCTTTTTGCGCAAAAACCACCTGAGCAGCCATTTTATCGATACAGTCTTTCAAATAATCCCGATCCAAAGATCCTGTATCTACAAGCAAAATTTGATGAGGGGGAAGGGTTTGCTGTCGAACGGCTTCCAATGCTTTGGAAAGCACTTTTTGGCTATTGTAAGTGACGATCAATACCGCCACTTTTTTGATACTAGACATGCAATTGCTCTTGGAGTGCGCACATAAACTTTTCAGCGAGCACTCTTTGGTCATAGCGGCGCAATAGATGGATGGGGATCGACACCTGTTGCTTTTCAATGTGGCTTAAACGCTCTCCTAAATATTCTTTAATTTGTTCGGCGCGTGGAAGTAAAACCCCTCCCTTCGATTCCAAAATCAAACGCTGGGATGCTTCAATTTCTGGACAACCGATCGCCATAATAGGGGTGCCAGAATAGAGGTATTCAAAGATTTTTCCAGGCAAGATCCCGTCCACAGAAGGATCATTCCAAGGTAAATAGATGAGCGCATGAGCTTCACGTTGCAACAAGAGAGCCGTTTCGCGACTGACATGGCCGAAAGGCTTCACCCAATTTTTCACTTTGTATTTATCGATCAAGGCTTCCAAATCTCCTTGACGATGCCCAATAAACAAAACTTCCAGTTTGTTTAACAGCTTTTCTTTCTGGGGGTCCTTGGCCAGCATTTGGATTGCCTTGAAAAGCTCGGTGGGATCTCTTTTTCCTGGCGTTAACGAACCGGTATGAATGATCCGGAACATCCCATCTTTGGGTAGAAGAGGAGAGGATGGAGGAATATTTAGCTCTTCAAAATCAAACCCATGTTCAATGGTCAAGATGTGTCCATTGTCTTTCCGCAGCGAAAATTGTTCCGCAAATGATTCACTCACAGTCGTCACCATATCGGCAAAATGAAGCAACTTATCTTCTAAATGCCTTTCATACATATTGAAGGGGAATAAACCTGGATATGAAAAATTATCGGTCCACGCTTCGCGGTAATCAGCCACCCAGCTGCGCGCCCGTCCCCGTTTTTTTAATTTTGAAGCTAAAAGGTGAACCGTATAGGGATTTGCACTGCTGACGACCACGTCCCAGGGATGCTCGTTCATAGCTGCTTGCAAAGCCTTTGAAGCCCAAAAATGGGTGTAATCAGGCATGCGACAAGCGTTGAAGACCCCTTTTTTGCAACGCAAGTATTCCGTCCAACCAAACAGCGCTTTTTTGAATCCCTTTTGCGTCTCTTTCGTTGCTTTGGAGTAGTGCCTTTTGATCTTTTGAATCATTTGGGGTGATTCGACCGCGATCAATTTAAAACCTGGATTGGGCAAACTTAAGAAATTTTCCTCTTCATTGGAAGCCATCGTCAGGACAGTGACATCATGTCCTGCCAATACCCAATTCTTAGCCCATGAGTAGGCTCGCATCGCGGCAAGCGTATTGCAGGGAGGGAAATAGAGGGATATGATTAATAGTCGCACTGCTACCCAATGATTGTTTTTTACTGCCCTGCGCAGTATAGTCAAGGGGAACTATTTATGTATAGAACCCTATTAGTCGCCCCCTATATTTTTCTATTATTTGTTGGCCTCACCATCCCCTCAGATGGGCAACACGGTTTTTTAAGCATCAAAGGGCTTTCCTTTATTGTATCGTTGCTTACCTTTGGGGCCTTTTTTTTGCGTCCCAACTATAAAGAGGATTGGCTTCAAGGTTGCAGCGCTTTTTTAGCCGGGATCGGCTGTCTATTGCTCTGGTTTTTAATTGGGCTTTATCAAGGTGAAACCCCACTTTCTTCCCAACTCGATCAATTCAAACTCTTTTTGGTGACACTCTATTTCCCTTTTGCCACCTACATACTACTTGAAGGGCATTTCATCACCATCCAAACGATTTTCAAAACCGCTTTCTATGCCGTGTTTGCCTACGCCTTCACAAAAATTACTCTCGTAAGCCTCCATCTTCTCGGCATCATTGACCTGTGGAGCCTCCTCGAAATCCTTGAGATCCGTTTTATGAAAATGGTTATTATCGAAGGGTTAGATCGAGTGCAAACCTCCGCCGATATTACCCCCCCCTTCCTGCTCTTCTTCGCTCTTCGCGCTGATTTGCTCGGAATTTCCTTTTCCAGAACCTTCAAGACCCTTTTTGCTGTCCTGATCTTCCTTTCCACTTTTTTGAGCTTTTCCCGGGTTCTCCTAGCGGTTTATGCGGCTTCCCTTATTTTGGCCACTTTGACCCTCTCGCCTCGTGCGATCCGCAACACAACAGCTGCTTCTCTCTTAGTTTTGTTCCTTGCGTATCTAGGGATTGGCCCCACCAATGTTCACAGGATCATCGAGCGCCGCTTCTTAAGCCAAGATACCTTCATCTCGGACGAGATTCGCGGACGCCAAATCGATGCCCTCTGGAACGATTTCCTTTCCCATCCTTTTCTCGGCAAAGGATTAGGCGCTCATACCCCTGAATACATCCGCGATGCTGAATTTCCCCATTCCTATGAGGTGCAGTGGCTTGCCTTTCTTCTTCAATTTGGTATTATCGGCTCTCTTCTCATTGGCTTGCCTCTCTTCGCCCTTGCCCAAAGCCTCCTGCAAACACCGACCCGCTTCCGCCTGGCCACTCTTGCTTCCTACTTGATGTTTCTTCTTGCCGGGCTCACCAACCCTTTCCTCATCTCCCTTGCCAGCGGCATCCTCTACACGCTCTTTTACCTTCCTTCGCGAATTTCGTTGCCTCGCCCTTCTCCTCTTTCCCATCAGATTCCTTAAGTTATTCATTATCAACATTCTTAAATCATTTATAAATCAATATCAATTAATGATATAATATAATTACTAACTAATAAGGAGTTTTATATGCTTGATAGTAATTTTGATGCTCTTTCAAAAGCCTTAAATAATCTTCACCACAATCCTGAAATAGTAAAAAAAATTCCTCCCGAGGAGCGCAAACACCTGATGACAGCATTGCATGCTTTACAAATGGGCTACCAAGATCGGATTCAGCAAAAAGATATCGATAATACCATCAAGATTTTAAAAGCATATTCTGAAAATGAAGTTCCCAAAACTTCTTGGATAAAGGGGATAAAAAAAGGGATCGAAAACAAGCTTTTAAATCGTGTGGCTTCTGCCAAACTGCTTCAACAAATCAAGGAAACGGAGATCGATCTTTTTTTTAATCGAGGGGATCGTTTTTACCTTCGGGATGATCAGCGTAAAAATGTGCCCGAAGCTTTCAAAGCGTACAAGGCAGCCTTTGATCTAGGGAGCACTAGGGCAGGAACCCGTTTGGCCCATCTCATTGAATCTAATGAATTTCCCAAAAGTGAATTGCAACCTTTGCTGGAGCAACTTAAAACAAGCAATCCGACTATCTTCAACATGAATCATCTCTCCAAACCCCAAAAAGCTACCTATTTACTCTATGATAAAGCTGCCATCAAAGGAGATTCCCTAGCCCAGCGCAAACTGGGTGAACTGTGGGCCAGTCATCCCGATCAGGAAAACTACAACCTACCTGGCTATTCACCTTATGACAAAATTGCCCTCCGCTGGCTAAAGAAAGCAGCAAAACAAGGCGACGTTCAAGCCCAGAGGCAAATCGAAATGATCCAATCTAAGCAACGGAATCTCCCTCCCACGCTTTAGAGCCGCAATAACCACAAAGCCAGCTTCTAAAATCCCCCATGCAGATCCCTTTGCCCCAAAATTCCCAATCATTTACACTTCTCCCCATCGCCTAAATAGCTCAGTTGGCAGAGCAGCGCATTCGTAATGCGAAGGTCGCAGGTTCGACTCCTGTTTTAGGCATCCCTTATAAGCACGCGTGAGCGCGATTTAACTTGATTCAATACCAGTTTCAAATTAAAATTCCGCTCAACGGTGCAAAAACGGTGCAGTGAAAAACTAATTTACCAGCATCAACCAGCCGCTTAAACCAAAACTAACAAGAGGTTTAAGATGGCATCCATCTACAAAAGAAAAGACGGCAAAGGTTGGCGCGTCGTTATCCGTATCAAAAATCACCCAACCATCTGTGATCATTTTGATCGAAAAGAAGAAGCTGAAGATTGGGCAAAGGAAACTGAGCTAAAGATCAAGTTGGGGAAATATTCTCCAAACAAAGCAAAAGAAAAGACCGTTACCGATTTAATCGACCTCTATATAAAAGATGTAGTGATTGATCATCATAAGGCTGTAAAAGATTCAATCAGACAACTTAAATACTTCCGAGATACTCTCGGGGAATATGCTCTTGCCTACATCACTCCTGAGCTACTGTTCAAAGAACGCAGAAAGCTCTCGGAGATACCTACAAGACATAATACTAATCTTAATCCTGCTACCATCAATCGTTATTTTGCTACCTTAAGTGGAGCCTTTCGCTTTGCCTGCAAAAACCTACGCTGGATAGATGAAAACCCTTGTATCAATCTCTTAAAGCTAAAGTCTAAGCCAAAGGAAAGGCGCGTACTCGACGAGGATGAAGATATCCGACTGCTTCAAGCTTGCTGGCAGAGCCAAAGTCCCTATCTCTACTGCATCGTGTTAATGGCTTTAACGACGGGAGCTAGAAAAAGTGAAATTTTACACTTAACTTGGGATGTTATTGATTTCGATAACCGCATCGCACACATTAAGGATTCGAAAAATGGACAGCCAAGAAGAGTTGGACTAGTTGATAGTGTGATTGAAGAGCTAAAAAAACTATACCAAGGCCGAGATACAAGAAAACCGCTGGTATTTGCAAGTAAAACTGCTTTTGGGAAGATTGACATTAAAAAGGCATGGCATGCGGCTTTAAAGCGAGCAAACATCGAAAACTTCGTTTTCCATGGGCTCAGGCATCATTTCTGTTCTGTTGGAGGTGAATTAGGAGCTTCGGGAACACAGCTACGTGCTCAACTTGGCCACTCTTCTTCCCGCATGACTGATCACTATTCCCATTTGGATGCTAATTCTACTCGTTTCATCGGAGAATCAATTGAAAAGCGGATAGCGCACATCCATCGTAATGAACAAATATTAAAGGAAGTTTCAGTATGAAAAAACAAGGTAGCCTAATAAAAGCAAAAAACTCCAAGCCATCTATTAAAAAAACCGATTTACTCCAAGACCTGCGTAATATGATCGATCAAACTAGACGATCAGTAGCTTCAGTTGTTAATACCCATCTTATAGCTCTTAATTGGCAAATAGGTCGCCGTATTTATTCTGAAATTCTTAAGAAAAAGAGAGCAGGTTATGGGGAAGAAATTCTTGCGACAGTGTCGCAAGAATTGACACAAGAATATGGACAAGGTTTTACCTTATCAAGTCTTAGCAGAATGTTGAAATTTGCAGAGTTGTTTCCAGACGAACAAATTGTTGCGACACTGTCGCAACAATTGAGTTGGAGTCATTTTGTCGAAATACTTCCTCTCAAAGAACCCCTAAAGCGCGACTTCTATGCAGAGATGTGTCGGATAGAAAAATGGAATGTCCGAACTTTACGCAAAAAAATCGATTCCATGCTCTACGAAAGAACGGCATTATCCAAAAAACCTGAGTTGGTTATTGAGGCTGAGATAGAGCAATTGCGTAAGGAGGATCTAATGACTCCCAACATTGTTTTCAAAGATCCGTACATTTTGGAATTTTTGAATCTCAATGACCGATATATGGAGAAAGACGTCGAAGACGCAATCATGAGGGAACTGGAGCAGTTCTTATTGGAACTTGGAGCCGATTTTTGCTTTGTGGCCAGGCAAAAGCGCATCGTTGTGGATGGCGAAGATTTTCGCATTGATCTTTTATTTTTCCACCGAAGACTTAAAAGGCTCGTTGTGATCGAGCTCAAGCTTGGAGATTTTAAGGTAGAGTACAAGGGACAAATGGAGCTCTATTTGAGATGGCTGGACAAATATGAACGACGTCCTGGTGAAAAGGCCCCCGTGGGATTAATACTTTGCGCAGGAAAAAGAGACGAACGCATCGAATTACTCGAGTTAGGTCGTTCTGGCATCCATGTTGCCGAATATCTCACTGACTTGCCACCGAAGAAGGTTTTACAAGAGAAATTACATGGAGCCATCAAGCGGGCTCGTAAGCGACTAGAAATTCAATCTGAAAGTGAGCGGACAAATGCATAAACACCTCGATATGATTCAATGTCTTCTAGATGAGTTTGAAGCAGAGTTATCAAAGATAAGGGCTATTTGGAGACAGATCGAAATTGATAATCCAAGTTTTGAGCAAGTTTCTGAAGAAAACTGGCAAGAAAAACATGCTAGAATGTGGCTTCATGGTGCAACCTCAGTTCAGGATTGTAATGAATTAGAGCGTTGGTTATTTGACGCTCCTCCTTTAACTTATACAGCTCAAATGCCAGCCATAAAGGTGTATTTTGATTGGAAAGAATGGCTCGAAACAAAGGGGTCTTTTGGAGCCTATTACGTTGATTTCGATAAGTTTCAAATTCCTAGGCCTGACAAAGAAGAGTTGCTCATTGATTATGTGATTCTCCTGGCTAGATTAACTGAGGATTGTGGTCTAGGACATCGTCTTGAGTGGCGGGCTCTCAAAAGCTTTTTAGATTTTATAAGAGAGTCTTATCCCGTTGAAGAGATAGCATTTATTGAGCATATTTTCCCGAAAAAAATGGATGTCCATTTTGAGAGAATCATAAGGATCATTCCTCCCGAAGCTTATCCTATTTCGGAAAAAGTAGCATCAGAGATTTTAATCGAACTTGCTCAGATATGTCGCAATCATCGAAGACTAGATACACGTCTTACTGCAGCTGAAAGCTTGGGGTTATGTTGGCTATGTATTACGGCCTCACGTCTTCGTCTTCCTACACATATAGAGACTATAAAAGAAATTGAGTTGACAGCAATTCAAATAGGACCGGATCTTCCCATACTGCAAGTGCCAACCTGGTTTGGAAATAGACCGGTGAAAATATCTCATTTATTATCGAAATTTCTTAATGCTTTATCCCTAATTCCATCAAAACAATCTAGAAAAAGCATTCTGCAACGTCCTCTCAGGAGTTTAACACGCATGTTTGAGGAAGCGTTAGTTTTGGCGTCTCCAAATCCTGAATATGGTAATATTACTTACCTTTCTCTTCTCAACCAGCCTCATGTTTTTGGCGATCATCGTTATCAACCTAAAAAACTAATAAACAAATAGTTGTAAATATATTTTTTGGTGTTGCTTCTAAGTGTCCACCACTGTGCCGACGGGAATAAGCACCATTATTCTAAAATAAGCGTAAATCCAATTTATTCAATTAGAGGAGGCGCTTATGAACAATTATCAATATCTATCCATAAAACAGATTGCAGAGAGCAATCAATATCCTTTCAGCCTTGGCCAAATGCGGCATTTTCTGATGATGCGTCACAAAAACGGCCTAGAAGGTGCTGTGAGGAAAATTGGGAAACGTCTTTACTTGAGAAATGATCTTTTCCAAAAATGGATTGAGTCTCAATCAAGTCAGGGAGGTCAATCATGAAACTCCGTGGCTATAAATTAGAGTCGTCTACCATTAAACAGGCTATCAATCCCTATGATTTCTACCTTCATGAACAAAACCTTTGCCGTTTCGGTCAGCGATCTGGACCATGGGCGATCGCAGGTCTATGTCCCTTCCATGAAGATAGGAAGCATGGATCATTCAAAGTCAATATTACAACTGGAGCTTTTCGGTGTTGGTCCTGTGGCACTTCCGGAGGAGATATTATTGCCTTCGTTCAAAAACGAGATGGTCTAGAGTTTATTGACTGCCTTAGAAAACTATGCAACGAGTGGGGGTTAGTATGTTAGATTTTGAGAGAATCAAGTCATGCTGCCCAGGATATATTCACCTCTGGGTATATAAAGAGCATGGAAGGCCAATTTTGTTAGTGGCTCGTTACGATTTTAATCAACAGAAAACCTACCGGCAATTTCATTGGCAGAATAATGAATGGAAGGAAGGGATGCCGCAAGCTCCCTATCCTCTTTTTGGACTAGAGACCTTAATACACAACTCTCCATTCAGCGGACCGGTCATCTGCGAAGGAGAGAAGTGCGCTAAGGTATTGCAACAACTGGAATGGCCATCCCTAGCTATGGTGTTAGGCGCATCCAATGTTTCCAGTTCTGATCTTACACCTCTTAGACATTTTGAGCGATTTCTTATTCTTCGAGATAATGACAAAGCTGGCATAAAATTTTGCCGTAAACTCTCCATTGAATTAAGGCGAATTTGTGGACATGCGAAAATTCTCGTCTGCAATTTGACACCAGATATTCCAGGCGGAGACCTTGTTGATTGGATACAGCAAAAGCCTTTGTTTGGACATGCTTGGGATGGATTTCAAGATCTAACAAGAGAACAAAGCGCTCATGTGGAAAAATGTCTTTCTATAACAATCAATCATTTAGCTAAACCTATTGAAGAATGTATTGATATTGGATTTGATCCAACACTTTGCCTTTTTGAGGGAGAGCCACGTCCTTTTCATAGTTCTCTATATCCTGTGCCACCCTTTCCGGTAGAAGTTCTTCCTGTAGAGGTTTCGCGCTACTTACAAATTTGTGCACGTCAATTTTGTTTGCCAACTGATTTTGCTGGAACAGTGTTTCTTGCGCTTACAGCGGGCGTTATCGGGAGATCAATACATTTAGATATGCGTCGAGGCCAAGACTGGATTGAAACAACCAATATTTGGGCTGTATTGGTAGGTAATCCATCCTCAAAAAAAAGCCCCACATATCGACGCATTAGTCGATTAATGGCTTCTCTTGAAAAAACCGCAGCTGCAGAACACCATCAATCACTTATCGATTATCGTAGTCGGAAAAAAGCAGCCAAAGACAATAAAGTTGATTTTGATGAAAGTGAGCCACTAATGCGACGATATACCACGGATGACTGTACGACTCCGAAATTACGAGAATTAATGGGCAGTAATCCTCGTGGCATTATTCTTCATAATGATGAACTTAAGGGACAGTTAGAGAAATTAGACAAAGTTGGGAATGATGGTGATCGCTCATTTATGATGCAATGTTGGTCTGGAATGGAGTTTTACAATGAAGACCGCATGACGCGTCTTGGAGGTTATAAAATTCCTTTAGCTATTACTTGGATTGGGTGTATCCCGCCTGTTGCTTTAGCCACCTATCTTCGGCAAGCACAATCATACGGCAGTGGCGCCGACGGATTTATGCAACGTTTCCAAATGGTGACATTTCCAAATATTAACCAACAGTATGAGATCTGCAAAGAAACCATGCCATCAGAACTTGAGTCACGGCTTCAACAATTGTTTATCGAAATGGATAAGGAAGCATTAAATAATTCCGGTCGAGTTCTTCATTTTGATGAAACAGCTCAGTCGCGCTTCGATGCATGGCAAATATCTCTAGAGAATGAGTGTCGCTCTGGCCAACACCCAACTTATTGGGAAAGTCATTTAGGAAAACAATCTAAATTACTTGCGTCTCTCTGCATTATGCTACATCGCTTGTTTGAAGTTTGTACGAATCAATCTTCCAGCGCTATTGAAGCATCAACCCTCGATGGAGCGATGGCTTTAAGAACATATTACCAAGAGCATGCCCAACGTTGTTATGACAGCATTGAAAGCATTGAAGTTACTGATGCGCGCAAGATTCTGGAACTTATCCGGAAAAAACGCTTACCCATGCGGTTCAAATCTCAAGACATTTATCATAATGGATTAGGAGGATTGAAGGATTCGCAGCGCGTTACCGCAGCATTAAAATCGTTATTAAATTCAAACTTTGTCGCTTTAGAAAAAATTCAGGGCCATACAGGAAAACCAGGAGAATTTTGGATAGTTCACCCAAATGCCCTGAAGGTATCGCTATAATTATAAACCCACAAACCGCATAAACTACTTTATGGGGTTTATGTGACCTCAAAGAAGGAGAATTGGTCATGACCAGTGAAAAGTAAGCGTCAAATCAAGCCATCTTTTCCCGACCTATTAAACATGGTAACGTCTCCCCTTAAATTACAAA
>Ga0153954_1000423_pt1 | contig 34289 bp, 26 predicted proteins | sample TSFL038MetaG_FD_102277 | JGI IMG/M metagenome (GOLD analysis project Ga0153954, IMG submission 102277) | Attine ant fungus gardens microbial communities from Florida, USA - TSFL038 MetaG | ecosystem: Host-associated > Fungi > Mycelium > Unclassified | place: USA: Florida, Wekiwa Springs State...
AACGCCGAAGGCGGTCGAGTGACCTGGAAGTTCACAACAGCGGACGCCCGGGTCAAGCTGAGACATCTTTATCCACAAATTTAAAATAGACAGACTAGTAGGGTGGGCACTGCCCACCAATCTCGTGGCTTCGACCAGGGTTTAATCCCTGGTGGGCAATGCCCACCCTACAAGAAGGGAACTTGCCGGATGATCCACTTAGACACTTTTGCGCCAAGAATTACGGATTGTGACAACATATTCAAGGATAGATCAGATATTTGGCCCTGATCGCCTTGAATGCCTCGAGTTCGGTTTCCCACGATCGTTCGATATCCGCGGGAGCACGTCCGTCTACGAGAGCCTGTTGGGTTGCCCGGTCGGTCATCAACTTCAGAAACCCTTCCGGCTTCCAGTCCTTGGGATACGCCTTTCGAAGCGCAGTGGCAAAGGTGATCCCCAGGCGAACGGGGTCGAAGACCTTCCAGTCCGAGATGGAGATCAGAACACCACCGCACTCCTGTCCCGAATATTGGCGCTCTTTGGGCGTAAAGCGAATGGGCAGGAACCGCACGCCCGGAATCCCCTGCGCGTTCAGCGTTTGGACAAACGAGCGAGGCTCGATCCAGGGTGCTCCCACCCGTTCGAAGGGAGTGTCGGTGCCACGGCCCGTGGCCAGATTGGTCGCCTCGAGCAAACCGATCCCAGGGTAGATCAGCGCTTCCGTCAGGCTCCGCATGTTCGGAGAGGGATTGACCCAGAGCAGGCCGGTCTGGTCATAGAGATCCCCCCGGTGCCAACCTTCGCAGGGGATCACGGTCAGGTCCGCGTCGATCTTGCGCTCGCTGTTGTAGAGCCGGGCAAGTTCTCCCACCGTCATTCCATGACGGACAGGCAGTTCATGATAGGCGATGAACGACGCCAAATCGGGATCCCGGACCGGTCCCGAAACCACAACGCCGCCGATCGGATTGGGACGATCGAGGACCATGACGGCGATCCCCTTCGCCTTGGCGGCCTCGAGAATAAGCCCTAACGTGCTGATATAGGTGTAGTAACGAACACCGATATCTTGGATATCATAGACCAAGACGTCGAGTCCTTCGAGACTCTCAGGGCTCGGCTTTCGGGTCTTGCCGTGGTAGAGGCTGTGAATCGGCAGGCCGGTTTTCTCGTCGCGGCTATCTCCGATGACCTCGGTATCGGCAAGGCCTCGGATTCCATGCTCGGGGCTGAACAGTTTGACGAGCCGTACGTCGGGCGCCGCGAAGAGTCGGTCGATCGTCGGGGTTCCCTCCTTATCGCGTCCGGTGTGATTGGTGACCAATCCCACCCGTTTGCCGCGGAGTGGCGCGAACCCTTGTTTCACGAGCACATCAATGCCGCAATCGACAGAATCGGACGAACAAGTCGTGGAAGCAGCCGGACGATCGGCAATGGCCGCCGCCGCCAACGTGGCCACCTCAGCCCGCAGCCGGGTCGGAGATGTCACACGACCGTCGGGATGCAGTCGGCTGGTCAGGATCACGACGGCCATGTCGGTCTCGGGATCGATCCAGAGACTTGTCCCTGTAAACCCGGTATGGCCGAAGCTCTTGGCACCGAAGTGTTCGCCCCGAAGGGAGCTGAAAGGGGTGTCAACGTCCCAACCGAGTCCTCGGCGTTGCCGCGCGGGGGTCGTCGCTGGATCGATCATGGCTCGAACCGTTTCCGGCGAGAGAATCGCCTGACCGCCTCGCGTCTTTCCATGATCAAGAATCATCTGAGCGTACACAGCCAGGTCGTCCGCCGTCCCGAAGAGACCGGCATGACCGGCAACACCCCCCAGAGCCCGGGCTCGCGGATCGTGGACCACGCCCCGTAGCATCTTGCCCTGATCCTTCTCGGTCGGGGCCGCACGCTCAGGATTCGACGGGAGGTAAGTCGCCTCGATGCCCAAGGGAGTGAAGATGTTTGCCGCGGCGAATTCGTTGAGTGAGGTCCCGGAGACGCGTTCGACGATCTTACCCAGGATCATGAAGTTGACGTCGCTGTAAAGGAATCGCTCCCCGGGCTTTGCCAGAAGGTCCAGCTCGGCCATTTTTTTCCAGGCACTGTCGGGGCCGTCCTTGAAGTCGGCGATCGGATTGTCGGCGATCAGCCCCGTCCGATGTCGCAGCAGTTGCTCGAGGGTAATCGCCCCTTTGCCGTGATTGTCGAACTCCGAGAGGAGGTGAGCCAAGGTGTCGTCGAGCCGTAGCTTGCCTCGATCGAGCAGGATCATGACCGATGTGGCTGTGGCGACCGGCTTGGTCAGCGAGGCCAGGTCGAACATCGTCTCTCGGGTCATCGGCTCGGGATTCGGTTCCACCGCACGCTGACCGGTCGCCAGCACATAGGCGATTTTCCCATGGCGCGTGACCATCACCACGGCTCCGGGAACCTGCTTCTTGGCAATGGCTTCAGCCACCGCGTCCTTGATGAGATTCAACCGCCCTTGATCGAGTCCGAGATCGCCTGGACTGGCCTCGGGAAGTGCCCCACGAGCCTGGGCATGCGCAAGCAGACAGAGCGAGACGATGAGCACGAGTCTCGAGAATCGCATGTCAATCCTTCGGTTCGAGGACAGGCGGCCGCGAAGGGCTGAGCGCGGGTTCGGCGAACAATTTTCCAACGAGGATGCCAGTCGACACAACCGTAGACGATCCGACGAGGGCAAACCAGGGCCACGCCAACGACGTACCGAACTTCGCGTAAGATACGGCGACAAGACCGGCGAGCAACCCGGTCAACGCCGCTGGCTGAGGCACCTTGGTGAAGATTCCGAGTAGGAAAAGGCCAAGCACGATCCCCGTCGTGAACGAGGCGATCGCGAGAGCATTGACCACCACGTTTTCCTGAAGGTGCGTGGCACCGAGCGCCATGGCCATTTGCCCAATACCCCATACGACCGTCAAAAACTTAGAGACCCAGAGCAAGTGACGCTCGTTGGCACTTCGAACCAAGGGACGATAGATATCATTGACCGTTGTCGCCGCCGAGGCATTCAGCGAGCCCGAGAGCGTCCCCATCGCCGCCGAAAAGACCGCCGCCACGACGATGCCAAGCAGGGGGGTGGGCAGGTAGTGAACGATGAAGTAGGCGAACTCCCGGTCTTTGGCGATGTCCTTCACGAGGTTGGAAGGCGGAAAGTCACGATAGAAGACAAAGAGCGCGGCGCCGATCAGGAGGAAGAGTGCGAACTGGGCGAACACGACGAAACCGCTCGCGATCAACGCTCCGGCGGCCTGGCGCTGCGACCGAGCCGACAGGTATCGTTGAACCATCAGTTGATCCGCGCCATGGGTCGCGGTATTCAGGACCATCCCGCCGATCAAGCCCGCCCAGAAGGTATATTGTTCCTTCAAATCGAAGGTAAAATTGAACATCCGAAACTTATCGGCACTCGAGGCGACTCTCCAGATCTCCGGCCATCCCCCCGGAAGTTTTCCAGCCAAGATGCAGAGGGCGACAATCGCTCCGATTATGTAGATATGAAATTGAATCACGTCGATCCAGATGACGGCCTTCATCCCACCCAGGAAGGTATAAACGATCGTCGTCAAGCCAACCGCCAAGATGGCCCCTTCGATCGACCATCCCGTGATCACCTGGAGCACCGAGGCCGCGAGGAAGAGCCGCAGGCCGTCCGCCAGCACTCGGGTAAGCAGGAATAAGACGGAGGCTGTCGTTCGGGTCGCTCCGCCGAACCGTTGCCGCAGGACTTCGTAGGCCGTGTAGATCTCGCCTCGAAAATAGGAGGGGAGCAGGACGAACGCGACGATGAATCGACCGACGAGGTAGCCCAGAGGGAGTTGGAGGTAGGTAAAGTTGCCGCGGTAGGCGATGCCGGGCACGCTCAGAAATGTCGCCGTACTCGTTTCGGTCGCAACGATCGAGATCATTACGGCCCAAGCAGGAACGTTGCTCTCTCCCAGGAAGTAACCTTTGAGCTCTTTCGACTTGGATCCCATCCAAGCACCGAGCGCAGTACATCCCGTGATGTAAAGGAGGATGATGCCGATATCAATGGGCTGCATACAGACTCCGGACGGGGGAGGCTTTCGGCGGACGGATCGGCAGCGGGAGAGGCTGGCCTAATACGACTCCGTTACAACTTCGGCTGACATCAGAGCCATATTGATGGGTAGCCGCGGTTGCTTGCAACCGGGGTCGCGCAGCGACCAGAGGTTTTCCGGGACGCCTTGAGCTGGAACCCTTTTCCGCAGAGCCGTTTGGGGACGAACCTCGTGCGGCTGCGCCGCCCCGGTTGCAAGCAACCGCGGCCACCCAGGATGCAGTCCTTCGATTCATTTCGGAGCTATAACGGAGTCGTACTAGATGTAAACTCGCTTATTATAAATGTACCACTCCAAAAGCAAAACCCCCAGTGCCATAAGAGCCAGAGGCTTCCACCAATCCTTGCGACTAGGCCGGGGGCGTGACGTCCCGGCGACGGGATTGTAGCCGATTTTGATCTTGTAACTCTCGGCTCGCGTCGACGTCGGATTGATCCCTTCGGGAACGAGCCCGCGCGTGGCGAGGTCGCTTTCCCGAGCATCGAACTGGTTGACCGCGAAGGCAAGCATGCCATCCGGGTCCCACTGAGCGTGATAAAGGCCCGTCAGGTCTGTTTGATTATCAATGTACGTCCCCTGGGGTGTTCTCGACAGCGATTCCGTGTTGTTGGCAGGGGATGTAACCTTGATCTTGTCTTTGGCCGCCTCGGCTCGCAAAACCACGGGTTGACCGGGCGAATGGATCTCATCTCCCGACGACTCGCGGGCATTTCCCAAAAACTGCAAACTGTTGAACAGGAAGAGCGGAAAACTGATGTTCCGATACCAGTTCGTATTAAACTTTTCTCCATCCATGAGCGGAAACGCCACGACGGTATCCGAGAAACCCTGACGTGGGGCTATGAACGCCAGCGTTCCCTTGTCGCCCTCGATCAACTTCGTGGAACCCGCTGGTGGTTCCACGTTGACGGCCTTGAGAATGGCCACGGTGGGAAGGTCGCGCACGAACTGCAAGAGAGGGTGGCCCGAGTCCCAGTCGAGGATGACCGGCTGCTCGATCGGTTTGGAGTTGGCATACGCCGGCCCGGGGGGCAGGGTTCCAAAGTAAAGGGCATTGGCTTCAGGGGTCGATTCGGGACGGACATTGTCGTAAATGACCAGGTCGAACCGTCCGGCTCTGACCTCGCGCGTGACCGGGTCTGCCTTGGCTTCCGTTGGTGTCACAACCGTGACTTCGGCCCGCTCGGCCGCGGTCGGGGTCTGGAGCGTGTCCACCAGGTAGCGATTCCCGGCCGTCACCAGCAAGACCTGAGCCTTCCTGGGGTTTCCAACAACGGTGAACGCTCGGTTGTCAAGGGCCAGCGAATCCTTCACATCGAGACGCACTTCGAGTTCGGTCATGCCGTTGTCCGGCAGTTCAAATTTGAACGATTGATCGCTCTGGGGAGCGAGTTTGAGCGCAATCGCGTCAATCAGCGAGCCAGGCTCCCCCGGCTTCTTGGGATCGAGGCGAAACAACCTCGCCTCGGTCGCGACCTCTTCGGCGCGGTAGTTGTGGACACGACCAAAGACCTGATACATATCAGGATGTTCGTCATTCCTCCGCGTTTGCAGCGCGAGGATGGCGACATTGTCGGAGGGATTCTTGCTTTTCGAGCCCCCCTTGGACACGCTCTCTTCGCTCGGCGCCGTGACCGCCGGGGGAGGTGGGCCGATCACGACGACCTCGGGTTCCAGGTTGCCAAGGCTGAAGCCCTCGACGTCCGCGAAGCCGCCGTCGGTGTAGATCATCAGTTTGGGGGGAACCACCGCCGTGGCGACAACCCCTTCACCATATTGCTTCGACGGATTCGCCAATCCCGCAGCCACCTGAAGCGCTTCGCGCAGCGAGGTCGAGGCATCGCTGACTCCAATGTCGTCGATCCGACGGCGCAATAAGTTACGATCCCCCGTGTAGTTGGACACCACCTTGGCTCGATCCGAGAAGGCGATGACCATCGCCAGGTCGTCCGACTCCATCGACGCGATGATCTTCTTGGCCTCTTCCTTGGCGCGAGCGAGACGGTTCGGCTTGATGTCGGTGGCCGACATACTGGCCGAGTTGTCGATGGCCAGGACATACCGCTGCCCCGGAGTGGTCGTGCCCTGGATCCTTGGGCCCGTGAGCGCCAACATCGCGAGCAAGACGGCGAGCAGTTGAAGGAAGAGGAGAAGGTTCTTGCGAAGCCTCTGAAAGAGACTGTTGACGTGCAAATCCTCCAGGCTCCGCCTCCACAAGAGGGTGCTCGACACCTGCACGGGTCGGCGACGGAGCTTGAGGAAGTAGAGGGCAATGATGCCCACGGGGATGCCGGCGAGGGCCGCCCACGCCATCCCACTCAAGGGGGAAGCGAACTGAACAGGGAAACTCAAGCGGCTCAGGTTGCCCCAATTCATGGCGTATCGACCTCGCTCAGGCAGCTTGGACGCAGATCATTCCCCGTTTTCTGCACGAACGCACGCTCAGAGTTCCGATTCCGACTCCAGAGTCCCAGGGCGTTCCCCTTTTCGCTTCCGAATCATTGTGTAGAGGAGATAGGCCACGACGACTCCCGAAATCCCATAAAAAATCCAAGGATCCTTCATTACCGCTCATCCTCACCCTGTCTCACCGCATCGAAGCCAGCCGTTACTTCACGAGGCCGCGTTGTCGGAGATAGTTCAAAATCAGTTTATCAAACGGGTTGTGGTTCGTCGTGAAAATGTAGGTGATCCCTCGCTTGGTGCACCACTCCTTGAGGCCGCCGACAAACGCGTTCAGGTTGTCCTTGTAGCGTCTCAGGAGAGGGGCACTCACGGTGATTTCGGCCTCGTCTTCGTCTTCGCTGTCGACCAGCCGGAGGTCGCCCACGAGTTCGGGTTCGACTTCTTCCCGACTCAAAACGTGGATGACATAGATGTCCATGTTTCGGGCGAGCAGGTATCGCAGTGCGTTCTCATAGCCTCGCTTGTCGAGAAAGTCGGAGATGACGACCACGATCCCTTTGCCGGCGTGTTTGATCGCAAAGGCCTTGGCCGCGGCCGTGAGGTCGCTGGCCCCCGAGGCTTTCACCTGCTCGAGGTATTGAACGACGCGCCACATTTGGGAGCGTCCGCGAACGCTCGGCATGCCACTCTCGAGTTCCGTCGTGAACGTGTCGAGCATCACCCGGTCATGATTCACGAGCCCGATGAACGAGAGCGCCGCAGCGACCTGCTTTCCGTAGTGGAGCTTGGTCGGATCGCCGAAGTCCATCGAGAGGCTGGTGTCGAGGAGCGTGTAAAAATGAAGGTCTTCTTCCTCGAGAAACAGCTTGAGGAAGAGTTTGTCCAACCGGCCGAACACATTCCAGTCGATATGTCTCAGGTCATCACCAACGGAATAGTTGCGGTGGTCCGCAAACTCGACGGACGATCCTCGGCGTTTGCTCTTCCGCTCCCCCTTCATGCGGCCGACGAAAATCTTTCGGCTCACGAGCTCAAGCTGTTCAAGCTTGTGGAGAAACTCAGGGTCGAGCAGGGGGGGATGGATCGCGCTGGTCATGAAGTCGAGTCCCGGAGACCAGAGTCAACCACGGTCGGTTCATCGCATTCTCGCGCGAGCATCCGTCCACGACGGCGGAGCTCGTTCCTGTCCTAGCCAATCGCTGTCGGGCCAAGCGACAACACCGCTCGTCCCATCAAGACTTTAGCCGAACCAATCCGAAACGTAGAAAAGCACAAGCATCAGGACCGCGGCGATTCCCAACCCAACCAGCCAGGGTACGAGGGCCGCGAGAAAAATCGTCAAACGTCCCCGAAGGCCGAGAGATCCGCGCCGGTGCAGGTAACCCAGAGCGGTGAACCAGCTCTCGAGAATCACCAAGGAGCCGCCCATCGCGGTGATGATCGCGACGGTGGGCTCGGTTCTCCACACGAGCATTGAGGCCACGCAGAGTGTCCCGCATAAAGTGAGCAAGCAGACGAGGTCGCCCGTCTTCAAAACGAGCCGCTCGGGTTTAGGCGGATTCCAGGCCACGGGTGCAGGGGGCGGGTTATAGATGTCGTGCATGGTGTCAGCTCCTCAACGGTCGCTCCTCGGCGTGGCAGTCTCAACCAGCCTTGGCTACAGGTGCGGCTTCCTCGACCTTCTCGGGAACAGCGTCGAGCACCTTGAGCAAGACGTCGTCCGCCTCTACCCCCTCGGCCTGGGCCTCGAAGTTCAGGAGAACGCGGTGCCGAAGGCTCGGCAGATACACCCGGCGCAAGTCTTCGAAGCTAACATTGTAGCGTCCGTCGAGCAGGGCGCGGACCTTCCCGGCCAAGACGAGCGTTTGCACTCCTCGAGGGCTGCTTCCCCAACGGATGTACTGGTTCGTCACGTCGGTCGCGAACGGTCCGGACGGGTGCGTCGCCAAAGCCAATCTGACCGCATAATCCTGAACGTGGGGCGCGATGATGACCTCGCGGACAAGGGCCTGCATCCTGATCAGCGTGTCGCCATCGATCACGGTCTCCGCGTGGGGCCGCTCGCCCCTCGTCGTGCGATCGAGGATCGTGTTCAGCTCCTCTCGGGTCGAGTAGCCCACCACCAGCTTGAACAAGAATCGATCGAGCTGGGCTTCGGGCAGAGGATACGTCCCTTCCTGCTCGATCGGGTTCTGCGTGGCCATCACGAAAAAAGGCTCTTTGAGCCTGTGAATCTGGCCGCCAACCGTGACCGAGTGCTCCTGCATGGCCTCGAGCAAGGCCGACTGCGTCTTGGGGGTCGCGCGATTGATTTCGTCCGCCAGGACGATCTGTGAGAAGATCGGCCCGCGCTGAAATTCGAAAACCCGTCGACCGTCGGGGGCTTCCATAACAACGTTGGTTCCGATGATGTCGGCCGGCATCAGGTCGGGGGTGAACTGGATGCGATTGAAGTCGAGCGAGAGCGCATCGGCGAGGGTTCGGACCAAGAGCGTCTTGCCCAAGCCGGGAACCCCTTCGAGAAGCGCATGGCCGCCGACGAACAGGCAGGTCAAGACACCATGGACGATCTCTTCGTGCCCCACGATCACCTTGGCGATCTCAGCCTTAACACGGTTGTAGGCCGAGCGGAATTCGTCGGCTCGGGCTTCCATGGGGGCGGCGTCGGCGGTAGCCATCGGGTCGCGTCCTCGATTGTTGATTCCGAGTCAGAAGCGTAGGCTTCGCGGTTCGTGTGCGATTCCTGGTCTTGATCTCTTGGGCATAGATTCAGAAGCTAACTGGTTCATCCGGTAAGTCCCCTTCTCGTAGAGTGAGCACCGCCTATCCAAAATTTGTTCTCGATAGGATAGGCCTTGGCCTGCCTGGGCTGTTCGCTCGAGCCTCGGCAGGCCAAGGCCTGCCCTACAAAAACTTGCCGGATGTTCCAGTAAGATGTTCGTTAAATATTGATTATCATGAATCGTCTTGATTTTTGTCGCGTTCTTCCCAGACGCGTTTCTTGGCCTTGAGCAGTCGATTCGTATAGCTTTCGGCCTCGGGAGGCTTGGGGGCATCGGGCGCGAGGCTCGGGCCGGTCGGTGTCGTCCTGTGGGTCGTCGTCGGGTCGGTCGGGAGTTTGCCTTCCAGCAGGGCCTCGCCGGCCGAGACAGTCTCACCGGTGGCAGGCGGAGGCGCTTCGAACCGAGTGGACGCCCGGGAACGCTCGAGCTGTTCGCCGACCTCGGCCTTCTTGCCCTTGAGTTTCTCCATATATTCGACCGAAGGGACAACTTCCTGTCCGCGGAGCTTCTTCCACTGGTCGGCGAACGACTTGCGGATCCGATCGACGTCGGGCGCAACCCTGCGTACGGCCACGTCGCCAAGGAAGAGGAACGCCGAGAGCCAGAGTAGGCTTGGCCAGAGGTCGGCATAGGCCCTGGGGTTGATCAGCTTCGGATCACGACGGAAGTGGTCAATCGAGTCGACCGTGCGTTGGAGGTCGGTGCGGCCGTCCTGACGGTACTTCCAGCTTCCCACCTCACCGTCGGTCAAGCTTGCCACGGTCTCGAGGGTTGCCGGATTCGAGCGCAGTTCACGGTACTCATCAGAGTACGGGACGGAAACGCCTGACGAGATGAAGCCCTGAACCCCTTCACCCCCGCGGTAGCCAAGGTTGACGAAGTAATTACCGCTCTGTTCGGCGTTCTCGATCGTCCCTTCATATTTGCCGGGCGCGGTCTGAACCAGTTCGAGCGGCGTGCGGTTCAGGTCCGGACTGAGCACGCTTCCTTGCAGCTGAAGGAAGTTGAGAAACTGATTCTCTTTGTCCAGGGCATCGACGACGACCTTGAGCCGGCCTTCCTCGCGACGGACGTTGAGGGTGAGGTTTCCGGGGTCGACGGGGCGCATCGACCAGCGAATCACCTGCGACCAGAAGGCGGCATAGCTCGTCCAGTCCGGCCAGCTCTTGGCCCAGCGTCGGCCCGCGTCGGACGTGAAGGCGACTGAGCGACCCAGCCCATAGGTCCAGTGCGCCAGGAGCGGATTGACCTGTCCTGTCGGCAGCGGCGACGTCAACGGGGTCTCGACCAACTCGTTCTCTTTGAGACTCGTCAGCACGAGCCCGTTGATGGGAGGAACTTCCGCAGGGAGCCCGATCACCGGCTCACTCAAATAATTCACCTTCGGAGCCCAGGCGGCGGCTTGCTCGAAGATCAAGGGCCGTGAGATCGTCCGCGCTTCTTTCTGATAGATGCGAGGCAGGGCTCGGGGGTTGGTGACGTTGTAGAACCGCCCCTTGGTGCGGTTGGCCAGGTTCCGCATGACGCTGAAGGCCCCGAGGTCGTTGCCATGAGCCGCCGTGAGGACGGCGGTGACCGTGATCTTGTTGCTCGCGAGCTGATTGATCACTTGCGAGGTGGGCGGGGTTGGATCGCCATCGCTGATAATCACGATGTGCTTGGTCATGGCGTCCTTGACCCCCATGAGCCCCTTCATGGCCATCTGGAGCGAGGGGTCGAAGTCGGGCATGTCCCCCGGCGTCATGCGGTCAATGGCGCGGAGCATCGTCGGCCGACCGCCGCCAATCGACCGCAGCGTGAACAGCCAGGCCTCTTGCCCTTCCCAGTGGAGCATCCCCGCATAGTCGTAAGTGGACAGTGCGTTGAGCGCCGCCTTGGCAACGACCTTCTGCCAGTAGTTGCCTTCGGCGATCTCGCTGGCATGCATGATCATGACCATGGCGCCGATCCCCTGGACCTTGAGCGCCTTGATCTGCATATCGACAGGGAGGGCCTTTTCGACCGGGGTGTTCATCCATCCCCCCGCGCCAAAACTTTCGCGACCGCCCAACATGACCAAGCCAGCCCCCATGTCATGCACGTTCGATTCGAGGAGCTGGTGCTGGGCCTCGGTGAACGCATCCTTGGGGACGTTCGCCAGGATGACCGCGTCATAGGGTTGGAGTTCCGCGATGTTGGTCGGTAGCGGATCCCCCCCCACAGCCCCCGAACCGTCGATCTTGGGAGCAACGAGGACCTTCACCTCGATCTTGTTCTCCCGCAATGCGCGAACCAATTCGGTGTGCTCGCCGGCCGTCCCTTCGATCAGCAGGACCTGCGCGGTCCCTCGTGCATGGGTGAACCCCTCGGCCACGTTGTTGATCGCGCGTCGGTCGCCGCTGTTTTCCTCAGGAATGAACTCCGCGGTGAACGTGTAAAAGTTCGTTTCCGTAATCAACTGCTTGAGATTGAAGACATTGATCCCACGTTGCAACTCGACTTGCTGCGGCTTCTCGTTCCCAGGCGCAGGGGCTCGATAGTTATCGGACTTCTGAAAGATCTGGAGCGTTCCCTTGGTCGGTTCGCTCGCTCGAACCACGACGTTGATGTTGACGGTCTCCCCTTTTTTCACGTCGGGAGGGATTGAGACCTTCTCCACCAGGACTTCCCGATCGTAGTGATATTCGAGGGGAACGACGTCGATTTGCACTCCGAGGTTCTTCGCGGCGATCGCCTGCTCGAGGGCATTGCCTCGATTCTCGTTACCGTCGGAGAGGAGGACGATCCGACGCGCGGTGTCTTCGGGGAATGTCGCGAGCGCGAGTTTGATGGCCGAGGCGAGGTCGGTGTATTCGGGATCGATCTGACTCTCGACCCCGAGCAGGTTAAGCTCGGTCGGCGCGGGGGGAGCCTCGACGCGGGGTCCTTTACCAAAAACAATGACCCCCGCCATGTCATCCTTACGGCGTTTGCGTGACGCCGCCGAAACATACTCGAGGGAAGGCCCTTGCAACTCGCGAGGCACGCTCTGCGAGCCGTCGACGAGGAACATCGTGGTCAGCCGGTCGCTCTTGCGGACCGTTTGCACCTCGGCCAGCGCCAGGACGATCAGCGTGATCACGCCGGTCCGGAGCAGCAACGCCAAGGCGCGACGAAACGTTCCCAATCCCGCGAGACTTCGGTAGCTCACGAGAATCAAGGGGGGGACGATCAGTGGCAGGAGGATCAGCCACCACGGGCGTCCCACCGTGATCGAGAGGTTTCCGAGCATCGTCGCCTTGGCCTCCCCGCAGTGCCTCGCCGAATCAAAGGCGAAATCGTTGCACGCGATGATTGTTGGAGTCGATGACCGAGACCGCACCCGTCTGATCGACGGCCAGGGCAAAGGGATTGTTCAATTCCCCCTTGCCACGACCGGCGCGGCCCCAAACGGCCAACGGCTTGCCGTCAAGCGTGAACTTCTGAACGCGATGATTGCCGTATTCACAAACGTATAAAGCTCGATCCGGACCGATGGCGAGATCATAGGGGTAAGAGAGCTGCCCCAGAGCCGACCCGCGACGGCCCCAGCTCGTCAGCAGCTTGCCTTGCGTGTCGAAGACCTGGATTCGATGGTTGCAGCTATCCGCAACGTAGAGCCGATCTTGCTCATCGATCGCCAAGGCCCGAGGCTTCAGAAACTCCCCGGGGGCATAACCATGCCCCCCCCATTCCCGGAGCCAGACCCCCTCGGGAGAGAAGACCTGAATGCGGTCGTTGTCGCCGTAATCCGCGACATAAAAGTTCCCCGCCCGATCGATCACGACGTCCGTCGGATATCCGAACCGCCCCGGTGTGGTACCCTGGACCCCATCGCCAATCTGGAAGAGCAACTTTCCATCCGGGGAATAGACCAGGACCCGGTAAAAATGCGTATCCGCCACCAGCAGCCGGCCCTTCCGGTCGATGGTCAGACCACTAGGTCCATCCACGTTAAAGTCAGGCGTTCGCCATCCGCGGAGATAATGCCCATCGCGATCGAATACCTGGATCCGATCGGTCAGATCCGCAATATAAAGATGATCCTGAGCATCAAACGTCGCGACCCGAGGCTTGTGCAACCAGCCGGGTCGAGTCCCGTGGATCCCCCAAACGAACTCAGGCGCGGAGTAGCCACCCAACTCACAGCCGCAGAGGGCCAGTGCGAAGGCGCTGAACCAGAGAAATCCGCGAGAACGTGCCAACATTCTTCGTCTGGTTCCTCACCCCGACGGACTGAGGTAGAGTCACACACCACCAGTCATGTAGACTCTACAAAGACGGCAACCTCTGACGCAAGTCCTAGACCTCTCGTTTTTTTCGAAACTTCTCCCCCGCCGAGACATAGGCTGTTGATCATGGCTGAGTTCGTGAAGGTCTGCCGGGTCGAAGACGTGGTGACCGGCCGAGCACTGGCAGTTGAAGTCGACGGGCTCCGGATCGCGATCTACAGAGACGGCGAGGATTTTCACGCCCTATTCGGCCGTTGTCCCCACGCCAACGGCGCCATGGGCCTCGGCTGGATCGAGGAAGGCGAAGCCGTCTGCCCGCTCCATCACTGGCGATTCAAACTCTCGAGCGGGCGTTGTACGACTGTCCGAGGCGAATCCCTTCATCGGTTCCGAAGCGAAGTCCGTGACGGCGAGATCTGGGTTGAGGTTTAAAGCCGACCGATCAAGGATGCTCCACTCCCAACGTCTCTCCCAAAGAACCAGGGCGAACCACCCTTCGATGAGGGGCTGCTCAACGAAACGAATCGGGGCTCGTCGAGCCGATCACCAGAAGACGCGAGATCACCGTCTGAGCCGTACGGTGCGATGACGGAGAGATCGCTTGGCGATGACCTTGTTCCCACGATCGAGGTCGATGAGGCGGCAAGCACGTAGCGGTCATCGGAATGGGACAAGGCCAGATTGTCAACTAAGTTCTTCATGGCCCGCCACCAAGCATCAATCGAGGTCGTTTGCAACTGTGAGAGCTTCGGAGTTAGTTACTCGGCCTTTCCTGAAGGATCGTCGACGTCGATCACCTGGCCCTCACGCCAGTTGGGGTGATGCGAAGCGACCACGACGGCACCAAGCCGGGGGTCGAAAACCGCGATCGCCCCAGCCGATGAACCGTGCAGACGGTGAAGTGCCATACCGTAGCGCCAGATTGGAGCGCGACCTTCGACCACAACTAACGCCCCACGTGGGATATCCGGTATCGGCGGCAATGGCTCATCAGGGGTGATTGGTAGATCGACGCCGATAGAGTAGAAGATGGGTTCGTTCATGCCGAATCCCTATTGCGATGAGGTACCACCCAGGATCAGCTTGCGAACTGTTTCGACGTTATCCGCGTTCTGGGCAAGCTCGCGTATCTCATCGCAGATCAAGATTCGACACTGATAGATGTCGGCCCGCGTGCTAATCGGCTTCTTCACTTTGTTATCTTTGTCGAGAACATTGGATGCTGTCGTCGCCAGGCAAGATCCAACCCTGATTGCTCCGAACTGCCGCTTAATCGCCTCAACCCTATAGAGAACATCTGCCTTTTTATCGTGATCTTGCGAGCCTGACTTACACTCAATCATTGATAGACCGTGGTTATGCATAAATGCCACATCGAGTTCATTACCTGATTCATCTCCGCATCGACCGACTTCCAAGCCGATTCGGACATCCCAGATTCCAAGCGCATCGGAATGCCGCGTGAGGACATTCCAGAAGAAGACTTCCAACCAGCCGCCCGTCAGAAATTCAACCTCGTGCCTGGTCCATTTTCGAGGATACCCTTTACTAAACCAGATCCGTCGCAATTCGTCGTTCGGAAACGTGAAACGATCAGTCGACAGTTCGATACCTTTTTCTCGGCCCCGTTTACGTTCCTCGTCGTTTAGATTCAAAACCTCTTTCGCGGAAGCGTGCTGGGCAAGCAGACTTGCAAAGCTTGCCCACTCACGAGCCCGCTTCTCCGCCTCTATCAGTTTGTCTTCAGCTTTTCTCAACTCAAAGCCGTACCCTGCCAGGAACTCATGGATCCGAGGCCGATGGACGCAATCTTCGACTTGATTGCTGCTCATGTCGATGAGCCGCGCGGGGTGCGTGACGTTGGTGTAAACTAATTTCCCGCCCGATACTTTGAAGAATTCGTAAGCAGCGATACTCATCGGCTTTGTGCCACCCGTAAGGTTGGCTACCCACTCACCACTTGGAAACCTGCCGTAGGCGTGTTGCAATGCCCGCCGCACCTCGGCAAGGTTGTCTTCGGCATTCAACGGTTCGATATGGTGCCGCGCGTCGTAATCAAGATTACCGAGTTTCAAAGCTTTTAAGAAGTGATTGGCTACATTTCGTTTTTTCATATGTGCTGACTCAACGAGAACAAGCCAATCCGGTTTATGGTGATGAACTGACAGCAAATTGGGAATATGCTGTTCTGAAAGGAGGCAGAGAAGTATTTTCATCTTCTACTCCATTACTTCCTTGGTGCTTGCGGCCACTTGTATTGCGGCCTCTTCAAATCCTCTACGTGAACCAAGACATCCACAATCGCACCCAGGGACGTGTTGGTGCCAAGCGGCGGCGTACCAACGGTGAGGGAGCCCGGAGCTCGGCCCGGTTCGATATCTTGAACCTCAAATCCGCCCTTCGGTCGTGTCGCGACGATGGTCACTTTGGCTTTATCGCCGGAGGCACGCTTTTTAGGTGGTGGAGGTGGAGGCGGGGTTGGTGGAACCGCCAGCCGTCCATACCCGCTGCTCGTTTTGCCACCGACGCCCCAATACTTAAGGGCGTCGCAGAGTAGGGAGAGCGCCAGTTCAGTCCATGGCTTCGCCTTGTCGCTCACCTGTCCGTGCCACGATACTGCCACGCGGAATGTTCCCGACACCGAGAGGAACGCTACGGGAATTGGACTGTCAAAGTCGGTAGGCGCGATCGGTTCTTTGACATCATTCCATTTTTGATGGTGCGGGGTCATCACATCGCGAACAAGCGGATCTGGTGATGAACCGGGAATGTACCAGGCGTCGTGGAAAATGATGGCGCCGCTGTCGTCGGTGGTACCGAAAAGGAGTTGATGATAATCACCGGGCGGCTCCGCACGCTGGTTCTTTTCCTCGACTGCGCGACGTGCGCCGCGGAAACGCGATGCTTTCTCGGATGGCGTGTCGACACCGCGTTCACCCCAAATTTGATCGCAGTAATGGGCGGCAAGTCCTTTCAGGGCCGAGCCGGGGATGATCGGCACGCCATAGATGTGATGCAGACGGATGCCGGCTTCGAGGACGTTTTCCGAGCCAAGTCCAGTGATCAATCTGCCTGTGGTTGCCAGGTCGATCGGAGTGGGGTCGCAGGGAAGCGATCGGGACCAGCGTTCGAACGCGGCTCGATATAGAGCGAGAATTTCGCCATTCTTCGCGGCATCGATCGTGGCTTGCAGGATGGCCTGTTTTTCCTCCGTGTCGCCCCCCTCGTCGGTCATTTTCTCCCACCGGTAGCGATGGAGGAGCAATCCCGGATGGGGGTCACGTCTCCCTCGCTGGTCTTTCAAGTCAAAGATGAAGTCGCGCATCACGCCTCCTCCTCAGCGGCATCGACCTTAGCGGCTTCGACGTATCGCTTTAGCCAACTCGCCGCATTGATGGCATCGCGGCTGAGTCGAAGATAGCGGCTGAGTTGTTGCGTCCGGGCATGATGCTCGAGGGGTTCACTGCCTGTGATCTCCGAGTGACCTGCGGCCTTGAGGACGTTCGTCAAATCGGCGATGTATCCGGTTTTTTTCTTGGCCCGAGCGAATACGACCGCCTGGGCTAAGCCACATGTGTGAATCAGGGCCGGGAACTTCTTGGCGAAGGTGACGTATTCCTCGTCCATCTTCCCGTGCTCGGCGATCTGAGCGAAAGCTGCCTGGGCGAGTCTCTGGCTCCGGGTATGGACACTCATTTTCCACCCCTGTTCACCTGAGTGAACACGCAGCGCATCTGGCCTCGACCAATGGTCGCTTTCCCGCCAATCTGGAGGGTGAGTGAATCGTTGGCGAACTGATTAAGCAACCCAGTCGGCGTCACTTCCTCGCCGTTGCGGCCGAACACACGATCACACCGTAGGATGCCGGCCAGGATCGTCTCGGCCGGTAGTGATTCCTCGGTCCAGAGAGCCCCGGCTTCAACGGTCTTCGTCTCATCACTGATCCTAACTCGCGTATGGACTTCGGTGCCGGTGTCGCAGAGGAAGTCAAAGGCGGAGTCAGGCAGAACGACGAATCGTTTCTGGAATTGCTCCTGCCAAGCCTCGTCGCCTGGGAACACAGACCTGGCGATGAACTTCCCCCATTCCCCCGTCAACTTGTCACTCGTAATCGCCTTGAAGTCGAGGTCTTCCAAGTACACTCTGCCAGTTTCGACCAGGGTTTCTCCAAGACAATACGCTTCCCCAGGTTGGTCCGTCTTGTCGTCCGGCTCCTTCGGAGTTGGCACGTCTTTGAGCAATTCTATTTCATGTGCATTCGCCGCTCCTGTCAGTACCAGCGTCCGCCGTAGCATTTGCAAGCAGAGCGAGGAAGTACACCACGCGAATGTGCCGCGGAAACTCCTGACAGGTAGGCATACGAGCTTAGCATCGGTCGGAATAAGCGAGCCGGAATTCGCGACCTCTCCATCCTTGTCCGGGCGACCGAACGCGAACTCGATGTTCGACAAATCCTGCTGAACGGCCCAGTCTCGCCAAACTCCCTTGAACGCAGAGCTACGGATGATCGGCCAGCCGGTGACGCCGTCTCGATCAATCGGCAAGTCGATATAGCCGACGCCACGACCGATCCCGGCGTGCGTGGGACTGAGAGCATGGAGCCAGTAGATTCGTGTATTGGACATAGTGTCATTCCTCTGAACTTTATTCGGCTACCAGATGCCCCATACGGCGAGTCCGAAGCCGTCCCGGCGATCGTGAGGCGCATCGCTCACAGACTTGAGCCAACCGTTCGTGGCCAAGACTCGGCCATCGCCTTCGACCTTCTCGAAAAAGTAAACACTGCCGGCCGGAACCATCCGGCGGATGGCCTTCGGGCCGGGCCCGCGACTGGGAACGACGACCCGCCGACCATCTCCATTTTCCGCATGCCCCTGCATGGCCCATCCGGAGACGGCCTTCCAACGGGCAATACTAGCGCCGACGAGTTTCAGTTTCGGTCCATCGCCAAACGGCTTTCCTTCAAGTGTTGACGCGTCCAGCCAGTCGGGTCGCCAACCATGATCGAAGATAGCCGGGGTAGCCAGCACCATGCGAATGTTGGCCGAGGTTTCGAGAGCCGACTTCACTACTTCCTGGCACCTCCATAAATCGACGTCATCGCTCTGCCGCCAGTGGACGAGCCGTCGTTCGCCGCCGAGTGGATGCCAGGTTTTCAAGTTCTCAACATACTCGAATACTTTTTCCGAGATAGTCACTCGGGCCGACAGGGTGATCTCGGCGAACCGTTCGCGGAAGGAGCGATTCCCACTGTCAATATGTTCGGAATATTTTGGCAAATAAGTCATGTTCAACCCAGCAGTCGTGAAAATTTGGCCCTCCGCCACAGCACCGGTGTTTGGGTCGAGACAGACATGGTCGCGTGTTTCTGTCATCGCGGCGTCGAGGAACTTCGCCTCGAACGTCACTGGCTTGCCAAGTAGCCAGTTGGTCAATTCACCGACCGGCCACCACCTCGGCGTGGGTTTGGGTTTGAAGGGAAGCTTGTCGGGATCATTGGAGTACATCACCGGTCGAAGGCCATCAACCGGGAAGTCGCAGCCACCCTGGTCTATCGGAAAAGGCTTCGCCGCATAGATCTTGCCCGCGTCCCCATCCCACACGCAATCGTTCGGCGCGGGCAAATACAATTCCCGGCCCACGGTCGGGAACAGGCCGGCCACCTCAACTCGAAGGACTTCCAACGGTGTGTTTTTCGTGAAGTCGAGTCCGGGATTCGCTTTGACCAGCGCCGCGCGAAACGACCCGGCGACCACCGACGGCAACGGCCAATCCAGGCTGCGCATGCGATTGCCCTGACCGATCCCGAAAGGCCGCCCGTCGCGGGCGATGATCGGATCGTGGGCCGTGAGTTGAAGTGTCGTAACGCTCATACCGCCACCTCCCCGGCCGGAGCGGGAGATTTCCCGACTTGCCGAGACGACGTCGCAATCTGCCGAGCAATGAGCAGTTCCTCGGCAAAACGGCGTAGGCTTCTCGCGTCCGTGACGCTCGCCCTCAATGCATCTTCGATTCGTTGCAAATATCCGCGCCCCAAACGCGGCTGCTTGGCACGAATGACCCGCAAAACATCTTGACGAAGGGCGTCCGCCGCCGTGTCGGGTGGCCAATGATCATAGAGGTCGGCGAGTTTTCGCAGATCGTAGGGCAACTTGCTCGGTATCACATCGTCCCGGATTTGATTGGCGTAACCGATGATTCGCTCGTCAGGAGGCGAATTCTCGGTCCACCTCGCTCGTACCTTAACCGGCGAGCTCCCGCGCTTGTGTAGATGCACGGCCAGTCCATCACGGTCCGGCTGCTTGGCGGCTTTCTCGGCGGCGCGGCCATATTGCAGCAAGTCTTCAAGATTCTCCATGAAGTGGCCGAGCGCCAACCCAATAGAAAGCGTCAGCGACTCATACTTTCTCAGGACTTCGGCGAACTTGTCGTGGAGCTTCCGAGCACAACCGAGACACTTGTCGACGGGCAAGAAAGCCAGTACGTCGTCACCACCGGTATATACCAGCACTCCGTTGTGTTTATCGACGATCGTTTGGGCTTCTATTCCAAACCCGGCCAAAGCCTGTGAGAACTCACGATGATCGTCGGGAGAGTTGAATTGTGAAATCGCCTTACCCACCTTGTCGCCATCGGCGACGAGGACGGCCAGATACGGTTCAGGTTGCGGGAGACGGGCGAGTGAATCCCGTAGGGTGCGAAGATCGTCCGCCGTAGCTTTCGTTTCTTGATTCAACTCGTGGTGTCGACTTAGATAGACTGCCGTGCCTTCGAACGGAAATGCCGCGAACCGCGGAAACCTGTCGGTATTCAGCGGACGGATGACTTGATCCCCAAGTCGCTCGCACGCGGAAATCACTTCGGTAAGCCTGGTCTCGTTGCCTCGCACCCACGGATCGGCCGCAACACGGGCGACCGATGGGTAGGGCCGTGTTCCTTCAGCGATACGCTTCACCAATCCGACAACATCGAGTTGCTCACCATCACGAATCCGCAAGCGAGGACGAAATCTCGAGGGCCAGTCCGCAGGAGACCTGAGAACGGATTCACGTTGTCCATCCAGGGATGATTTGGGCACACCTGCGTATCCCAATGCGGGTAGGAAGTCCTTGCAATTCTTCCGACCGTCCATCAGACGCATCACACGAGCGCGGTCTCGCTCGTAGTCGTCGGATCGAAGGACCCAGGAAGCGTAGAACTCGATGACGTCGTCAACCTGGTCGTTCCAAATGTCGAGACGGATCACGTCGGAGGCCTTGGACCGGGTTTCGTCGGCGAAATCCCGCCAACGGCTCCGTGCGGCCTTCTTGGCGATTGCCGCGACATCCTTCGGATCACCCGCATCCAACTCGGTCAGGATCACGTTGGCGACATTTTTCGCATCCAACGACGCCGGGAAGATCAACCTGCCGCCCTGACCTTGAACCGACTCGGCAACGGCCCGGCTGATTTCCGAGAGCAGGAGGGAGCCGAACCACAAGTCGCGGGTCCGCCGCGCTGCCGCGATGAATTCCTGCACGGGACCGACCGAGATGGCAAGGAGGTGGCTCATCGGGTCACCTCTCTGAATTTCGCGGAGTCAGCAAACTTGAGAAAGGCCTCGATTGCGGAACCGCCCGGTGAATCGATGATCGGAGACCCCAGGACCGAGAATACTTGGTCCCCTTGCGGCGTCGGTGAAACGCAAACATAACTTACTCTTGGGGCCTTCAAAAGAACGATCATGGGCACCGCAGAATCCTGCGTGATGACTAACGGCTTGAGGATGAACGGACTCCCCATTCGCTGAAACTGCCGACCATCGGCACCGCCGCCAAATGGATTAACCGTCGTTGGTTTGGGATCGGTCGTGTCCTTGAACTGAAAAATGATCGGCAGGCCAAGTTCTGCACGCGGGAACCCGCTCGGAACTTCGTCCTCAGGAACTACCCGTCGCCCTCGGGTTCGGCGGCCAGTGATGCGCCGGATCGCTTCGGCTTCCGGGAAACGGCGACGCGGCTCGCCGCGCCGGGCAGGACCGGGCTGTCGGAAGTTCTTCCAAAGTTCCGCTACATGTTTCCACGCGTTGATAAAACTCATAGGTTGATTCAGGCAGAGGATCTTATCGATCCCTGAGTTGGGTTGCAGAAACTGCCGAAGCCAGTTCTGCACATCACCTACGTTCCAGGTGGGAGGAGGATTCTTAACGACCAACGCGCCACATCCACGCCGGGTACGTCCACCGACACCACCGAATGTGAGCCAAGCCCGAGTCGCCAATTCGATGTCCTGGTCCAGGCTGAGGATTTGCTCGGGCAGAGACGCTCGCATCTGCCGCGCGCGGCAGATATTCTGAGCTGCCCGTCGCCTGCCAAGGCTTCTCTCATTCTCCCAGGTCAGGTCCATCCGGAACTTTATCCCTTCTTGTGCGAGCCGTTGCTTGTTCTCGATCGAAGGGAACAGGAGGTACTTGAGTCCCGGATGCTGAATCACAAAAGGTTCAAGCCATCTCTCGACCTTCGACGCTTCGACCTGAACTCTCAGCGGACTCGGAAACTCCGTACTACCGAAGATCTCTTCTTCGCGTCGCCACATTCCATCACCGAGCGAGTGGCCTAGAATCAATCGCCACCAATGCCGGAGATTCCCGCGAATTGCAGTTGGGCGAATCGGGAAGTCAAGATCGACAATACCTGAACTCGCTCCTCCACCCACCATCGGCGTAACCAGTTCAATCTCGTAACTACTGTTTGCCTCCAGCCGGACATTCGGCTTGTCCGGGCAACAGGGTATCACTCGTGGCATAGTTGCCCCCTGGCTTGCATTCGCGATTCATACTTCTGCGAAATCAGATGTATTGTGCGAATGTGGCTTCGGATTATGCCGAAGTAGATCAGACATTGGCAAGCACTCAATGGCCAGGACATGGCGATCGTCGTTGCGGACAACTTGCCCACAAGGAGATCATCCGCGAAATCGACCTCGCAATGACTACACAACATACCTAAAAGTTGTTATTTTTTGCAATTCTTTTTAATATCAATCTAGACGGGCCCCAACTACGAAATCTCCAGGCTGGGGGTGAAGAGGGAATACCCTGGTGAGAACCCGCGCACTACGGAGTTGGACAGCCTCGTCGGCGATGATGAAGAGATGCCGATCGCCGTTTTCGAGGACGGCGAGGATTTTCACGCCCTATTCGGCCGTTGTCCCCACACCAACGGCGCCATGGGCCTCGGCTGGATCGAGGAAGGCGAAGCCGTCTGCCCGCTCCATCACTGGCGATTCAAACTCTCGAGCGGGCGTTGTACGACTGTCCGAGGAGAGTCGTTACATCGGTTCCGAAGTGAAGTCCGAGACGGCGAGGTCTGGGTTGAGGTTTGAGACCGGCCGATCGGTATCGATGGGCGGCTGGGTTCCTGGAGATTCAGGCTCGGAGCGATTTTCGTTGGGACCACTCAATCGTTGATCTCTTGGATCCGATTTGGTTACCGCGTCGGGTTCATGGCCGCCAACCGGAACGTTATGCCATTAACCGTCTTTGTTTCGCCACATCTTGCGGGTCTTCTCAACCGAGTCCTTGTGCCATTTGAAGGGCCAATCGTAGACGCTACAAAGGGCCTGAGCTGCCCTGATTGACACACCGGGTTCAAAGCCCCGCTCGTGGTAGACGTCCGGATCTTCGAGCATCTCGGCAAGGTACTCGGCAGCAGCCCGGTCACCCAGCTTCGCCAGACCCCACGCCGCAACCACGCGATCCTCCTTGTCGCTCCCAGCGTTCTCGAACGCCTCCGCGAGGAACGGGCGGCAGCTCTCCTTTGCGAAATCCTTCAGCGCCCAAAGAAGGGTGTTGCGCAGATCGGACGGGGGATCATTCGCCACAGAGAGCAGGGCAGGCAGATTCACCTCGGACTTCAGGGAACCCGCCGCATGAACGGCTGCCATGCGAACGAACGGAGCCGGTTCGCTCAGGATCAGTTCGTTAAGTGGTTCGGCGAACTGAACCAGGCCTCGCATGTCGACGGTCTGAACGAGCCAGTGTCGCCACTCGGGATCGGGGTCGTGTAAGGATTGCCCGATCCGGCGAACCACCTCATCGACATCGGTCAAATGAGCCAGAAGCACGACCGAGACCTTCCTTCGGCGCTTATCGGACCCGACAGCCCGGTCGAGCGCCTCGAGGATGCCATCCCGAGGCAAGGTGGCGACTGCCTCGGCTACCTCGTCGTAGACGACCTCTTGGTCATCACCCGAGAGCCGTTGCGAGCGCACCAGCCGGTCCAACAACCCTCGGATCGTTCTGACGAGTTTCGCATCAGCGGACATCACCCATCCCCGGCCGCTTCGGCCCGCATCGGGTCCCAGGATCGTCGTGAATCAAGTCAGGACCCGGACGACGTGCCTCGGCCCGCAACGCCTCCGCGGCCAGGTTGTTCGTCGTGTTCAGGGATTCATGAGAACCAGAGCACTTGATACAAGAGACTGCCACGAAGAGAACTTCATTTCAATTCACACCTTGACCCTATGCGACAAATAACACAAAAAACCTACACGTCTTCAATTATATAAAACACTGATATACTTCCATCTACAAATTCCAGTCCGCATATCCGACTTTTGCATTATACTACAACTGTAATGACCGATGGTCAGTAAAGAAGTCTGCACGGCCCGATTCTCGTAGAGCAGAGTTCGGCCTGCCGAGGTCTTTCGAAAAAGCCTCGGCAGGCCGAGGCCTGCCCTACGAAAACCAATTCCGACGTTTACACAGAGATGGAGGATGACTCGAAGGCGAGGAGTTCGTTAGAGCCAGATTTTCAGCCGGCCTTGAAGCGACTCGGGGAGACGCTTTTCGACGATTCTCTGGATCTGATCGGGATGGAGTCTCGTGCTGAAGTGCGAGGCCACGATCACCTCGTTCTCAAAGCGTTGAGCACGGGCCAAAATGTCGTCGAGATGTGTGTGGCCGAACTTATGGATGACGGATGGTCTCTCTCCCGGGGCCACGAACGTCATCTCGAGGATCAGGATCTCGGCGCGATAGATCTCGGGAAAGACGTCGAGTCCCGCGGGAGCGGTATCCCCCAGGTAGGCCACTTTGGGAAGGCGGATCTCCGTCGAGACCTCCGCCCCGGAGAGCCGAAGGTCGCGGATTTCTTCGCCCGAGAGATGCAGGTACTCGGCCTTCAGCTTCTTGCGCCTCTCCCAGACCAGGTAGCCGAGCGACGGGACGGTGTGCTTGGTCGCGAACGCCTTCACCACGAGTTCGCGCGAAAGTTCCACCTCCTGGTCGGGATGGATCGGCACCAGCGTCGCGGGGAGACGGCCCCGATCGAGACGCTGAAAGGCGCGCAACAGCATCTCGACCCCCTCGATCGCGTCCGCAGGGAGATAGATCGTCGGGGGAGCCATCTTCATCATCCGACGCCGGGCGACGTACACCGGTAACGCGGCGAGATGGTCCAGGTGCGCGTGCGAAACGAACCAGGTCGGCGTCGACATGAACGACCAAGGTTGAGCGCCCAGGTCGAACCCCAGCTTTAACTCGGGGATGCGCCAGTACGTCTGGACGGCCGCCCTCGAGTACCCCTCAAGGGTCATTCCCTTGTGAACCAGGGAACGGACCGGGGCATTGTCAACCGGGTGATCAAGCGACTCCACCGTTGCATCCAAGTCCGAAGCCAACGAGCCTCTCCTCACACAAAAAAAGGAACGAGCCGGTTGCCTTGCGGACCTCGGCTCGTAATTCTCTGAATCTCGGTACTACGAGCCGCGTCACGGTTGAACTTCTTCGACGCCTCCCGCACCCGTTAGTATAATCAAGCCCAAGGATCGAACGATACGTGGGTGGGAACAGAACGATCGACACGATGACACGCCGCACCTTGGTCTTCGGACCAGCCTACCTCGACCGGGTCCTCCACGTCGATCGGCCCCTGGTCGATCCGAATACGGGCCCTCCTCTCGATCAGAGCGTGGACGGAGCCTGGAAGTTCGGAGAAGGTTTGACTTTCGTCGATCCCCTCGGCGCAGAGCTTGTCGTCGAATTGCCAGCCGATTGGCCAGGACCTATCGGGCAGGTGGCTCTGTCACGAGCCTTGCGGGACGGAAACGCTGCGCCCCACCACGCCGTGACCGGACTTTCTTGGCACGATGACCTGGGTGGGATGGGTGCTGGCTACGCCGCAGCGCTCGGGGGCGAGTTGATCAGCGCGCTCGGTCCCGATTCGGATGATACAAGTCAATCGATCCACACCAGACTCGTTCGTGCGGAGATCCCTCACCACCCGATTCGGATTCCGGCTCAAGGGGCCGACTGGACCCTACTCGTGACGAGCGGGCGCTTCGGCGACAAGCTTCCCGTCGGCTTTCGAGGATGCCATGCTCGTTTGACTTCACTCGAGCCCTGGACAAGCGAGCCATGCGACCTCCGCGTTGTCGCGTCGTTGCCCAATGCGCTCGCCGCCCAAGCCCTGCGAGCCGAAGGGGCGGGCGTGAGATTCTTCGCGCCGGCGATGCGGAATATGACGGACGAGACCTGTCCCGTCGCCGATTTTGCCGAGACGATCGATATTCTGAGCTGCAACCGGTACGAGTGGGACCAGCTTCGTGACCGTGAGCAAGTCGCCTGGCGGATCTCGATCCTGTCAATCACGGATGGCGCGGCCGGCAGTGAAGTGCGATTTACCAGTCCCTCGGGTGAACCCGGGTTGGTCCGAGTACCGCCGTTTCCTCGCAACCACCCGCCCCGGGATACGAACCGAGCAGGGGAGGCGTATGCGGCCACGTTGGTACGAACCCTGTTAGATCACGGGTGGCGCCCCGGAGTCGCCGACGAGTCACTCATTCAGAAGGCAGCCGTACGCGCCTCGGCGGCCGCGGCACTCGAGCTTGACCGCGTTCGATTTGGGTTCCCCACCTCGGCCGAGATTGAAGCCACGTTGCTGGTAGGCCGAGTTCAGGGCTGACCCGAAGACGAGGGGATCGATCTTCGTTAGAATCCTGGCAGTTCAGGAACCAAGGCCTCGTCAAGGATTGCCCGAATATGAGAGGCGTACACGCGGGTCTCATGGTCGTACTCGTGGCGACGGTGGTCATCGCCTCCACCCGATTTTCTCTCAAAGCGCAGGATCAGCCCAAAGCCACCGAATCCGCCGCGGTCGACAAGGATGAGGTCCCACTGAAACTTGAACTGCCGAAGGAGACAACGAATCGTCAAGAAACGGCGACCTCGGTCCTTGAGGCCCTGGAACGACCGTTCCCGCTTCCGTTCGGAACGCCGACGCGGCTGGAAGAGGCGTGTGCTCACTTGCGACGGATTCTCAGGGCCCCGGTCGTGCTCGACATCGCCGCCTTGAACCGCCAGGACGTTCGAGTCGACGATCCGGTCGAGCTCGACCTGGAAGGCGTTCGGCTCAAAACCGGGCTGAAGCTGCTCCTGGATCAGGTTGGACTGACGTATAAGGTTGTACCTGAAGACAATCTGTTAATCATCACGGACGAGCGAGGAGCCGAGGCCCCCTTGAGCCAGGTGCGTGCGGAGTTGAAAGCCATCCATCGCGATCTCCACGAGGTTCAAAACGCCGTAGATGAGTTGCGAGACGCGATGGGGCTTGACGGCGGGCCGAGGGTGCGAAAGCCGACGATCATTGAGGAGTTGCCGGAGCAGCCCGCCGAGAAGAAGGCCGCTCCCGCGGAGCCTCAATCACGAACGCGTCCCGGAATTTGATACGCCGTCCGCAAACGAATCTTGATAGCAAATAGTCGGCCCGAGTGGCCGGAGACGACTCTTCGAGGCCCAAGGGCTTTGCATCCGGCCAGGCCCCTGACCCTTGCAGACGCGTCCCTGGCCACCCATTTTCCGCGATCGCACATTCAAGACGCGATCCGGATAGCCTCTGACTCAAGGAGTGCGAGAGGGACGATGCTTTCTTCCAGTCAGGTTGCGGCGTTCTTGGGTGCTCTGGCGGTTGGTCAGGTCCGCAAGGTACAACGCGCCAGAGCGGCCTCAACAGCCTCACACGCCTGGAGCCGCTGGCTGGGTGAACCTCGCAACGCGGTTTTTTTGGTTCTTGCTTCCGCACTTCTGCTGGGGGGGGGCCGGAAACTGCTTCATGCGTGGCGAGCGCGCCGGGCGGTCGGGCATCTCAACGAGGAGGGCTACACCGAGACGCAAATTCTCGAGACCACCCAGTACGGCCGCGCCGGCCTCATGGACCTCTTTCGAATCCTGGGGACCGCTGAAACCGAGTCCTTGCGGAATGCCGCGGGGCGAGCGATCTCCGTTCTGTGGGCTCATGACGAACTGGTCAAGGAAGAAGAAATCGCTCTGATTCGTCGCGGATTCCAGGTGACCTGGAAAGCCCGCCGCCGTTACCCCAGAAGCCTCGACGCGCCACTCCCGATTCAGGTCTCTTATGGAGTTCCGTTCCTCCGTGAAGGGGAGGGGATCGGACCGGAAAACCTGGAATGGTCGCATCGCATTCTCGGAGCGCAACGCGCGGCCCTCGAGTCGTTTTCACCCTGGCAGGCAGGCCCAGCCCATCACAACTTCACCTTGATTCCCGCCGATTTCGAGACCAACGGACCGCACAAGCTCGTGCTCCAGGCCCGAGTCCGAACGACCGGGCTGACCGATTCCTGGGAACTCGAACTCCCTCATATGCCATTTCAGTTTGAGTTCGACCCCAGGCTGGCCCCCGAGGCCTTGTTCGCGCTTCCCGATGACGCACGAGCGCAGACGATCACCCAGGCCGTCACCCTGGTTCCCGTCGCGTCGGACGAGTCGGATCCGGCTCGCTATCTCCCTCTCAATGAAGAGCTCGCCTTGCGAAATCCCCCGTTGATCTCGGTAGCGTCGCCGCTCCCTTGCGACCTGGCGCATCAGGTCGAGGTCGAGTTCGAAGGCCTTCCCGGAAGCTTCCCCACCGGGTCGCTGATCGTAAGTGGAGACAACGCGCCCGGGCCCGAGGTCTCCACCAGGCATACGACCGAGCTCAGCACTTTCGACACCTTCCCGCTTCAGGTCATCGAACGGCCGGGAAACCAACGGATGCGGCTCGTGCTCAAGGCCAATCCCCACCTGGGATGGGCTGAACCGCATATCCGATCGGTCTGGCCGGGGACGATCGAAACCGGTTGGGTCGACGTGCGAGTCGTTCGTCGATAGTCCGTCGCCTCGGCATGCCTAACGGGTCGAGCCGGAGGACTGCATGTCGAGGAGTTGACGGTTTCCCCAAACAAGCCGAGCGGCAACTCGCACCGCCTCGATCAGGCTCGAGGTTTCGGCGGTGCCGCGCCAGGCGATGTCGTAGGCCGTACCGTGCGCCACACTCGTGCGGATGATGGGAAGACCCAGGGTGACATTCACCGCGCGATCAAACCCGAGCGTTTTCAGCGCGACATGCCCTTGATCGTGATACATCGCGACGACGGCGTCGAACTCTCCCGCGATCGCTCGACCGAACAGGGTATCGCAGGCGATGGGACCACTCACGTCGATCCCGGCATCGCGGGCACGGGCTACGGCGGGCGCGATGATCCGCCGTTCTTCGTCACCGAAGAGGCCTCCCTCGCCCGCATGCGGATTAAGAGCGGCGACCCCCACGCGCGGTTGCCTACCTCCGGTTAGCGGCAGTAAAGCCCGGTCGGCAAGAGCGATTTTGGCTTCGATCGCCTCCTCGGTCAGGAGGTCGAAGACGCGCCTGAGCGCGACGTGCAACGTCACATGAACGACTCCGAGCCCCGCGTCGCCGGCCCCGATCGGGGGGCCGATATAGAGCATCATCGCGTGGTCGCGAACGCCACAGCGCTCGGCGAGAATCTCGGTGTGCCCCGGGTGATCGACGCCCCCGGCATGAAGCGCTTCCTTATTTAACGGGAGCGTGGTAATGGCATCGATCCGTCCCGCGAGAGCCAGGTCGACGGCGGTGACCAGATAGTCGTAAGCCGCTCTCCCGGCGCGTGGGTCCACGCGGCCCGGAGCGACGCTGTCCACGTCTTGCTCGGTGGCCTCAAGGCACGGAATCGTGCGAGCACAGGGTAAGGCATCCTCGGGCTGAGTGATCACTTGGACCTCAGCCCGACAGCCGACACGAGCCAAGGCGCGCTCAAGCACCGAGCGGCTTCCCACAACAAAAGGACGCGCGAGTGCACGAAGGGGTGTGTCCCCCCATGCGCGAGCGATGACTTCGGGACCGATTCCCGCTACATCTCCCAGCGTCAGGGCCACCAGCGGCCTATCGTCGTTCGGCGTCACGTTCCCCTCCCTGTCGTTCTCATTGCAGAACAGGGGTCTGTCTCTGAATGTGTACAAGCCACAATTAATGTGTCGCAATCGGCTGAGGAGGTCCGACGCGATGGGGATCCTCAGTCCTTGAGTGGCTCGGTGCGGAGGTGTCTCGAACCTTTCGATGCGAAGTCACTGCCTCGCCGCAACCCGCGAGCGCTCCTCCTAGAGAAATCAACACGATTAACACGCCCCAACGGGACGAGTTCTTGATTTGGGTTGATCGTTTAGGCAAGGCTGACCCCGGTGAAGCAACGACTTCGATCGTATGACGTGGCGACTACGCGCTGGAACTGCCAAGAGCATCTTACACCCCTCCGGCACCAGGCAGGAAGAGGTTCAACAATCTCGACGGTTTCGTCCATGTCGGGATGCTGATCGATCAACCGTTCCGCCGGCGCTTTTCCGCCCGCTCGGCACGGAGCGGACCTACCCGATCACGGGCGACTTGGTTAAGATGCAGTTCCTACCCAAAAAACTCGGCTAGGGAACGCGTTCTCGGGTGCCAAGAATCCCGGATGCCTCGGTAGCGTTTCGATCGTGGTAGTCTGCCCTCTCGTCGCGGAGCCCCGGACATGATGAACTTAGAACTTAAGAACTTCGTGGTTTCGCGAATCTTACCGGGCGTCACCACCCCCGCTCAATACCTCGGCGGCGAACTGAATAGCGTCAGCAAAGACCATCGCACGGTGCGGGGTACCGTCTGTCTGGCGTTTCCCGACACCTACGCGCTCGGGATGAGCCATCACGGGCTCCAGGTTCTCTACAGCCTCATGAACAACGCCGGTTGGGCGTGCGAGCGCACGTTCACTCCGTTGCCCGACTTCGAGCAGGCGCTTCGCGAGCACAAGGTCCCTCTCTACACGCTCGAGACCTTCACCCCGCTTAACCAGGTCGACGTCATCGGCTTCTCGCTCCAGTACGAGATCTGCTACACGAACGTGTTGACGATGCTCGAGCTGGGGGGCATTCCCCTTCGTGCCGAAGATCGAGGCCCTGACGACCCCTTGGTGATCGCCGGCGGCCCCGGGGCACAGAACCCGGAATTGCTCGCCCCCTACATCGACCTCTTCGTGATCGGCGACGGTGAACCCAGCCTTCCCGTCGTCTGCGAACTCTGGAAATCGATGCAGGGCGAGCCCGGTCTCTCGCGCGAGGACAAACTCGCGAAGATCGCCGGACAGGCCAATTGGGCTTACGTCCCTCGCTTCTATGAGCCCCATTACGATGAGGAAGGGATCATCACCGAGATCGTGCGGCTCCGTGATGACGTGCCCGACGCCATCAAGCCGTGCGTGATCCAGGACCTCGAGGGAACACCTCTCCCCACAGCGCCGATCTTGCCTTTCGCCGAGACCGCACACGACCGGATCGCGATCGAAATCATGCGGGGCTGCCCCTGGCAGTGTCGATTCTGCCAAAGCACCGTCATCAAGCGCCCGCTCCGCTTTCGCACGGTCGAAACGATCGTCAACTCCGCGCTCGAAAGCTATCGCAACACAGGCTACGACGAGATCAGCCTGCTCTCCCTCTCCTCCAGCGACTACCCGGACTTTGAGGCTCTCGTCACCCGCATGAGCGAGGTCTTCACGCCGCTCGGGGTCAAGATCTCGCTGCCGAGCCTACGCATTACCGAGATGCTCAAGAAGATCCCCGCGCTCCTGGCCGAGGGACGTCGGGGCGGACTCACACTCGCCCCCGAGGTCGCCCGCGACGATATGCGCGAGCAGATCCGCAAGCCGATCGACAACCAGGACCTCTACGACGGAGCCGCAGAAGCCTTCCGGCGCGGCTGGCGCAAGGTCAAGCTCTACTTCATGTGCGGCTTGCCGGGAGAACGTCCCGCAGACCTCGACGGCATCGTCGAAATGGCCGAAACGATCGCCAAGATCGGCAAGCAAGTCACCGGACGCTACGCCGAGGTTGTGGCGAGCGTCTCCAACTTCGTGCCCAAGCCACACACGCCCTATCAGTGGAACGGAATGCAAACCCGAGAGTATCTCCACTGGGCCCACAAGTACCTGCGTTCCCGGGTGAAGATCCGCACGGTCACCGTGAAATGCCACGATATCGAGCGGAGCATGCTCGAAGGGATCCTCACGCGCGGTGACCGGCGCGTGGCCGCAGCTCTCGAGGAGGCCTGGCGACGCGGCGCGAGGCTCGATGCCTGGAGCGAATACTTCGACGTCAAACGATGGTGGAGGACCTTCGACGACCTCGGCATCGACGTCGCCTTTTACAGCCAACGCCAGCGCCCGCTCGAAGAGGTCCTCCCCTGGGATCACATCCACGTCAAGAAGGGCCGCGAGTACCTGGCCAAAGAGCAGACACGCGCCGTGATCCAGCTCGAAGCGATGGCAGGAGCCGTGTGATCGAGAAGGTTGACCCGGAAATCACTCTCTGCCGGCGGCTCTCCGAAAACGTTGTCTGGCCATCCGGAGAATACTCGTAAAAATATGACCAGAGACAATGGGTGGCCGGAGAGTCGCTCGCCACGCGCCGAGACCTGGGACGTCGCCAGGGCCGGGGCGGCGCAAGCTCCTCCTCGGCTACCCAGACACCTCATTTTGACATCAATATCCATTCCCGAACACCCTCTGACTCGGACCCCGGGGCGACTGTCGAGCGAGGTCACCGCCCCCTTATGAATCCACCATCGAACACCTCACCCAGGGCCAAAATCGGGCCATGGATTCTCTTACTGTTGAGCCTGTTCTGGATCGTCGCGGTCCGCGTCCCCTTGATTCTCAACGCCGAGACTCACCTCGATAGCGACCTGGCCGTCGACGGACTGACGCTTCGAGACACGATCGCCGGACACTGGCGCTGGCATTACCCGGGGACGCCTTACATCGGCACGTTGCCGGTTCTCTTCTCGCTCCCCCAGGCCTTGATCTGGGGGGTCGATTCCCTCTCCCTGGTCAGTGGCGGCACGCTCGCCTACGCCGTTCTCGTCGTGTTGACGTTTCTGCTCGCGAAACGGGCCTTCGGCCCGGAAACCGCCGCCTGGTGCCTGGTCCCCTTGACCTTCGCATCGACGGGCACCCTCTGGCTGTCGGGACGAGTCACGGGGGGACACCTGACAGCCGCGGCCTGGCATGCGGGGGCGTTCGCCTTGCTGCATACGAACCTGAGCCGTTCGCGTCTGCGAGAGGCGATCGCTCTCGGGCTTTGGTGTGGCCTCGGTCTCTGGGTTGACTCTCTTTTCCTCGTCAGCCTGGCAGGATTGATTCCGGCAAGCCTTGCTTCCTGGTGGATTTCCGGCAGATCTCGTCGGGGGATTGTCCACGGACTCGTGATCGTCGTGGCCTTCCTCGTCGGCCTGCTTCCGTGCGAAATCGGCCGGCGGGTCGATCCCTACGATGCCTACCAGGAGCAGTTCCGCCCGATCTATCAGCGCGAGGTCCTGACCGAGCACGCGCGGATCCTGACGCTTGACTGCTTGCCTCGGCTGATCGTGGGGCACCGGCTCTTCGGGCTCCAGGCCGATCCCAGTCCGTCGGCGCTCTCGTCATCGGCTCCCGTCGAGTCCAAGCCCGACCTGCATCCCCTGGCGATTGGGGTGACGCTGGTGGGGTTGGCATTCTTCGTTGTTGGCCTGGTGAATCTCGCGCTTCCCGGTCCAGGGTCCCCACCAATCGCTACCCGCGCCGTGACGTTCGGGTTGCTGCTCTCGGCAATCGCGACACTGGCAGGGTTCGTCCTGAACCGAAACATCTTCAATTCTGACAACTATCGTTATCTTGTCGGATTCCTCGTTCCCGGGTCGCTGGGGATCGGGTTGACGCTCCGGCGTCTTTCGAGGGCAGGGGGAGGGGGGCGTTGGATCGCCGGGATCGGAGCGCTGGCCTTCGCCTTGCTCATGACCGCGGACACGGCCCGTTGGTATACTCGATTCGGCTGGGTCGACGACTCGGGTCGACCCACGCGCAGAGCCTTGAATGATCGGGCTCTGGCTTGGCTCAATACTCACCCTGAAGTCGGTGAGTTTCTGGGCGGCTACTGGGATGTTTACCGACTCTCCTTCCTTGCATCGCACCCGGTACGAGGCATACCGTACCCGGTCTACCCCAACCGATTTCCAGGAGACGGCCAACGTGAGAAGGACGGGCACCCGGGAATCGTGCTGGTCCGCCCATCTGCGGCCGAGGCCCAATTCTTCCTGAACCGTGCTCTGCGCGACGGCGGTCGAATCCTGAGCCGTGAGCGAGGCTTTCTGATTGTCGCCTGGCCCTAAGAGGCTATCCGAATGAAGGTTAGTCATGTGAAATTAGGAAAGGCGGGTGGCCGGGAAGGAGCGCAGCGAGGCCCCAGAACCAGCCTCGGCCGATCCCCAGGGCCTCGAAGACTCGTCCCCGGCCACCCAAACAACGCACATTTATATCAATATCCACTCTCCGGATAGTCTCTAACTGTCTGTTCCATAATGCGGATTCGTACGTAGAAAGGGGATGAGAACCAAACCCTATCCCAGCGATCTGACCGAGGCCCAATGGGCCATCCTCGAGCCCCGACTCCCCGCCCCACA
>Ga0153954_1000424_pt1 | contig 34274 bp, 30 predicted proteins | sample TSFL038MetaG_FD_102277 | JGI IMG/M metagenome (GOLD analysis project Ga0153954, IMG submission 102277) | Attine ant fungus gardens microbial communities from Florida, USA - TSFL038 MetaG | ecosystem: Host-associated > Fungi > Mycelium > Unclassified | place: USA: Florida, Wekiwa Springs State...
ACAGGACTCCGAGTTCGGTCCAGCGTAAACTGGGTCACTGTTTGGGTAAGATCGGCCACAAACGACCCAAAGGAGCGAACTTGTGTCTATCGCCTAATGAATTAGTGAATAATCCGGGCTAAGGCTCGTTCCCGTCTTCAGGTATGTTGCTGCCCGCGCGGCGGAAGACGCGAGGCCATGCCGTCGCCGTTGCATCGCTCGCCCTGATTCCGGATATGCAGATGAACCTTGGCATCGTCGTTGCTACTATGGGATTGGCATCCGTCTAGCCTTGGACTTGTCTCGAGGCTTAATAACGGAAAATCGAGGCGCACAACGGAGAGCAAGTGTGGCCACCGCGACAAGCGACGTCGACGAAATCCGACGCCAGATGGCTCAGATCCGACACGATCTCCACCACGACGTTCAGGGGGTTGTGGCGGGCGCGGAGGCCGTCACGGACTGGCATCGTTACCTTCGTTCGTATCCCTGGGTGGCTCTGGGGGCGGCGGCGGCGGCCGGTTACCTGCTTGTACCCAGGCGGCATCGTCCCCCAGAGATTCAGGCGATTCCGGTCCCGGCAGAACCTTTCATTCAACCCGCTGCCAGTTTGACCCCGGAGAAGCCCGCTCGAGGGGTTGTATCGATGGTGTGGGGGCTTCTGGGACCCGTCATGGTACGGGCCGCCCAGAGCTACGCCGTCAACCACTTGGAGAGCTGGATCGCCCAGCCCCACCGCCAGGGGTCGACGATGGCGGCTGCGGGGCCGGCGCCGAGACCTCAACGGCCGGCTGACCCCGGGCACTCAGCCGGAACCTGAGTCGACTCGTGCCCATCTTCGATTGGGAGCTCGACAATGATCGACCGGATTCAGGAGATCGAATCCAGCTACGGACCGCAGGTCGAGGATTTGAAGACGTTCGCTCTCGAGTACATGGCAACGGCTCGGGAGCGACTAGCAGAAGGACGTGACGCGGTGCGAGATTATGCCGTCAAAGAACCGGTGCGAGCGTTGGGTATCGCGCTGGGAGTGGGGGTACTTTTGGGATGGATGATCAAGCGTCGGTGAACGGAGCTCGGACGGAGGACCATGAAGGGGTGGTTGGGAACATCACCGGTTTCGCCAACGACGTGGCGACGCTGGTCGAGCTTCAGGCCAAGCTCGCCGCCATGGACTTCAACGAGTGTGTGACACGAGCGGGGGGCCCTCTGAAGCTCAGCCTGGGAGGGGCGGTGATCATGCTGGGTGCCGTCCCCGTGGTCCTCGCCGGCTTGGGTCTACTCCTGGCCGATGCTCTCCACCTTTCGAACGGCCTCGCTTTATTGATTGTCGGGGTCGGTGCCCTGATTGTGGCGGGAGTCATCACGGCGATCGCCGGACCCAGGATTTCTCGCTCGTTTGAGAGCTTTCGACGCACACGCGAGGAGTTCGAGCGTAACCTGCGCTGGGTCAAAACCGTTCTTATTTACAGTGGCCGACCAGCCTCACCTCGGCGCTACTGACGAGCGAACCTCAAGACGAACCTGCCAAAGTCCAAGAGCCACGAACAACCCAGGAAGCCTGGGTTGTTCGTGGCTCTTGGACTTTGGATGACTGAGAGAACTCTCAAACATTTTTAAGCGCGTTCAATCGCTTCGGTGACGGTTTCTCCCAGGTCACGCGTCGAGACATGAGGAGCCAGGTCGGCGAGGCTGATGATCCCGAGAAGTTGATTGTCGGCGTCCACAACCAAGAGGCGGAGTACGCCTTCCTCACCCAGTCGTTCCAGAACGTGGTCGATGCTGCTCTCCGGGGGCACCGAGACGACCCCTTGCGACATCAGCGTGCTGACCGGCAGAGCGCTGAGGTTGCTGCCGTATTCGGCGAGGGCGAGCGCAACGTCGCGATCGGTCAAGAGGCCGACCGGTTTGCCATTATCGAGAATGGGAACAGCCGTGCAATGCGCGTCTCGAAGAACCAGGACGGCCTCCAGCACGGAACTGTAGATGGAACAAGTTCGCGGATTCGCCCTCATGACGTCGGCAGCCGTCAATCGGGCTGGATTGGTGGCGACCATTGGTTACGCTCCCAGAAAAGATCTTTCGTTACGAAGATCTTTGAGATTTATGCAAGTTTGGGACCAGCTTGGCATTCAGGTCGACTTAAACGGATACTTATCGATCTCGTACTGGCTGATCTTGCCCGAGACGCTCCGTCGCGAGAGGCCGCACAACTCGGCGCAGCGGCCGACATTGCCTCGCGTCTTTTCGAGGGCCTTGAGGATGTACTGCTTCTCGATCTGCTCGGTCGCTTCCTTGAGGTAATAGGGCAACGGGTGCTTCAGATCGATTTCGAAGCGGGGGCGTTCTTCGGTCGTTCCTCCCGTGACCCGAGGTGGAAGCTTATCGAGGGCGATCGTGTCTCCCACGGTCGTGACGGACACGCGCTCGATGGCGTTCTCGAGCTCGCGGACGTTTCCCGGCCAGCGATAGGCGAGAAGTCGTTCCATCGCGTCCGGGGCGATTTTCTTGGGCGGTTCGTTGGGGCGGGCGTACTTGTTCAAGAAGTGGGTGATGAGCAGCGGGATGTCCTCGGGCCGGTCGCGGAGCGGGGGCATGTCGATCTTAATCACGTTCAAGCGATAGAAGAGGTCCTCGCGAAATCGCCCTTCCTTCACCTCCTTCTCGAGATTCTTGTTCGTGGCTGCCACGACGCGCACGTCGACCTCAATGCTTTCATGCCCCCCGACACGCTCGAAGCGACGCTCTTGGAGCACTCGCAGGAGTTTTGCCTGCATCGGCGCTGAGATGTCGCCGATCTCGTCGAGGAAGATGGTCCCCTTGTCTGCGAGCTCAAAACGTCCCTTTCGGCGCGCCTCGGCCGAGGTGAACGCCCCTTTCTCGTGACCAAACAGTTCGCTTTCGAGCAAGGTCTCGGGCAAGGCTGCGCAATTGATTGCAACCAGATTCCCTTGCCGCTCATCACTCGAATAATGGACGGCCTTGGCGATCAGTTCTTTCCCGGTCCCGGTTTCGCCCTCAATGAGAACCGTGCTCTTGGTTCCGGCGATGTGTCGCACCAACTCGAAGATCGTATGCATCTTCGGGTTCTTGCTGATGATGTTGTTGAAGCTGTAGCTCTCTTTGAGCTGCTGCCTCAAGCGCAGAACCTCGTCTTGCAAGGCGCGCTGCTTGAGCGCCCGATCCATGACTAACTTGAGGTGATTGGGATCGATCGGCTTGGTCAAAAAGTCATAGGCTCCCAGCCGCATCGCCTCGACCACGCGGTCAATCGAGCCGAACCCGGTTGTGACGATGGTCGTGACCATGACTCTGCGCTGGGCGACTTCGCGGATCAGCTCCATGCCCCCCATGCCGGGCATCTTCAAGTCGGTGATGAGCACACTGTAGTCCATCGCCGAAAGCGCCGAGAGCGCTTCCTGGGCGCTGGAGACGGTGTCCACACTCAACGTCTCCGACTCCAAGAGTTTGCGAAGCTGTGATGTCAAATACGGGTCGTCATCGACAACAAGCAATTTTCTGCGCATGGCTTCGTCCTTCCCGTACTTCTTGTAATTCGCCCTGAAGTTCGTGATGGTGGACTTCCTAACCCGTGCTTGACGATGCTCGGAATTGAGCAAATTTGGTTCCATGTCGAATGTTTTTTCCTATGCGTGCAGTGGATTTTCCGGTCGGGAGGTTCGCAAACCAGATGCGGCCGAACGGAAACGATGGGTGGAGGGGAAAAGCCCATCGAATGCGGCGACAATGCATTGGGTGACGTTGACTGGGTATCATTTTTGCACCCTTTTGCCCTGAAGTGATATCCGCGCTCTCGGGCCTAACATCGGCCGGCACGAGGCGCTGTACAGGGCAAGGAGTGATCGCGATGATCAGCACCGTGCGTTCCGACTTCCCCTCAGATATGGCGCGAGCAGCAGACTTCCCAGCGATGGGAACGTTGGAGAACATGGCGAACGAAACGCTCGATCGCGTCAAGCACTATGCCCGCGAAAATCCTGTTTCGTTCGGACTTTGGGCCCTGGGCATTGGTTTTGTCTTGGGTTGGAAATTGAAACCCTGGTGAACCCTAAGTCTGAGGACCTGCCAACGGGCTTCGTCCTTGGCTCGCGATCCAATGGAAATGAGCGGGCTCAGAAAATCTGAGGTGAACGGGACGTGCGTTCTCGAGTTTCGGACCAGGGATCGGGGAAAGAATCGTTGCTTCGGAACGCGGGACGGCTTTTCCTTGCGAGGGCTCGTTTACCTCGGGTTCTGAATGTATCGTTGTCGGATCTCCGGAATCGCCCGACATATTGGCATGGGTAAAATGACATCGCAGCCGGATGCCGGGATTCTACTAAGGGATAGGTTACGAATGCTGTCGACATCGCAGTCGGGCGAGACCGCGAGCTCTACCTCCCGCCCGCTTATCGTACTCGTCGGAACGGATTCGGGTTCACTGGCGGAGATTCGTGCGGAGCTTGAACCGTCTCCGTGGCGGGTCGAAAGTCTGGCGGGCCTTACGGAACTTATGTCCTCGCTGCGCAAAGACAAACCTGTGCTGCTCGTCGTGGCCGATACCCTCGGCATGACGGATTCCGGCTTGAGTGACCTGGGGAAAACTTTGAAGGGAGTCGGCGTTCGTTGGATCCAGGTCATCGATCCCGAACAGGATCCGAAGGACGGTCAGGGCGGTTCCTCTCCCTTTGATGCCGCCGATGATTGGGTCTACCGCGGCCGAGTGCCCCAGGAGCTTCCGGCTAGGGTTGCTCGCCTTTTGAGAAAAGCACAGCTTGGCGCAACGCCGAGCCGGTCGACTAACGATTTACGCCTCGTTCCACTCATCGTTCACGACCTTCGGACGCCGTTGAATGTCGTGGGCCTTTCCTTACCGATGATCGAGCCGGCACTGCCTCGGAATCATGAAGAAATTCAAGAAAGTTATCGCTTCGTTGAAGAAAACTTCAGGCAAATCGAGCGGATGCTCGCACTGCTGAGCGATTACAACCGGCTCTTCGAGGTCGACGTGCCCGGTCCGTCCTCGGAATTCAGCCCCAAGAGAATGCTCAGCGAGGTCGTCGAAAATCGAGGTTTCAGCAAAAACGGCCGACCGGCGCGCATTGATCTTCAGGTCGATGAGTCCTGCCCGGTCACCGCATCGCTCGACCAGTTGCGTGCCCGCCAGGCGCTCCATTATGTGCTGACGAATGCGGTCGCCGCCTCGCCGTCCGCGAAGGTTCAGGTCTTCTCCCATGGCAAGCCAGACCGTTGGGTGATCGAATTTCGGGTCAGTGACCCGGCTCCCTCGTCGGTCACGTCGATCGCGCTTCAGCCTCGATCGTTTGAACGGCTTTGTGGGACGGTCGGGGAGCGACGCGGGATGGATTTGGCGATCGCCGCGCGAATCAGCGAGTTGTTCGGCGGCAGCGCGCGACTCGAAGCAGACAAGGAACGAGGTACGAACGTCATCCTCGATTGGCCGGCGAAGATCGACGCTTTCTGATTCGATTCCTTCGGCCAGAACATTTCTTTCGCAAGAGCAGGCCTTTGCGCTTGACGTAGACGGTCTCTTTCGCGATTGCGATCACAGCCTCGAAAGGAAATAACCATGGCGACTGCCTCGGCAATTAATCGTCCGTGGATCGCGGAGGAATTTTCGAAAGGGATCGAAGCCATGGAAGGTTTGTTGGCGATCGCGAAGGAACGAGCGGCTTCGCCTCCGGATGACTCGCTGAGTGTGCTCTACCACGAGATTGCTTCGGAGGATGAGCACCACCGTGACATCGTCGAAACGATTGCCATTCGCTATGGTCATACGCCCGCGCGTAGTGTGGCCGGCGGCATCGGAGAAACGCTAGGTCGACTCAAGGAGCGTGTCGGGGACATGGTTTGTACTCCGCTCCATCGTGTCGGGCATGACTTGATGGTCAAAGCCAACTGTATTCACTGGTGCAATGCCTGGATCGAAGCGTTCCAGGCGATCGGCGATTCCGAGAGCGCTCAAGAATTGTCGACGGTCTTGGCAAGCGAAAAGGCCCATCGCGACGCCCTTCAGCAAGGGTTGAATCGCATGGTCATGCACGGGGCAACGAGCGAGGCGACTCATCACGGATCTTGATATCGTTTTAATGCTTGTTTGCTCGTAAAGCTCGCCATGTCAATCATTCATTGCTCTCGCCGCCTCGAGTGCGAGGATGCGGATCCTCGGACTCGTCTCTCATTTCTGCGGCGTGGTGGTGGTCAGGGTGGTCTGTGAGAGGTCCTCCGAGACGGGAATGCCGATCTGATCGTGCGTTTTCGTGTGGTCGACGGAGAGTGGTTTGTCCCTCTCTCAGAGGCTATCCGGAAAGAGAGTTTCGATGGACGAATGCGTGATTTGGGTGGCCGGGGACGAGTCTTCGAGGCCCCGGGATCAGCCGAGGCCTGCCCCCGGGGCGTCGCTGCGCTCCTCCCCGGCCACCCACCTTTTCTAGTCACACGCGGGCAAACCCTATCCGGATAGCCTCTCCGTCCGCGAACTTCGAAAATGGATTCCCGTTCATTCACCTTGATTCAGCTCTCATTCCTGAGCGCGAGCAGGATTGCTCGATTGGGGTGCGATCCCTTCTTACGTTGAGTAGGGGAGGATGTCCAATGCCTTTCCCAAAGAGCGATCTGAGTGCCTGGAGAGTTGGTCAAGTCTCATTCTGTGACCTGGCGCGGAAGGGCTGGGAGCGTTTCAATAAGAATGAGTTGATGACCCGTGCCTCGGGCATCGCCTTTTACGCGATGCTCGCGCTCGTTCCGTTCTTGGGCCTGATTCTCACGTTGGTGATTCGGCTTCTCCCTGATCTGACGGGTCGATCGAACGCCTCCGTCGGAATCGGCAACATGACCGTCGAACAATTTGATGCGACGCTGAAGTCATTGTTCCCGCCGGAAGCGTACAACGTGGTCAAGGACCAAATCGCTCGGATCCAGGGAGAGTTGCCGGTTGGGTTGGTCTCCTTGGGACTGGTGATCACGATTTGGCTGGCCTCGAGCCTGTCGTTGGCGGTGATCGATGCCATGAATCGGGTCTATGGGGTCCGCGAAAGCCGGCCGTTCTGGAAACTCCGGCTTACGGCCATCGTGATGACTCTCGTTCAGGCCCTGCTGCTCGTCGGTTCGTTGCTGGCGATCGTCGCCTGGCCTCAGATTTTGCGATGGGTGGGATGGAGCTGGAACGTCGCGCTTCTCGCCACGGCGATTCGCTGGATTGCGGTGATGGTGTTGGTCTTGCTGAGTTTTTCACTCACGTATTACATGGGCCCGGATTGCAACCAAAAATGGCGCTGGATCACTCCCGGTAGCGTCCTGGGGACGATCATGTTTCTGGTTGTGAGTTATGGGTTTCGCGTTTATGTTCAGAATTTTGCAAACTATAATAAAACGTATGGGTCTTTGGGGGGCGTTATGGTGCTCCTGTTCTGGTTCTGGATATCGAGCTTGATCTTGCTCTGTGCGGTGCAGCTCGATCAGATCCTTGACGAGGCCAAAGGAAAGGGCACCCCCTCGGATTGCTCAGGCGATAGGGAAGAGCTGATGAAGCGTGATGAGAAGGAGCCGAAGCCGGCGAGTTTGTAAGCGATCCACGGTCATTCCGGCCCGCGGGGCTTTCGTTTCCAGTAGATGGCCGCGGTGCCCGTGAACCAGAGCACGAAGCCCGTCACCAACCCCCACGTGAGGACTTGCTGAGGACCGATCCCGGCGAATGTCAGTTGTGCTTGCTTCTCGGGCGAGAGGGAGACCAGACCCAGCAAGCAGATCATCTCCATCAAAAGTCCGACGCGACGAACGATCTGACCGATCTCAGGTTTCATGTTTCGATCCCAAGGAACAAGGTTGATGACTCGCGTCAACCAGGGGGATCCGTGAAACCTTCAAGATTCCCACCTGCCATACCTTTGATGTTAACGAGAGGAACGAGGCCCTGGCCAGAGGGACTCGATCGGCCCAAGTCGAGTTGAGACCGAGGTGGATTTCTCGTCCAGGCGGTTTGGTCTTGGAAGCTGCGCTCGAGTCAAATTGCTCCCGGTGAGTTGATCATCGTCAAAGCATTCAAGTTCCATGAGACAAAGCAGGCCGCGCATCGCATCGTCTCCTACTGATCAGCGGAGGAACGAGTCAATGTGCCGTTGCCGTCCTGCTCCCAATGGGAATTTCTCTCGATCGCAGCGCGAGACTCTATGGCGTCACGCGTCGCGAGGACGGGAGAGGTAGGCTCGCGCTGCGGTGCGCGGTCAAGCTTGAGCTACTCACACTCGAGGGACTCTTCGCCTTATCAATCGCCGAGACAGCTCCTTGACGTCGAGCTTCCTTGGGGAACTCGCATCATCTTTGGAATCAGAAAAAGAGGAAGACTGAGAGCAGAGGAAGGATGACCAATACAATAAGGAGAAGCCAAAAGATGCGTCTCAGCCAGACGATTGTCACTTCGTCGTTTTTTAGTGATTTATGAAAGGCGCGCAATATCACTGTTAATTGAACATCGCGTTTGTCGAATTCAGCCCCGATTCCATCGGTCGCCTGGATCGCCCTCCTGAATTCGTAGTCAAGTGATAAAACTCGTACCTGATTTTCGCACCATTGACACTTGATGACAGTTAAACGCTTCGAGGCTTCAGCTCTTAACTCGCTGTTGCACTGAGGGCAGGTGAACTTGATCCATTCTTCTTTTGGCGCTGGAGTAGCGACTTGGCTCTCTTCCTTATCACCGGCTGATGGGACGGGTGTGCGATGTTCAGAGGAAGGACTTACGACCTCTCCGTCGGCCGTTGATAGGTCTGCTTTGAGTTGAGAGGGGCCTTGCGTGATTTGGACTGAGATCGTATTCGCTTGATTGTTGGGGAGCGGAGGCGGAGCTTCTGCTTTCATTACTGGCCGAGACGATTCACTTGACGGTACCAGGAGAGAACTGCCACATTTCGGGCATTGGATTTCCTTGGCTACGGACGACTGTTTCACTTTCAAACGAGCACTGCATTTGCAGGTCAACTGAATCACATCAGATTTAACAGGATTTCCTGGGCCTGCTTCAGGACTCACCATTTTTGGCTCTCCAGCAGAATCCGTGGGCGTATGAGGCGGAAGAGAAATCCGCCTTGAGAGAGAGAATCACATCCTGGGGCACCGCTCGGCCAAGATGGAGTCACCACGCTTCATCGAAACCAGCGGGGTCCCAAGATGCGTATACAGACGATCCTCAATCGCCTCGAGAAGTTCAAGTCCTTCGTCTACCGCGAGGCTCATTGGGAGGACTTCAAAGGCGACCCTAGATGGGTTGTTCGCGTGCGGCGACGGAAGAATATCCGTGTCTATTGTTCCGGGTGTGGCCGCGTGCGGTTCGGTCACTTTCGCCTTCACGATGGAGTTCTTGAGCTACCTCGGGGACTCCTGCGCCCGATGCCGGTGCGCCCCCTGGTACCTATTCCAGGGCGGCGGAGATCTGGGGCCGGAGTTGGCCTCCGGACGACGCTTTCCGAGGAGATGAATCCGCTTGAGGCAAACCACCAAGGAGTTTCATGAAAATTGTGATTGTGTCTAGATATATTGAATGCCATATGCGTTTTGCGTGAGCACCGCTCGCCAGGCCTTCCGGAATGCGGAGGCATCGGGGGCGCAAAGAAACCCCTCGCCATGCGCCGGTGGTGGCCGGCGTATGGCGAGGGTTGGAGCGGGTTCGGTGGGATCGAGCTCGAAAGGAGCCGCGTGGCGATCAGACGCGAGGGGCGACGATCGCGGTCATCCGCTTGCCTTCCATCGAGGGGTTCTTCTCGACCTTCGCCACGTCCTCGAGCGCCTGGAGCACCTCGTCCATGACCTTTCGGCCTTCGTCGATGTGCGCCAGCTCGCGACCGCGGAAGAGGACGTTAACCAACACCTTATCCTTGTGTTCGAGGAACTCGCGCGCCCGTTTGACCTTGACCTCGATGTCGTGGTCGCCGGTCTTGGGGCGAACGCGGATCTCCTTAACCTGGACCTGATGCTGTTTCTGCTTCGAGGCCCGCTTCTTTTGCGAATACTTGAACTTGCCGAAGTCCATGATTTTGCAGACCGGGGGCCGCTCGTTGGGAGCGACTTCCACCAGGTCCAACCCCGCCTCGCGGGCGGCTTCCATGGCCTTGCCGGTTGGCATCACGCCAAGCATGGCCCCTTCGGCATTGATGACTCGCACAGGTGAGATGCGAATCTGCTCGTTAACCCTGAGATTCCGGTCGATAGCGTCCTCCCCCGGGACGTAGGATCAGGCTTCGCCGAGCGAACTGCGGGCACCTTTCGCGAAGGAAGGTGCATTGCAGTCGGATCGAACGTCGCTTGCCCCCGCGGCAAGCTCACGATTCGTCGCGAAGCAACCCTAAGCTTTACTTTGAGTCGTCTGGGCTGTCAAGGGATGATTTTTCGATGAAGACGAGGGGCGAACCCTTGGGAAATCGGCCCTGTCTTGGCATGTAAGGAGCGATTGGATTACTTTGAACGGCGCGGCGACTCCGAACCGGCGTTGTGGGTCGGGGGGAGGTCGCGCTCGTTTCGAAGGTTCTCTCCAGGAAAGGCCGGCCCTGAGGCCGGACGCGGATGATGGTCCAGATCAAGCTGCCGGATGGGTCGGTTAAGGAATTCCCGGAGGGGGTTCGCCCCCGAGAAGTCGCCGAGGGGATTGGCCGCCGCTTGGCTGACGCCGCGGTTGCGGCGGTTGCCGACGGCACGATCGTCGACCTCGACCGGCCGCTCGAGAACGGAACAGCACATCCAATCGAGCTTCGGCTTCTGACCTCGAAGGATCGTGAGGCCCTCGACGTTCTCCGACACTCGACCGCCCACATCATGGCTCGGGCCATCCTCCGGCTCTTCCCCGGGGCTCGCCTCGCGTTTGGACCGACGACCGCCACCGGCTTCTATTACGACGTTGATCTGCCCGGACGGCCACTGTCCGAAGACGACTTTCCGGCGATCGAAGCCGAAATGGCCAAGATCCTCAAGGACGCCGAACCCTTCGAGCGTTTCAGCCTCCCCGTGGCTGAGGCCCGGCAGTTCGTCGAAGACCTCGGCCAGGCCTTCAAGGTCGAGCATATCGACGACGAACTCTATAAGTACGGGATCCTGAGCTTCTACCGCCAGGGGGAATTCGTGGACCTCTGCCGCGGTCCGCATATCCCCCACGCGGGCAAGGTCGGGGCGTACAAGCTGCTCTCGATCGCGGGAGCCTACTGGAAAGGACGTACCGACGGCCAGGTCCTCCAGCGCGTGTACGGTACGGCCTTCTTCGACAAGAAGGACCTCGACGCCTTCCTGGCCCAGATCGAGGAGGCCAAGAAGCGCGACCATCGCCGGCTCGGTAAAGAACTCGGGCTGTTTACGATCTCAAACCTCGTCGGCTCAGGCCTCATTCTCTGGATGCCCAAGGGGGCCATCGTTCGAGGGATCCTCGAGCACTTCCTCAAGGATGAGCTGACCAAGCGCGGCTATCAGCCGGTCTACACCCCGCACATTGGCAAAATCGAGCTGTACCAGACCTCGGGGCACTACCCTTACTACAAGGACTCGCAGTTCCCGGTCCTGCGCATGCTCGACGACGCCGCCATGGCTCTGATCGGCAGTCTCGAAAAGGACGAGATCGACGAGCCGGGCCAGAAGGTCCTCCTGGCCAAGGCCGGTATCCCCGAGTCGATGCCCGTGGCGGCTTATAACCCGGCGGAACCCGGGGCCTCGACGATCAACTACTGGAACCTCGACAAGGCGGGGCGGATCAAGTATGTCGAAGAGCACGGCGTGAGCGAAGAATACCTGCTCAAGCCGATGAACTGCCCGCACCACATCCAGATTTACGCGGCGCAACCGAGGAGCTACCGCGATCTGCCGGTGCGCCTGGCCGAGTTCGGCACGGTCTACCGTTACGAGCAGTCGGGCGAACTCTCGGGACTGACTCGGGTCCGAGGCTTCACCCAGGACGACGCTCACCTGTTCTGTACCATGGAACAAGTTCGCGGCGAGTTCCGCGCCACCATGGAACTAACCCAGTTCGTGCTGAACAGCCTGGGCCTGACCGACTACAAGCTGCGGCTCTCGAAGCATGACCCCGAGGATCCGAAGTATGCCGGAGCCTTGGGAGACACCTGGCTTCGCGCCGAGGCCGACATTCGAAGCGTGCTCGAGGAGATGAAACTGCCTTACGAAGAAGCTCCCGGCGAGGCCGCCTTCTACGGACCCAAGGCCGACTTCATCGTCCGTGACTGCATCGGCCGTCAGTGGCAGCTCGGGACGGTCCAGCTCGACTACGTACTGCCCGAGCGTTTCGGTCTCGAGTACACAGGCCCAGACAATCAGCCGCACCGGCCTGTCATGATCCACCGCGCTCCGTTCGGCAGCATGGAGCGGTTCATGGGGATCCTGATCGAGCACTTCGCGGGCGCATTCCCGCTTTGGCTCGCCCCCGAGCAGGTCCGGGTATTGCCGATCTCGGATAAAGTGGCCGAATACGCCCGCCGCGTCTTGAGCGAGCTTCAAGCCGCCGGCCTTCGCGCCTCGATGGATCTCCGCCCCGAGAAGATTGGGTCCAAGATCCGCGACGCTCAGCTCGAAAAGATCCCGGCCATGCTCGTCGTGGGGGCCAAGGAAGCCGAGACCGAGTCGGTCTCATTCCGCGACCGCATCGACGGCGATCGCGGCGCTATGCCTCTCGCGGAGGCCATCGCCCAACTCAAGGCCGAAGCCGAATCCCGGGCCATTCGCCAGGTTGCTCCGCCGGCCGCCGCGGCTCCCGCCGAAGCGCATGCGGAAAGCCATGAGTATTGAGTAGATCGTTCTTGATATTCAGATGAGTCGTGTTCTTGAAAACAGGCGGCCGAGGCGTCATGAGCGCCTCGGCCGTTTGCTTTTATGCCTGATCGTTGCTTGAAGACCGGGAATGAGGAAGTCCTCGTTCTCCTCCGACCGGCTTTGCTGTTGGATCTTGAATCTGTGCTTCGGGGAATGAGCCCAAGACGATCACAAAATGCGCGGGATTGCATACTTTTCTTCCCAAAGTTGATATTTCAAAGATTCGATCCAATGAAATTAGTAACGGAGATCTTTAAATTATATGAATTGTGTGATACGCTCCGCCTGCTCGGACGTGTGCATGAGGTTAATTCAAGGCTGAGGTTCATGGAGGTTACCAATGCTTCGTGCGTGCCATCCGGTTTCTCGAGGGATCGGCTCATTACTTCTTTTCTTGGCTTTAGGTTCTCACGCTGTGGCCGATCCGGTCACCTTCTCCGTGTGGGGAACCTTTCCGTCATGGAATGAACCCGACAAGAACTTCACTGGAGTCGTCCAGGCTCCTCTCTCTTCGGTCTTCACTGCAACAAACGCCCTGTCTACGAAAACGTTTGAATTAACCCCATTGGGTACGGTTCACATCCTTCCCCAGGAACCCTTTCCCCCGAGTGGGCCGATTCCAGATTTTTATAACGCTCCCTTCGATTTCCATGTGGAATTCGTTAATGAACCGTCGTTGCCAAGTTTAGAAATTAAGGGCGTCATGGCCGGTGGAATATCTTATGACGGTCCGCTCGGCGTCAATCCTTTCGCGCCCATTACTTCGATCACTTCGTCCGCGCCCGAGTTTAATGCGAATCTTCCCGCACCCTTTATTGATATGATCGAACATCCTGATCGTGTTAGCATCGGCCTGAATGTCACCGACTGGAGTATCACGGAGTTGCCCGTTTACGCGATCTACTCTCCGAACGTGCCCGAGCCGGCGACCTGCGCCGTGATGGTGGCGGGATTCTTGGGCTTGGCCTGGCGCCGAAGGCGTCGGGCTGGAGTGGCCTGAATTACACCCGACCTCTTCCCACGCAGCAAACGAAGACCTCGCAGAGAAAGGGGACTGGCCCTCGGCTTACGAGGTGTCAGCTCCCTTTTTTTGTGAGGTCTGCGCTCGTCATTGTGATGGCCGTGCGATGTGCCGAGACGGGGACGGTTCCTGTCTTCCTGTCGTGTTAGGGCACCGTTTGGTCGGGGGTTTTGGTAGGATGAATGGGTGAGCCCGTGGGCCGAAGTGCTTGAGTCCGGAGCGAGTCTCCCTTCGATCATGCAACGATGGAAAGAGCTAGCCGCGATGAGCATGTCGAACAAATACCCAGGTAATGACCCCGCCATCAACGTTGACGAAGTGGCCCGTGCGGCGGAACGGCTCAAGCCTTGGGCGAATCGTACGCCGGTGCTGACCTCCCGGACGCTTGACGCGCGCGTGGGGGGATCGGTCTACCTGAAGTGCGAGAACTTTCAGCGTATCGGGGCGTTCAAATTCCGAGGGGCGATGAATGCGCTCCTCCTTCTGAGTGAGACCGAGCGATCAGCGGGGGTGGTGACCCACTCGTCGGGCAATCATGCCCAGGCCCTGGCGCTGGCGGGTCGGCTGCTGGGGGTTCCCGTCTGCGTTGTGATGCCACGAACGGCACCTACCGTGAAGCGAGCGGCCACCGAGGGGTACGGGGCGCGCGTCGTCTTGTGCGAGCCGACTCTGGCCGCGCGCGAGGAGGCCGTGGCCAAGGAGGTCGCTGACCATGGTTACACGGTTGTGCATCCGTTTGATAATTGGAGTGTGATCGCAGGGCAGGGGACCGTCGCCTGGGAGTTGCTCGAAGAGGTGGGACCGCTCGACGTCGTCGTCAGCCCGGTGGGCGGAGGAGGACTCCTCGCGGGGACGACGCTGGCGGTGAAGGGGAAGTCGGCGGTGACCCGGGTCGTCGGGGTCGAGCCCGAAGCTGCCGATGACGCGCGCCGCTCGATGGCCACGGGGACGATTCAGCCCTCGGGAGATCCGAAAACGATCGCCGACGGCTTGAGGACCTCGCTGGGTGAGCGCCCCTTCACGGTCATTCGCTCAGGCGTCGACGCGATCGTGACGGCGTCGGAAGCCGAAATCGTCGATGCGATGCGGTTCGTCTGGGAGCGGCTCAAGATCATCATCGAGCCCTCGAGCGCCGTCACCTTGGCACCGATTCTCACCAGGAAGCTTGCCGTGGAAGGCTTGCGCGTGGGAGTCATCATTGGAGGAGGAAACGTCGATCTCGAGCCGTTCTTCCAGGCGCTGGCCGTAAAATGGTTATGATGGCACGCTTGATGCCCGGCTCGCCCGGAGAACCCTCTCCGATTTGTCTCTTTTTCGTGCGGAGCGCCAAGCTATGGCCGACAATCACGCATTTGACGTGGTGAGTGAGATCAATACTGCCGAGATGCACAACGCTGTCGTGCAGGCGCAGCACGAGATCGCCGTGCGCTATGACTTCAAAGGGACGCGCGCGTCGATCGAGTACAACAAGAAGGACAATACACTGATCCTCTTGGCCGATCACAAGGGGCAGCTCGACACCGTAATTCAGGTTCTCAAGGAAAAGATGGCCAAGCGCGGCGTGGCCGTGAACGCCCTCAAACGGGGAAAGCTGGAAGAAGCGACGCACGACTCCGTGCGTGAGACCCTCTCCCTCCACATCGGCATCGAAACCGACGATGCCAAGAAGCTGGTGAAGCAGATCAAGCAGCTTGGAATCAAGGTCCAGACCCAGATTATGGACAACAAGCTGCGTGTCACAGGTAAGAAGATCGATGACCTTCAGGCGGTGATCGCCTACCTGAAGGAGAACGGGCCTGAATATCCGCTCCAGTTTATCAACTTTACCTGAGAGCCCTGACTGCTACGAGCTCCCGATTGATCGCTCCTCTGTGTCCGCTTCGCGTTGAGAGTCGCGCTCGGGTCGTCCGATGAAATGGGGGGCCCGAAGCGACGGGCGATTGGCCGCCCTGGAATCGGCGGCGCGGAACTTTGGAGGATCATCGCGATGGGGTTCTTGAACGGACGCGTCACCTACGTGCGCTATCGGGTCACTGGATCGAGCCCCTTGCCGTTCGGTGAAGAGTTACTAGAGCTGGTCAGCCAGCACGCGATCGGACGGCATGGGTCGTCGGACCCGACCGATGGAGTCTCCGTCGGCTGGGCGGGGGGCGACCATGTGCTCGACGTTTCCTTCGACCTGGCCAAGAACATCGTCAACGATGCCCTGCACCTGTCGATCCGGATCGATACGGACAAGATCCCGGGCTCGCTGCTCCGTGCCTACACCAAGATTGAGACCGATGCCCGGGCTCAGATGAACCCGAGCGGTTACCCGACGAAAGCCCAGCGCCAGGAGGCGAAAGAGGCGGCACGGATCCGTGCCGAGGCCGAAGCGGCCGATGGCCGGTTCCGCCGTCTGGCCCACTATCCCGTGCTTTGGGACGGACAGTCCAACATCCTGTACGTGGGGGCCACGAGCAATTCCGTGCTCGAGCGTTTGCAGGGCCTCTTCCGCGAGACGTTCGACCGGACGCTCGAACCGGTGACCGCCGGCAGCCTGGCGTACTCCCTCGCGGAACAGCGCGGGCAGGAACGCTCGGTTGAAGACTTCGGCCCGGTCGGATTCGTGGGGGGCGACGCCGCCTACTCGTCGGTGGCCTGGACCGACAGCGATGCCTCGAGCCGGGATTTCTGGGGGAACGAGTTCCTGGTCTGGCTCTGGCATACGCTTCAGACCGACGGCGACACGATCGCTCTGCCCGACGAATCCGAAGCGACGGTCATGCTCGCCAAGACCTTGACCCTCGACTGCCCCAGGGGAGAGACCGGGCGCGATTGCCTCACCAACGAAGGCCCGACGCGACTCCCCGAAGCCTTCCGAGCGCTTCAAGCCGGGAAAATGCCGCGCAAGGTGGGCATCATCGTCGTGCGCCACGGGATTCAGTACGAGTTGACCCTCCAGGCCGAGACGCTCGCGGTCTCCGGAGCCAACCTGCCCAAGGTCGAAGGGGCATCGGGCAACGAGATCCAGGTGGCTCGAATCGATAGCCTAAGACATCTGGTCGAGACTCTCGACCTTCTGTACGATGCCTACGGCCGGCGCCGAACCGGGCCGGAATGGACCGGCGAACTCGGACGGATCCGCCGCTGGCTCCAGGCGGCCTAACGAGGGATTGGCTCGTGGCGACGTGCGGGTGGCTCAGTCCCATAAGGATAGCTTGGGGTCCAGGGGGCGGTTGATCGGTCGATCTCTGCCCCCACCTCAACCACCCGTTGATAGCCTCCAGCCACTCAGGGACGAGTGGGCAACTACCGACAACACCTCACGTTCGCGAGCGTCCTCGGCGTCTTCTACGCCGTCGCCACCTATTTCTTCGCCGGAGTGCATTGGCTCTACGGGTCGGTCGCCCTCTTGCTCACGACCCTGAGCGGTCTCCTCCCCGACCTCGACTCCCCCTCCGGCGTGGAGCTCAAAGGATTTACCGGGATCCTCGGAGTTCTGGTGGCGCTGGCGGTATGGCACGGGTTCGGCAAGTTGAACCCGGAGCCCCCTTTCGAGCTCCATCTCTGGGCGGTTGTTGGCTCGTACGCGATGGTGCGCCATGGCTTCCGGCGCATCATGACCCACCTGACCGTCCACCGAGGTATTAGCCATAGCCTGCCCACCTGCGGTGTCTGGGGTGCCTTGGCCTACCTTTACTATCCCACCGAAAGTTCGCTTCTTCGGTTAGTCATGGCGCTCGCCGTGATGCTCGGATTCTTTTCCCACCTCCTCCTGGATGAGATCTGCAGCGTTGACTTGCAGGGGGCAAGGGTCAACAAGGCCTTCGGCACGGCGATCAAGTTCTGGGCGCCATCGCCCTGGACGACGATCGGGATGTACTGCCTGCTGAGCTATCTCACCTGGCGTGTCATCCAGATCTGGCCGGAAGACTCTTTTTGGCGATTTCCTCCGAGTTCCCCTGACTTTCCGATCCCTATCAAGGGCAATCATTTATTGCCGCGCTTGGCACGCGCCTTGCGAATTCCTTCCGATTGATTGGCAAGTCGCGGATTTTGCGATGTGATTCGCGCGGTAGTTTTCCGCGAAATCCGTATAATTCCCACAAATCGGTCTCGGAAGGATCATCGTCCTTGACCGCGGGACGTGCGTTCGAATCTGTCAGGGAGGCGTTTTCGATGCGAGCGATTGTCCGACCTGGAGTGGTGGCTCTGGCGACGGTCCTCACGATCACCCCGATCATGAGCAGCCATGCGCAGGTGTCTGCAAAGCCGAAGGGGGGAGCTCCTGCGAGTGCCAAGGCCAAAGCGGCTCCTGGCCAACCGGCTCCCGACCCGGCGATCTTGAAACAAGTGCTGGCGACGGTCAACGGCGAGCCGATTACGCGACGGGATCTGATCGAGTTCCTCAGTCAGTACCAGATCTCGCTGGAGGATCCCCAGCAGGTTTACGACGACGCGATCGATACCCTCGTCAACATGAAGCTGGTGACCCAGTACCTCACCCGGCTCAAGATCCCGGTTCCTCCTCAACGGGTTGATGAGGCTGTGAACAACCTCAAAAAGCAGTTGGAGAGCGAAGGGAGCAGTCTCGCCCAGACCCTGATCGATAGCAATAAAGGGATCGATGACGTCCGCAAGATTTACGCGGACCGAATCCGCTGGATCGAGTACGTCAATCAGCGCGGGACGGATGCCGAACTGAAGAAATATGCGGCGAATCATAAAGACCTGCTGAATGGTACACAGGTCAAAGCAAGCCACATTCTTTTGCGAGTTGATCCTAAGGCGACCGCTGCCGAAAAAGAGAAGGTTCGCCAGAAGTTGCTGGGCATCAAGAAAGACATCGACGCCAAAAAGATGACCTTCGCTGAAGCGGCGAACAAGTTCTCCGAAGATCCGGCGAACGCGCAAGGGGCTGGTGGTGACATCGGCTACTTCGGCCTCAGCAACGGCGTTGTCGAAGAGTTCGGCAAGGCCGCCTTTGCCCTGAAGCCGGGGGTGGTCTCCGACCCGGTCGAGACCTCGTACGGCTACCATCTGATCCTGGTCACCGACCGCAAAGAGGGGACTCCGCTCGACTTCGAGCAGAATCGACCCCATATTCTGAACCAGTACGCGGCCGAGCTTCAGAAGGACCTGCTCACCGCTCAGCGGAAGTCCGCTCAAATCAAGGTCAACCCGATGCCCGCCGACCTCTTCCCGGCCCCGCAGCCGGAGGCAACGACTCCTGCGAAGGGGACCACGAAGGAGAAGGAAAAGGCCAAGCCCGCCAAGTGAACCTTGGCTTGGGACGTTTGGGAACATCGCCGAGCGAGAGCGGCTCTCACCGAGCCGCTCTCGCTTTTTTGCGTCATCCAAGGTCGGAGAGGTCGAGTCGGCCTTGCTTCTGAAGTATTGAGAAGCGCGAGAAGGTCTCCAGGATCCCGTCGCGGAGCGACGTCCGGGGCAGGGGACCGAGCTTGGCTTCGAGCCTCGAGTCATCGAGGTCGGGGGCGATCGGCAGTTGGCGGTCACCGTGGCTTACCAGCGCAGCGGCCTCCGGGGCCACGTCGCGGAAGGTCTTCAGGAACGACTCGATCGGAACCACGGCTCCTCGGATATTGAAGGCGTCGGCCCCCTCGAAAGGGGCGGTGAGGGCGCGGAGGAATGTGCCGGCGACGTCGCCGACGTATTGCAAGTCTTGAGAACCGCCATAGCTGATGTGATAAGGCCGGCCCGCGACGGCCGACTTGATCGCCTTGGTGGGCTCGCTGGTCATGCCGAAATCGCGGCCGACACCATAGACCGTCCAGGGGCGAAGTCCCACACTACTCACCCCTTGATCGAGCCAATAAACCCGGGCGTTGAGCTCGTTGCAGACCTTATAAGCTCCGTAGTGGGTCAGCGGAGTGAGCCGTACTTCATCGGCGAGTGGGCCCAGGACACTCGGGTCGGCCGGACCGTGTACGGCGGCCGAACTGGCGTAGACGACCCGCTTGACCTGTTCCTTGAGGGCTACGGCCGCCTCGAAAACTGCGAGCGTTCCGATCACGTTGACCTTCGCGCCCAGCAACGGGTTGGCGCGACAGGTCGGGGCTTGGAGGCCGGCAAGGTGAAGCAAGTGGCTGGCTTCAAGTCGCTCGACGGCGGTTCGGACGGCGACCGGGTCGGACACGTCTCCTTCGACGAAGTGGACCCGTTCTTTCTGAACAGGCTCCAGCAGAAGGTCGAGCCGGTGCGTGTCTTCCTTGAGGTCGAAGATCCAGACTTCCTGCCCTTGCTCGATCAGTTGCTTGGCCACCCACGACCCAATGCATCCGTATCCACCTGTCATCAATACGCGCACGCCGAATCCTCCCCGATATCGATGGCGAATCGGAATTCCAAGGGTCGAGGCAGGGAACGACCACTCGGGATTCCTACGACCCGAAAGGGGTGACTCTATCGCAAGGACGGCGATCACTCCAGCCCTCGACGCTGTCGAGTCCGCTTCGGTCATCCCTCGGGATCGTGCTGAGAGGACCTTGATAGACCTCGGACTGCCGAGGTAAACTTCCTCTCAGGCCTCGTTCAAATGTCATAGGCTAGGTGGGTCAACGACCCATCTTGAAGCCTGTCGGCCGTGACGTCTGGGACCTGAAAGCTCGAGGGTGTCTCATGAAACTGGCGATGACGATGCCACGACTGCGGCTCTGGCACCTCGTCGGCATGGTGGCCGCGTCGGCGGCTCTCTTCGCGGTCATCGATTTCCGATGGTCAGTTAGTGATCCCATTTATGTGGCCCTGAAGCGATTAAGGTCCTCGAATCCCGAGGAACGCATTCGCGCGACCCGAGACCTCGGAAGCATACGACCGCCGGCTCGGCAGGCCCTCGAGCCGTTGCTCGAGGCGTTGAATGACGGGGATGCTCGCGTGCGTAAGGGGTCTTCGTTGGCGCTCTTGCCCGTGGTTGAGGGTGAAACGGACAAGGCGCGGCTTGCGGCGGTGAAGGCGGGACTTAAGTCAGCGCTTCGGGACAAAGATCGGGATGCAAGGCGGGCCGCCGCGCTCTCCCTGGGCGCACTCGTGGAGGAGTCGAGTGTGGTCGTGCCCGTGCTGATCGAATCGATGCGTGAGGCTTCCGCGGAAGATCGTAGAAACGTTGTCAATATTTTAATGTTTCATGTCGCTAAAAATAAAGAGGCTCGCGCGACGATTTTTGCCGGGCTTAAAGACCCGGATTACGGGGTACGTGGCATGGCGGTCTCCGGTCTCGCGTATTGCTTATACGCGAATTCGGGGAATCGCGACCCCGAGATCGTCGCTGCGTTGATTCCCTTGCTGGCGGACCCTAATGCCTATGTTCGGGCCCACACCGTGCGGGTCCTGGCGGGTTACGCTGGGAAATACAAGGTCGAGATTCCTCAACTCCAGGAGTGTTGGAACGACTCCGATTCGACGGTGAGACACGCCTCCATTTACTCTCACGATCGCACCGATTCCTCTTCGGCCTGGATCAATTTCCTCATTCGGACCACCCAGGATCCGGTTGTGGTTGTTCGCACTTCGGCGATCACGAAACTCAAAGATCTGGGGGCTGATGCCGAAGAGGCTCTGCCCGCGCTCCGTCGAGCGAAGGAGGACCCCGACGGCAATGTTTGCAACGAGGCTCAAGCCGCCTTGGAAACGGTCGAGGCCAAAGTCCGTGAGTTTCATGAGAAGCTGCTGCCCGAACTGCTTCAGGATTTACGATCCGGCTCCTCGGAAGACAAGCGCCAATCCATCGAGTTGCTCGGCAACGCCGGCCGCAAGGCGGTGCCGGCGATCCCGGAATTGATCCTCTGCCTTGATGATCCGGAGCCGAGCGTACGACAAGCCGCCGCCGATGCTTTGGCTCGGTTCGGAGGCGAGGCGAAAGACGCGATCCCCGCGCTCACACGTCACACGGAAGATGCTGATCAGCAAGTCGGCAAGGCCGCAAAAGCAGCCCTCGCCAAGCTCCATTGAAGAGGGCGGGTCCAGACCTTACTCAAGCGTGACTCAAAGATCGACATGGGGTCGACAATGAGCTTAACCGAAATTATGTACATGACCTTGGTTTGTAATACACTCAACGTATGAATGCCAAAGCTCTACAAAAGCCTCCAGGATTTTGCGGCTTATCCGTTCGCAAACCGCTCTCGAAGAATCGCCAGCATCGTCAAGGCTGGCTGATGGCCGTCGTGAGCGGGGGAAGCATGTGCTGTCCGAGCCAGCGAAACGCGGGGCGCTGATTCCGCCGGAAGTACACCAGGGTGTGCCTCGCGTGCGGGTCGCGGTCGAGTGTCAGGCTGATTCCCTTTTGTTCGGCCAGCCAGGCGAAGGATTCGGCCTGGGCGTCGAAGTTCCAGTTGTCGCGACCTGGATAGCTGATATAGATCGCCAACTCGCCCGGTTTGAGATCGGTGCTGAAGAGAAGATCGGCCGGATTTTCGCGCTTCATCCGTTCCGAGACTTCGGGACCTTCGCCGAAGACAGGTTTCAGATATTTTCGCGAGGGAACCTTGCGGAGGCCGAAACAGAACTTGCCGACGGTCTCATCGGGATCGTACTCCTCTTTCCAGCGATAGGTGGCCGGGTCGAAGTCCTCACGATAGTTACCGTCGACATTGGAATAGCGCAGGTTCATTGGCCCTGCCAGTACGGCCACGCTTCCAAAGAAGTCACGATACTTGATGGCCATGTTCATGGCCCCGAAACCACCGGCCGAGTTACCCAAGATGGCGTGCGCTTGGCGTTCGGGACGGATCGAATAATTCCTCGTCAAAAACGGGATCACCTCGAAGAGGATGTGATCCTGAAACCGGCCGAGTTCGCCATTCACGTAGAAGGAGTGAGGCGAGCGACCGTGGGTTTCACCTGCGATCGATCCGTCAGGGCAGGCCACAATCATGGGGGGAACTTCCCCCTTTTGGATCAACTGGTCGAGCTGTTCAGCTACATTTGACGCAATGAAAATATGCTCGTCCACGCTCGCGACATGGAAGTAGAGGAGAAGCGGATAAGCGTTTTGAGGCGAGTAGCCGGGCGGAAGATAGACGTAGAGGTCGCGGGGCATACCCAGGATTGCAGAGGGGATTCGTCGGTCGCAACCGTGGTTGTGTGTATGGTCGACGACCTGGCCTGCGAGTTTTCGGTTCGTGTGTTTCAAGTTTGCCAGGATCTTCGACTGGGCCTCCGCAGAGGGGGCGAAGGTCAACAGGGCCAGGACGGCCCAAGTCAGAATGCCTGGGAATTTTCCCTGGACGAAAGACGTCGTTGCTCGACAAAGAACGCTCATGGTTCGACGTCCTCCTGAACCAAGGGGAAAGGCAGGTATGGATATCGGTCGTTCGGCGGTTCCGCGCGCGTCAAAAACCATGGAATCCTCGCAATCCTCGCGCCAACCGGAGCAAAAGGCAAGCTCCTACGGGGATGGGGATCCCACGAGAAGCTCGGAGACTTTTTCGGGTCGAATCCCTTGAAGAGGTTCCTGGGACAGGCGTTGCGATGGGCGTTGGTAACGCCAGGGGATTTCACGAAAGACCTCGGCGATTACCCGAGCGAGGTCGGGGTCGTATTTCTCGAGTTCTTCACGAGTGTCGACGTGGTTGTGCTGCGGGTCGGGGGGCAATTAGTGTCGAAATACGATTGTACCCCTTCCACCCAGTACTCCTCATGATTGCTCGCGGAAATCGGTCCTTGAAACCTAAACTAACTCGCGAGAGATGCTCAACGCTAGAGCTTCGAGTTCGATGGAGGTCGACATCGGTGAATCACTTCACGTCGAGGCGCGGGGCCCGAGAGGAAAGGGGGGCCATCATCGGCGATGTGTGGAGCGGATCGGCACGCCATGTTCGGACGGTGCCCTTGGAATAACACGTCGTCGCAGGCCGACTCGTTGCTTTCTCAGACGGTTCTCGGTCGCTAAGATGCGAGGCTCGTGTACTCACCTGTATTGACATCGGGCAACAAGCCGGGAGTGTGGCCAAGATGAGATTCTTTCGCGGCGGCTGGTTTTTGGCGGCGATTGCTCTAAGCACAACGATTTCCAGCTTGGCAACGGGGAAAGAAGCCGAGTGGGTGACGTACGAGGGGAAGGAAGGAGCCGGAAAGGGGAAACAGATCGTTCTGGTCAGCGGTGATGAGGAATATCGTTCGGAAGAGGCGTTGCCCCAACTCGCCAAGATTCTGGCGACCCGGCATGGGTTCACCTGCACCGTGCTCTTCGCGATCGGCAAGGATGGGACGATCGACCCGAACCGACGCGACAACATCCCGGGCCTCGAGGCGCTCGACTCCGCCGACCTGCTGATCATCGCGACGCGGTTTCGCGACTTGCCCGATGAACAGATGAAGCATGTCGTTGACTACATCGACTCGGGCAAGCCGATCATCGGCCTACGCACGGCGACCCATGGGTTCGACATCAAGGGGGGCCGCACCTACTCCAAGTACTCGTGGAACAGCACTCAGAAAGGCTGGGAGGGGGGCTTCGGGCGCCAGGTGCTCGGTGAGACCTGGATCAGCCATCATGGTCAACACGGCAAACAGAGCACGCGAGGACTCGTGGCGAAAGGCGAAGCAAGCCACCCGATCCTGAAGGGGATCAAGGACGGCGATATCTGGGGGCCGACCGACGTCTACGGCGTTCGCCTTCCCTTGCCCGGTGACAGCCGCCCCTTGATTCTCGGCCAGGTGCTCACCGGCATGGAATCAACCGACCCTGCGGTCGACGGTAAGCAGAACGATCCCATGATGCCCGTCGCCTGGGTCAAGACGTTCACGGGGGCGAAAGGCAAGGCGGCTCGGATCTTCACCACGACGATGGGAGCCGGGCAAGACCTTGAGAATGCGGGTGTGCGCCGACTCCTGGTGAATGCCAGTTACTGGGCGGTAGGGTTGGAAGATAAGATTACCCCCGATGCCGACGTCGCGCTTGTCGGTGAATACCACCCGCGCCCCTTCCGTTTCGGAGGCTTCCAGACGGGGATCCGGCCGACCGATCTCACCTCGAAATAAGTTCGACGTTCCGGGGTAGAGGCGAAGGCGACGACACGTCTGGGGGCCCTTCCAGGTGATAGATTTGAAGGAGATCGGCTGTCGTCGCCTCATCGGCCTTTTCCTCGGGTAGACGGCGTGTGTAGGCTGGACTCGAAAAATTTTCGTGAATTTGGTGACAATGCGAGCGGCCAAAGGGTCGGGTCCGGGGAAATCGCTTCGCTCGCATGTTTGTGCTTGTGAGATGTTTTGAGCGCATCCCTGGCAGATTTGCCAACACGGTCTTCGCGTTCTATTTTACTTGTACGGGTCTCTCTTTTCTTTTATACGTCACTTTCTCGTTTTCCTCCGGAGACGCGTTTCGGGAGTAGGACGACGAGGTCTGCTGTCAAGAGCGAGTCCAATACCCTTATGATGCGTCGCGTTGGCGATTCGAGAGAGGTCTCGATCGGTCTCAATTCTGGAAAGATCCTGCTCGTTGAGGATAGTCCGACCCAGGCCTTGCGCACCCAGCTCGTTCTCGAAGACGCGGGTTGGAGTGTGGTCGTCTGTGGTGACGGGGGCAAAGCGGTTGCGACGGCGTCCGCGATTTCGCCTGACCTCATCCTACTCGACATGCGGCTGCCTGGCATGGACGGAACGGAGGTCGCGCGGCGGCTCAAGGATGTTCCGGGGCTTTCGGACATTCCCATTATCTTTCTGACCGGTGTTTTCCGCGAAGTCGAAGATATCATCGGTGGCCTTGATCAAGGGGCGGACGACTACCTGGTCAAGCCGGTTGCTGATGGAGAGTTGGTCGCCCGAGTCCGCGCCTGCCTTCGAGTACGTCGCTTACAGCATGAACTGAGCCGGATGGCGGGGCTACTGCTGTCGATTAATCAAATCGGGAGCCGTATCTCCGGCATTCTGGATCTGGAGAGACTGCTGGAGATGGCCTGTCGCTTGCTCTTGAGTGAACTGGGATACCCAAGCGTCAGCGTCTTTCTGAGGGAAGACCATCGGGATGATTATCGACTGGTCGCCGCTACGGGCAGGAATGCCGAGATCCTGTTGTCCTCGCCGCCACGGTTTGCGATCAACGATGGGAGCTTGATCGCTTCGTGCATCGGCTCGAGGCGGATTCACTTTACGAACGGGGTGTCTCTTGGCCAAAGCTCTCCCGGTTGGGAGGGGATTCTCTCCGGAGCCATCGTTCCCTTCCACGCGTCGAGTGAGACTCGAGGCGCGCTCGTGGTGGCGAGTCCGGAGGAAACGGCCTTCGATGCGCGCGACGAAGTGGCGCTCGAAACGATCGCCGACCAATTCGGTGCGGCAATCCACAATGCTCGTCTTTATCGTCAGATGGAAGAGCTGGCGACGCTCGACTCCTTGACTGGGCTTCTCAATCGGCGTGCCATGTTGTCGCGACTCGACGCGGAATGGAGCCGATGCCGGCGCACGGGGCGAGCCCTGGCACTCATGAGTGTAGATGTCGATCGATTCAAGTCGATCAATGATAACTATGGTCATGCAATCGGGGATGAGGCGATCGTGGCGGTCGCCAGCGTGATCCGTCGCGCGATTCGCCGCGACGATTTCGCTGGTCGCCTTGGCGGAGACGAGTTCCTCGTCGTCATGCCCGACACGGACCGTCAAGGGGGGCTTGAGGCCGGAGATCGGCTGCGAATTGCTGCCGAATCCCTGGAGCTCAGGCCGCAATCCTCGGGGGTCCCTTTCTCACTCACGCTCAGTTTGGGGATTGCCAGTTTTCCCGAAACCCACGCAGACGACCCCGCCCGGCTGCTCCAAGCGAGTGATCAGGCGCTGTATCGCGCCAAAGCGTTCGGCCGCAACCGAGCCTCGATCTGATCGAGGGCAGAGCGGTTCAACCGCACTCGTCGATCGTCTTCTGCCTACGACGCTGGTTCGCCGGTGTACTTCGGCAAGCGATCGACGGGGATTTCCTCAATCCGAGGGGCTGCACGGTCCTTGTCGGAGAGGATCGGCTCAGCGATCGGCCAGCGAATTGCCAGCTTGGGGTCGTTCCAAAGAACACTGAGCTCGCAGAGGGGACGATATACCTCGGTGCACTTGTAAACGACAAGTGCGTCGTCACTCATCACCGAGAACCCGTGCGCGAACCCCGGGGGCACAAAGACCTGGCGCCGATTCTCGGCCGAGAGCGTGACCCCCACCCATTGCAGGAAGGTCGGCGAGCCCACGCGCACATCCACGGCAACGTCGAAAATCGTCCCCTGGAGAACGTGGATCAGCTTTCCCTGAGGATGGGGTTCCTGGAGGTGGAGGCCGCGGATCACCCCCTTGCGTGAGTACGACAGATTATCCTGAGCGAAGTCAACCGACAGCCCCGCATCCGCATAGCGTGACTGATTCCAGGTCTCGAGGAAGTAACCCCGGTCGTCGCAGTATGCAGCGGTCTCGATGAGAACCACTCCAGGAAGCGTTGTACTCTCGATTCTCATCTCGAGTTCCCCGATGGCATGACTTTCGGCTCTGACATGTTCGAAACCAATTTGTTGATGCGCCCGGCGAAAAGGGGACTCGCTGGCCGTCTCAGACCGCTGAACCGTTTCAGATCTCGGCGCACGAGCCAAGCTCCGCGTCTCTTTTGTCGGTTCCAATGACCCGAGGGCTGTAGACAATCAGGCGAGCCGAGTGGCCCGCTTCCCAGACCATACGGTATCGCGAACCGACGCTGCAATCGGAATTCGCTCCGGCTTGATCCTGCTTATTTTTGCATGGGCGCGTTCTTGACGGAGTCGGAAGGCTGCGAACCGGAGGCGTGGCCGGTATCATGGCGACCAACTCGATGATTCCTCTGGGAAGAGTCAAAGGATGCGACGGTCCCGATGAACGTCGCCGCACTTCGACCCACAGAAATGGGAAGGAACAGAGCGTCATGCAGCGGATGTTGAGGATGATCGGTTGGTGCGGGGTTCTGCTGGGGCTCATGCCCTGTGTGCGAGGATCGGCCGGCGAGCCGGAAACGGGGCGGAAGTACCTTCTCGAACGGGTGGACGACGTGGCGATCGTCCAGGTTTACGCCGATGGTTTTTCCCGGCTGCCGCGCTCGGAAAAGATCCTGACGTGGCACCTTTACCAAGCAGCTCTCGCCGGTCGCGACATCTATTACGACCAACGGCATCGCCATGGCCTTGCGATGCGAGGGGTGCTCGAGGCCATCATCAGGCATTCCGATGGAGTCGATCCGGAGACGCTATCGGAGATCCGACGGTACACCAAGCTCTTCTGGATCAATAGCGGCCCATACAATCACCTGACTGCTCGCAAATTTGTCCTCAAGTGCACGCCCGAGGCGTTTGCCGCCGCAGCTCGAACCGCGGCGAAAGCAGGGGCGAAGTTCCCCGTGACAACGGGGGAAACACGCGACGGTTTGCTCGAGCGGCTTGGTCCGATGTTCTTCGACCCCAAGTTCGAACCGATCGTCACGAACAAGACACCAGGCTCCGGCAAAGACATTCTGGTCGAGAGTGCCAACAACCTGTACGTTGGGTTGGGCATGAAAGACCTCGTTGGCTTTACGGAGCGTTATCCTCTCAACTCGCGACTTGTGAAAACGAACGGAATGCTGGTCGAGGAACCGTTCAGGGTCGGAGCGAGATACGGAGAGCAACTTGCGAACGTCGTCCGCCACCTTCACGCCGCCGAGTCCTACGCCCCTAGTGCGATGAAGCCCGCACTCCAGGCCTTGATCCAGTTCTACCAGACCGGAGAGACTCGCGATCGCGAGGCCTATGACATTGCGTGGGTTGCCGACAAAGATTCACCCGTGGATACGATCAACGGCTTCATCGAAGTCTATCTCGATCCCAGGGGCATCAAGGGGGCCTGGGAGGCCGCCGTCTTCTTCGTGAACCGCGAGAAAACGGGAGCCATTCGCAAGCTTGCAGCCTCAGCCCAGTGGTTTGAGGATCGCATGCCCTGGATCCAGGCCTACCGTAAACCCAACGTGCGCGGCATTACGGCCAACGCCATTGAGGTTGTGATCGAAACCGGGGAGTGCGGTCCCGTCACGCCCATCGGGATCAATTTGCCGAACGACGAACGAATTCGCGAACAGCATGGAAGCAAGTCCGTGTCGCTCTCCAACGTGATCGAGGCGAGCGACAAGTCGACCCCCAACAGTTTCCGCACGGAATTCGCCTGGACTCCCGAGGAAGCGGAACGAGCCACGAAGTGGGGATCGTTGGCCGGTGAACTCTTGGTCAACATGCACGAAGTGATTGGGCACGCCTCGGGGCGAATCTCCGAAAGCCTCAAGATGAAACCCCAGGACGCGCTCAAGGAACAGTTCTCCGCGCTCGAGGAAGGTCGTGCCGACCTGGTGGCCCTTTACTTCATGGGCAACCCGAAACTCGCCGAACTGGGTCTGGTTCGGGCCGAGGATCAGAAGGCGGTCACTCAGGCGGCTTACGAGAATTACACTCGGAATGCCCTGGTTCAATTGCGCCGGATCCGCGAAGGCTCGCAGATCGAGGAGGACCATATGCGGAATCGGCAAATGGTCATCCGTTGGATGTTGGATAATACCAAGGCGATCGAGGTTCGTAAACGCGACGGCAAGACGTATTATGTGATGGTTGACGTGGAGGCCTTCCACGAAGGAGTGGGCCGGCTACTCGCCGAAGTGCAACGGATCAAGTCCGAGGGGGACTACCCGGCGGCGAAGCAACTCTTCGAGTCCTATGGCATCCACTTCGACCCGGCGCTCCGCGACGAGGTTCAGGACCGCGTTGCCAAGCTCAACCTTCCCTCCTACTCCGCCTACGTCATGCCCAAGCTCGAAGCGATGATCGGATCCGATGGCCGAATGATAGACGTGCGGATTTCCTATCCTGAGGATCTCACGAAGCAGATGCTCGAATACTCGGAGGTATCCGCCCAGTAAGTCTGAGCAACCACTCCGGTCGTCTCGAACACGATGACGACTGACCTGAATGCCGTTACTGTTATCGATCCCTGCGATGACTGTGGCTGGGCCGGTGTCGTTCTCCTGCGACGGCGGTCCAGCCATGTTTCATTCCGCTGCTTGAGGCGGGGCGAATGTAGACGAGGAGAGGAAGGGTCCAGAATGCGAACCGCCGCCGAGGGATCTGCTCGAAGGGTCGAGCCGGTTCCCGCGGCGGCGGATTCGGAAAAGAAGGGTGAGGCCTGGGGTCAATTGTTGCTGAAATTCAATCCTGGGTCTTCCGGAGGTGCCCCAAGCGCTTTGAACTGGAAGTTATGATCGTCCTTCCATGCAACTGTGCCGATCATGGGAGGCTGATCGGGGGGGGCCAGGAAGAGGGTGTTGTTCTCGAAGCTGGCTTGGCCTTTGAACTCGGCCGGGGCACCTGGCGCGGCGACTTTCCAGTTAAAGCCTTTCTGAGTGTCGAGGCCGAGGGTAATCGTGACGGAAGGCTCCGGTTTCGCGGTCCAGTTGCCGACGAGCTTCGTGGGGACCGGAGTCGTGGGCAGCGGTGGCGGTTGCGGAGCGCTCGGGGGAGTGTCTTGTGCGGGCGTAGTGCCGACCGACGCCGGAGTGCTGGATGCTCCCCCCTCGAGCGGCAGACTTGGAGCCGCGACCGTCGTTGGGCTCATGGCGGCACCGCTTGGAGACGGTTGGGCCGGGACACTCTCGACTGGTGGTTTCGCCGTGAGGGTTGCGAGGAGTTGTGCCGAGAGCCTGTCCTGTGGCTGAAGCGCTACGACTTCCCGAAGTTTCGCGGCCGCAGCGTCGCTGCTCCCCTGGGTCAAGTAGAGCGAGGCGAGTACGAATCGAGCGGCTGCCGCTTTGGGGGTCGTTTCGCAATAGGCCTCCAAAGCCCGTAGCTGTCGGGTGTAGATCTCGACGGAGGGGTAGAGTCCTGCCAACGTCGTCCAGTCCCAACCTGGTCCGACGGACAAGACCGTGTAGAAGGGAATGGCCGCTTCATCGTAGCGCTGGAGCGCGAAAAGACAGATCGCCCGGAACTCATGGAGCATCGGGTCGTTCGGTGACTGTTGCAGCGCCTCGTCACTCAGGCCCAGTGCTCGGTTGTAATCACCGGCTTTGAAGGCTTCGCGTGCGGCATCGAGAGCGGTGGTTGCCTGGGAGATGGCCGCCTCCGACGGAGGAGGAGCCGTGAAGTCGATCGGTCGGGAATAGTCATAAACCATCGGCTGCTGAACCACGACCGCCGGCTGGGCCGCCACAACGTTGGCCGACGAGTAATACGGGTTCGAGTAGCGCGAATAACCCCAGGTGTTCAGGAGCGAGCTAATCCCGATCGCAGCGGTTCCAATTCCGATACCCCAGCCCAAGGCGCTATTACCCAGGTTGTTGTTGTTGTTGTACGGGTATCTACCCCAGCCAGAGTAGTAGTTTGCGTTCCAGGACCCGTTGACCCATGTCCGGTTATAGGCGTACGAATTGGGCAGACCCCATCCGCCCCGTCCATAACCACCCCAACCGCCAGCGTAGCCGCCATATCCGCCGAAACCAGGTCGATATCCACCATATCCACCATATCCACCGAAGCCAGGTCCGCGTCCCCGATTGATGTTCGTCTGATTGACGTTGGTGACGTTTCGATTGACGTTCGTCACATTCGTGACATTCGTCACGTTGACATTGCCCGAGTTTACATTGACGTTTCGGTTGACGTTGTTGTTGATTACGTTGGTGTTGTTCCGGACGTTGGTGTTATTCCGAACGTTAGTGTTATTCCGGACGACGTTGGTGTTATTGACGTTGGTGGGACGGTTGACGATGCCGACTCGGTTGTTTTGGATGTTGACGTTGTTGCCGATTTGGGTGCGATTTTGGACGTTGAGGTGGTTGAGCGTGTTTTGTCGGTTGTTGACCACCCCCCGATTGATGTTCGCCTGATGGTTCACGACACCCATGTGGTCACCGAACTGGGCGCGATTCGGGCGAGCCTGGGGACCGGGACCGAACGGTCTGGCGTGCCTCGGCGGAGCGGCCACCTGGCGAACGTTACCATCATGAGCCTGAATCGGACGAGAAACCGCGGGGTGATTCGGACGCCCCACAGGCGCGTGGATAGGCCCAATCCGCTCACGCACCCGGGCATCGCCATGACCCGGCCTTCGGGGTGGTTCTGCACGGGCCGCGGCGCCGGCGAAAACCAAGGACGTCGCTAGGGCCCATTTCGTGATCGGCTTCGGCATGATCGTTTTCCTCAACAGGGAAGGTGGGGGGGGATGAGGATATGTGTCAAGGGCGAGCGGCTTTGGGTTCGGGGGGCTTGCGGACCATGGTGATCTCTACGATGTCGGACTCCGCCTCTTGCGCAAGTGTTCGATCGACCGACTTCCACTGGAGCCGGTCATTGTTGACGAAGGTGAGGACTTGGGTTGCTGTCGCAATTCGTCCGTCGTTGCGGACTCCGGTCGCCTTGATGAGCCACTGGTTGCCTTCACGTACCCACAGGGCGTCGCTATAGCCGCCGCGCGAGTCGAACAGCCACGACTTGATTTGCTTGGTGAGCGGGTCCCAGGCGATCCTCTGAGTCCCGGTGAGGGCAGGTTTCCCCTTCACGCGAAGGTCGAATGTTCGCAGAAGCGTATTTTTATCGTCGGACCAGCGGTAGGAGTTGAAAACGACCGACTCCGAGGCCTCCTCGACCCAATCTCCGACGAGCCATTCCAGTTGCTTCAGGTGTTCGTGGGGGCTGAGTTCCGCGTCAGGGAGCTCACGGACGCTCGCTAGAAACCAGCGGCCGTCACGTTTGAGATGCAGGCCATGGAAGCGGGTGTGATGCGGGGCCCCTCCGCCGTTCGGCGTAATTTCGCTGGTACCGGTCGATCGCGCGAGACTTGGGTCGAGGAAGGTGATGGACTCGATGCTCGTCTTGATCTGGTCGCCCGATCCGCCACTGAACTCTGACGTGTAATGTTGGAGAAGGGCCTCGCGGCCTTGGAGCATGCCCCCTTCGGCGTCGGCTGCTTCCCCTCCCGGGGTGAACAGTTCGGAGAGGGTCTTCGCGTCTCCCTTCTGGTAGGCCTGGGAAAACACGTCAAAGGTTGCTTTGATCGCTTGCTCATCTGGGGCGCGTTCGGCCGCTGGGGGGCGCCCCTGAGGCTGCGACGTTTTGGGAGCGGCAGGATTCTGCGCAGCGACAAACGGAGCTAGAGGAGCGACGAACAGCACCGTGCCGAGAGCGACCGTGATTCTCGTCTTCATACGCCCGACCCCTGTTCCTCGGGGATAAATACACGACCGAGAGCTAGAGCGGATTGCGATGGGATAGCCTACGAAATCCCAGAAGATCTGAGTGAAATCCCTGGGGTCCATGTGTTGGACGCACGTTAAACCGATGCTCTGTAGAAGGGCGTATAGGGTGGCACTGGTGGCTTGTCCACCAGTGAGCCCAGGCTGGCACCACTGGTGGACAAGCCACCAGTGCCACCCGCAGAGTCTCTTTACTGCCCTCGAGCCATGTGGTCACTTTCCAACTTTCGTGTGTGCTATCCAAGCGATAACCGCTCGAGATCCGAAATCGGCCCGCCGCCGAATCGGTCGCGCAGAGTGCAAATCCGCTTGCCTGATTGTTCATGGCATGGACCGTTTTCGCAAGCCCTTCCATGGACACTCGGGCGATCCCCAAGGCTCCCAGCGAGCACAACGCGAACAACCGAAATCCACGATGGGCCCGGCCTTGCACGAAGTCCCGAGCCGATCGTAAATGCCTTTTTGATTCGGAGTTGCCTACGAATACTCTGAAGTTCTGAAGTGAGGAAAAGGCATGGAGGGCTTAATCAATGGGAGAAGCTTTCGAGTCCTTGACGTGACTCCTTTTGTTAGGAGAGAGCGTCTCTTATCCTTGAACCAAGGGGTTTTCAATGCACGATCCGTTTGTGTGGGATAAGCCGAAACGTCCGAACGGATTGCCTCTCCCTCGTCTGAGGTATCATCAGGACAAGGAGACCATCGCTTGGTCAGCCAGAATATCGGTGTAGGCGACATTGCCCCGGACTTCACGCTCCCGTCGGCGAGTGGTCAGTCGGTGCGATTGAGCGACTATCGAGGGAAAGCCGAAGTCGTTCTCTTCTTCTACCCCAAGGACAACACACCCGGCTGCACGGCCGAGGTCTGTTCTTTTCGCGACAGCTACGAGGCGTTTCGCGAGGCTGGGGCTGAGGTGATCGGTGTGAGCTCGGATTCCGTGGATTCGCACCGTCAATTTTCAGGCCGGCTTCAGGTTCCGTTTCAGCTTCTGAGTGATGAAGGCGGAGCGCTTCGGAACTTGTATGGAGTTCCGAGGACGTTGGGTTTGCTCCCGGGACGAGTCACCTATTTGATCGACAAGTCAGGGATCGTCCGGCACATCTTCTCCTCGCAGTTACGTATCAATAAACATGTGGACGAAACTCTAACTGTCTGTTCCATAATGCGGATTCGTACGTAGAAAGGGGATGAGAACCAAACCCTATCCCAGCGATCTGACCGAGGCCCAATGGGCCATCCTCGAGCCCCGACTCCCCGCCCCAC
>Ga0153954_1000425_pt1 | contig 34216 bp, 37 predicted proteins | sample TSFL038MetaG_FD_102277 | JGI IMG/M metagenome (GOLD analysis project Ga0153954, IMG submission 102277) | Attine ant fungus gardens microbial communities from Florida, USA - TSFL038 MetaG | ecosystem: Host-associated > Fungi > Mycelium > Unclassified | place: USA: Florida, Wekiwa Springs State...
CCCCCAAAAATGACTGAGAGCGACACGAAGGGGTCCCCACCGAGAGACGTAAGTCCGAGGTAGGGGAAGAGTTGCGCGATCAGCCAATGGCTGAAATGGCAAAGCAGAATTGGTCCGAACGACTGAGGCTTGTGTTCCACACAGCCGAGGGAGGGAGGGGCGGTTATGCGCAGCCAGTTCAGACCTGGGGGAGCGGGGACAAGGGTTGACCTTGTCCCGACAAATAAATGAGCTACCTTTTCTAAAATCGTCTCATAACTTGCGTTAGCCTGATGCGTATGAGTGCAACTCCTACCCGACAAATAAAAGAATTCCTTCTCTCTCCAATCTGACCCCATTTTTCGATTACTTATACAAATGATTTTATCTTTACCATTCATTAACATAGATTGGCTATAATTATATAAAACATATTCAATGGGAGATTTTATGGATACCTCTGCAACCGCTAAAATAAGTGCTTGGAGTTTTGTAGAAGAAGAGGAACAAGAAGATTTTTCCTTTTTTGAAGCAAATAAAGGGACAATTATCATGATTGGCGTGATTGCCTTTTTAGCGCTCGGTGCTTTAGCTGCAGGGGGGACTCTGTTGTATCTTGAGATGCACACTACTGTTGCATGGGGGCTGCTGGGCGGAGGCGGCGGGGCTCTTCTCTTAGATGTTGTCATTGGAAGTGTCACCTTGGCCTGTCGAAACGGAAAGGATGAGTCAAATTCGACTGATCATTCGAAAATTCAAAGCAGCGCTAATGAGTCTAAGAAAATTGCTCAACAACATATTAACTATAAAGTCGTTACTTGGAATGTGGGAACGCGCGCTGATTATTTCAATATGTGTTCTGTTAAACATGATCTAGCAGAAGGCAAACTGCTTTCAACAGCATATGAGAACATGGCTAGGCCCCCTTATTATAGTCCTTCTCAAGATGAAAAAACAGCGCGGAAAAATCTCTTCCATACAGCTTTCACACAATTTGAAAAACCCGATATTATCTGCCTACAAGAAGATTATGAAATGGACGGAACTTACATTTCGCAAATTCTACCTGGGTATGGGGGTTTTCGCTATCAATTGAAGGGAAAATCTGATGCTAGTGTATTTTGGGATGACTCTAAATTCTCTCTAATTGGTAATGCTGAGGTTGAGTATGATCTTGGGGAGGATCGTGCACCTAGTACAATTGTCCAGTTAAAAGATAATAACAATGGAACTACTATCTGCGTGGGTAGTGCCCACTTGCGTGGTTTATCATTAGCCAAAATTAGCTCTTCTGATGAAGCGATTCGAAAACAAGAAGGAATCACGGCTGAGGTAGGCAATAAACAGGCTAAATATGACCTTGGCATGATGAGCGCTGTTCAGGCTGATCTTTACATTTTTGCTGGTGATTTTAATGTAACTGCGGAACATTACCCAGCACGTTTGGATCTTATTCGTGAACATGGGTATGTTAATGATCCAACTGATACTGAACCCACGATTTACGACTTAAACTTGACAGAGACCGACGGCGTAACACCAAAACCTGCAAAACTAGATCATATTTTTGCTAAAGGAAGAGAGGGCAGCCAGGTTCAAATCAAGAAGTTAGACCTTAATAAACCGACTTTAAATGACTTCTATAGGCCTTCAGACCATCTGCCGGTTGGTGCTCAAATTACCTATTCACGCGTTTAATATTGAAAAACCCGAAGTCTAATGGCTTCGGGTTTTTTAGTCTTTTGTTAGCGGGTTAAGGCGGCTAAGATTCTGCGTTTGCCTTTGTAGGGTGCGCGGCCGTGCATGGCCAGAACGTTATCTAAAACCATCACATCCCCTTTTCGCCAAGGAAATTTGATCGTTTCTTGATCTAGTGTGTCCATCACATGGTAAAGCTCTTTGCGTGGCAAAGATTTGCCATCTCCGTAAAAGATTTCATGCATGATGGTATCTTTTCGCATATAGATTAACTTAGTCCCTATCCAATTCCAAAAACCGATTAAACGGGGATTATAATCATAAAGATGGGCTTGGTTAAACCAAACACGCTCTCCTGTGTCTGGATGGGCAATGACAGCAGGAGTTTCATAAATAATTTGCAGCCAATCTTTTTTATTCCATTTGAACCCAAATTCATTGGAAGCGCACAGATTTTCAACGTCTTCTTTACTTTCCGTTTCAAACGCAGCCATCCAGGTTTTATGGGCGGCTTTTTGAAAGCTGTTTACCAAATCAAGTACTTTGTCCTTCCGATAAAAATTTGAAATATAGCGTAACCCTTGCTGGGAAAACCTTTCTTTAATTTTTCCATCCATAGCTCTGTAAACAGAGCGCGCATCTGCAATAATCGTTTCTCCTCCTATCGGAGAGGGTGTTTCACAATAAAAATAGATATGGCGTGGATAATTTTTGATGAAACTCATTTCATTGTGCAGCGGAATCTTCAACGACGGGGGGGCTTCTGTTGAAGTGTAAATCTTACCTTTCACCTTGTCACGCGGCGTGTCTCCTCCAACATAATTCAGTGGCTTCCCAAGAGACAAACTGTCAATGACGGCATTGAATCCATCGGCTCCTTCTACAGGGAAGCCGCGAAAAAGGATTCCTCCAAAGGAAAGTAGCTTTTTCTTCAAAGGTTCTCGTTGCTCTTTCAAGTAGTTTAAAAACTGTTCGAAAGAGAAATGTTGAGCTGGTTCGATGACCAGCGGCAACTTTTGCTGATTGATGAATTTGGTCTGAATTGTATTCATATTCAGAACCTACTCCGACCAAAAAAAACTTTTCAACAAAATTCTTCCAATCTCTTGCTAAAGTAATGTACGGTAGTCGGTATCAAAAACGTCTGCGAACATTTTTGCAAAGCTTGTGGTAATTGGACGTTCTCCTTCTTCCAATAAAGCGATGTATTGATCATCTAAGCCCACACGATCGCTCAAATCGCGATGGGACCAGCCTCGACTTTCCCGCAAAGCTCTTAGTAAAGAACCAGCCTCATGTGTCTCTTCTATAAAATCTTGATATTGTTCATTAAAGGCTTGTGATTCCGCCACATTCAAAGGGATGTGGCGTGTGCGCGTATATTTTGACATACAACACCCCCTTTTGCTTTTATTATAAACTAAAACCATCTGATTTTCAATCATTTAAGATTCCTTGATCTTTATTCAGTTTAAAGGGTATGGATGAGAAAAAGGAGAATAAGATGCGATATATTTTTTGTTTTTTGGTGTTTATAGCTTTATACCCTCTTGAAGGAAACGAATGCTTAGATAAGCTTATCGCTGGCAATAAACGTTTTGCTAAGGGAAATATCGTCAGACAAGAATTAGTTGCAGCACAATATCCTTCATGCGCCATCGTTGCCTGTTCAGACTCGCGTGTGGCTCCTGAATTGATTTTCGACCAAGATCTAGGAGAGCTATTTGTTGTGCGCCTCGCAGGTAATGTCGCCAGTAAAGAGGCTATTGAAAGCCTCGATTTTGCTGTAAATGTGCTAAATGTGGACATCATCGTCGTTTTGGGTCATGAAAATTGTGGAGCTGTACGCGCCGTCATGGATCACAAAGGTGATAAAGAACTCGGGGAAATTGCAAAAAGCATTGAAAATGGTGTGCGAAAGTCCCCTTCTTTAGAAAAAGCCATTGAGGCAAATGTCCAAGCCCAAATGAGCACGATCAGAAATAGCCCTGAACTAAAAACGCAAATTAGTGAGGGAGAAGTGACCCTTGTTGGGGGAGTTTACCACATGCAAACAGGACTTGTGACTTTTTTAGAAAATGAATAAAGAAGAACTACGCTTAGAAGAAGATAAAAAAAGGGAAAAAAATTGGAAACGGTGGGGCCCCTATTTGGCGGAAAGGCAATGGGCCACTGTTCGGGAAGATTATTCAGCCCAAGGGGATAGCTGGAATTATTTTCCCTTTTCTCACGCAGCTTCACGTGCATACCGTTGGGGAGAAGATGGTATTTTGGGGATTACGGACAGAGAATGTCGCCTTTGTTTTGCCCTAGCCTTTTGGAACGGACAAGATAGCTTGCTAAAAGAGAGGCTGTTTGGCTTAGTTCCAGGCCAAGGCAACCATGGCGAAGATGTTAAAGAGTGTTATTATTACCTCGATTCGACACCTACACATTCTTACATGAAAGCGCTCTATAAATATCCTCAAAACCGTTTTCCTTATGAAGAGTTGATTGAAGAAAATCAAAAAAGAGGGTTACTGGAACCCGAATACGAGCTCGTTGACACGGGAATTTTCGATCAAGAGCGCTATTTTGATATCTTTGTTGAATATGCCAAAAACAGCCCTGACGATCTTTTGATTAAAGTCACCATCGCCAATCGCAGTTCACAAGCTGCCCCTCTTTTTTTTCTTCCCACTTTATGGATGCGTAATACCTGGTCATGGGGTGCATATCCAGGGTGTACAAAAAAACAGAGCATGTCTCTTCAGGAGCCTGGCTTTGTGAAAGGAACGCACGAATCTTTAGGAAATTTCTTTTTTACTTATCCCTCAAACCATTCTACTCCCCTTTTCACTGATAATGAGACAAATTTTCAGAAGTTATTCCAAGTATCCAACCAGTCACCGTTTGTGAAAGATGCGTTTCATGAGTATGTGATCCGAGGCAATCTGGCAAGCGTCAATCCTCAAAACATAGGATCAAAATTTGCTGCACTCTACCGGTTGCAATTTCAAGGGAATGAAACAAAAACATTCGAGTTTCGCCTTTTATGCTCCCCAGAATGGATCCCCCTCCCATCTTCACAAGAGAACATTTTTAAAATACGCAAAGAAGAAGCTGATGACTTTTATCGAGAAAAAATTTCGTCCATGCTCTCGCAAGATGAAAGAGAAGTGAACCGTCAGGCTTTTGCTAGTCTTTTGTGGTCAAAGCAATTCTACCATTTTGTGATCGAGGAATGGCTAGAAGGGGATCCTCTACAACCCAAACCACCAAAAGAGCGCCTTGAGGGGCGTAATAAAGAGTGGAATCATCTATTTTGCAACGATGTGATTTCAGTTCCCGATAAATGGGAATACCCTTGGTTTGCTGCTTGGGATCTTGCATTCCATATGGTTCCTTTTGCTAAAATTGATCCCGAATTTGCAAAAGGGCAAATTTTACTCTTTCTGCGTGAATGGTACATGCACCCTAATGGGCAACAGCCCGCCTATGAATATGAATTTTCTGATGTGAATCCGCCAGTACATGCATGGGCTGCCTGGAGAGTTTATAAAATGACAGGGGCGCGAGGAAGCCGTGATCACATTTTTTTGGAAAGCGCCTTTCAAAAATTACTCCTGAATTTTACCTGGTGGGTCAATAAGAAAGACCATGAAGGGCATAATTTATTTTCAGGGGGCTTTTTAGGTCTCGATAATATCGGTGTTTTTGACCGTTCAAAAATCGCACGTCACGGCGTGGTATTAGAACAAGCCGACGGTACTGCTTGGATGGCTTTTTATTGCCTAACCATGTTGACAATAGCCCTAGAGCTTGCCACTTTTAATCCTGTGTATGAAGACATGGCCTCAAAATTCTTTGAGCATTTTGTTCATATCGCAGATGCAATCAACGAATTTGGAGGAAGTGGGCTTTGGGACGAAGAGGATGGCTTTTATTATGATCAGCTGAAACAAAATGGGCAGAGAAAATTTATTCGCACACGCTCTCTTGTAGGCCTTTTACCTCTCATTGCAGTTGAAATCTTGGAGGATAGACATCTGGAAAAACACAAAGATTTTTCCAAAAGGATGAATTGGTTTTTAAAACACAGAAGCGATCTACGAAACATCATCACTTATTGCACACCCTGTTCTTCTAGGGGGCATCGTATTATGGCAATCCCATCAAAAGAAAGATTGCAACGGATGTGCCGCTATTTATTCGATGAAAATGAATTCCTTTCCCCTTTTGGGATCCGCTCACTCAGCAAATATTATGAAAAAAACCCCTTCAAAATCCATCTTTGCAATGTTGACCATTTGGTTGATTATGTCCCGGGGGAAAGTAATAGCTACATGTTCGGAGGAAATTCCAATTGGAGAGGACCCATTTGGTTTCCACTTAACTTTCTAATCATCGAAGCCTTAGAACGGTACGACTTTTTTTATGGTGAGACACTGAAAATGGAATATCCTACAGGTTCTGGTCAGTGGCTAACTTTAAAACAAATCGCAGACGATCTTTCGAAACGTCTGATCAAAATCTTCCTAAGAGATGAAAAGGGAGACCGACCATGCTTTGGTGGACAACCCCTTTATGCTCACAACCCCCACTGGAAACACCTTGTCTTGTTTAATGAATACTTTCATGCTGAAACTGGTGCTGGATTAGGAGCCTCTCACCAAACAGGATGGACAGCCTTGGCTACTCGTCTACTTCATGAAAAAGGACAATCTGCAGAATCATTAGCTGAAGAACATCATCACTCCCATTTTTAAAAAAATGTGATATGCGTTATTGTCTTTATATTTTGAGGTAACGATGAAGCTCATTACCCTTTTTCTAATGTTGTTTAGCCCCCTTTATGCTTTAACGGGGTTACCTATTTCTTTGCAAAATCTAACACTTGCGGGGCCTAATGCTAACATCCAATTAGCTGTTGCACCCAATGGACAAGCCATCGCCGTGTGGACCAATTTTCCTAACCAGGTAGAGTTGCAAGGGGCGTATTATCTGGTTGGCAATGGATGGTTTCCATTAAACAATACACCGTTTGATCCAATCCTCCAGCCAGATGTTGCTAATTACTTCTTTCAAGTTGTTCAGGGAGACACTACATTCGCTTTAGGGAGCGCTCCCCGCGTTGCAATCGATCAAAATGGATTGGCTACTGTCGTATGGGTAACCCCCAATAACCAAATTGCTGCAGCGCGCTACATGGGGGGAACCTTTGAGGGCGTCTCGGGAGGAATCTTAACAAACGTGACCCAACTGACAACTACAGGAACGGTCAATATATCACCTACAATAGCTGCCAGTCTTTCAGGAATTACAGTAGTCGTGTGGATACAATCTGTTTCTTACCAAGTGTTGGCACGCAGTTTTAACCCGGCTCCTGGTGGAGGATGGGGTAACACTGTGACATTTATGCCAATCCCTGCTAATAATTGCGGTATACCTGTTAATGTCTTTGGAACCTATCCAGCAGTTTTTGCGATCAATGACGTTCCACCCCTTCCAGCTGGAACATGTCTCTCAACACCCACTATAACTGGCACAGGCACAGGAACAATGGTTTGGATAGATGGTCCCACAGGTACTGTCCGAACAGGAAATTTTGCAATCCCTTAATCCTTCTCGTCCAATCGTCGCGTTATCCATCAGGACCTCACAGACATTAAAGTCCAGAGTAGCAAACATATTCTAAATGTCATATATTTATCCTCCTTCTTTGCTAAATTAGATGGATCTGATGCAAAAAGTATTCAATTATCAAGTTTTTTTGGATCCTCCCCGTTTTTTCAATCCAGGCATGGAAGCCGCTGGATGTTATTTAACGTGTGGAGATAAGGTGCTGCTTGTTAAACGGCAATCTACTAAATCCCAAGGCAATAAATGGGGTGTACCTGCAGGAAAGTTAGAAAAGAATGAAGATTCACTCTCTGCAGTCATTCGAGAAATGCAAGAAGAAGTAGGGATCTTTTTGACACCTGAGCTTCTTTGCAAATTCAAAACACTTTATATTCGTCTGACAGATCTAGATTACATTTTTCACATGTATTACTCCAAGTTTACTGAAATACCTTCCATAAAACTTGATTTTGCTGAAAATCAAGCTTCTTGTTGGTCGACAGTGCGAGACGCTCTAAAAATGCCTCTTATTGCATCAGGAAGAGAAGCATTACTTTATTACAATAGCTTTCTTTCATTATCAAAAAAACCGGCCTAAGAGTGTTTTTACAAAGTGCTAACGCGTTATCAAATTTGAAACATATTCTAAGCACTGCTTCCGAACACTTTTAGTTTCATTGCCTTAAATAAAATGAGCAATTTACAAAGGATGTAAATTTCAATTTTGTTAACACACTCTTATTGCAAAAAAGATGAAAATAAACTAAACAGGATAGAGATTTACGATCAAAGAACAATAAAAGGAGATTTTATGAGTATCATGGAAGAAGAAAAAGCTGTACGCGAAACAGAAGAACTTATTAAAAAAGCACTCAAAAAAATTGGCGGGGGTAAGGAAAAGGATATCTGTAAATATTTGCCAGCTGACACAGAAGGGTATATGCATCATTTCACGTTGCGAAAAATCAAAAAAACAAGCCCGACTCAACTTTGTTCACTAATCGAAGAGTTTATTTTAAATCCTCCTACCCCTCGCATGATCGATCCAAAACCTCGTGCAAGAAGAAACAAATCTTTAGCATTGAATCAGTCAGATTTAAAACTAATTTTAAAATTAGCTCAAAAAACAGGTGATAAAAACTTACTTTCTAAACTAGGCGCCAAATTATCACTGCCTAGAATTAAAAGAGAATTGATCAAATCAATTAAAGATGATCGGCTAGAAGAAGAACTATGGTATTCTTATGTGCAAGCATTAGAATCCTCTTCTGAAAGTGCAGAGAACTAATTTTTAAAAGAAAGAACCCGACCAAATCGGGTTCTTTTTGATTATTGTTCTGTGACTTCAACATCTGCCCGAGCAATGTAGATTTTTGTAACCCCTTCAAAACCTGAATCAGTTCCTAAAAAAATCCATAGCTTTCCATTTTTATCAGTTCTAACAGCAAATAAATGATCCCCAGTTAGCTTTTTCATTTGATATTTCTCCCCTGGAACAGCAATGTCTCCAATGACAACAGCATCGGTGCCACTTCCTGCCTGATCACCTTTATCTACATTAAGAAGATAATAACCATTGACGTTTACCTTATTTGGCTCTTCGGTAGAAGCCCCCACTTTAAAAAAGACACTTTCTCCAGGAGCACCCCCTATTCCGATGCTTCTTGCAGGTGCTTTGCTTTCAATGAGAACGGAATCGAAGTGGACTAGGTAGACGGTATCGGGTTTTAAGCCTTTGATGGGATATTTCACAAACATGAATAAATCATCGCTGTGATTATTCCCTTTGAGATACAATCCTTTACTTAAAGTGCCATGTGGAACAGGAAGATTTTCCCAACCCCATGATAGTTCATAAAAGTCTTCTTCCCCCACAGGATAATCTGCAAAATCCCCTTTCCATCCCTTGAAATTTCCAGAGAACTCAAAGTGCTCTGCAAAGCAAATGCCTCCTATCCAAAGGCAAATCAAACAACATACCCTTATCAACATGCAGCCTCCTCGGAATACAAAAAAAAATAATTTATTTTTGAACCTTTAATATGATATCCTTGATATAACAACGAGATAGGTTTATGGCAAAACTATTATACATCGAGGCTTCGCCTCGCAAGAAGCGCTCTTCTTCCATCGCAGTGACGAAAACATTTTTAGAAACATACCGTAAAACATTTCCTGAAGATCAAATCCAAACGATAGATCTTTGGCAAAAAGAAATGCCAGAGTTCAGCGGAGATGTCATCGATGCTAAGTATGCCATCATGCATCAGCAACCCCATACTGCTGAACAGATCAAGGCGTGGGAGGATGTCGAAAAAATCATCGCTGAATTTAAAGCAGCTGATAAATACCTTTTTTCTTTGCCCATGTGGAACTTTGGTATTCCTTATAAACTGAAGCAATATTTTGATCTGCTAGTTCAGCCTGGATATACGTTTCAGGTTACACCTCAAGGAGAATATGAGGGCCTTGTGAAGGATAAAAAAGTTGCTCTTATTTATGCCCGAGGTGGGGAATATGGCATAGATGCTGCTGTGGATTTTCAAAAAAAATACATGGAAACAATCCTAGGATTTATTGGTTTTAAGGATTTTGTCTCAGTTATCATTCAACCAACATTAACCGGTCCAGAGCAAAAAAAGAAAATTCTGGATGCAGCACAAGCAGAGGCCCAAAAAAAGGCAAGTCAGTTTTCACAGTCGAGCGCATCGGTTTAATAGTACCGCGTCGGCAAGAACAAGTGCTGTCATTGCCTCTACTACTGCAACAGCTCTGAAAGCAATACAAGGATCATGTTTTGATCCTTCTGGAATCTCAAATATTTGTGCCTTATGGTTAAGATCCAGTGTTTGTTGTTTTTTGCGTATGCTCGCGGTTGGCTTGAATGCCACTCGCATGATGAGGGGCATCCCTGTGCTTATACCTCCGAGCGTTCCTCCAGCATGGTTGGAAGTGGTGATTACTTGATCTTTTTCGCCAAGTGTAAAGGGATCATTGTGTTCAGAGCCTTTCATGCGGGCCCCTTGAAATCCAGAACCTACCTCAAATCCTTTGGCAGCCGGAATACTCATCATTGCATGAGCTAAGTTGGCCTCTAATTTCTCATATACGGGATCGCCGAGCCCTGCTGGAAGGCCCTGACAGACACATTCAATGATGCCTCCTAAAGAGTCTCCTTGTGTAGTAGCTTCCGCAACAGCTTCCTTTATGTTTTGTTCAGCAAGAGGATCTGGACAATAGATTGCGCTTTTGTCAACGGCCTGGCGCAATGCATTCAAATCATCAACATTGAACTGCGCCATCACCCCACCAGCTTCTTTAACATACGCAACCACTTCAATTTGACACGAGCGCAAAAAAGTTTTAGCAATAGCCCCTGCAGCGACGCGACAAGCTGTTTCCCTCCCAGAAGCTCGACCGCCACCTCTGTAATCAAACGTTCCATATTTTTCTAAATATGTGTAGTTCGCATGACCTGGCCTTAGCCTATCTTTATTCTGTTCATAAGGTGCTGAATCAAATGCCTGATTACAGATGAGCATTGATATGGGGGCTCCTGTCGTCTTTCCTTCAAAAAGGCCAGATAAAACCTGCACACTATCTTTTTCTGCCCGAGGTGAAGTGTAGGGATTTCCTCCAGGTCGTCTACGAGCGAGCTCTTTTTGTATCTCTTCTTCTGAAACGGGAAGATTGGCCGGACAACCATCAACCACAACGCCTATGGCTTTGCCGTGCGATTCACCCCATGTGGTCACTCTGAATATTTTTCCAAAACTGTTACTACCCATTTAAAGCAATTTCCGTAAGCCTTTCTAAAACATTTTCCTGTTCCACTTGAATCGTTTCTGCCCCTATTTGCTCACACTGGATTACCCTTTTTTTATAATAGGCTTCAAATGAAGCTTCTTTTTCATGAGCATCTAAAAAAGCTGGTAGCGGTTCTTTAAGGATCCTCTTCTTTAAAGTCTCTGGCGAGGCTTGTAAATAGATCAGTTTGCCTATCTGAACCAAGATTTTCTGGTTCTTTTCGGCAACCATAGTCCCCCCTCCTAGGGCTATTACAGCAGGGTTTTTACCAACGAGTGAAACAATCACCTGATGCTCGAGTGAGCGAAATGCCTCTTCCCCCTCTCTTTTGTAAAAAGAATGGCATGTTTCCCCACACCTTTGCTCAATGCAGCGATCAGTATCGATAAAAGGAAGATTTAGCTTATGGGTTAATCTCTCTCCCCAGAAACTTTTGCCACACCCTTTCAGACCAAATAAAATCACATGTTTCAACATGGCACCTCGCAGATCAGAGCACCTAGATTTTGAAAACTTGTGGCAAAGCCGGGATAGCTCTTGTCGATGCATGAGGTATTTTGAAGTGTAGATATCCCCTGAGCACCCAAAGCTGCAACGGCTAGGGCCATCGCAATGCGATGATCCTGGTGGGTATTCAGGATTGCTCCACGCAACGGTGACGGAATAATCGTTAACCGATCCTCACTTTCCTCTATCTGTGCACCCATTTTGCGAAGCTCTGTTGAGATCGCCGTGAGGCGATCAGATTCTTTTTGCCTTGCTATCGCTACATTTGTAATGGTGGTAGCCTCTTCGGCAAAACAAGCCAGAACTGCTAAAATTGGCACTGCATCGATAAAGTCATTGGCGTCGATCGTGATGCCTCTTAAAGTTTTAGCAGGATAGATCGTCAATCCGTTTGGGTTCTTGAAAAAGCGTGCTCCCATTTGCTCAAGTACTGAAACGATTTTCTTATCTCCTTGTACATCTTCCCTATCGACATTGCTCAATGTAAGAGTAGAGTGAGTCACAAGCGCAGCTACCAAAGGAAAAGCTGCGGAGCTCCAGTCTCCTGGAATTTTCCAGTTAAACCCTTCATAACTCAATGAGCCAGGAACATGATAGGTGTGATAGTTTTCGTGACTGATGCCAGCGCCCATTTTGTTGAGCCAAAAAAGTGTCATATCAATCCAAGGTTTTTCTCCCGGATTGCTTACTTCAATTTTTGTGTGCCCCTCCAAAAAAGAAGTGGCCATTAACAAACCTGAAACAGGCTGTGAATCTTCTCCATTTAATTTGACATTTCCCGCTTTCAAAGGGCCTCTAACTAGGATGGGTGCCCTTCCATCCCCGTGAGCTGAAATAGCAAAAGCTCCCAACTGTATTAGGGCCGAAAGCATCGCAGACATGGGTCTTCGATACAAAATCGAATGATCCCCTGTTAACAACGTGTAGTTAGATGAAAGGGCTGACAGACACCCCACAAAGCGGAAAACTTGTCCTGAATTGCCAGCATCGATGCAATGATCGCAAGGTTTCAGTTTCCCATCTAAACCTTCGATACACATCTCGGTGTCATTGAGCTTAATCTTTGCCCCAAAAAGGGTGAGTGCTTTCATCATGGAATAGGTATCAGGGGATTTTAGAGCTCCCTCAATAACAGTAGTTCCCTTCCCTAAACTTCCAAATAAAAGAGCGCGCATTGTATGAGACTTAGAGGGGGGGATGTTAATCGTTCCGCTTAAAGAACCGGGTGTGATTTTAAGTGACATTTCCATGCTCAAAACCTTTCATAGCACCATTGAAATGTCTCACACCATAGCTCAGATGTGATTTCTGTACAATAATCACCATCAAATGCAGCGACTTGACCAATTCCCTTTAAAATCACACATCGGGTTGCTTTTAAGGAGGTTTTTTTATCTCTACGCAAGTTTTCCATACATTGCTCTAATCCGATATCAGTTGGGATATGTAAGGGGAAGCCATATCCCCTAATGAGAGATTCGATCCTATCAAAAGTGTTTTCAGAAAGATACCCTAGCCTATAACTTAAAAAAGATTCTGCAATCATTCCGATCGCTATTGCGTAGCCATGTGCCAATTGATACCCAGAAGCCACTTCCAAAGCATGCCCTACAGTGTGACCAAAATTTAAAATACGCCTCAACCCTTTTTCATGAGGATCCTGCTTCACCACCCCCATTTTGATCTCACAACACAACCGAATATATCTATCGTCCATCTGCTCTAGGGCATTTTTGGCGCTAAATGCTTCAAATAACTCTTCAGATCCAATCAAAGAGTACTTAATCATTTCACTGAAACCTTTTAACTTCTCAGACTGGGGAAGGGTTGTTAGCGTAGCTGTGTCAATAAAAACATACCGGGGGTGATGGAAAGCCCCGATCATATTTTTACCCTTTTTTGTATTGATGGCCACTTTACCACCTAAGCTCGCATCTACCATCCCTAAAAGGGTAGTGGGTATAGAAAGTAAAGGGATCCCCCGACAATAGGTAGCTGCAACAAATCCAGCTAAATCGGTGGTCACTCCACCACCTAGCGCTAACACAGCGGTCTCGCGACCCATATGATGTTCTATTAATTGCTCTTCCAAAAATTCTTTCTGTTCCCGGGATTTATTGGCCTCTGAAGCATCTATTGGCAAAAAAAGAACCTCAAACCCTTCTCTCAATAATTTTTTTGTTAAATATTCACCCAAAAATTGTATCTTCCTATCGGCTATGAGAGCGTATTGATGAGAAACTTCTCTGAGGTAAGAAAACCAATTATGTTGATCCAACATCCCTTTTTCGAAAATAACCTCTGTCGTTAACTGAGGCGCTTGAATTGTTAGTGAGAGAGGATTTAACATGCTATCTATAGTCGCTTAAAACGGTTTTATGTCAATATTTCTATGCTGTGCATTCCTATCATAGGTCCCTCACTCGAAGAAGCTTCCTCACAGATCGCTGAAGCCCAGGTTTACGCAGATCTCATCGAACTTCGGCTCGATTTGTTTGAAAATTTAGATATAGAACACATTAGAACACAGATCTATTTACCGGTCATTTTTACCTTTCGCAAATCTTTGCAGAAGCACATGAAAAGGCTTTTGTCACTCGATCCAACATACGTCGATTTGGAGCACGATATGCCGCGCACTATTCTCGACTGGATTCGTGAGTCTTTCCCCAGTGTAAAACAAATCCTTTCTTACCACAATTTTACCTGCACCCCACACAATTTAGAATGCCTTATCAAAGATCTCCAAACCATTCCTGCTGATTTTTATAAAATCGCTTGCACAGCTCAATCGACCTTAGATGCGTTGAAGATGCTTATTTGTGTGAAAAAAGAGAAAAATTTAATAGGTCTTTGTATGGGAGAAAAAGGGGGGATTACCCGCATCTTAGCTCCTTTTTGCGGAAGCCCGTGGGGATATGCCTGTCTTTCACCACATCATTGTTCAGCTCCAGGACAGCTTAGTGTCCTGGAGCTCATTTCTACCTACGGCATCAGAAAATTAACTACACACTGCCTTTTCTATGGTTTAATAGGCTCTCCCCTTGTGACAAGTCCAAGTCATTTCACACACAATCAAATCTTACGTCAAATGGGTGTGGACGGCATCTATGTAAAAATGGAAATTGAATCGGAAGAGCTTGCTGCTTTCCTCCCCTTAGTAAAACAACTTGGATTTCGGGGCTTAAGTGTCACAATGCCTCTCAAAGAGTGTATCGTTCCCCTTCTGGACAAGCTTGACCCACATGCAGCTTCCATAGGCGCTGTTAACACTATTCTTTTTCAAAAGAACCTATCGCTGGGGTTTAATACTGATGGTAAAGGGGCTCTTGACGCCATTGAAACACACAAAAAAGTTCATGGCCTAAAAGTGCATATCCTGGGGAGTGGCGGCGCCGCCCGCGCGATTCTCTATGAAGCTAAAAAACGGGGGGCAGTGGTCACCCTTTTTAATCGCACAGCAGAAAAGGCCACTTTGGCGGCTAAAAGCTTGGGTTGCAAGAGTGCCACTTTAGATGAGCTCTCTTCAGATGCAGCCGTTTTGATCAATGCAACCCCTCACCCATTACCCATTTCAGCTGATGTCATATCTTCCCAAGCTCTTGTGATGGACATTAAAACAATCCCAGTGGTGTCTGAATTACTTCTGGAAGCAAAAAGAAAGGGGTGTACAACTGTGTCTGGATATGAAATGTTTATCCACCAGGCTTTGGGCCAATTTTCCCTCTGGTTTCCTCAATATCCCCATTTTCAAGAAATCTATCATGTACTCAAAAAAATCACTCTTCAGTTTCTTCCTGAACTGCAGAGCGATTTAAAAAAAACTCAGAAAATTTTTCGCTAACCCCCCAAAAGAGGCGTCGGTATAAAGGGAGATGTTGGTCGTATATCCCCACGTACTCAAGCTGTTCAAAAAAGCCTCGCCACTTTTTAAACTGCCCTGCCCCAGATCCTTGATGTGAAATCAGCTTGCGAGCTTCAATCTCTTGCATGATCACACCAGAAAGCATCCTGTACAACCCCTCTTCTTGAGGTACTGTGGTATCGTATCCAAAAAAAGGGACCAATAAATAGCCATTTTTTTCTAAAAAGCCCACAACTCCGTAAATGATCCCCTCTTTTTTTAACACTTTCAAACGGATGGTTTGGCTATTGAGAGCAGTCAGCAAAAATTTATCTGTGTACAAGGGGCTATATTGGGTATATTTGTTGACGTAGACATAACGATAAAGCTCTAAAAGACGTCGAATGTCTTCACTAGAAATGGATTTCAAGGTTTCCACCTGATAATCACGGTTTGAAATACGGTTGATATCTTTTTTTTGCTTCCGCAGAACACTGTTTGGCAAACTTGACGAAAGTTTCGGATCATAAAGATAGACATGACGGCAAGGGATCATCCGGAACTGCTCTTGGACGAGCGCATGATACATCGTCTCACTCTGATAATTGTTGATGGAACGGAACATCATATAATGTTGAGGAAAGAGCTTTTTTAAACCTGTGACAATCGTGTGGATTTGAGAAGAAGTGAGCTCAGGATAGGGATTGGTTGTTAAAAGCCAATTATTGATGATGATCACTTTGTTAATCTTGATCAATTTAAGCAATTTGCTAAAAGAAGGGATCCACAGTTTATCGACCCAGCTGCGCCAAGGTTTTGCAGCATCACTTTTCTCTTTTAAACTCGCTGCTACATAATATGACGACAGTAAATAGCAGTTATCGTATTCCTCTTCATTGACAGTAAAAGGGATCACGACCTGATCCAGCTTCAGGATGTATAAATGGGTTTTGGCATTCTGAATGAAAGTTTCAGTACCATCCAACATCAAAGGGAGCAAATGGTGTTTGGCAAGAACACCTTCCGCTGTTTCGGGCCATTCTAATTGATGGATCGTATGGCGATCATAGATTTCTAACATTTTACCTAATTCCGTAGATGATTCCCCAAATAATAAATATGATGATTAAAAAAGTAATCAAACCAAAAACATAACCTAAGATCACAAATAAACCATCCTCCCCTAAAATGCCAAGACTAATCCACAAGATGGACCAAGCTGCCAAAAGATTGGAAAAAGGAATGGGAAGAGGTAAAGCCAAAAATAATCCAAGAACCACTATCACATAGCCGTTTACTTTCTTCTGTATGAACCAAGACAAACGGGGATGGATCCAACGCCCCATTTTTTTGATTAGCCAAAGAGCATGCTGGGCCATTTTCTTAATCGTTGAAGCACTAATCTGTTTTGACATGACCTTTTTGGGAAGCCATGCATTCTTACCAAAAGACATTCTAAAGCCGATAAATGCAATCATCAGCCCGAAAGGGGTCGACATCCCTGGTATTTGAATAGGCTGGCAAAAAGGGAGGCTTAAAAGGATTAAAAGAAGAGTCCTACCTTTACCCGATAAGATACCCATAATTTCAAAAAGGGAAAGAGAAGGAGCGGTTTCCACCCTTTTTTGTAAAAGTATTAGCCGATCTTCAAAATGCATGATTTTTGCATCATGCTAAAATTTTCTTTTTGAAAAAACAATTAGGAATTGAGTGTTTTGAGAAGCTTTGCCCACTCTGTTTCAAGAGGACCATCGGGAGCTATCATTTCTAAAGCAGTAGTATAGCTAGGCTCATACGCAAGTTGTTTTTTAAAATCCTCTGTACAGCTCTCAAATCCTTCTACGGTTTCTTTATTATCCATATAAGAGATCATTAACGGTCTAAATTTTTCTGCTATCGGACCTAGCTTCTTAAAAAATGATTCGCTAATCTTTCTTTTCTTTACCTTTTCGCGATAGATTTGTTCCAAAGTGTATGGCTTCCGATACTGTGCCTGGATTTCACCCTGGTAACGTATCCATTCGTTCGACTGATCTTCAGTTTTGCTATCAAACGCATCGATACACTTCACTAATGCTTCTCCATGCTGAGGAAGTAATAGTCCATTTCGAACCAAGGGGGCGACTTCCCCATGACTTTTCAAGTGGGGACGTAGAACACTTATTTCTTGCCCAAGAAAATGGATCATTTCCTGTGACGCTCCAGGTCTATCAAACTTAGGGAGGTTTTCTTTAGGTTCCCGATCAGAAAGACGGGAAGCAAAAATAATCAGGGAACCAAACACTAAAGGTCCTGCGATAACAGGAATAAAAATGGCATTGCTACTGTGCTCAGAGGCTGTCGTCGCTAAAAAATAAAAAGAAACACCAGCTGCTGCCCAGACAAGAGCGACCATTGCTGCTATGAAAATGCGTTTATTTCTAATCGCAATCTCTTGCGACTGCGTTAGCACGCTCCATCGCTTACCTTTTTCATCTGGCTGAAATGTATTTATCAAAAATGGCCGTGCTTCTCTTGGAACTGGATCCATAAATACCTTAAATAAAAACATTTATTATACTTGATATTAAATGATTTGTCAATAGTTTAATATTAAATATTCATTAAGAAACATCTTCTAAAGTAAAATAAATATTTACACAATTTTTAGGTCTTGCTAAAGATCAAAGAAAATCAAACTTGGAGGGTTTACATGGACATATTGGGATTAATTGTAAATTTGGTAGGTGGAGGGATAGGAGGAGGACTTTCAGGTGCAGCCTTGAAAGAAAAAAGCCTTGGCACCATCGGGAATATTATTGCAGGCGTGATCGGCGGCACTATCGGTAGTTATATCCTAAAAGGGGTCGGTTTTCTTGAGATGCTTGGTTTAGCTAACATGCCCATTGGATCGATTGCGACACAAGGAGGCACTTCCTTGGTGATCGGAGCTATCGTGACAGCCGTTATTGGCCTCATCAAAAACAAAACGAATAAATAAGATATTATCAGGGTCATCTGTAGAGACTACACGATGACCTCCTTCAAATATTGACTAGGTCATGCAATAAGAAAAGAAAGTACCACCATTGACCCATTACTTTTTCGATGACGTATGCTGCATCAGAAATTCGAGCAGAGGTAAAATATCCCCATGATCAGCTTCTTTCAATGCTTGAATATAGAGTTTTCGCTCATTGCCATGTTCATTTAACCCAGGCCAAGCAATGTATGGATGCCCGAACGCACGTAAAACCATATCTCCAATCATTCTTGCATGCCTGCCATTACCATTTTCATAAGGATGAATCCAAACAAGACGATGATGTACTCTGGCTGCTGTCTCTAGCGGACTATATGATTTTTTATCACCCCAAAATCTAATATCCTCTTCTAATTTAAGCATTTCTACAGAAATTTTATACGATTGAATGCCCACACTCTTATACGTTTTCCGATATTGCCCTGCCCATTGCCAGGTTTTGCTAAACATAAGCTTATGGACTTGATTAATATGAGAAACAGTAAACCACATCGGAAAAGCATAGCGCTTTCTACTCAAATATTTATTGATTGCAAGGCGAATATTGTCTGCTTCGGCTGCATCTAATTTTTCCCTGGAATCTACCCAACTTAATTTTAAGCCTGAAATGTCATCCAGGGGCGTGGCACCAGAAATTTCTCCTAAATCAAACAGGGTCATCTTCATCCCATAAAAGTGAGGGTGTCTTCAAAAGTTCTTCAATTTCATTTTCTAACAACCGTTCTCGCCATTTTTTTTCAGGTTTTTGTTTCTCAAGCGCCATTGTTCCTTCTAGATAAAGTAAACGCTTCTCAGCAATTTTTTCAGCCCTTCTTCTAAGCAAAGCTTCAACATTTTTAAAATGTGGTATGGGAATAAATGCTAAATCGCATTCCATTGCTGCAAAAATTTTGCGCAAAGTGTCCTCATTTGGATGAATCGTTCCCTTCTCAATCCTGGAAATTGTCGAATGAGGCATGTTTGCCCTTTTTGCAAGTTGCCTTTGGCTCATACCTAAACCCAGACGCAACAAACTTATGAGTGCCGACACCGATAATAACTCTTGCTCCCTTCGTAACTCGTCACCTTTTTTGAGCAAGGAGGAGACTAATTGAGACTCAATGGAAAGCACTTTTTTCATAACCTTATGATAGCATTAATGCGTTCAAATTTCAAGAATTTGATAGCTTTTATGCGTTCAAAAAATAAAAATTGAACGCATTTATGCTCTCAAATATATAAAGATTTCATAAATACGTATTCAATGACCTATTAATCTTTTTTCTCATGCATAAGGTATTTTTGAAGGTTTTTCTTGCAGAAGGGATCCATTTTGGATTTTATTTTCGATCTCCTCTCTGGTCAAAAGCTGGGGGAGAACTAAGGGAGTGTCCCTATTGATCAAATCATAAAATGAAGGATCATTGACGAGCCGATCTCCCTGACAAGCGGAAAAAAGTGTCCGGATGATGTCGTGTTGCTCATCATGGTTTTGATTCAACGAGAACGGCATCCCAAGAAAAACCAAACTATTGAATTGATCAAAAGGAAGTCCTTGATCCTTGATCTCATCCATATTTTGAATGCTATAGATCATCGCATCAACCGTTTGGTTCATTAATAACGTTTGAGCAGCTTGATATAATGAAGAAGCCGTATGCACCCTTTCTTTATTGATATAAGCCGTTGAATGGCTTGCCCACCCAATCTTCTGATAATGGCGGGATAGATGGGAATGTAATTTCTGGACCGTCGTATCTTCTGCCTGATCGCTGCAAATGACAAAGGTAGGAATGCGTCCTCGATTAAGGACAAACATCTTCAAAATGAGAGGGTACATATGCGCTGCTGTCACTGCGCCGATGTGAGGCTGAGCATTGACTTCGATGACCACACCTCCAGTTGTCAGATACGATTGCCGAATATCTGGCATGATAAGATCGATACCGGCAATGTCTAGTTTCAATAGATCTGCGGTTGTTTCGGCCAACCGTTTGTTATCGGGATGCACGTCGTCGAAGACTGCTACTGGAGTTCCTCCTGAACTGATATTAGAGATCCGGCTTAACCGCACAAATCGACCATTTTCCGGGATGCTATTGACGGTGTATCCTTGATCCGACAAAAATTCATGAGTGTCCACATTAACTTCGATACATTTAAGTGTCTGTGGTTGACCGGCATCTGGTATGCGCCTTCGATTGGTTTGATCGATCAACTGATTGATAGTACTCACTCCATCACCCGTGATCCCTGCAGGGATCCTTTCAATTGCCCACACTAATGTCCCGTTAAACACCAGCAAACGGTAATCTTTGCCAATGACATGTTGTTCTAAAAGGACGGTCTGAGAATACTGCTGAGCTGCAGCAAAAGCCTTTTTGACTTGTTCTTCTGTCATCAGTCCTGCACTAACACCCCTACCCCCATCTTCATGATTGGGCTTGATCACAACAGGATACCCCAGCTCCCATGCCCTTTCCAGCGCCTCCGCTTCGCACTGCACAACTTCCTGCCGGGGAACTGGAATTCCCACTTTTTTAAGGAAATTCGCGGAACTATATTTGTTTCTAGCGATCGAGGCGGCAATTTGAGGGGTTTTATCCGTCAGAGTGCTGTCAAACCATCGGGAATGGCATCCATACCCTAACTGGAACGTATTTTGAGCCAAGTGGCGCCAAGGAATTTTATGCTGATGGGCGCTCTTCAATATCCGTAAACTGTTCAGCCCTTTTGGAGCAAAACTTTTTAAACAGTTTATCAGCTCGACGATTTCATCGGAGATCTCGATTTTGTAGGAAGACGAGGGAGCAGCAAGATGATGCAAGAAAAATTGTAGCGTAAAAGCGACTGTTTGATGAAAGCACTCTTCTTGTAAACAAGGGATCCAAAGCTTGAAGGCGTGATCGTCTTCAGATACCGTTTCGATGCGGATCGATTCAAAAATAGGAAGCTCTGCAGTTTGTTGAATGGCGATGATCGCTTCTCCTAAACATGCGACCAGATCTTTCGGGAAACAAATGGGATTAGAGTGAAAAGAGTATCCGTTAAAATAGACTCCCAAGGATTTTTGCAAAGACTCGACATGAGATAATTGAAAAGATTGGACTTGCAGATTTAAACATCCGGTGGGCTGACGAAATCCTTTGATATATCCCTGATAAACACAGGGCTTGTCAACCAAAGCAATTAAGGTATGAGGTTTTATGTCGCTTGAATTTTCCATCATATTTTTGAGAACCTAAAGGTTGGGCAACACTGACCCAAATAATAACTAGGTACATGTAAATCCTTTTCAAGAAAGTGCTTGGAAAACATTGATCTGATCTCATTGTACGTTGGGAATGTATAAACAGTGTTAGAGAGATGGTAGACATCGATGGTGCTAATTGTTTCACGATTCCATTTCAATTTCTGCAAATTCTGCAGAATCTCTTGTTTGAAACTCGAATCCCAAGTGCTCCAGATGTCTTTTAAACACACACCTTGACGAGGATCAGATTGTAGGGCAATTGCAAGGCGTAATTTGAAAGCGTGAAAGCTTACGATCTCCCCTGCGAGCACATCGTGGTAAATAGCCTCGATGGGATCTACATTTTCTGATTTGGCAAAAAAACGGATCATAAAAATACCATTCGGCTTCAAAACGCGCCGAATTTCCTGGGTAAATGCTGCGTAATCTTTCCAACGCACTTGGCTGTGACACCCATCTCCAATGACGATATCAACGGAAGAGGATGGTAGCGGAAGCTGTAACCAATTTGCCAATAATCCAATGGGAGCAAGCGTCGCAGTTTTTTTAGGCAAGATAGATTGGATCATTGTCTCATTGCAATCGACCGCTATTAGCCTGGTTTGAGCGGGCCAAGAGAGGTTAACGATCTCTGGTGTAACGCCCAGAACCAATGCAGTTAAATTATCGTTCTGGGTCTGCTCGTGTTCATGAATCCAGGAATAATAATTCTGGAGATCTGCCTGTGAAGGTCTTAATGGTTCTCCTACGAGGGCCCATTGCTGCGCTTGATTGTCCCAATGTCCCATATTAGAACTCTTGCATCGATATTGGCGTTATTTGAAATAGTACTTAATGCCGATCATGAATGCTTGATTCCATGTTCTTGCTGAAGAAGATATTTGGAAGCCATTTGGAATCGTATTATTAACGTCTTCACCGTTGTTGAAAGTCGAATCGCCAATTTTGTGCGTTTTGATTCTTCCATAATAAGAAAAAATGTAATCTGCAGTCAGAGCCAAATTAGGATAGATTTTCCGCTCACCCCCTACACCCAACCTTAGCACTGCTTTGTTATGTCTTTTGGCTGCGGAAAGCGTATCGACTGAATGTCCTCCAACCATAAACCCATTAAATTCGAAGTCCGCCTTATGTCTTATATGTAACTGATTGAATCCAACACCTACGCGACCAAATAATAGCGTACGTGAATCATAGATGTATCCAGGACGCAAATCGAAAGCAAATTCAGTCGTTCGCAATGAAGTGGCCGTTTTGGCCGTTAAAGAAACGTTGTAAGCTTCAAATAGAAACGCAGGGTCTCCATTGCTAGCGAATGCAAAATTCCTTATCAACGTATCGCGGTTGGCCCAACTCAAGAAGAGTTCTCCTGCAATGAACATGCATTGTCTAATTTGTCGGCCATACCCAAAATTGAGTGCTCCTTCTCCATGATAGTTATACACTTTCACATCTTTTTGACTTGAAGAGATAACAGCGGGCGATTCAAAAAAGTTTTCAAATTGAACATTATTCTCTGCACTGAATTCGGTTGCTGATTGTAAAACACCCCCCATGACACCTGTGTAAAACCCATCAAATGGACGGCAAGGATTAGAAAAAAGAGGTGTTGACGCACCTATTCCAACGACAAATTCAAAAACTTTCAGCGCTAATTTTGTTAAAGAAAATTTCATAGTTCCCCAACATTTACTAGATTTTGTCGTACCGTAACAGAATATAAATCAATTTTCAAGTAATTGATTCAAATGGTCAGTTACCTTCTTGGACCTTCTAAGGCATTTCGATCACAAATTAAGGACTAATCGCATAATCCAATGAGAAGTCTGGAAAAACGGCTTTGATTTTTGAAATCGTCGATAAACTTGGATTACACTTGGATTCTAGCCTTTGATAGCTATATACACGTTCAAATCCTAATTTTCGTGCCATCTCTAGCTGAGTGAAGCCGCATCTTAATCGATTATAACGTACAAGAAAAGCAAAAGCCAATAAGGGGTCAACCCCCACTTCAACCACTGACTTAGAGGTTTTAATACTAGGATCAGGCAATGGCGCTAACTCTTCTGAACCTTCTGGCTCCTCAATATACATGTTCAGGGCTTCGTACATATTGTCACAAAGCTCCTCAACCGTTTCAGCTTGTGTTAGGCAACCAACCAATTCTATACACTCAGCCCAAAAACCATTATCCTCTTTATGAATTCTGAAATGATATTTCATTTTTCCTCCAAAGCTTTCCTTAAAGCATGCTCTAGCCCTTTTTTCAACTCTTTGTGTTCTGGAATAATCACAGTTTTCGCTCCCTTTCTCAATTTCCAATGACTTCCTTTTCCACCTGGCACAATTTCATATCCATGCTTTAAAAAGAGTTTCCGCATGTCTTTTCCACTTATGGGCATTAAACACTCACTTGATATGTCCCATTTTACCAAATATAATTGGTAAATCAATCATTTTCTTTAGATGTTCAATTGCTAACATGCAAAAGAACGAGCCGCTGGCTACAAATTTGATATAAATTCCCCAAAAACATCTATCATTATTTGAAGGTTTTCTACCCAAATAAAATGGCATCTACTGTTTTATGGAACATTTAGATAAAATTACCAATAAATGCTTCAACGGCCATCTCATTTGGTGTACGAGATGTTGGGGATGCCTTGTGAGATATTGCAAATTTCGTTGTAAATGCGTTGCATGGGAATAAATATGAAATGTTTTTTGTTGTCTCTTTTATTACTTTTTGTACCCTGTGCATACTATGGACAAGAAAATAGTCATCGCCTGAATGAAGAAGAAACAGCGGTCCTAGAAAAATTTTTTCGGGTTCTCACCGAAGATTCCGAGTTAGGATATGTGCTTTATGATAAAAAACCTGTTTGTATTCATGGCTTTTTCCATAAAGATCCTTTCATCGTTAAGACTCCCATGCATAAACAATCAGTTGCAATAAGGGAAGGAGCTCGCATATGGAGACAATTAGCCGCTACAAATGCAGATATTACCATTCATGTTTGCGATAAAGAAGACCCTCTTATCCCTGGCTACATTCATGTGTGTGCCATAAACATTCCTCTTTTTCATGCAGCTATTAATGAAAATTTGCCTTTATTTCAGTACATTCTTGGGCCTGCCACCAGTTCTCAAGGTCTTTTAAATGCATTGTTATCTAATAGCTATGGCTTTCATTCTCTCTTGAAAAATGATAAGGTACTAGTAGGCAAGGTTCTAGGGTTTGGAATACAGAATTCTTTATATGTTAGCAGGCTGGAGAATATCCAGGATGCTTATGGCATAGACACACCTCCTTTCCTAAATTGTGAATCCCTAACGCAATACTATGAACATGAGCATTTACCCTGTGCACCAAGTTTTGGATTCACTTCGATTAGTGACGAATTAAATGATTTTCAAAAGAAGATCGCGCTTTCTTCTGAAAAATTAACAAACAACAATCCTGAGTTTATTTTTGGTTGGCTGAAAGACTCCAAAGTGGAACAGAAATTTGTTGCAGATTTAGAAAAGGCTCAACGTCAAATACAAAAATTGATTTCATCACCCAACTTCTTAAAAAATGTGTTTCAAAAAGTCTCTGAAACAGGTTTGCATCCAAGTCACATTCAAAAGTATCAATTTCAATTCGAAAACACGGATATTAACAAGATTATAGCAAAGGGCATATGGGAATCTCTTCAAGACTATGATTGTGAATGTCTTTCATATTTTATTGAAGGCTTTGACAAATTTACCTCTCCACCAAATCAATTTGAAAGACAAGCTTGGTTCCCTGACTATCGAAAAGAAATTCTAGAAGGCCAGGAAAATTTGAAAATCGCAGATCGTTTTTTTGATCAGTTAGAGTGCGATGAAAGTTATCGATCTATTGCTGACAAGAAACTCTATTATAAAATAATAAAAAATGGAATATCAGAGAGAAAGTGTAATAGTAAGTTTGTTTCTCTAAGCTATAGTATTTTTTCACCTGATGGACGCTGCTTGGCAAATCAAAATAATGTTCCCATTAATTTGGAAAACACAATATCTGGCTTTGCTAATGGCATTAAGGGCATGAGAGTTGGGGAGACAAGAGAAATATTTATTCACCCAAGTATTGCCTATGGATTTGACACCTCTTTAGAAAAATGCAGCTATTTAAGAGGAGTTGTCACATTGTTAGATATTCATAACGATGATAACCCTATCCCACCAGTTAAGATCACGGACCTTTCTTTCCTTATGGATGAGGATACGCTTTTGAAAAGAGATGAAAACTATAAAATGATGCTGCAAGAAAAAGGAAAACAGATCGCGCAACACTTGCAAAAATGCAATGCTATTGATTTAGCTATAGTGAAAAACTACCTAATTCAATCACTTAATAACAAAGAACATCTAGTAACTTCACAAGTTGAGCAAGATATTATTAATCAAGTACACTGGAATATCTATTACGGATCGTAAGACAAAGTGGCGAATAACTGAGTGTGAAGTGACTATATAAATATGTTTTGATTTTCATCAAAAATCTATGTCTACTTGGTTTGCATAACCTAAGAGATCATTCGTCATATCTAACGCACTTTAATCCCAGTTGATGTGGCTCAGTGCGTAAAATTTGCGTAATTATGTGATTGTGAAATTGAACTAGAAAAGTGCGGTTTTACGCATTTCGTCTCGAAAATGCCTCATAAATATCTCTTAAAATCCACTTTGTCCACTTGCCAATTTTTAAGTAATTTGTTAAAAATTGAGGAATGAAAAAACTGACAGCCAACCCATTCAAATTTGGAGATCCCGTTGAGGGTGACTACTATCTGCACAGACCTGAACTCACTAAGATCGTTCGGCAATTTCTGGAAAATCGGATCCATCTTGTATTGATGGGTCCCAGACGTTTCGGCAAGACTTCATTTGTATTGAATTTACTGAAAATACTTGAACATGAAGGCTATAGCTGCCTCCTAGTCGATATTTTTAATATCACCTCCCATAAAGATTTTCTGCATCAATTGCTGCGAGCTATTCGAATTAAGGCATCCTTCAAAAATAAAATTAAACCAGGTTTAGAAAAGATAAGTCGGCTGGTGCCAAAGATCTCCATTGATCTGAACCCCATGGCCGGCAACTCAAGTTTTGGTTTTACTTTGGGAATGTTGCCTGAGGAAGATGTCAAAACCGCCATTCAGGACGTCTTAGAAAATCTCTCGAACTTGGGAAGTAAAGTTATTGTAGCTTTAGATGAATTTCAGAAAATATCAGAAATAAACGATGATGGATGGCTCGAAGCCACTATCAGAACTCACTTTCAAAGATTAGAGAACGTTGCTTTCTTGTTTACTGGATCCAGAAAAAGCCTTATTTCTGAAATGCTTAACAATCCATCGCGTCCGCTTTATCGCTCATGTCAAACAATAGAGTTTCCAACTTTTGGCCCCGAGTTTACAGATTGGGTTATTGGAAGATTTGAACTAATTGGAATTGGATGTCAAAAGAAAGCAATTAATCATCTACGTGAATTGGTTCAAGATACTCCAAATTATGTACAAATGGTGTGCTTTCATTTAGTGGCACAAGCACGCTCTCAAGTTGACTCTAAAGATGTGGAAGAGGTACTTGAAACAGTGGCTCGGCAAAATGCTTATGCCTATCAAACATTACTGAATTCATTAACATTAGCTCAACAAAGAGCATTACGACTTGCAGCTAACGAAAGACAATCCCTTTTTCAGAAAGAGTTGTTAGTGAAGTATGAGATTGCAAGCGCACCAGCCCTCCATTCTTCAATCAACGCTCTAAAAGCCAAAGGGATCTTAGATGAAGAAGGAACGCACAAGGGAAACGTTCTTTTCGATGATCCCCTTTTTGCCTTTTGGCTACGACTTTGCTTTTACCCTTAGGGAGCTTATAATACACATTTGAAAATCATACCATTCTTCTCTCACTAGGAGATTTTAAAAATGAACAGGATAAACAAATCAAAAAAGAAAGAGCTATCCTTAAACGACATGCCAATCATCACTCCCAAGAAAACCATTAATCAATACAAATCTCTTTGATTTCTTGCCCAATCATTTTATTTCTTTCGATATGATGAGCAATGTACTCGTCTGCACTTAATCTTCTATCCAATGCTCTATTTTCAACATCCATTCTTTCCCGCAGATACATCAATTTTAATTGAATGCTTTGCTTATGATTTGCGCCAAAAATAAACCTCTCCATTGCATCACAAGAATACCTGACGTAACAACTGAAACAATGTCCGGCATCACTTCTAAGCTGGTTCTCAAAGAAAAAAAACCAACTTTTTGCTTCTCATAAGATTGAGAAGAATCTCACTTTGAAAATCTCGTAACAAGCACTCAAAGGCATCTTTGACTCGTCTTCTGTGCGCCAATTCAATCACTTTTTTTTCCAATAGGAAATAGGCAATAATAATCCCTCCTACTGAGGCGCAAAGCGCAACCATAAAATCAAAAAAATAACCTCGATAAGTTGACAGAAGATTTCCCAGGTAAATGAAAATTGCTTGCACAACATTCTCTTAAATCTTTCCAGAATTTAGCTCTAGGGCAAATCCAAGATGCTTGCTGAGCGTTTAATCTAGACTATCATCTAAGAGTGTGCCGCCAACGTGCCATCAAGAGGTTGGAAAAAATAAAGGGGTTAAGTCGCGTTAAGACTTAAACCCTCTAAGTAAGAAGGTAACTAAGCCTTGTTCAAGGGCTTACCTTCTTGCGGTTTGGCATGCTCGGGAAAGGACTCGAACCTTCACGGAGTTGCCTCCAAGGGATTTTAAGTCGCTTAAGCCTTGCTCACAGCCCATAACTTCCAGTTATTTACAGAGAGGAACATAACGTCTCCCACTATTTCTGTATACACATTTATTAGGCCCAACTCCCCCCAATTTCCCTCCGTACTGACCCACCATTGACCCACGGAAGAAATCTTCTGCACTAAAAAACATTTTTCCAATATAATGGAATCACATAGACTGCTTCCATGCAGATTGATATCGACACAACTGAGGAATTTGAGCATTGGCTATCTGAACTTGCTCCAAAGTATGAGGCGCAGGTTAGAAAGCGATTACTGACAATACAAGAAAATGGTCATTTTGGCGACTATAAGTCATTAGGGCAAGGCCTTTACGAATTGCGTTGGGTTAATGGTAGAAGAGTCTATTTTACACGCGTTGATAATCATACCATTCTTTTATTGCTGGGAGGTTTAAAAAATGAGCAGGATAAGCAAATCAAAAAAGCGAGAGCTATGCTTGGATGACATGCCGATCGTCATCCCCAAAAAAACGATAAAAACCAAAAGGTTCGATCCTGCAAAAAAGCTGCGAGATCCCAATTTTGTAGCTAAGGCCTTCTTCCAAGCCTTACAAGACAATGACATCGATACAGCTTTGGATATCCTAGATGGCTATCTAATGGCCACTGGCAAAGGAGAAATTGCCAAACAAGGCAATATCCCCTCCTCTACTGTATATAATGCCCTGTCTCATGGCTCCAACCCCACATTGCGTACTATCGCAAAACTCTTACATGCTTCTGCAGCAGTTTGATTTAACTGAAACAATATTTATCACGGTATATTGACAAATTGGATCTCGCAGTTATAACCAACTAGAAGCCAACACATGATTAAAAAATATTTTCTTGCACTTAGTTTTTTCCCCTTTAATCTTAACGGTGGCCAACGTCCATAAAACAATTCGTGCATAGCTTAAACCAGAATCTCAAAAAATCAATCAGACGATATTCTTATTGTTATCTTGTCATTATTCAACAAAATTTTCTAATAATGGTCAAACTGACACATATGGCAATCAATCAAACAAAAGAAATTTTTTGTATATTTCTCCACTAGCATAAAGCCAAAACTTCTTTGCATAGAGGTGCAAAATGACAGAAGCAAAAAGGAAAAATAACAAGGAAATAGATAAAATTAGCCAGAATGAAAATGAGGCATAGAAAAAAAATAAAATAGCAATCAAACAATTAATTATACATAAAACTGCTAAGTTAGTATACACGCGATGTTTTGTAAAAAATGAAATATATCTATGAGATATATTATTTAATTCTAAAAATGTTCTAGCCCAAACCATCAAGTCTGAGTCTTTTAAAAGTATTGTATTATTTCTCACAATATCACTTTCATTGTCATGAGATCTAAATTTATCTGGATATTTTTTAAGAAGCTTTTCTTTTACAAGAGCTATTTGAATTTTATCATTTTCTTTAAAATTATCTGATAAAATTTTTTTCGACATCCATTTTAAGGGCTTGCTAAAAGCAATATAATCTAACAATTTTTCTAAAAACAACTTATTTATTAAATTGAATATTGCATCTGTAAAAATACCTAAAAAATAAAATAGTAAAATATATACTAAAACGAACCACCCCACTTCTTCAAAATGAGAAGTGCCTAGGATAAAAAAGCTTAAATAGGCATAAACACAAAGCCCTAGTGCAGTTATTGAAAACAAATCTAAAAGATTTGAATCCGAAAAACTCGCTGGAGAATTCTTGTTAGGGAAAATACCATTGCTCATACTTGAGCTATAACCCTAGCCCAATTTTTTATGCAAAAATATTAGTTGCCAAATAGACAAATTGACGAGCAAATTTTAAAAGCTCTTGATGTACTAAGTACAGCTAATATTTTTTCTATTTTTTTTCTGCTTCGAGCCGCCCTTCAGTACATCAGAGAAGCAGCAGCAATCCGCTCTCATTTTTCTCATTATTGAAGCAATATTTTCTAGATTTTTACTTTGACAATTTCTAGCTATTGGTTGATTTGCTCTTTATTTTTTTCTCTTACTATAATGTCCATTCTCGAGGAAGGATCGGTTTGTTAAACCAACTCATGCCTACATATTTCTTATTTTTGCAAAACAAATTTCTGTAAAGCAAACTTAATTTGTTCCAGAAATGCTTTAGAAGGTTCGGAAAAGAAAATCTGCCAGCGTTGATTTTCAGTTTGTCCAAGTTCAAGAAAGTCGCTTCTGAGACAAATATGAAAGCTATTGTTGGCTTGAAATTGCTTGATCAAATTTTCAGCATAGGCTTTGTTTTTTTCGAAATCGGAAACTTCGGTTGCTTCAGGGAAGGTTAGTTTGCTTTCCAAATGCCAGCTTTCTTCGATGCATTTGATAATCCATGCTTCAGGATTTGTGATGGGATGGGTTTTGGTACGTTGATGATAGAGGGTGATGATAGCTTCACGTTCTTGCGAAGGGAGTTGATCAAGTTTATTAAGAGCTTTTCCCGTAGAAGAAGCAGCGGCGGCAAGCGTTGTACGTTGGGTGCGCTGCTGCTCTTTTTCTATATCTATATCTGTATTGTGGTTAGTTTGTGGTTGTTCTGGGGTTGATTTGCGGTTGGCTTGGTGGTTGATAAAACCTGGGAAATGCTCCCACAACCATTTGTAGACGGTATATTTGTTGGTTGATTCGCTGGTTAGTTTCTGGATAAGTTGCTGGTTAGTCAGCTGGTTGATAATTGTACGTAATCTTTGCTCTGAAACACCTGTTTCTTTTGAACATTGTTGACGCCCAAAAGTAAATTGTCCAGACTTACCGAACGTGGTGCGGTGGAGTGCCCATAACATAAACCGTATTAGATTCGTGTTTTGAAAATATTCTGGCTCGAACAAGAAGTTGGGAATAGGTGTAAAACGAAAGGGGATTTTTCTCCCCTCTTCAATGCTTGGCTTCATCGAGCGTCGCCGTTTTAATGTAGTTTTCAAAGGCCATTAGGTCAATCATATAGCGCCCTCCGATCTTTTTTATACATTTGAGAGCAACGGGATGTTTACGGTAGATCCAGTGATGCCATTGTGGTAGACGTGGCCAGGTGTTCTGGCGGCAATATTTGCGTAGTGGGATTAAATTCTCGATTGTCAGCATAAGTTCTCCTATTTGCATACATAACTTCCAAAGGGCGGTAACAGAAAATATAATTGCATATTTGAGGCAAAATTTGCAAATATGATTCGCTTTTTAAGCGAGACAAGAAGATGTTAAGCAACCAAGCGATTGATGATTAGCTTTCTTTGACAAAATCTTTGAAGGAGAAATTTTCAGAAAAACCTGCCTTTACTGCAGCTTTTTTAAGTGCACGATAGGGCACAGTATGATGAACCTGTTCGTTGAGATGTTTGTTGGAGAAAAGGAAACCCCGTTTTCGGTTACCTATGAAGGCTTTTATATCTGTGAAAACGTGTTGGGGATATGTTTTAGATTTGTTTGGGAACTGGATTAAGTTTTGATCGAAATTAATATCTGTGACTTTGAGGGATAAAATGTCATCAAGAGATCGTGCTCCACCGAGGTAAAAGAGTTTGGCTATGAGACGCTCTCTTTCAGGTAGCAACGCGAGAAGATCTACATATCTTTCATACGGAAGGTTCTTATTAGCCGAAATCGTTCGATCAGGATCAAAAGCTTCGCTCACATAACCCAGCGTTGCTTTTGAAAGCCAGTTGGCAAAAGAGAGATAGACTATGATGGCGTCTTCTCTTTTTTGGTGGTACCATTCTTTATAGACCCTAATTTGATTGATAATGACTTCGTGGCCATGAGCTGTATAATTTTTAAGAAGATACAAATCTTGCTCTTGAAGGGTTGGCAAGAGTTTGAGCCTGATCATTTCACTCATGAAATCGAAATAACGATTGCCAAGAGGATTGTCTTTAACAATGATTTTCGACCAACTAAGAATAGTGCTGATAAGTGGTATTTGGGAAATTGTTTCATGAAACTTTTCAAGGGCATAATGGGTTTCATTGGATGCTCTTTCAAACTGTTCGCTCAAGAGATGAATCTCTGACTTTGAAGAATCTAGGCAATAGAGCTCGATTTCATGATAGGGTTTAGATTGCGTCATAAGCATCCACACTTTTTGCAATTAAGAACTGGTTATTCTAGCACGGAGAGAGTGTATTCCCAATAGAGAAAGTAAATCGAGCTCCAAATTCTCTTATTTCAAATACTAGTGAATATGATAGGCATTAGTTTTGGTATCATGATGCCCGCCATGAGAGTCTGTACGCCCAGAATGAATTTGGAAAATGTTTCCCAAAGAAAAAAGAAGTAAAACTGAAAAAATAAAAAACTTTTTCATAATCTCCTCCAATGTTCATTGATTAGACAAAATGAATTAAAAAATGTTCATTTATCTCCTCCATTTATTGTTTTAGGCGCCGAAGATGGCGGTGTTCATCCGCTTGAGGGTTTGGGCTATGGCTGAGTCGGAGAAATGGGCGTAGCGTTTGACCATGGTGAGAGTTTTGTGACCAAGGATGGTGGCAATTTCGACAGTTGAGGCTCCGGCCATGGCAAGATGGCTGGCTGCTGTGTGACGAAGGTCATGGAAGCGAAGCTTGGGGAGATTGGCTGTGATAATTGCGTTGTCCCAGGCGGATTCAATATCTGCGGGTTTGCGGCCTAATTGGGAAGGAAAAACGAAAGGGCTAAGGATAATACGGCGCTTGCTTTCGCTTGATAGAATTTCGGTAATGGTTGGTGGAAGATAGATGGTGCGAGAATCGCCATTTTTGGTGTGGCGGAAGGTGACTCGACTATTTGTAAAATCAATGTCGGACCAATGAAGGTTTAGGATTTCTCCGCGGCGGGCGCCAGTTGCAAGAGCAAAGGCTACGATGGGATAGAGGTATGGGCTTTTACTGTAGCGGCAGGCATCCAGAAGGCGGGAGATTTCATCGAGTGTGAGGTAGCGATCACGGCCTCGTGGTTCTGCAGGGCGAGTGATGAGGAGGACTGGATTGTCTTTGAGCCAACCATATTCCCGGATGCAGATGGTGAAGGCACGGGAAAGGGCTGCGAGGTAGCGGTTGGTGGTGGAGGGAGAGCGTTTGGTGCCACGGACTGTGGTTTGAGAAAGGAGTGTATCGCGCAGTGTAGCGATTAGGGAGGGTGAAACATGGGAGAGGTAATATTTTCCGAGATGTTGTTTCCACCAGAGCATGATTTGGGTTTGTTTAGAGAGGGCTTTGGGATTTTTGGGGAGCTGGTGAGAAATATAGCGGTCGACAAAAGTGGCAAATGTTGTTTTACCTGGGTCGTGGGGGAAATAGCGGGACTGTTTGAGGTTTGATTCGGTGCGGTGCGCCCACTCTTTGGCTGCTGTGCGTGTTGTGAATGAAGCTGATTTATGGGGCATGCCATGGACGCGAATGCGGGCACGGTAAGTGGTTTTTCCGTTGTGGATTCGTTTTTCAATATAAGCCATCGCTACAAAACTCCTTTTGAATTCCTTGGTGGCCCATATTTGGCCCACAAGGGTTGTTACCATTCTTTGGAAGTTATGTAGCGAGGCGGAAAGCCTTGTGTGTTAGTGTGCTCGGGAAAGGACTCGAACCTTCACGGAGTTGCCTCCAAGGGATTTTAAGTCCCTAGTGTCTACCATTTCACCACCCGAGCGAATGGGGGTAGTATACTGAGTGGGGGGATTTTGGGGAAGAATTAGGGAATGTGATTGAGAAG
>Ga0153954_1000426_pt1 | contig 34166 bp, 32 predicted proteins | sample TSFL038MetaG_FD_102277 | JGI IMG/M metagenome (GOLD analysis project Ga0153954, IMG submission 102277) | Attine ant fungus gardens microbial communities from Florida, USA - TSFL038 MetaG | ecosystem: Host-associated > Fungi > Mycelium > Unclassified | place: USA: Florida, Wekiwa Springs State...
CGACCGAAGCCGGCAGGCGAGTGGTCAGCAGGATGTAGCCGAGCGTCGACAGGCCGAAGCAGAAAGCGATCGGCACGCCCGTCAGCACAGCGCCGGGAAAGAACAGCAGGAAGAACAGCGCGAGATTCCATTTGCCGAGCGAAGGCAGGAGCGGGGCCGCGATCACCAGCGCCGCACACAGGGCCGTCACGATCGCAAGCGCGCACAGGAGCGGCACCAGCGCGACGAGGCGCAGCCGCAGGACGGCAATCACCAGCATCAATGCGACGCCGATCGGCATGGCCACAGTGTGCCAGGCTTCGGAGACGCCGAGCGAGGGCATCTCCACGAAGATGTCGTCCATGACATAGTCATAGGCCGGATGCAGCAGCAGCAACAGGAAGGCGATCGGCACCACGGCCGCTACGGCCTCGAGGATGTCTCGTTGCCGGCTTGTCGTCATGTTGACGATGGCGGTCATGCGCATGTGCTGACCGCGCATCAGGGCCGCGGCGCTGCCGAGGATGGCCAGCCAGACGAACAGCACGGTCGCCAGCTCGTCCGACCATATGAGGGGGTAGTGGAAAACGTAGCGCGCGACCACGTTCACAAACAGCAGCACGACTTCGCTGACGAGGACGATCGCGGCGGCCACGTCGATTCCCCAGCCAAGCGCCAGCTCGACCCATGTCGCCACGGCTCCGATTCCGCCTGTCTCGTTCGGTTCGGTGGTGGCAAGGGCCCCGTCTGCAAGCTGGCCCAGCTCCCGCGCGCTTTCCATCCTTACTCCCAGCAGGCCGTAACCCGGCCTTGTTCTTCGCTTCGCTCCTGGCGCCGATAAGCCAGCCCGAACCGGCGCCAACCGAGGATGCCCTATCACGTCACGCGATGCCTTTTCGTCATCGCTGCCTTGCCGCATCTCGCGGGCCGGCCTCGGTTCCGGGCATGAAAAATGTCATCCCCATTCCGCACGCAGGTGATCGCCCGTCCGGCACAAGGGGATGGGAGCGAGCGCTGGAGATTGTCGGCATATCGCCCGCGGAACCGGAGGCCGACGCGGTTGCTCTAGCATGCCATGCGATGCTTTTTCGTCATCGCTGACTTGCAGCACCTTGCGGCCCACCCCCAGTTCCGGGCATTAGAAACGTCACCCCGCTCTGCACGCCGGTGCATCCCGCGTCCGTCTCTCGGAAGCCGGAGGGGTGGCGCCGGACATTGTCGGCATATCGACCCAGAAAAACAAACGGAGAACGGGATGAATGACATTAAGGAGCTCTTGGAGGTAAGAAAGCTCATCTATTTTCGGCAGGTGGCCGCAAGTCCGTCGTTCCGCCAGGCCGCGCGACAGCTTGGGATCACGCAGCCTGCCCTGACGCGGCACGTGCAAGACCTGGAAGAAGAACTCGGGGTTACGCTGATCCATCGGCGCTCGTCGGGGAACCGCCTCACCGAGGCAGGACGGCTCGTCATGTCGAAGGCCGACGACCTGCTGGCGCTGCTGTCGTCAACCCGCACCGACCTGGACGAATTGCGAAGCAGTCCCACCGGAACCGTGACGCTCGCGGTGCCGATGAGCTTCGCCAGCCTCTATCTGACGCCTCTCCTCACGCAGTTCGGTCAGACCTATCCGCAGGTACATATGCGCGTGATCGAGGGCTCGACCTATCACATCGAGACCTGGCTCGAGGCGGGACAAGCGGATGTCGGGGTCGTGTGCTCGCCGAGCGGATCGAGCAGCCTCATCGAGGAGCATATCGGCGACGAGGAACTGTTCCTGCTGCGGGCGGGGCCGAGCGAGCCGCTGCCGCCACTGGACTTCGCCGAGTTGGAGCACATGGACCTGGTCCTGCCGCTGTCGCGCTACGGTACACGGCGCGTGCTGGAGCGCATGGCCGCCAAGCTGAAGGTGCAGCTTAACCCCAAGATCGAGGCAGACAATCCGAACACGATCAAGCAGCTGGTGATGTGCATGGGATGGGCCACGGTGCATTCCAACGCACTGTTCGCAAGCGAGATCGCGGCCGGATCGGTCTCCGCGCGCCGCATCACGCCGACGCCCACCCGCAGCCTGATGCTGGTGACACCGCGCAACGAGGCGCTGTCCTCCGCCGCCCGCATACTTGCGCGAGAGATCTGCCGCCTCGTCAAGCATAACCAGCTGCACACTTCTCCGAGCGCGGTCCCGTTCGAGGCCGAGCAGGAGATCTACCGCCGGACAGGCTCGAAGCGCGGCTGAGCCGCGCTCCGGCCAGCCCCCCGGCACGTCGTCAGCTTTTGGCCGCCTCCGCTTCGCGCCAAGCGATATAGCGGGCGACGCCTTGGCTCAGCGAGACCTTCGGGGTCCAGCCGATCAGGCGCTCCGCCCGCGCGCGGCTGTTGCGCAGGTGGTTCACCGAGGAGGACTTCACGGTACGCGTGTCCTCCATATATTTGATGGCGAGATTCTTGGCGCCTGCGGCGGCGATGATGGCGTCGGCCAGCTCGGTCAAGGTGGTGTCGGTTCCGGTCGCCACGTTCATGGTCTGGCCGTTCGCCTCGCTGGTCATGGCGAGCAGGCACGCCTGTGCCACGTCGTCCACGTGGATGTAGTCGTGGACCTCCTTGCCGTCGCCCGCGATCACCGGCGATTCACCCTTGCGCACACGCTCGTAGATCTCGGCGAGGAAGGCAGCGTTGACCGCGCGCCAATGCTGGCGTTCGCCATAGACGGTAGAGAAGCGCAGCACGTTGAACTCGACGCCGTGGAGCCGCGAATAGAGCGCGCACAAACCTTCACCAAGAAGCTTGCTGGCGCTGTAGACCGCGGAGGCAGGGGTGAGGCCGGCGCTGACATAGGGCGTGTCCTCCACCATCTCGGGAGGATTGGAATTGCCGTACACGGCGGTGGAGGAGGAAAAGATGACGCGCTTGGCGCCACCGATGCGCGCCGCCTCCAGCACGTTCACCATGCCAACGCTGTTGACCGCGGCGCCGAGCGCCGGATTCTGAGACATCGGCAATGTGAGAAAGCCGGCCAATGCGAACACACCTGCCGTGCCCGCGGTCGCGTCGATCATCTCGTTGAGGCGCAGGATGTCGCCTCGGATGAGCTTCACCTTTGGGTTGGACTGAAGGTGGGCGATGGTGTCTGGCGTACCGAGAGCGAAGTTCTCGAGCAGCCGGACCTCGCTCGCTCCGCCGGCGAGGAGCTTGTCTGCGAGGTGGGAGCCGACGAGGCTCGCCCCGCCTGTGATCACGTACGATTTGCCTGCCACTGATCCGGGCATCTAAGCCGATCTCCTGAAGTTTTGAGGAACGCCGCTATTTTCCGGTGCCGGAGCGGCCGAGGCAATCGCCTGCGGCGGGTGTTTCAGGCATTCGCGTGATAACTTCAGCGTATCACCGTCATTCGCTTTGTCGGCAGACGAACCCGGGCATCAACTGGATGCGGGGCATCGTCGAGGAGATTGCCCGGGAGGAAGGCCTGAAGCTGCGCGTCGCCCTGGTGCGCGGCGAACAAGACAAGAAATATCTGAAGACCAAGTACCGACAGCGCCGCATCCGTCCGCTCGATCCGGCTCCGCCCGTCAGTGAGGAGATCATCGATCGCAGCGCCCATATCGTGGCGCTTCATCCAGACCAGCCTGCGCGAGTGGGCTTACGCGCAGGCCTACAACACCCCAAAAGAACGAGCCGCTGAGCTGCCACGATCGCTTCACCGCTACAACTGGCACCGTCCTCATGGCAGTCTCGACTCAAAGCCACCCATCGGCAAGCTCAGACTCGCCCGGAACAACCTCTTAGGCCGCGGGCCGGCACGCTTCGGCCGCCGCCTTGAGTGTCTTACCGAGCCACTTGTAATCGATCGAGAGGACGAGGAACTTCACGCCCCTTGCAATCCATGGGGCCGCCTCGGACGGATCGTTGATGTACATGCCTGCCGGAATGCCGCGCGCTGCGGCGGCGTCCAGCACTTTGTCCACCGCCGCCTCGACGGTCGGGTGCTTGAGCTGCCCGTGCACACCGAGCGAGCTGGCAAGGTCGCCGGGCCCTGGCATGATCCAGTCCGCACCCTTCCGGTCGAGAATCTGGTCGATCCGCTCTACCGCCTCGCCGTCCTCCACGAGACCGATCGAGACCACGTCGCGGTTGGAGGCCTCGGCATAGCGGGCGAAGTTGGACAGGCCGAAGCCGGCCGCTGGCACGCCGGTGCAGGTGGGGCGGAGCCCGTCGGGTGGATAGCGCAGCGCCTGCACCGCCGTGTCCGTGCCGGCGGCCGCGATGCCAAGGTGAGGCAGCATCATGCCCTTGAAGCCCGCGTCGAGCAGCCGCGGCACGTTCGCAAGATCGGCGCCGCCGATGCGAGCGAAGGCATGGATTCCGGCCGCGCGGCAGGCCTGGAGGTGCTGCATGGCGGAGCGCAGGTCATTGAGCGCATGCTCGAGGTCGACCACCACGAAGTCGAAGCCCGCCTCCGCATAAATCTGCGGGATGGCGGGATCGGTGGAGAAAACAAAGGCGCCCAGGGCGGGTAGCGGGCCGTTCAGCATGGCGGCGGGCGAACGCGACAACTCGGTCATGGTCAGGATTCCAGTCGGGTCAGATCGACCGTTCTTAGACGAAACGATTGATGCTTTTCTCCTATCGGGAAGATGCCCGCCAATGAGACATCAGCTCGCCCGCCGCGGCGACGGTCGCTATTTCCTGCAGTATGCAGCGAAACTGTTTGGGCTTCCCTCCCCCGTGTCAGCCTCAGAGTCTGACTCAAAAAGCGAGCAGCCGTTTTCAGGGCTTGGCGAGACGTCGTGTGAGGAGCCTGAGATGGGCGACGAGAAGCCAGGCGACCTCAGTGAGGGCGGGAGCTTCGAAGTCTCTGGAGAGGCGTCGGCATCGGCCGAACCAGGCGAAGGTGCGCTCGACGACCCAGCGCCGGGGCAGGAGCTGGAAGCCTTTGACGCCGAGCGGCTGCTCGACGATCTCGATGCTCCACGGCCCGCAATGGGAGAGTGCGTTGACCAGCTGTTGGCCGCGATAGACTCGATCGGCAAAGACCTGCCGCAGCTTGGGAAAGCGATCTCGGACACGCTCCAGCAAGGGCACCGCACCATGGACGTCCTGAACATTGGCGGGGTGAACGTGGACGGCGAGCAGAAGACCATTGGTATCGGTGACGATGTGCCGCTTGCGTCCATAGACGCGCTTACCGGGATCGAAGCCGCGCGGTCCGCCGGCTTGCGTCGTTGCCGCGCTATCCAGTACCTTCTTGTAATGGACAGGCCCGATATTGATTTCAAGCAAGACGGGATGTTCCGGTTGCGGCTGCCCCAGCATGACGTCCTGCTGCACCTTGATGATGGTCTGGTCTTGCTCTTGAAACGCAAGCCGACGCAGATCGGAGACCTTGGCCTGGATTTCGCCGTCAATCGGTGTCCCCAGGAGATCGGATTGAAGCACACCGCGCAGAACAGATAGTAAGTCGTCGTTTCAGTCCTTGGCGCCAGGAAATGCATGCCGTAGAAGGCAGTGCCGTGATCGCGCGGCGCGCCCGGCCCGGTGACGCCGGTGTCGTTGATCATGCAGGCTGGCTGATCCCAGCGCATATCCATCCAGAGATCGACCGGTCTTCCATCGTTCTTGCAGATCAGATCGTAGAGGCCCGGGCGGCAACGCTGGGAATGCTGCGTCCGACCTTGACCGTCATCCCCTTCTGCTCGATCGTCAGGTTCGCCAGGCTGGGCTGCGACAGCGTACTGCAAGTGCCGGCAGCGGACACGTTACAGGAGCTTTCCGAAGATTTGGCCGCCAAGGGAGGCAGGTGGCTGTTTCCGAAACTACGACGAGCCTCGGACCACGACCTCGCGGACGCTAAGATGGCGCCCGAGGAGATCGTTAAGACCTGGCGTAATCAGCTTACGCTGAGAGCGGAAGATCTAGAAAACGAGGTGCCGGTCGCGCTCGACGAAGCGACTGACGAGATAGCATTGCCGGTACGCAGCTCAATCGCAAATTACGACTCGATAGGCTGGATCATGGCTGCAAGCGCAGACAAGTCCTTCACGACGATTGTGCCATACCCGACTTGAAGGAGACCCGCATGTTCAAGTCGCTTGAGCTCTCGGTTGGTGGCGTGACGTGTCACACCCAGTAAACTTGCAAGATCGTCCTGCGTGAGAGGGATGATCGGCGATTTTTGCAATCCATTGCGCATCTTCGGATCGCCGAGAGTGCACAAGAGCCGCGCCAATCTCTGTCGGAGGGAATACAGCGCCAGTCCATCGATGATGCGATGCGCTGCCCGGATTCGTTCGGAGAGAACTGATATGAAGTGACGATAGCTCAAAGGATCGCGATCGAGCACCTCGAGAAATTCTACGCGAGGACATAGAAGAACGTCGGTGTCCATCTGTGTCTTGCTATCGCGAAAAGCCGGCTTGCGGTCGAGGACGGTGGTTAGAGCCACAACGCTATCGAACTCTTGCATAGAGATCATGAACTCGTTACCGTCTGGAGATACCGTGCTTGCGCAGATAAACCCGTTCAGAATGATCCCGACACCGGGAGGATGCTCGCCCTTTCGCACAAAGAAAGTGTTCTTCGGATAAGAAACGAACCGCGCAATCTGGGCCAGATCCTCGACGACTTGAGGAGGCATCCGATCGAAGTACGGCGCGCTACGAAGCACCTCGATGGCGGATTTTCCGACCCCTTTTTCAGAGGTCGGCGGACAAGCACTCATGTTGTTAGCCCTAACCTCTCATCACGAGCCCGAAATCCATCCCAGCAACGATCGTGCCATTGACGAAGGAATGGGCATGAGATCCGCGATCGTTGTCAACATGCCTTCCCACATCCATGCCATAGCCCAATTGTAATGTAGATTATAGTGACGCGAGGCCTTGGTTCGTAACCTCACTGTCATGAAAAATCAAATCGTCTGTTTGACCTTCGATTTCGATGCCCTATCGCTTTGGCTTGCGAGGGGGATGTCCACTCCAACTCCCTTATCTCGCGGCGAATTTTGCGCCGTGGGCGCCAAGCGCATCCTGGAACTTCTGCAACGCCACAAAATCAGAAGCACCTGGTTCATCCCCGGCCATACGATCGAGAGCTACCCCGCCATATCCGAGCAGATTGTCGCGGGCGGACATGAGATCGGACATCACGGCTGGACGCACGTCTCTCCTGCCAATTTGAGCCTTGAAGAGGAGGAGAGTGGGTTAGTTAAAGCCAACCAGGCGATCAAGCGTCTCTCAGGACGTTTCGCGCGCGGTTACCGCTCGCCGGCCTGGGATCTTAGCGCAAACTCTGTCGACCTGCTGCTTAAGCACGGTTTTAAGTACGATAGCAGCATGATGGGCCACGATTATCTACCCTACTTTGTACGGCGTGGTGACATCGTAGCCATCGATACCCCGCTCATCCCCGGTAAAGCCACGTCTCTCATTGAGATGCCCGTCAGTTGGTCTCTCGACGACTTCCCGCATTTCGAATTTCTGAGATCGAAAGACTCCCTCCTTCAAGGACTGAAGGCCGGCAGTGCGGTGCTGGAGAATTGGGTCGAAGACTTTCTGTATCTCAAAGAATCCCTCGACTGGGGTATCATTACCTATACCTTTCATCCCTTCGTGATCGGCCGCGGGCACCGTATGCGTATTCTCGAGCGATTGATTTGTCGCATTCGAGATGAAGGCGGTGAGTTCTGGACCATGGAGGACGCGGCGGAGGCGGCGCGCGCGCGGCAGACATCTGCTGGTCTCTGCAGCCCCGCCGTCTCGGAGACCCAATGAAAATCAGTGAATACCGGCATTACGATGCGATGGGATTGGCCGAAGTCCTCCAAAAAGGGGACGCGAAGCCGGATGAATTGATGGCTTGCGCTCTGGCTCTCGCAACGAGCGCGAAGCAAACGCACAACGCCATAACGTTTCTGGATCCTGAAGTTGCGACCGAAGCAAATAAGGAGACCACCTTGCGCGGGGTGTTTGGCGCGACGCCGTTTTTGTTGAAAGACTCTGCACTTGCCTCAACTATTCTTCCGACGTCCTTGGGCTCGCGGCTGCTGGATGGCGTGAAATACGATCATGATGCGACTCTGTTGCGCCGGTTTATCGACGCTGGTCTAAGACCCTTCGCGCGAACCACTGTGCCGGAGATTTGCATGGCGCCAACCACCGAGGCGCTTCGCAACAACGGTCCTACGTTGAACCCATTCGATGTTCGACGGTCATCAGGGGGCTCAAGCGGCGGTGCAGCCGTTGCGGTTGCCCTCGGCGTGGTGCCGATTGCGCACGGAAGCGACGGTGGCGGCTCTATTCGCATTCCTTCTGCCTGTTGTGGCGTCTTTGGTCTTAAGCCGTCCCGCGGGCGTCTACCAACCGGACCGGCGCGCGGCGAAACTTGGGCTGGTCTTGCGACGGACGGCGTTTTGAGCCGCACGGTCCGCGATACCGCTGCAGCCCTCGACGCGGTGTCCGGCTGGGCAAGCGGCGAGCCCTATGCAGCCCCGCCACAGGAGCGCTCATTCCTCGCCGCCGCACTTGCTACTGAACCGTCGGAAAGGCTGCGCGTGGGCGTCCTCCGGCAGGCATGGAATAGTATTCCTGTTTCGGATGAATGCTGGTCGTCGGTCGAGCATGCGGCCATTCTCTGCAAGGAAATCGGCCATGAAATCGCCGATGCCGGCTTGCCGGCAGTTGATTTCGACGCGTTCATTTGCGCGCATACGACCATCATGTGTGCGCAAGTCGTCGTCGCCGTCGATGCCCGTCTTAAGGTCTTGGGTCGAACGCTCAGAGACGACGACCTCGAAGCGTCCATATGGGACGCCTACCAGCGGGGCCGCGACCTCAAAGCGCCGGACTACGTACGAGCGATCGCGGTCATGCACAGCACGGGTCGAGCCATGGCGGCGGCCTTGGAGCAAGTAGATGTCCTTCTCACGCCGACGATAACGCGCTTGCCGAGCTTCTTAGGCGAATTTTCCATGAATACGTCTTTCGACGAATTCCGGCACAAGGTGTCGCGATACGGAACCTTCATGTCGGTCGTGAATGCGTCGGGCCAACCGGCTGCAAGCTTGCCGCTCCGCTGGACCAACGAAGGCCTTCCCGTGGCAGTTCAGTTTGTCGGTCGCTTCGGGCGGGAGGACACGTTGATCCAGCTCGCGGCTGAGCTCGAACGCCGGGTTCCATGGGACGTCCACTACAAGTCGCTTTGGGCCGCAACTTCGGTCGCTCCCAATAGCTCCAGTCAGATTTCACCCCAGTCAGATCAACCTGTCCGCTCCAGATGACTCGACCGTTCCGACCAGTCCAGCCACAAACGCGCGCCGTCCGTTCCACAATGACCCGAACCATTACCCGGCCATGCGCGCTCATCGGATGAATCCATCGCCTCTCTACGCAGAGATGCCGCCGATTCGTCGCGTCACCTATTGGAATGGCGCGCCAGCGTGGCCACTCCGGCGCTAAACGCCCATAGCTCCCGAACTGGTTGCGCGATCGAGAAGGTGTCAAGAATGACCCGCCTGAGCGCCGCTTTCAAACAAATGTCACAGATTGTGATCTTGGCAATATTGTCGCACGTCGCGGGTGAGTGAAGCTATGGCGACAGGAAAGGGACGAGCCTTCTCGGCTCTTTCGATTTTGCGGCGAGACGTTGGAGACGGAACGTGACGGTCCCATCAAGCAAATACCGCTTTCTTTTGATCAGCCCATTCAGCCTTGAACCCGGGAGCTCATTCCAGATGCGTTCCTATTCGGGCTCAAAAGAAACGATGATCCACAATTACCAGGACGTGGCCCCCTCTCTCGAAGGCGTTGATTGGGAAGTGGACACCGGCGCTCGTACAACGCACGGCAATTGGCCCGTCACCACCAAGTTTGAATTCATGTCCGTCGGTTTAAACCGACTGCCGCGCGTTCGCGAGGCCTGCGAAAGCGGCAAGTACAACGCCATCGTACTGATGGGCGGCGGCGATCCCGGATACTTGGAGGCACGCGAAATCGGGCGTCAGTACAAGATCCCGATCACCACGGCGGCTCACGCACAAATGCACCTCGCTGGCATGCTCGGCAATAAGTTTTCTATCATCGATATCGCCGAAACGCACAACATGCAGATGTATCATTTAGTCGTTCAATATCGGATGACCGACCGCTGCGCCTCGATCCGGAACATCAATTTTCCCTTGCCTCATTCGAACTATCCGGACGAGAAACCGGTTCAACGTGAACGCGACCAAGCCTTGCAGAGCGGAACAACGGATATGCTCGAAGCGGCGATTAGTGAATCGATCGCGGCCATAGAGGAAGACGGCGCGGATGTTCTGATTCTCGGCTGCTCGGCCACGTTTTGGATGCAGCCGTTTTTGCAAAAGCGACTCCATGAGGCAGGCTGGGATGTGCCGGTCCTCGAGGGAGCGCGAGCAGCGATTGAAGTCGCGAAGATGCTCGTCGACCTCGGCGTCGACGCAAGCGGGCTTGCTTTTCCAAGCGTTCGTCCCGCCAAATGGCGGCGAAAAAAGACGTTCTAGCAGGAGGTGACGATGATCGTAAGACGGCGGCTGCTTGCCTCTGGCGCAGCGCTTTTGCTGAGCCGCACCAATATCGCTAGAGCGGCTTCGTATCCTAGCGAACAAATCAAGATTGTCGTGCCACGTGCGCCTGGCGGTGGTTCGGATAATCTTGCGCGCTTCATCCAGCCAGGCCTCGATGACAAGCTCGGTGTCACCATTGTCGTCGAGAATCGGCCGGACGCGACAGCCATTGTCGGTGCCATAGCCGTCAAGAAGTCGGAGCCCGACGGGTATACCTACTACTTGTCGGATAATTCGTTCTATCAGAACCCTGCGATCCTTGATTCTCTGCCGTACGACACCATCAAGGATTTCACTGCCGTCACGATGATCGCCCAGGCGCCCGTTATCCTCATCGTTAACCGAGACGTGCCTGCCAAAGATTTGAACGAACTACTCGACCTGGCAAAGAAGTCCGATCTCACATTCTCATCCGGTGGCGTCGGATCATCAACACATTTGACCGGGCTGATGGTGAACCTAAAGACAGGAACGAACATCACCCACGTGCCCTTCAGATCGGCTGGACCAGCCTTGACGGCTGTCCTCGGCGGACATGTCTCGATGGGATATAGCGGGCTCAGCACAGCGGCATCGCATATTCGTGAAGGACTGGTCCGCGCTCTCGCCATTACTGGCGACCATCGCAACGCCGCCTTTCCCGATATCCCGACGTTCCAAGAGTGCGGAATTCAGGGGGCGGATGTGCCGAGCATTTGGGGGCTGCATGCGCCGCGAGCCACTCCGCTCGAGTATCGCCGCATCATGCGCCAAGCGATCGCCGACGTTATGCGATCGCCGGCTCTCAGCAATAAGCTTGTTGAGCTCGGCTTCGAAGCCGTTTGTAATACACCTGAAGAACACGAAGCCCAGACCGTCGAACTCGTGAACAAATGGATCGAGATTGGAAAGAAAGTGAGTCTGAAGGGGTAGTGAATTTCTGCAAATGAAATTGGTTCCTCTCGATTTCACGCCGAATTCGATCTTTGCAGTCGTTGGGGCGGGTTGCATGCTGATCAAGCGAAAATTCGCAGAACGGTCTGCTTGTCTCAGGGATGATTTTATCCTCTCAGAACGACTGAGACGACGAAGGTCGGCGGTCAAGCTGAAGGGCACGATTGCGCGCTTAAAGCTCCCTTCAGCGCCAAGTGTCCGCTGCGCGTCAACCGCCGATCAAATTAATATCCAGCATAAGGGTTGCAATATAACCATAGGTCTGATTGCCCGCGTAGATGACGCATTATGCTTTAGCGAGGGCACCGCTTTCACTCCGGTGCCCCTTTGTACGAAAGGCCCCAGCAATTAAGGAGTCAGCTCGCGCCCCAATAAGTCACGCGACTCCTTCGAACCGGTCAGAAGGCGCAAGACACGTCGTTCTATTTTCCAACGACCATTTTGCCGGACGAGCTCCCAGCGGTTCGACGTTACCCGCGGGCTAAGGAATGTTTCACCGTCCCGCTGAACAAGCTGACAGTAATTGGTCGCTACTGCGTGGTCTCCATCAACCACGACGTGTGGCGACGTCATAAGGTGCGCCATGCCTTTCTCACGAGCTTCGCGCACTGCTGCGCCGGTAGTCTCCTCAATCATCTTATCGACGCCGTAGGCCCCAAGATAGCTACCACTGTGCTTCGCCGGATTCTCATTACCACGATCGAAAATGCCGGTCGAAGACCATGCGGAGCGCACATACTCCGATGAACCACTGTCAAGTATCAGAGGATAGCTCATGATTAACTGTATGATATCAAGCCTGTCCTCGAGCGCTTGTATTCGTACAGCCAGATCTTGTTGGGTATTGCTCATTGCAGCCTCGTCGGTTGAACATTGCATCGTCGTCTCGGCTTTGCGAACTTTGTTCAGCACCATTCACTCTCAGTGCCATATGTGATTCATGGCTACCGGACACAGTTGCCCGCAAATGGAACGGCTATATCGGTAGAGATTCAGCCGTTCACGTCTGACCAGCAAGCTCTACTTGTATGCTGGTTATGAAGCGAGCACTAAAGCGGAACGATCGGCGGGTCAAGGCGACGTCACTCGGAAAGCCGTCACAGGTAATAGTGACGTAGTTCGCGGCGCGCTTGATGGAGCGGACCACTGACGCAAACCGCTTCGATTTCTGCTTCGCTTGTCGCGACACCTCAAGGGTTCGAATGTCGAGGAGGCAATTCGTCTCTTACGATACCACGCAACACTATAGCAGCCTTCTGAAAGCCCTTCGCGAGCGATTTGTCGATCTCTATTCAGTACAGGATTGAGTTGCTCTACGCTTGGGACATCGTTGCGTAGGGCAAACACGCAACGACCACGGAGCAGTTGGAACTCGCTTTCATCAATGACCAACCGTCTCATTCGTGCAATTGTGTCACGAACTTCGGTATCAAGTACCCTTCCAATGCTTCCGTTCCGCCTTCGGACCCATAGCCGGAGTCCTTCACTCCTCCAAATGGAGTTTCCGGTATGCCGACGCCATGATGGTTGATCGAGACCATGCCGGCTTCGATGGCATTGGCGTAATCTGCGGCCGTCTTCTGGGATCGCGTGTAGACATAAGACGCGAGGCCATAGGAGACTCTGTTCGCTTCAACAACCGCATCCTCAAATGTTCGGAACGACGAAAGAAGCGCAACCGGACCGAAAGGTTCTTCATTTTGCATCGCTGCATCGACAGGCACCTCTGAAAGCACCGTCGGGGCGAAGTAGAATCCATCGTTCTTTGGACGGTTTCCGCCGGTGTGAATCCTTGCGCCCTTGGCGATCGCCTCGGAAGTCATTCGCCCCATGGCCTCCACTCCACGTTGGTTCGCGAGAGGTCCCATCTGAGTGCCCTCTTCGAGCCCATTACCGACTCGCAATCCGGCGGCCGCAGTCGCGAATTGCTCGAGAAATTGCGAATAGACGCCCTCCTGGACCAGGAAGCGAACCGGAGCGGCACATATCTGACCGGCGTTACGAAATTTGTTGAAAGACAAAATTCGGACCGCCTTTTTGACGTCAGCATCCTCCGCCACGATCGCCGGAGCGTGACCACCGAGTTCCATCGTCGAGCGTTTCATGTATCGTCCAGCCAGCGCAGCGAGCTCCTTGCCCACCCGCGTTGATCCGGTGAACGAAATCTTCCTTATCGTGGGGTGCGGAATCAGATGCGCCGAAATCTCCGACGGCGTTCCGTAGACCAGGTTGACCGCGCCGGCCGGGACCCCTGCATCGGCGAATGTTCGGACCAGCTCAGCGCAGGAAGCTGGCGTCTCCTCGGGACCCTTGATGACGATCGAGCATCCCGCAGCGAGCGCTCCTGCAATCTTTCGCACTGCCTGGTTTACCGGAAAGTTCCAGGGTGTGAATGCCGCGACGGGCCCTATCGGCTCCTTGACGACATATTGCGCAACGCCTCGCGCCCGTGATGGCACGATTCGGCCGTAGGTGCGTCGTGCTTCCTCGGCGAACCAGTCGATCACGTCGGCACTGAACAGTACCTCTCCTTTCGCCTCGCCTAGGGGCTTGCCTTGCTCCATGGTCAGAAGGCGAGCGGTTGCGGCCTCTCGACTACGCAGAAGGTCGGCCGCGCGGCGAAGTAACTTGTACCGATCGAAGTTCGAGACGTTGCGCCAGACGGCGAAGCCGCGAGCTACCGCGTCGAGAGCCGCATCGAGATCCGCGATCCCCGCATGTGCGACGTTCCCGATCGCAACGCCGGTCGCGGGATTGACGACGTCGATCCTCCTGCCGTCCTCCGCCGCCCGCCATTTGCCGTCGACATAAAGAAGAACGTCGGGATATTCGAGCAACGTCAACTCCACCATCGCGATCCGGGATCAGGCCACCTTGGTTTTCTGTTCAGCGCCTAAAAGTCCGGCTTTGACCAGAGAGATCTTGATCTCCTGGGCAACCTCTGGCGATACATTCACCGCAGGAAGCCGTGCGCGAGACGATGGTATCTGACCGAGTTGGACTAAGGCTTCCTTGGTCGCCGCGGCTTCGCTGGTCAGCCGCTTCGGCATCTGATTTTCGAATACCGATTCCATGATCGGCATGCACACCTTCTCGAAGAGGCTGCGCGCTTGCGCAATCTGCTTGCTGTCAACCAATTCGAGCAACTCGACCCACTTCGCGGGCGCGATCGCGCTAATTCCGATCAAAGCACCGTGAGACCCGTGCAGCAGCATGTCGAGAAGAGGCGGAGAGTCCACTGCGACCAGAACCGATGCCGCATCCTTGAGATTGTCCCAGACCTCCGTGTAAGCGGGCAACTGACCGGAAGCGGCCTTGATCGCAACCACGTTTGGAATCTTCACCAGTTCGCGCAGCGTCTCGAGCGGATAAGACGAGCCGCTGTGAGGAGGGTATTGGAAGACAATCATCGGCAAGTCGACCTTCTCGTCCAGTACCTTGAACACGCTCGCGACGCTCTTAGGGTCGGCCAGGAGCCGTCGATAGGCCCGAATGTCGAATGGCGGAAATACCAGGAACGCCTCCGCACCAGCCTGCTTCAGCGCAAGGGCGTTACTCAGCAAAGTTTCGACCGTTTGCCCTTCCAGTCCGGTAACAATGAGCTGGCCGGTTCGACGAACCCGCTTTGTGACCTCCAAAACCTTGATTTGCTCGTCGAGCGTGAGTTGCAAAAGTTCGGCAAGGCCAGCGTTGACGACGAGCCCCTCGACGCCATCGACATTTGCGGTCTCGCTAAGGTGTTGTTCCAGCGCGGCGTAGTCGATCGAGAAATCCTCGGCGAACGGCGTTATCGTCGCGGGATAGAGTCCGCGCATGACAAGTTTCTTTCCCAAAGCGGGTGTTTTGGTATTCACGATCGACGTCTCCTGTGAGTTGAGTTCGAAGGCAGATTTTCTTATTGATAAGTGCTCTCGATCGCGCGGATCAGGGACGAGAGCGTCTTCAGTGTGGGAACGGCGATTCCGCGGTCGTCGGCCAATTTAATCGCAGTGCCGTAGATATAGTCGACCTCGCTCAGACGCCGGCCCTTCAAATCCGCAAGCATACTCGATGTGTTGTCCCTTGCTCCGGAGCTCATGATCTTATCGAAAGTTTCGTAGCGCTCCCTTGGATCCAGTTCGACACCCGTGGCTGCAGCGACGACTGAGGCCTCCTCCATCGCGCGGATTGCCGTATCTTTCAGTGCCGGAACGGATAGAACGCCGCCAAGGCTTAACTCCGTCAACCCACTGGTCGCGGCGAACGCTATGTTCACCAACAGCTTCCGCCACTTGTCTTGCATAATCTGCGCGCTGGCATGGGTCGTGAGACCGTGACTGGAGAGACACTGGGCCAGCGCAATCACCCGATCGGAAGCGCCCCCCGCGACTTCGCCGACGTAACTTGGGAGGTCGGCGTGATTGCGTACAACACCAGGCGCTTCGAGCATGGCCGCCTGTGCGGTCAAACCAGCAAGGATGCGATCCTCTCCGATGATCGCGCCGATCTCGGCTTCGTTCCCGAGGCCGTTCTGAAAGCTGACTGCGATCGAATTGGAATTTTTAAAGAGGTGCGAGATGCTTTCTGCCGCGACCTTGTTCCCTGTTGCCTTACATTGGAAGAACACGATATCGCCATGGTGAATGCCTCGGGCGTCGTCGGTAATCTTTACTTTGATAATGCGGTCACCACCTTGACCGACCATCCGGAGACCACGCTCCCGAATTGCCCGCACATGTTCCGGCCAGACATCGACGAGGGTAACGTCCAGCCCCCCTTCCGCCAGCAATCCTCCGAAGACGCTTCCCATAGCGCCTGCGCCGACGACGACAACGCTTGGATTTTTTTGATTCATGAGCAACACCGGCCTCCTGTTATTTTGCGCTTGCCACGCGGCGATCGGCTGACCAGCCATTCCCGATCAGGCGGTCCGCGCTCGCCGCGATATCGCCGGCGGCATCGCGCGAGATGATCTCAAGGACGGGACGGCGCGTGTAGCCGATTTCTCTGAGAACCGGCGGAATCACCTCGAACGGCACGTCGCCCTTTCCGACCGCATCGTGCCGATGCTGGCGTCGAGTCGTGTCGGATACATGGATCAAACGCAGCCGTTTGGCTTGCCTTCGCAGCGCATCCGGAATTGCCTCACCGATGAAATGGCTGTTGGCGACATCATAGACCGTCCCGATATCGTCGTTCCCGTAGGCGTCCAAGGCCTCAACCAGGCTGCCAACATCCGGAATATAGGAGAATGGAATATTCTCGACGCAAATACCGACACCCAATGACCTCGTACGATACACGAGAGAATCGAGCGCCGAGTAGAACCTGCCGATGAGCACGTCTTTGGGGCCCGGAAGAAGTGGATTCCCTTTACCGGGTCCCATAATCAGATCTGCGGCTCCGACGTCCGCCGCGAGCTCCAGCGCACCGAACAGGATCTCCAATGAATAGGCCCTCGTCTCGGGCGCTTCTCCGGAAATGTTGATATCTCCATTCGGAATGTTTACGGCAACGACCGACAGACCCGTGTCGCGTAAGCGTTGCCGCAGACGTCGACGTCCAACAGAATCGATCTGCGATGGCCATAGATGTCCGGCGGCGAGAAGCAACTCGATCTCCACGTAGCCGGCTCGAGCCACCATATCGACGGTGTCCTCGATCGAATGGGAAAACGTGTACGAATGTGTGTCGACGGCGAACGGCATCTGGGCGGTCATGGTGCACCGGTTCATGAATCGGCCTCTCGCTAGAGAGAGACGTGGCGAGCCTTATATGGCCAGCCACGCTTTCGCGGTTATCCGACGGCGCGACGCGGCTTGGCTCGCGACTCGACCGGAACAAGATGCCGCAGCTTCGGCATCACTTCCCTGGCCAAAAGCTCCATTGAATTCCGCCATGCCTCCGGCTGGTCGATATAGTCATAACCGAGCGCCAACAGGCACCCGAAACCTCCGAGCTGGTCGTACAACTCTTCGATCTTGCGAGCGACAGTCGTCGGCGAACCGATCAACCAATTGTGCTTCGCAAGATACTCCGGGGTCACGTCGGAATCGGCAACCTCGGGAGAATGCTTCAGATAGTCGGTAAACTTGAAGATCTCAAAGATCCTCAGGATATAGTCTCGGCTCATCCGCCCCATCATACCCTTGAGCGCAAGGCGTTCAGCCTCGGCATCGGTCTCTGCGACAAAAACCTCGCGCGCCAACCGCCAGTCCGAGCGATGCGCGACGCGCCCTACCGCTGCTGCAGATTCCTCGACAGTCTGCCAATGAGCGGTGAGATAGTTGACATTGAGATTAAGGCTCATCGGTAGATAGCCCCGCTCACCCGCTAGCTTTAGCGTGTCAGACTTCTTGCTCAGTCCCGCCACGCCGATCGGCGGATGCGGCTGCTGGACCGGCTTGATGTGCGGCTTGAGCATCCCGTCGAACATCGCCTCGGGCAGACGGACAGTCCAGAATTTACCGACGTATTCGAAGGGCTCCGTCTCACTCCAGAGCTTGAGGATGATGTCGAGCGCTTCTCGCGTCATGTCGCGATTCTGTCCGGAAGCACCATCCACATTGAACATCGCCCAATCGGTGGCGAGCGAACTAGCTGCAACGCCAAAGTTGATGCGGCCGCCAGACATGTGATCCAGCATCGCAAGACGATTGGCCAACTCCGCGGGGTGATGGAACGGCAACAGAAAGCCACCCGGCCCTAACCGGATATTCTTGGTTTCGCGAATGGCCTGAGCGATCAGGAGGTCGGGAGACGGATGAGGCTCCCAAGGGCAAGTGTGATGCTCGCCAATCCACGCTTCATTGAAACCATACCCGTCGGCCCAACGCAGGACCTGCAAGTCCCACTCGTGCCCCTCTGCGAGGCCGCGCTCCGGCGGATGCTGAGGCATAGTGAACAAACCGTACTTCATGGCGCAACCTCCATCTGTTTCTTTGAAGCAATCTGCCACGAGCTCTGCGGTTACGCAACCGGTTGTGTAATTGATCTGAACTAAATCTGATCTCACACACGGAGATCCGCACTAAACTACAATTATTACTGATGTTTTTTTCATTTTCTCTTTTCGAGACTGGTACGCAACCGTGTGCGCTTGACCGGAGACATTTCTCCTCCTACGGTCGGTCCAACGCCGCCAACGCGGCCCAATTCAAAGGCAGGAACAGCGAATGCTGACCAAAACTGATGGCGACTCGTCGGAGCGCATCCGCTTGGCCGCGCAGCGGCTAGCCAACGCACGGCGTGCAGGGATCAGCCTCAAGGAGATGCTGCAGGATTGCAGGCCAGCCTCGATGTGCGACGCCCTGGAGATCCAGGACCTCGCGACCGAACTCCTCGGTGAGAAAGTGTGCGGCTGGAAAGTTTTCACTCCGCCAGCAGGAGAACTCGCTCGTGGCGGGATTCTGGGATCGCTGTTTTTCGAAGACGGCGCGCAGATCGATCCCACCGTAGCCCCGTTCCTCGGGATTGAGGCGGAAATTGCCTTTAGGCTCGAAGCCGACATCCCCCAACGATCCAAGCCCTATTCGCGCAACGATGTGGCACCCTTGGTCTCAGCCTGCCCCGCCATTGAGATCATCCATTCGCGGTACATCGACTTCAATGTCGTGACCCTCCATGAACGGGTCGCCGATCATTTCTTGAACGGCGGATTTGTCTGTGGACGCACGACTCGAGATTGGTCCTCGCTCGATCTTGCAAAGGCGCACCTCACCCTCGAAATCAACGACATCGTCGTGATTGAAGCCATCGGCGGACATCCGGCGGGCGATCCCGTTCTACCGGTCGTGGATCTAGCTAACCATTTTCGAACCGGGCAAGGCCTCAAGGCTGGCCAGGTCGTTACAACCGGGTCGTTCAGCGGCCTGGCCTGCGTCAGGCCGGGGCAGTCTATACGCGCGACGTTCAACGGCCTCGGAAGCGTGGCCGCTCACATCAAGGGGTAGCAGGATGGCAAAAGCTGAGCTGGTCCGGGCGAACGAAGCCGCCAGTACTCGAGAGGCATTTAGGCGCATCCTTCGCGGCGTCGCGTCCACCGTGACGATCATTACGACACGATGGGAGGGCCGTCGCTACGGAATGGTGGCGACGGCAGCCATGTCGGTCTCGTTTGAGCCCCCATCGTTTATGGTTGCGATAAATCGTTCGGCATCAGCGTATAGAGCGCTGGAAGCACAAGGTGCGTTTGCGGTGAATATTATCGGTCGCACCGATGAACACGTGGCAAAGGGGTTCGCCGAAGCCCCGGGAGAGGAACGCTTCCGGTCGGGCCATTGGCTCGACTACCTTGAGGACGGCGAGTTTGAGAATCTGCCATACCTCGACAGTTGCCAGGCGGCCATCTTCTGCAAAACCGCGAAGACTGCGATTTTCGGCACGCACACTCTATTCATTGGCGAGGTCCACGACATACTGGCCCACGGCCGCAGTCATCCCCTACTCTACCTAGATGGGGGATTCGGCGGTTATGTTGCTTCGCCGAAGAGAGACTCTCATCTCGAGCGGGACAATAGCTTGATGCCCTGCCCCTTGTGAATCAACCTTTGGGAGTGAACATTCGCAACAGCCAATCAATGATTCCCACGAAGGGGGAGGCACCTGTGTCAGATACTTCGACGAGGAAGAAGCGACCCAAGGTGGCCGACGCCATTCCTACGACGGCGGAGATTTCGCGGATCGCTGGCGTCTCGAAATCGACCGTTTCACGTGCCCTCAAGAAGGATCCGAGCATCTCGGCGGAAACGAGCCGCCGCATCTTCTCCATCGCGATGTCCCTGGGATACATGCCCAACGCGATCGCCCGTGGGTTGTCGACCAGCAGGAGTGGGATCATTGGATTTGTTACGTCGGAGGCGGAACACTACTACTATCAAGAGCACCTGCAGCACCTCGGACGTCTAGCGTCACAACGTGGCAAGCAACTTATGTTGTTCCAGATTGCCGCTGGCGGCGACATGAGCGACGTGGTCCCTGCGCTCGTCCAATATCGTCTTGATGGCTGCATTCTCATCGCGACGGCCCCCGTTTCCAATGCCGCGATTGAAACCTGTTCGCGCTACAGGATTCCGATTGTCGTTCTCAATCGCATTTTGGCCGAGGCTGCTGTTTCTTCCGTACTTTGCGATCATTTCACCGCTACGCGCGATGCAGCGCAATTGCTCATAGAAGCGGGTCACGAGCACATCGCCTACGTCGCCGGCCGATCGAGCAATCCCGTTGGTCAGATCCGCGAGGACGGCTTCATGAGTGGCTTGGCCGCAGCTAAGCGCAAGATGCACGTTCGCCTGGAAGAGGCTTTTTCATTTGAAGGAGGCTTCGAGGCCGGTCGAAAGTTGCTATCCATGAAAGTGCCGCCTGACGCGGTTTTTGTTGCAAACGATCTCATGGCCTTTGGCCTGATAGAGGCGGCGCGCGAGATGGGAGCGAAAGTACCTGAGGATATCTCGGTCATCGGTTTCGACGACAGCAAGATGGGCGCGTGGTCTTCATTCAAGCTAACCACCTACGCGCAACCGATTGATCAAATGTTCAACCGGGCACTCGATCTGATCCTGTCCTACGATCATACGTCCAATTACGTCCCGGAGACGATCTACATCCGCGCGCAACTCATGGTGCGCGAATCGGCTCGTCTACCAAAACGAATTGCAGCAAAGAGCAACGCGTAGGTTGATATCGCGCCAGTTCCTCTATCACGCGAACGTTTCGTCAATGCGCGCATTTCGACAATGTTGGCTCGCGCTTTCACCCGCGATGCGGCCCAGCACCGCAGCCTTCACCAGGCCGCCGAGGTAAAAGACGTCATCGCCGCCCTCAGTTTCTCCTACGGTCGATCCCGCAGCATACAGCCCCGGAATAGGTCGCCCCGCTTCCGAAATGACAGCCGCATCGGTGGTAACGCACAGACCGCCCATGGTGTATGTGATTGCTGCACATACGGGGAGGCAGAAGAACGGCGGCGTGACGATAGGTCGGTGACCGAACTTGCCCCCGCTGCGCGCAACTGAAAATTCGGCTGCGTTGAATTGCTTCACTGTCTGCGCGAGAGCAATTGGGTTGAGCCCGCTCACCTCAGCAACGCGCTCAACCGTATCCGCGCGATGGAGCGTACCCCCCGCCTCTTCAAGGAACGGATTGCAGGGAACAATGCGGGTATTTCGGCCAACACTCTCCCACACCGTTTGGTCAAAGATGACGTAAGCCTGAGGCTCCTTCGAGCCTGCTACCGCGTTGGCCGCAAATACACCGCCCTTCCCTTCGTCGAAAAATCGCCGAGCGTCAGCTCCTACCGTGATGCCCGCAGCTGCGAGATCATCGACGGTTGGATAGGGCCAAAGACGCGGATTGCGTAGAGCATCGACCGATTGAAGATGACCGTAGAAGCGATCAAGTCGGGAAAGTCGTGCTCCCAGACTGCGCGCAAGCTCGAGTCCCAATCCGACAGCCGTTCCAGCATTGCGCTGCAAGACGCGAGACGGTTCGGGGGCAACGAAGGCGGCCAGCTTATCCGGATCGGCATGGAAGCCACCATCTGCAACGATCACTGCACGTGCTTTCAAATCATGTTCAGACAAGGCACTCCTGTAGCCGACACGATAGGTGCCGTCTGAAAGCGGGGTAAGGGTTGTTACTGTCGCCCCGCGACACAACTGCCCACCCGCAACTCGAAGCGCCGCGGTCAAATGGCGAAGCAGCACGTCGGGTCCTCGGCCTGACCATACCAGACCCGACCGCATTGGACGCGGCGGAGCTATACAGTATTTCTGCCACGGCTCTGGTCCCGCATGAATGAACCGGGCACCCACGCGCTTTACGAGCCAGAGGATCGTCTCTCGCGCACGTACGCCGATGGCCGCCACGAGATCCCGATTAAGGTCGGACGGGCACTTATCGCGCAACCGCCTCGCAAACTCGGCAGCGGGAAGCGTCATGTCGAGAAATGCGAGGTGAAACATGCCACCTGCGTACCGCGAATTGCAAGGGTAGTGCTCCGCTTCTCCCTGTTCGAGAACGGTGACGCGGCATCCCGCGTCGGAAGCACATAGCGCCGCAGACAGGCCCGCCAAGCCGCCGCCGATCACGCAGACATCGGAGACGTCAGTATCGAGTGCACTCATCATGGCTCGGGAATCAATGTGTGGGCAATTACGCGCACGATGTCATGTAGCAGCAATACGCCTGCCCCAACTGCAGCTGACAAGACGCCTGCCGCGACCAACCAGAAGAAGCTTTGATGGCAATTCGCAATGACCGCCCAAGCGACCGCGAACACGAATAGAGCTGCGCCCAGGGCGATCACACGTCCGTATTTCACGAAGAGTCCTATTGCAGCATATCTGTCGTTCATCTCTCACCTGCGGCTGGCAATCAGCGGGCAATGTAGCAGGCCCCGAACCGTTCATGCCAGTATTATGCATCCGGTTGCGGAAATCTCTTTTCGACTCCCTTCGTGCCAGTGGACATCTAACATTCGATTGCTGCTGGAGAGCTTAACCGAACAAGCCTCCCGGAACGTCATATCTTATTGTTTTTACTTATAATATTTAAAACTACATCTCACCACCACCGTGAGTCCAATGATTTTACGGCGGCAAACGTCTTATGGAGCCGATCCAACTTGACCGCAAAATTGAGGAGACGTAAGATTTTTACGAAACCGGTTGCATAAATCCGGCTCAAGGGAGGGACCATAATGACAGACCCAATCGGCGCACGAACGATCGGCAAGGTCGCGCGGCGACTCATGCCTTTTTTGTTCGTTTGCTATTTTTTCAACGTCCTTGACCGGGTGAACGTCGGCTTTGCCGCTCTCACGATGAACCAGGACCTGGGCTTCTCCGCGACCGTGTTCGGCACCGGCGCGAGCATATTCTTCTTCGCCTATGTGCTCGCGGAAGTCCCCTCGAACATCCTGCAGCATAAATTTGGAGCGCGTCTATGGATCGCACGCATCCTTATCACTTGGGGCATCATCTCCGGCGCGCAGGCTTTTGTATGGAACGATGTGAGCTTCTACGCAGTTCGCTTTGCGCTTGGCTTGGCTGAAGCCGGCTTCTTTCCCGGTCTCGTCTACTATTTCTCTTATTGGTACCCGGCCGAGTACCGTTCTCGCACTTTTGCGCAGCTCATGGCGGTGAGCCCACTGAGCAGCGTTATTGGAGCGCCGATTTCGGCTTGGTTCCTGGGACTTTCGGGATTTGGACTCGTCGGATGGCAGTGGATGTTCCTGCTTCAGGCGCTGCCAAGCATTGCGCTAGGCCTCATTTGCTTGGTGTTTCTCACCAACGAACCCAAAGACGCAGACTGGCTAACCGGCGATGAGAAGAACTGGCTCACGAGAATCCTAACTGCGGAGAGAGAGGCGCGAGATCGCATTCGAAGCTACACTTTTTGGGAGGCCTTCTTTAGCCTAAAGGTTTGGCTCCTTGCGGTGCTCGAGTTTGGGCTGGTCATGGCGAACTGGGCAATGAGCTTCTGGATGCCGCAGATCGTTAAGGCTGAATTTGGTGGCCTGACCAATGTCCAGATCGGGTTCATTAGCGCCATTCCATTTCTTGCAGCGGTCATCGGGATGCAGCTCTGGGCCCGCAGCTCCGATCGCAGTCTTGAACGAAAGTGGCATCTTGCCATCGCATGTTTCGTTGCGGCATGCGGCATCGCGGGCGGTGCGCTTCTGACATCGCCAGTCCTAAAGATCGCATCGCTTTCGGTCGGCATCATGGGCTTCTGGTCGGCGCTGTCTGTATTTTGGACTATACCGACCGCGTTCCTCGGAGGGCTTGCCGGCGCCGGCGCAATCGCACTCATCAATTCTTTGGCTCAATTCGGAGGCATCATTTCACCTTGGCTCATGGGCTATTCCAAGGACGCCACCGGGAGCTTCACCTTTGGTTTGCTGGTGACGGCCGCCTGCTGCCTCGTATCCGTAGTGCTATCGTTTATCGTGGGAGGCAATCTCACGGAACGACGTCCGGAACCAGTCGGCAGTACGGCAAAGGCGGTCCCAGCCGAATAGTCCTTCCCAAGCAGCGCGTTTCTAATCCCCGGGTATCATTACCCGGGGTTTTTCTTGGATACGGGTCTGGAGACAGAGAGGAGAGTTTGGGAGCTTCTCGACTTGAGGTATGCGGATAGACTATCGTAGTTGCCTCGCGCCTCGGCCATTAGCGAAGCCGTGGAGGGCCGCACTCACGGTACGAAAACCTTATCAGCCCGCGAACTGACTCCGTTTGCGACCAAAGCTTGTCAGTCGCCGAACTCAGTCTGAGGTGCTGCAAGACGCCGGTCTGCAATTGTAGGCTGGAATGACAAGATTACCCCTGTTCGAAGCCCTTCTTTCGCTCGTTGCGCTTCGCCGATACCTTCTTCCGGTGAGCGACTCGCTTCTCTTTCTTTTTCGACTTCGTGGGCTTTTCGGCGGGCGCCGGCCTGCTTTTCTTCAGCTTCCCGAGTAGCTCGATTTCCGTCGAATCTGGGCCAAAGCTGTCGTACTCCAGCATGCCATCGATCTCTTGGTGCAGCGCTGCCGCAAAAATGCGGATCGAGGTCTTGGACCAACGGCCATGCTGGCTCAGGAACCAGAACGCCGTGCGTACGATTGGACGCTTTTCCAGCGGCTTGTCGTCGTCTGCGTTCTCGCGGATGTACTGAGCGACCAGTCTGGTAGCCTCGCGCTGATAGGAGGCGACGGTTTGAGGGCTTCTTTCGGCTGCGGAATCCACGGAGCGTCCTCGCGTTAGTCGACGGAGCATCGGTCGAGATCCTGCAAGTCGTAAACGAAGAGCGGATCGGAACGAACTGTTTGCGACTTGCCGGAGCAGGACAGAGACTAGGGGCGGGTCGATGAACCCGTGTCACAAGCGAAAGGAGACTAGGATGCCCCTTCTGTTCACGGCTACGAAGCATCAATCGAGGCCGCCAAACGCGCGCTCGAGGCGGCGCAAAACGCGCTGTCGCGGGATGTCGGACAGGCAATCGTGAATGCGCAGTTTGCCTTTCTTCGCGATAAGTGCGACGTGCAGGCGTTCGTTGACCTCGTTAGCGAGCTCGTCGTACAGCACGGCTTTGTCGCGAAGGTGCATGCCGACGCGGATCAGGCGCGCAGCGAGCAGCCCCAGCGCGGTCGGCCGCCGAAGGCAAGCTCGGCTGCGAACGAGTCGAAGAACGCCTCCCCGGCGGCGATCGCCGGCCTTAACGCGGACGCCACTCGGCGTCGCGCCAATCCTGCTGCCCATTGCTGAGAAATTTGTGCAGATGTATCGTTGACACATTCCCTCGTGCGCAGCAGCCATCGGGTAAAGCAAGTAATTTCAAGGATTTATCGGGAATGTGGTAGCGGGGGAGGGACTCAAGCCCCCGCCCCCAGGATTATGATTCGCGTGCGTACACGGTATGGGGCCTTGGCGCGACGGTTTTGCACCGATCGCGAGTGATCAGAGAAAGAAATCGCCCCGAACAGTCACTTGGCGGGCCGCATTCCCGAACCTCCCTTCCCTGATGTGCTACGATGGTGCTACGGGCGGAGTCACGGAGGTGACCCATGTCACCTGCAACGCGAATGGGCAATCGCACCACGCTGCGAGTCCACATCAACGAGGCGATCGTCGGCGAGCGCTGTATCTGGCCTCGGTTGCCAAGCATTCGAACGAGGTCCGCGACTTCGCCGACACGGAGCAGCGATACCTAGCGCTCCGACAACGCGGATCCCGGGTCGGCTGGTTCGTTCGGGCCAGGCCGCGGATGAAGCGGATCGGCAATGCCAAAAAAGAGCCTAGCGATCCCGACTTCCTCGACCTGCGCAAGGCCCGACAGAAAGCGGCGGAGCAGCGCTATGCCCAAAGGGTGTCGCCGGGAATCGGCTGGGGCGAGTGGTGGGTTGCGCTGACCGCAAATCGTCGATTGACCAGCACCAAGTTGCGGCGCGACGGCCTAAGGCACGACGATCCGCGCAACCGCTACAGCTCGCCTGGGAATGCATTCGTGCAGCCACCAGCCACCGCGCCGTTCCAGCTCTGCGATGCGTGCGCGATCTGCCTCTGTCTTCACTCTCTTTGAGGTGCCCCCGCGAGTGCCTTCACGTCGAAAAGAGATGGCACGCGACACGGCGGCCGGCCCCTGAGTCTCTCAGCAACGGCACTTCGACGCGGCAACGCTCCGTCGCAAACGCGCAACGCGGGTGGAAAGAGCAGCCAGGCGGCCGGGAAAGCAGGCTCGGCACTTCACCAGCGACGACTGGATGCCGGACAGCATCCGGATCCGCGCGCGGTACGGCATCGAGCAGTGCACGCGAATACGGGTGCTGTGGATCGGAATAGATCTGCGCTTTCGGCGCGGTCTCGACGATGGCGCCGGCATACATCACGGCCACGCGCGTCGACACCGCGCGCACCACCGCCAGATCATGCGCGATGAACAGATAGCTTAGCCCGAGTCGATCCTGCAGATCGAGCAGCAGATTGACGATCTGCGCCTGGATCGAGACGTCCAGCGCCGACACCGGTTCGTCGCAGACGACGAAGTCCGGATTGAGCGCCAGCGCACGTGCGATCACGATGCGCTGTCGCTGGCCGCCAGAGAATTCATGAGGATAGCGCTCGACGCTGTTCTTCGGCAATCCGACCAGTTCGAGCAGCTCCGCGACCCGATCGTTGCGATCCTTGCGCGAATAGGTCCCGGCGATATCGAGCGGCTCAGCAATTGCGTTGCTGATCCGCATCCGTGGATTTAGCGAGGCATAGGGATCCTGAAACACGAGTTGCAGCCGCGACCGTACGGAAGCGAGTTGGGCCTTGCCGTCCGGTCCGGTGATGCTGTGGCCGAACAGACTGACGGTTCCGCTGGTCGCCGGCAGCAGCCCGACCAGGATCCGTCCGGCGGTCGTCTTCCCCGAACCGGATTCGCCGACCAGCCCAAGCGTTTCACCGCCGACGATGTCGAAGTTGACACCGCTCAAGGCGTGCAGCATCGAGACGCCACCGTCACGCTTGACGGCAAACGTCTTGTGCAAGTCGCGCACTTCAACAATCGGCTGATCAACCATGGCCCTCGCTCAACGCAAGAATACGCGGCGGACAGCGCGCCGACTGATGATCGCTGACGAGTTGCATCGATGGCTGCTCGGCCAGGCAGCAATCCCGCGCCAGCGTGCAGCGCGGGCTGAAGCGGCAACCCCGGATAACTTCCTGTGGCCCCGGTATTCGTCCAGGAATCGTGGCGAGGCGCGACGCCTCGCTGTCGAGCTTCGGCACCGCCGCAATCAGCCCCATCGTGTAGGGATGCACCGGCCGCCGAAACAGCTGTGCCACAGGCGCGCCTTCGACGACCCGGCCAGCATACATCACGATGACGCGTTGGGCGAATTCGGCGATCACGCCGAGATCGTGGGAGATCAGCATCACCGACATGCTCAATTCCCTGCGCAGGTCGCGCAGCAGTTCCATGATCTGCGCCTGGATGGTGACATCGAGCGCGGTGGTCGGTTCATCGGCGATCAGCAGCCGCGGCTTGCAGGCAATCGCCATGGCGATCATCACCCGCTGCCGCATTCCGCCAGAGAGATGATGCGGATAGTCGTCAGCCCGTCGCGCCGCATCGGGAATCCGCACCAGGCCGAGCAGCTCGACAACGCGTTTTCGCGCGGCGGCGCCGGCCAGGCCCTGATGCTGGCGCAGCGTCTCGGACATCTGGTCGGCGATGGTCAGCACCGGATTGAGCGACGACATCGGGTCCTGGAAGATCATGGCGATCTCACTGCCACGAATCCGGCGCATCGCCGATCCCGGCGCGCGCAGCAAATCCTGTCCCTGATAAAGGATCAAGCCGCTGGAGATCCGCGTGGTGGTGCGCTCATGCAGTCGCAGAATCGAGAGCGCCGTCACGCTCTTGCCGCTGCCGCTTTCACCGACGAGGCCGACGCATTCGCCCGCGGCCAGATCCAGCGAAACGTCATCGATCGCCGTCACCCAGCCGGTATCGACGCGGAACTGAACGCTCAGATTTTGAATTGAAAGGAGCGGAGAGGACAAATCACGCGCCTCCCTTTTGACGTGGATCGAGCATGTCACCAAGGGCATCGCCGAGCAGGTTGAGGCTGAGCGCCGCGAGGCTGATCGCGATCCCGGGGAACAGCATCACCCACCATGCTTCGGTGGCGTAATCGCGGCCCTCAGCGATGATGTTGCCCCAGCTGGCGATCGGCGGCTGAATGCCTACGCCGATAAAGCTGAGCGCCGCCTCGGCCAGCATCGCGTAGGCAAAGATGAAGGTCAGATGCACCAGCAGCGAACTGAAGCAATTTGGCAGGATGTGACGTATCACTATCCGCAGCGAGGACGCGCCCGAGACCTGCGCGGCCTGCACGTAATCCATCTCGCGCACCGTCAGCGCCGCAGCACGAACGATCCGGACCCCGGCGGGGATATAGGCGACGGTCAGCGCGATGACGACGCTGGAGACGCGGGGGCCAAGCGCGGCAGCAATGCCCAGCGCCAGCAGAATGGCGGGGAACGACATCAACGCATCCATCAGCCGCATGATGGCGCCGTCGAGCCGGCGAAACTGCGCGGCGATCACGCCGATGATGGCGCTGCACAGCCCGGAGACCACGCAGACCGAAAAGCCGACAAACAGCGAGATCCGCGCGCCGTAAAGCACGCGGGTAAAGACGTCGCGGCCGAACATGTCAGTGCCGAACCAGAATGCCGACGATGGCGGACGGAAGCGGAGGCGTACCTTCATTGCCGAAGGATCGATCGGTGAGATCAGCGGCGCCAGCACTGCGGCCAGGGTCAGCAACAGGATGATCGAGAATCCGATCATGAAGGAACGATGCCGCAGCAGGCGGCGCAGCGTGCCGTGGCGCCGCGGTGCCGCGATCTCCGCCGCCGCCAACGATCCCAAGCCGACGTCAGTCATGACTCACTCGTGGATCCGCCAGAGTGTAGAGGATATCGACGGTCAGATTGATCATCACGAAGGTGAAGCCGAGGATCAGCATCGTGCCCTGTACCAGGGGATAGTCGCGGGCGAGGATCGCCTGCACCACCATGCGACCAATCCCCGGCAACGCAAACACCTGCTCGATAATCACCGAGCCACCGATAGCGGCGCTCAGCAGAATGCCGGTGGCGGTGATGATCATGATCAGTGCATTGCGCAGGCCATGTTTGCCGATGGTCCGCCACTCGCTCAGCCCCTTGGCACGCGCGGTGCGGATGTAGTCCTGGCTGAGCACGTCGAGCATCGCCGAGCGCGTCATGCGGGCCAGGAAGCCGATCTGGAACAGCGACAGGATCAAAGCCGGCAGGATGATCGAGGAGAACCACGGCCCCACGCCTTGCGAGATCGGGACAAAGCCGCTGGAGGGCACCCACCCGAGTTGCACGCTGAACAGGATCACACCGAGGATGGCGATCCAGAATGCCGGGATCGACACCCCAAACAGTGCCACCGTCATAACCAGGGAATCAATCCAGGTTCGGCGGAAATAAGCCGCGACCGATCCCAGCAGCACCCCGACGGGTATCGTGATGGAAATCGACAGCCCGGCAAGCGAGAGCGTGACCGGCAGGCGTTCCAGCACCGCCGAGAGCACACTCTGGTTGAGGATCAGCGACGAGCCGAAATTGCCTTGCGCCAGGTTGAACAGCCAGACCGCGAGTTGCTCGAAAAACGACCGATCGAGGCCAAGCTGCCTGCGCACTTGTTCGACCGCAGCAGGCGATGCCTGCTCGCCGGCAATGATTAATGCCGGATCGCCGGGCAGCAGGCTGAGCAGCAGAAACGCCAGGATCGAGATGATCAGGATCACCGGCACGGCCTGCAAGAGTTTCTTGGCAACGATGCGTATCAGAGTGACCTCCTGCAGCCGGGTATCAGGAACCGGCCAACCATCCTGGCGCCATGCGCTATTCGAGCCACAAGTCCCAAAGCTGCAGCACGCCGGCATAATCGTTCTGGCCATGCAGCTTTTTGGAATAGCCGCTGAGCCGGCCGGTATCCGCAATCTTGATCAGATAGGCGCTGCCGAGCACCTCCTTCTGAATCGTTAGCCAGCTGGCCCGCCGTGCCTCTAGCGTCGGCGCCATGAAGAATTCCCTATAGGCCTTGTCGAGAATTTCATTCCCTGCGATGTGAGGGAAAGTGTACAGCATCGGCCGCCATTGCTGCGGCCCCAGAACGTGATCGGGCCCAAAGGCGGTGGTCGACAGATTCCAGTCCCCGGTGCCCTGCTGCATGTGCGAGGCGTTGGTGGTCCAGTCTGTGACCTGGACGTCAACGTTCATGCCAGCCGCTTTGAGCTGCTCGGCGACGATCAGCATGGTGGAGCGCATCCACTGATAATTGCTGTTGGTCTCGATGACGATCTTCTCGTTCTTGTAGCCGGCCTGCTTCAGCAACTCCTTGGCCCTGGCGGGATCCTTGATGTCGTACCAGGGTGTCGGTGCGGTTTCGCCAAGGTAATAGGGCGTACCGGGAAACGACATCCAGGGATTGCGCTTGTTGAGGCCGCCTTCCCCGTCCATGATGTCATCGACGTTAATCGCGGCTGCGATGGCCTGGCGAATCAGCACATTGGCGGTCAGGCCGTGCTGCGAGTTGACGATGATGTAGCTGCCGAGCAACGGAAAGACCTCTCGGATCGCGAGGTCCTTGCGTTGGGTCACGCGAGCGCTGAGCTCGTTGGGGACGGTCGAAATCAGCTGCGCCTCGCCGTTTTGCAGCGCCGCGATCCGCGTCGTCGCCTCCGGCATGAAGCGAAAGCGAACAGCGTCGAGATATACCGTTTTGTGCCCACCATAGCCGTCGCGGCCCGGTGCGCTGGTATCGGCCACATAATCGTCGAAGCGGGTAATGACGAGATGGCTGTCCTTGACCCATTCGCCGAGCTTGTAGGGACCGGTGCCGATCACGTCGATATCGCGGGCCGGTTTGTCCTTCTGTGACGCCGGTAGGATCATCAGCGGATAGATCGGCGACTTGATGATGTCGAGCAGCACGACATTCGGCTCTTTGAGCGCGATGACGAAGGTGTAGGGATCCGGCGTATCGAAATGATCGACCGCTTCCAGGCTCTTGGCGTTGGGGCTAACGCGCATGTAGCGTTCGAACGACGCCTTGACGTCGGCCGAGGTCATTTCCTGGCCGTTGTGAAACTTGACACCCTTGCGCAGCTCGAACGTGTAGGTCTTGAAATCCGCTGAGGCAGTGGCTTTCGACGCCAGCATGGGACGGGTGGCGTTGTTGGCGTCGAGCGTCACCAGGCCTTCGAACAAGTTGTTGATGACCTCGAGTTCGACGGCACTCGATGCCACATACGGATCGAGCGTGCCTGGTCCGGAGACGCTGGCATAGACCAGCGTGCCGCCCTTCTTGGGCTGTTGCGCCTGCACCCCGCCGGTCGTGGCGAACGAAACTCCCATAACCAGGGCCAACGCCAGCGCGACGCCGCGGCTTGCAACATACCATTTCATTCGCTCTGCTCCTATGAATTCGCCGCGACCGCCCGCAGCCGCCGCATCCTAAATCCCCGCAACGATCTTGAAGGCCTCGTCCGTCACCGACAACGCGAAGTCGATATCCGCGGCGGTGTGGGCGAGCGAGAGAAACATGTTGTGCTTCGGATGCATGTAGACGCCGCGGCTCAACACCTCCTGCACGAAGCGCGAGCCGCGGGCGTAGTCGGCATCGTCCTCGAACAGGATCGTGGGCATCTGCGGCGGACCGCTTTGCCGGACGCCTACGTTATGGCGCCGCGCCTGCTCAGCGATGCCGTCGCGCAGCCGCTGACCCATCTGCCGCATATGCTCCGGCGCATTTTCTGTCTCGAGCACGTCGATGGTCGCGAGCGCGGCCGCCATCGAGGTCGCGCCGCACCAGAACGAACCGGTGGCATAAAGCTGCGCCGCCGCGTCGCGAAACCGATCGTTGCCCATTACGGCCGACAGCGCATAACCGTTGGCAATTGCCTTGCTCCAGGCACTGAGGTCCGGCTGCACGCCGATCTGGTCCCAGCTGCCACGCAGTGTCAGCCGGAAGCCTGCGCGGACGTCGTCAAGAATCAGCGCCGCGTCGTTGGCATCGCAAAGTGCACGTACGCGCGCGGCGAAGAGCGGGTCCGGCAACTCCTGGTGCTTGCCATAGTCGTGACGAAACGCCGAGACGACGATCGCTGCCAAATCCCTGCCGGCCCGATCCACGGCGGTTTCCAGACTCGCGACATCGTTGTAGTCGAAATAGAGGATGTGCGCGCGATCCTCCGACGTCACGCCGTAGGGATACGGCGAACACCAGGGAACTGCGCCATGATAGGCGCCATTGGCCAGCAGCACCTTGCGCTTGCCGGTTGCGCCGCGCGCGAGCGTCACGCAAGTCGTGGTCGCATCGGTTCCGTTCTTGGAAAACAATGCCCAGTCGGCGTGCGTCACCAGGCCGACCATGCGCTCGGCCAGTTCGACCATGCGTTCGCTGGGACCGTTCAGACAGTCGCCCTGCTCCATCTGCCGCCGCGCCGCGGCATCGACGGCGGGATGGCGATGCCCCAGCACCACAGGTCCCCAGCTGCACATGAAATCGAGATATTTGCGACCGTCGACGTCCCAGACGTGACAGCCTTCGCCGGAGGCAAAGAACTGCGGATATCCCGCAGGCAGACCGCCCGCACGCATATGGCCGTACATGCCGCCAGGCACAACCAGGTTGGCGCGGTCACGCAGGTTGCGATCAATAGGCCCGAGCGCGGTTGTCATCAGCTCTCCTGTCCAAGCAGAAACGATATATGATATACTATGAGTAGCAAGCGCCGAGCTGGCCCAAGACGGCAGGCTCGGCTAAAAATCTCGAGCTCGATTGTTTGGAGCGGCAGTCCTGCTGCGGGATCAAACTCGAGCTCGGCGGCACCCTACTCCACCGTGCTCGTCATCGATCGACTCCAGCAGCTTACGACGGCAGCAATTGCTGGTGTGACGTCGCGCACGCTTCGATCTTGTTCCAGTCATACAGCATCGGCACCATTTTCCCGGAAGCCCAGATCGGATTCTGGTTGTCATAGGTCGGGCTGCCGGTATGGCCGGACGCGCCGTGAAACACGATCCACTGGGAATTGTCCCAGGCCCCGACATCGAACACGTAGCGCGACAGCGCTGAGGATGTGGCGCGCGTGCCTAGCCGCGCGACGTAGCCAGTGGCGAACACCGTATCATTGTCACCGCCGATCGCTCCGCAGGGCTTGTCGAGCAACGGTGCATGCTCCGGATAAATCGCCGACAGCGGATGGCGCAGGATCGGCCGGTGGACGGCGGCCCAGTTTTCCGCCGGGCAATCCATCGCCGCATTGGCCAGCGCCTCCGCCAGCAATTGATCCCACGTCGCGCCGGCCAGCAGGGCTGTGTCGTTGGCGCGCAACAGTTGCGGCACCGTCCACCAGATCTGGGTCTCGCCGAAAATGCCGGGCGCGATCTTGGTGTAGGGGCTGTCAGCCACTGCGCGCACACCGCTTCTGTCCGCAACGAGTTTGGTCAACGCGGTACGTAGCGCGACGTAGGCCACGGGCGCGGTGGACTCGCCGTCCATCGCGCCGTTCCAGTCGACGATGCGGTCGCGCAACGCCGCGGCCGGGCCATCGACAGCAAGGTTGCGAATCCGGTCACGGAATAACAACGCAACGACGCTGATCGTGTCGCGGTGGATCGACGCC
>Ga0153954_1000427_pt1 | contig 34162 bp, 34 predicted proteins | sample TSFL038MetaG_FD_102277 | JGI IMG/M metagenome (GOLD analysis project Ga0153954, IMG submission 102277) | Attine ant fungus gardens microbial communities from Florida, USA - TSFL038 MetaG | ecosystem: Host-associated > Fungi > Mycelium > Unclassified | place: USA: Florida, Wekiwa Springs State...
GAAGGCCGAGCGAAGCGACGAATCGAAATTCGTCAGCGAGCGCTATTACGGATCGTTCCAGCGTCAGATACCGCTGGAGGGCGTTGAAGAAGACAAGGCCCAAGCAGATTTCAAGAATGGCGTTCTGACTGTGACGATCCCGAAATCGGAGCAGTCAAATCGCAACGTCAAACGCATAGCTATCAACACCAACTGACGCCTGAAGGCGGCGGCGTCTCGCCGCCGCGCCCCAAACCTTGCGGCCGTTGGTGCAGGTGCCGCTTTCCCGGAAGCCGGCGCATTGCACGCGGTGAGGCTTGCCCGGCCGCTGTGCGCCGAGCGCGGTCATGCCTGCGCCGCGTTCCATGTTTCCTGATCAATGATGCGCAGCTGGGGCGCCTGGGCGCGGCGATAGTCGGCCGCCTTGTTCGGCCGGGACACGCGCTTGCCGGTCGCCGGATCCTTCACCACGCGCACGCGATTCCACACGATGACGCCGGCATAGAGTTCGTTCATCAGCAGACCATGGGCGCGCGCCAGGTTGCCGTTGATGGTGGTGGCAGTCCAGCGCATACCGCGCGGCGCCGGGATGCGATCAGCATTGAGGCCGGCGGCGATGGCCCGCGGCGTGGCGCCCTCGATGAACTGACGGAAGATGCGGCGCACGATGTCGGCTTCGTCGGCATCAATGGTGAGTTCGCCCGGGTTACCCGGCACGGGGCGATAGCCATAGGCGCGACCGCCGGCATTGCGGCCCGAGCGCACAACGGCCTCAAGTCCGCGGCGGGTGTGGACCGCCAGATTTTTCAGGAAGTGCTCGCCCATCAGAGCGCGCAGTGCGCCGTCCATCTCGCCGACCTGGCCCGCGATGGTGTGAAGGCCGATGCCGAGGAAATCCAGCCGTCGGCGAGCATTGTGATAGTCCGCCTGGCTGCGGAACACGCGGTCCATGTCTTCGGCGACGATGATGTCGAAAACTTTCATTTCGGCGGTGCGCATCAGCGCCTGAAAACCGGGCCGGTTGACGGTGAAGGCGCCAGACATTTCTCGATCGGAAAACACCTGCACCACGGCAAAGCCTTCCCGCGCGCACAGCTCGCGACAGGAAGCGATCTGATCGTCGACGGATCTATCGTTCTGCCGATCGGACGAGAAGCGGGCGTAAATGGCTGCTCGGATCATTTGCCGTTGCCTCCAGCTCGGCCCGGCGGGCGAGCTCGGCCGCATGATCCTGCCTTGCGTGCAATAATGCGAGGGCGCGCGCAACGGCCAAAGCGGCCGCGCCAGGCCTTTCCGCGGAAGCGCATCGCGAGGCTGGCAACATACTTCACACCTGTGTCGGGCTGTCCCGTCCCGCCGCATGGTTCGCCGGCATCGACTTCGGCAACACCGTCGCCACGATAGAGAAGATCGCGACCGAGTTTGAGGGCTGGGCCCCGAGAAGCCGCTCGCAACTCCGATCGCGATGGCAAGCGCCGCGCCGACCAACGTGCCGAAATTGGCTAGCGCCACACTGGCGCCGATCGCATCGGCGGGCGTTCCGTCTCTGGCGGAATCCCATGCGGCGCGCAGGACCGCATCAGGACCAGGCGGTATCTGCTCCTGAAGCAGGCCGAGCGACGAGGCGATCTGCCAGACGGCAATGATGGCAATGGTGGTCAACAGGGCAGGACGGGAGCGACCGCGAATGACAACGGAAGCTTTGCAGTAGCGGCTTTCAACACAGACAGCATTCCAATCAGCCGACACCTGCTGGCGCGGCAAACACATTACCAATGTGGAGGACTTCTTGATGCGGTGATCGCGTCGGCGAGGTGCGCAGTTCCATTGCATCTAACCGATCATGATGATGCGATGAGATCAAGGGATACAGATTGCAAAATCGAGCCGGCTGAGCGGATCAGCTTCTCTCGACACGCATCGTAGAGAGACGAAAACTGCCGCGCCGATCGCTGTTCGACTGGCATGAGCGGCGAGCGCTGATATTGCAGCATCGGACAAACGAGACGTTATTAATTTATCGTCGCTTCGCATTCGATTTGCGTGGCAATGAAGAACAGCCGGTGCGTCGATGCGCGGATGAAAACAATTCCGACGATGTGCGTCCGGTGACAACAAGTCCGTCCTCCTCCGCAGGGAAAGTTCGAAATGGGCTTCGCTTGAACACGTGGTCCGCGTGTGCTGATCTGGTGACAGTCCAAGCACGTCCCCACGATGCTGCGAGAGACTAATAGCGGGGAGCCCTCCGCGCAGCCCAGCCTCTCGCATGTCAGTATTATAGGTGTGTTTACGCATGAGCATCGTCGTTGGGGTTCATCCCCAGAACTTGTCGTTGTCGATTCTTGTCCGGCGCGCTTCGGTGGTCGCCGATCTGGCGCAGGCCGATATTGCCTTCTTCGAATATGGCACAGGGTCGCAGACGATTCCGCTTCTGAGGGCCGGCGTGATACAGCTTGCCGGCACCGGGGCGACGCCTCCGATCCTCGCTGAGGCGCAGGGACTGCCGTCAGTCGTATTCGGCATATCGGGAAGCCGGCATGAAAGCGGCGGTTTGCTCGTCCGTTCCGATTCCAGGGTGAAATCGCTCGGCGATTTGCGCGGGCGCGGCATAGGGCTGATGCCGATCTCCTGGCACACACAGTTCCTTGCCGCCGAACTAGATGCGGCCGGCATTCACTGGGACGAAGTCAACGCGGCCGAAATCATCCCGATCACTGCGCGGGATGCGTTCGTGCAGGGCCGACTGGATGCGATTGTCGCAACCGATCCGCTCTATTCGCAGATCGCGAGCAAGGTGTTCGTGCGCGTGCTCGCATCGCCCGGCAAGGCGTTTTCAAACAAGTCGGTCTATTGGGGTCGTACCGACGTTGTGAGCGCGCATTCGAAGCCGGTGCGTGCGCTGCTCGAGGCGCTGATCGCCTCGGATGCGGCAACGCTGGCAAATCCGCGCGAAGCCGCGTCGCTGCTCGACGGTTTGAACGGCAACTCGGCCGTCGATTGGTTGCCCGCCATCACGTCGCGTCCATGGGGGGTGACGGCGCCGGACGCCGCGTTCCTGGCCGAGCAACAGCGTCACGCGGACATTTTCGCGAGGTTCGGCCTGCTGCAGCGGCGGATCGATGTCTCGCCGACCGTCGACGCGACGCTGCTTGCTGCGGCCTAGTATTCATCTCAATCGACAGGTTATCTGACATGGAAGTCCTTTGGTATCTGACCGGCCCCGATGGCCATTATCCCTGGCGGCCCGATGGCGCGCGCGAGCTGAGCTACGCCTACTTCCAGCAGCTTGCGCGTGCGGTCGATCATCTCGGCTATACGGGTGCGCTGCTGGCGACTGGTTCGCAGGACGCCTGGGTACAGGGATCGTCGCTGATTCCGTTCACGGATCAGTTTCAGCACCTGATCGCAGCGCATCCGCCGCTGTTGTCGCCGACCTTGCTGGCCAAGATGATGACGACCTTCGATCACTTTTCCAAAGGCCGGCTGCGCGTCAACATCGTCAATGGCGATGCAAAGCTGATGGCGCAAAATGGCGTGCATCTCGCCCATGACGAACGCTATGCCTATACCGACGAATATCTCACGGTCTTGAAGGCCTTGCTGCGCGGCGAGACGGTGAACTTCAAGGGCAAGTACATCCACATCGTCGATGGTGGCCTGCCGCTGGCGCCGCTGCAGAAGCCGGGCATCCCCTTGTGGTTCGGCGGATCGTCCGATGCTGCACATGAAGTCGCCGCCAAGCACATCGACACTTATCTGTCGTGGGGCGAGACGCCCGAGCAGACTGAAACCAAAATTCGGCATGTGCGCGGCATTGCTGCGCGTTATGGCCGGGCCGACCACATCCGTTTCGGCGTCCGGCTTTACGTGATCGTGCGCGAGACGGAAGAGGCGGCATGGGCCGCCGCCCAGGATCTCTACGATCACATGGACGAGAAAGCGATCGCCGGCGCCCAAGCCTATGTGGCGGGTATCGATTCGATCGGACAACAGCGCATGTCGGCGCTGCATGGGGGGCGCAAGCCGGCCGACCTGCGCGAGCTCGAAATCGCGCCGAACCTGTGGTCGGGCATCGGGCTCGTGCGTCATGGACCAGGAACCGCGCTGGTCGGCGGCACCAAGCAAGTTCTGGCCCGGATCGACGATTACCGAAGCGCCGGCATCGAAGTGCTGATCGTATCGGGAATGCCGCTCCTGGAAGAGGCCTATCGTTTCGCCGAGCTCGTACTTCCGTATCTGTCGGTTGCGCGCAAGGCGGATAGCGGCGGGACCCGCTCGGCCTGGACGAGCGATCGCGATGCGGGCTGGAAGAGCGTCGCCTGAAGGCGCGCGTTTTCGGCCGGCAGAAAAAAGCCATCGACTGAATTTGCAGCGGCAGCCGCGCTTGCCGCAGGCTGTGCTTCGCCTTGACGAAAACAGGAGAATGACGTGTCCGACGGTACCGAACCCTATATCGAACTGACGCCAACGGAAGCCGCGACCGGCGACCTGAAGAAACTCTATGATGACCTCGAACGCGTCCGCGGCAAGGGCCGCGTCTCCAATCTGTTCAAGGCTTATGGCAAGTTTCCGGAACTCGGTCATGCCAATTTCACCCGCCTCAACATCCTGCTCGGGCAGGGCAAGCTGTCGGTGAAGCTGAAGGAAGCAGTGATGGTCGCGCTCGCCGAGATCAATCACTGCCTCTATTGCGTCAATTTCCACGCCACCGCGATGAAGGCGTCAGGTGCGTCGCTTGACGAAATCACCGCCGCGCGGACCTTCGATCCGCATAATCTTGGCCTGTCGGCGAAGGAAACCGCGCTGTTTGAATTCGCGCTCAAGGCCAATGGCGATCCGCATGGCGTCAAGCGCGAGGACGTCGAAGCCGTGCGCGCGCTGGGCGCCAGCGACGCCGACCTCGTCGAGGTACTTGAGACGGTGAACACCGGCAACAGCTTCAACTTGTTTGCCGGCGCGCTGAATGTCGGCGCGGACGATTTCCTGCATTATTCGCTGAGCGAGTCGCGCTTCCTCGACAACGAGACGGAGGCCGCGTAACGATGCCGCGCGTGCTGTCCACAGAAGCGGAATTTGCCGCAGCGATCGCTGCGGCCACCGCCACACTGGTCGAATTTACCGGCCCGAACTGCCTCATCTGCAAGCGCTTGGAGCCGATGATCGATACGGCTGCGAAGCGCGCGCCCGATGTCGATGTGGTGCAGGTCGATGCGTCGCGTCTCATCGAGGCGGCGGAACGCTATGCTATCCGCAGCGTGCCGACGCTAATCCTGTTCCGCGACGGCAAGCCGCTGGACCGCAAAGCCGGATTCGCCACAGCGGCCGAACTCCTGCGCTGGTTCGAGGCTCGACGCGCCGCGCCTGTCGAGGAGGCCGCGCCATGAGCATCGAACTGATCGATGTGCGAGCGGCCCCGACACCGCCCGGCCCGTTTTCGCATGCGGCCGTGCACGGCCCCTTTGTCTTCACTTCCGGCATGGGTGGGCTCGATCCGGCCACTGGGCAGGTCGTGTCCGACGACGTCATCGCACAGACTGAACAGGCGATCCGAAACGTGAAGGCGATCCTGGAAGGCGCGGGCTGCTCGCTCAAGGACGTCATCAAGGCCACCGTCTTTCTTACCGACATGGCCGACTACCAGCGCGTCAATGCCGTCTATGACAGGGCGTTCGCGCCGCACAAGCCGGCGCGCACCTGTGTCGCGGTGTCGAGCCTGCCGGTGCGCGAACGGATGAAGATTGAGACGGTCGCCATCAAGCCCGCCTAGCTGCCTCGGCGTTGCATGTCGCAGCCGCCGCCCATCGTTTCAACTTCGGAGTGTCACAATGTCCATTCTCAAGAACCGCCTGGTGCAGGGATTCGTCGTCACCACAATCCTCGGCCTCGCGCCGGCATCGGCGCAGGAAGTCATCAATATCGGTCTGGCGCAGTCCGTCACCGGCGGATCGCCGGCGCTTTACGGCATCGAACAGAAGAATGCGGCGGAGCTCGTGGTGGAGGAGGCCAATGCCGCTAAGCTGCTCGGCGACAAGAAGCTGCAGCTCATCCATCTCGATGATGGCGCCGACCGTGGTCAGACCGTCAACATCTTCCAGCGTCTGATCGGCCGCGACAACGTGGTCGCCATCATCGGACCGACGCTCTCGACCGGCGCTTTCGCTGCCGACCCCATCGCGCAGAAGGCTGGCGTGACGGTGATCGCCGCGTCGAACACTGCCTCTGGCATCACCGAGATCGGGGACCACATTTTTCGTGTAAGCCCGCCAGAAGATCGCGTCACGCCCGGCGTGCTGAAGACGGTGGTGGGCCGCTTCAAGATCAAGCGCGTGGCGCAGATCTACGGGATCGACGATCAGCTCACCAAGTCGGCCTATAACGTGCAGAAGAAGGCCCTCGAGCAACTCGGCGTTGAGATCGTTGCCACCGAGACGTTCCAGCGCGGCGACGCCGAATTCTCGGCGCAGCTCACCAAGATCAAGGCGGCGAAGCCAGACCTCATCGTGCTCGGCAGCCTTGCGGAGGAATCCGCCGGCATCCTGCGCCAGGCGCGCCAGCTCGGCGTTCCGAACGAGGTGAAATTCGTCGGCACGCAGTCGTCCATCTCGAGCAAGTTCTTCGAACTCGCCGGTCCCGCCGCCGAAGGGCTCATCGCCGGTACCGCCTGGTACATCGACTCGCCGGAGCCGAAGAACGTCGCGTTCGTGAAACAGTACGAGGCGCGCTTCGGCCATAAGCCGGACATTTATTCCGCCTACGGCCACGACGCTGCAGCGCTGCTGGTGCAAGCGATCAAGGATGCCGGCTCGGTCGACCGCAAGGCAATCCGCGATACGCTGGCCAAGATCAAGAATTATCCCGGCGTGCTCGGCCCGATCGGTTTCGACGATGGTCGCGAGCCGCTCATCACGCCGAAGATCCTTGTCGCCAATGGCGGCCGTTTCACGCTGTTTGAGTGAGACGGGGAGGCATGCGGTAGGGCGGGCAGTCAGATGGCGGTGTTTCTTCAGCAAACCTTCAACGGGCTGTCGGTCGGCAGCGCCTATGCGGTATTCGCCGTTGGTTTCACGCTGCTGTTCGGCGTGTTGAACGTGCTCAATCTCGCGCATGGCGCCATCTTCATGGTTGGCGCCTTCACCGGGCTTGAGTTCATCAAGCTGGTGAAACTGCCGCTGCCGCTCGCCTTCCTTGCCGGCGTCCTCATCGCCGGCATCGTCTCCGTGCTCACTCATGCCGCCGTGTTCGGCCCGCTCGAGCGGCGCGGCGGCACGCGCTGGATGGGGTTCATTGCGAGCCTGGCGGTGGCAAAGCTGCTGGTCGGCATCGCGCAGGAACTGTTCGGCACCGAAGTGTTGCGTTACCCGTCCGAACCCTGGATGGATGCCTCCTGGTCGATCGGAGAGGTGCGCATCCAGGGCCTGCAACTCGTGGTGATTGCGACCGCACTGCTGCTGATGCTCGCTTTGGCATTCTTCCTGCGGGCCACCCAAAGTGGGCGGGCGATCAGGACAATGGCCTTCAATCCCAATGTTGCGCGGCTCGTCGGCGTTCCCGTTGATCGGATGACGTGGATTACCTACTTCATCGCCGGCTGCCTTGCCGGCGCCGCCGGTATCCAACTCGGCATCCTCTACAACGCGGTGTCGCCGTTCATGGGCGAGACGATCCTGCTTAAGGGTATGACGGTTCTGATCCTGGGCGGTCTTGGCCATGTACCCGGTGCGGCGCTGGCGGGCGTCCTGCTCGGGCTCACGGAGGTCTATAGCGTAGCTTATCTGTCCTCGTCGCTGCGCGACGCCGTCGGCTTCGGGCTCGTCTTCCTCATCCTGCTAGTGCGGCCGCACGGCCTGTTCGGCACCAATACGAAGCAGCGCGCATGACCGACTTTCTCGCTTCCTATGACAACGTCATCGCCCTAGTGCTGCTGAACGGCATCGTCGGCATTGCCGCCTATCTGATGCTGATCGTCAACCGCTTCTCGCTGGCGACCGGGGGGCTGATAGCGATCGGAGCCTATGTCAGCGTGCTCGCGACGACGCAACTCGATTGGCCGTTCGGCCTCTCATTGCTCGCGGCGGGCACCGCGGCGGCCGTCGTCGCGCTCGTCCTTGGCCTGCCGACGCTGCGTATCGAGGGCGACTATTTCGCGTTGGTTACGCTCGCTTTCACCGAAATCGTCCGGATCGTCGCACTCAATTGGGAAAGCCTCACCGGCGGTGCCCTGGGCATCGTCGGCATCCCAACCAAGACCGAAACCTGGCAGCTGGCGCTGGTTGTGATCGTGCTCGCCATTGCCGTCTATGCCGCGCGGCGGTCCTGGATCGGCCGCGTCATTGACGCGATCCGGCTCGATGAGATGCCGGCCGAGGCCATCGGCATCGACGTCGCCCGGGTGCGGCTCATCCTGTTCGTCATCAGCGGCGCCATCTGCGGCGCGACCGGCGGCTTCGCCGGGCATCTCAATTACTTCATCGGTCCATCCGACTTCGGCATGATCCGCAGCGTCGATGCGGTGGTCTATGCGGTGTTCGGCGGTCTTGGCAGCATCTTTGGCCCGATTCTCGGCGCCCTGGTCTATACCGTGCTGCCGGAGGCGCTGCGGTTCTCTGCTCAGGCGCGCGAGATCGTGCTCGCAATGGTGATCATCCTTGCCGTGCTGTTCATGCCACGGGGCTTGATCTCGCTCGGTGGCATCTTGCGCGGCGGCTTTCGGTCGCGGGTTCGTAAGCTTGAGCCGCTGCCGCTGGCCGAGAAGGGAGTGCCTGCCGAATGAGTGCGGTGCTTGAAATAAGGGGGGTCGTAAAGGCGTTCGGTGGCGTGGTTGCGCTGGACGGAATTTCCGCATCGGTCTCCGCTGCGGCGATCACCGCGGTGATCGGTCCGAATGGGTCGGGCAAAACCAGCCTGATCAATGTGATCACCGGCTTCTATCGCTGCGATCACGGCAGCGTGCGGCTTGACGGACGCGAGATTGCCGGCCTCTCTACGCATCGGATCGCGCGGGCCGGCATCGCACGGACGTTTCAACATATCCGCCTGTTCCAAGGATTGAGTGTGTTCGACAATGTCTTGGTCGCCTCCGAACGCAACGGGCTGAAGGAGGCACGTATGCGGGCCGAGAGCGCCTTGGACGTTGTGGGCCTGACCGCGTTCGCGCGCAACGATGCGGCGGCGCTGCCCTATGGTCATCGCCGCCGGCTCGAAATCGCGCGGGCGCTTGCCATCGGGCCGCGCATCGTCATTCTGGACGAGCCGGCCGCCGGCATGAATGCGACCGAAAAGATCGAACTCAGCGCGCTGCTGCGTAAGATCAGCGCAACCGGCAACGCAATCGTGCTGGTCGAACACGACATGGATCTCGTGATGGAGATCAGCGATCACGTGATCGCACTAAATTTCGGACGCGTGCTGTGCTCGGGTGCGCCCTATCAGGTGCGTCAGAATTCGCAGGTCATCGAGGCATATCTGGGACGAACGGAACAATGAAGACGACCAAGCCGCCTGATGGGGGAGCCGTTCCTCCACTGCTGTCGATCGCCAATCTCACCGTCAGCTACGGCGTGGTCACCGCATTGCACGGCATCGATCTTGACGTCCATGAAGGCGAGATCGTCGCGCTGATCGGCAGTAACGGGGCGGGCAAGACCACGACACTGGCGGCAGTCGCTGGCCTGTTGAAACCGGATGCCGGCAGCATCCGCCTGCGCGGGGAGGTTATCACGACGATCCGGCCGGACCGGCTGGTCGCGCGTGGCATTAGCATGGTGCAGGAGGGACGACAGGTCGTGCCGCATCTGACTGTTACCGAGAATCTCCTGGTTGGCGCTTATCTGCGCGTGGATGATGGCGTACAGCTCGACCTTGATCGTGTTTTTGGAATCTTCCCGCGGCTGCAGGAGCGGCGGCAACAGAGCGCCGGTTCGCTGTCCGGCGGCGAGCAGCAGATGCTCGCCATCGGGCGCGCCTTGATGGCGCGGCCGAAGATCCTGTTACTGGACGAGCCCTCCATGGGACTGGCACCACTGGTGATCAGTCGGATCTTCGAGGTGATCCGGGATATCAATCAGAGTGGCGTAACGATCGTGCTGGTCGAGCAGAATGCGATACAGGCTCTGCGCATCGCCCATCGTGCCTACGTGCTTGAAAAGGGACGAATTTGCCTGTCAGGGGCGGCAGCCGAGGTGCGACGAAATCAGGCGGTCGTCGAGAGTTATCTGGGCGGTAAGAAGCGACGCCCGGCCGCGTGATCGGGCCCGATTATTCGCTACGCGCAGCGGAGCTTGCCGCTGAAGACGCGTAGGTCCCGAGCAAGTGGGCCTGCGGACGAAAGAATCCGGAAGAGCGAGCGTCAACTGCCGTTGCCGAGTTGGATGCGGATTTCAATCCGGACTGTGCCCACAACTGGCGGCCGACGACGCCGGTCCCCGGCTGTCCCGTCAGATCGTCCCTGTAAAAGCTCGTCATCGAATGTTGCTGAGGCGCAGCGCCTTGCGCGGCTGCGACGATGACGGCGGCAGTGTGCTTGAGATTTCGCGCGCGCTCCAGCGATGTCACAACCAGTGCCTGGGCCCCGTCGGTCTCCTGGCACAGATCTAGCAGCCGCTGCTCGGCGGCTTGTGCGGATCGATGGTTGGCCATCTCAAGGAGACAACATGTGCGACACTGCGCAGTCTCGTGGACTTGATTGGGAAGGATGGCTGCCGATGCCGAAACGTTTCACCTTGCTTCCGGCAGGACCGTGGATCCATCTCTCTTATCGTCTCAACAAGTCAGTACCGCGTGCCGACGTGCTTCCCGAGCCGAGCTTTCGGCGGATCAAGAGTCTGCCGCAGGATCCGCTGAACGTCACCGAGATGCTATCGATCGATGGCCGTAGTTGCAGTTGATCCTGTAAAGTCAGCGTAGTGCGTGCTCAGATATCCGGCAGTGCAACGAATGGCCGCGAGCCGATTTCGCATAGTTATAGATTTCGCATAGTTATAGAAGGCTCGGAACTCCGGTTTGCCGATTGATGTCGGAGTTGCAGTTGCGATCGCCTCGAGTTCTCGGACGGGCTCGGCTATGCCGAGCAGCTTGGCGGCACGGATTTCGGCACGCATTTTCGCCGCAGATTCGCGCGATTGCGGTCGGTACAAGATGGCCGAGATACATTTGCGATGGGATGACTGCGAGGCCGATGACAACGCCTTGAACTCAACCGATTTGCTCCAATCGTCTAGAAGATCCTCGATCGTTGAACGCTTCCGGATCGTAATCTTCTTCGGTAGCTTGCCGGCGCGGCGCGCGGCCTCGATTTCCGACTTTCGCTTGTCTGAAAAGTCCGAGGCTTCTTGGAGATTGAACCACGCACCGACCGGACGGCCCTTTTCATCGTATGGCGGATGGCGCAAGTCGGCATCGACAAAACCGAGGGCCCTGGCATAAGCGCCGTGCGACGAGCGAGGACGGCCATCACGCCACTTCACATGGGGAAACTTGGGATCGGCCATAAAAAGCCTCAGCGCCAGTGAGAGTTGGCACCCATTGGAGTCTAGCGCGATCTAGTTTGTCAAGCGTCGTGCTCGCCGTAGGCTCTCCGCAGCCGCTCGCGGTGTTCCTCGTCGCTTGCTGCCGGCGGTGGCGCGAATGCGTCATTAGCAATCGTCTTTGGGCGCGCAGGATGGTATCGGGTAAGCCAAGCATCGAAGCCGGTGCGTTCCCATTTCAGTGGTCCTCGCTCGCTGATCGGCGAAGGCAAGCCATCGCGCTCGTGTCTGAGGCAGCGCGTGCGATAGAATGTATTTAGAGAGACGCCAATCGCTGTCGCGACCTCGGTCGAAGAATAGGGTGGCTGCATGCTCTGGGCGCGCAAACGCATATGCCTCGCCACTCTTGGCTTTTTGACCGAATTCTTAGTGAAGCAAAATGAACAGATAGGGCTACAGGCGAAAAGCATTCCTCACCGCGCATAGGGAATTCGGCTCCTTTGGAGTACGAACAGGATGCCTTGGTGCTAACACCTTGTCTGTCGCCTTAGGGGAGTCAAGATAGAGGCGTAATTGTGCGGTGAGCCAACCGGCGCTACATGGGGCCGCAAGATTTCACTGGTCGGTCAGCGGACGCGAACCTGCAACCGGACCGTTATGAGCGGGAGAATATCGATCTGGCTCGTTGATTTGCTGCGTTTTTGTTTGATCTCGATCGCGTCTGTTTTGGTTCGTTCAGGTTGTTTCTGGTGCGAAACTGGTGCGGTACTTTACTCTGAAAGAGTCCGTGGAACGAGGTCGGTCGTGACCGTCCAGGTCGGAAATGTGTCCCTTTCAAGCTGTAGGAGTTTTTGACCCTCAAGAATGCCGATGAACTCTGGTGCTGAAACCCCGCTCTTGTTCAGATTCTGTCGAGCATTCGCGAGTGAGTTCGTTACCAGTTGCGCTAGTTGGTCGAAGAGGTCGGAGAGAAAGGCGTCCGGGGTCATCCTTCGGAGGCCGAACTTCTTCAGTGCGCCGGCGGGAAAGTGGTGCAGATTCCAAGTGAGAATGAGCGTTGCGTTGGCAGCGATTGCCGCCGCGGCAACAGGGCGATCGTTTGGATCAGGCAAGATGATCCTTGGTGCTCCTCGTACCGGCTGATCATCGCCGCCGGGAGCGCATCGCTCATCAGGCGCCGCGTGAACAGCAAATGCTCCCTCGGAATGGCGGGCGCATTGTGCGTCAGGTTCTGGATCCATTCGTCGTGGATCGCATCTGTCCAGCGCGCCTCGACAAGGCGATCCACTGCAGCCTGGACAATGATATTTCTGAGGTGAAGGGATACAAAATGCAGGCGTCGAAGACAAGGCAGCGTGATTGCCAGTCACAGTCTGCACGGCAAAGATTGGTTCCGGCCTCGTTGGTATTCGCAATCTCCGCATTGAGCCGCGCGCGTCATCAACGGGGCAACAGGCAAGATAGCAAGCCGAACCTGCCCGCAAAGTAAGCAGGCGATGGTGAAAAGCCCGGCGAGCAGTCGCCCAAACACCTGATAGAAACACTTTTTTTCGCTGTCTGGCGCCGCGCCTCTGTACACAATGGCACGCTCCTTGCTTCGATTGAGTAGGAATTAGGCTGCTGAGGGGACGGCGTCGAAGCGCGCCAGGACAGGAGTATTGCGTGACTGAATCCGTTGCCGCAATCGTCGCCGCGCATCGCAGGGGAACGCTGACACCCGCCCAGACTGTCGCCCGCTCCTACCAGCGCATCCGCGACCATAACGATCCCGCGGTGTTCATCTGCCTGCGTGACGAGACAGACGCGTTGGCCGAGGCCGAGAGCCTGACGGCAAGGAACGCCGACGCGTTACCGCTCTATGGCGTGCCGATCGCGGTGAAGGACAATATCGATGCGCTAGGCTTTCTGACCACGGCCGCCTGCCCGGCCTTCGCTTATACGCCGGTACGGGATGCGACGGTGGTGGCCAGATTGCGCGCGGCCGGCGCCATCATCATTGGCAAGACCAATCTCGACCAGTTCGCGACCGGCCTCGTCGGCGTACGCTCACCATACGGTGTTCCCAACAATCCCATCCGCGCCGATCTCGTGCCAGGCGGATCAAGCTCGGGATCGGCGGTCGCGGTCTCGGCCGGCCTCGTGCCGCTCGCGCTCGGCACCGACACCGCGGGAAGCGGCCGCGTGCCGGCGATGCTCAACAACATCGTCGGGCTGAAGCCGAGCCTCGGTATGATCTCGACCGCGGGCGTCGTGCCTGCCTGCCGCACGCTCGATTGCGTTTCGGTATTTGCGTTGACCGTTGACGATGCGATCACCGCGCTCGCTGCGATGACAGCGCCCGACCCTGCCGATCCTTTCTCGCGCGACCGGCCGCTGCAGGCGAGTACGCCGTTTCCGCAGCGGCTGCGGCTCGGCGTGCCGCGGCCGGGACAACTGATCTTCTTCGGCGATAAGGCGGCGGAAACGGCCTTCGGCGAGGCCGTCGAGCGCTGGATCGCGCTCGGCGCCGACATCGTCGAATTCGACATGGAACCGTTCTATGAAACGGCGCGTCTGCTTTACGAAGGACCGTGGGTCGCCGAGCGCTATCTCGTGATCCGCGACCTGCTGGCCTCCTCGCCGGATGCGATCCATCCGGTCACGCGCGAGATCGCGGTGGCGGGGGCACGCGTGACGGCGGCCGAAACATTCTCCGCGCTCTATCGCCTGCAGGGCCTGCACAAGGTCGCCGAGCAGAGCTTCGCCCATATGGACGCGATGCTGCTGCCGACCGCGCCGACAATCTATTCAACCAAGGAGGTGCTCGCCAATCCTATCGAGCTCAACAGCCGGCTCGGTACCTACACCAATTTCGTCAACCTGCTCGATCTCTGTGGGCTGGCGCTGCCGGCCGCGATGCGCGCCGATGATGCGCCGTTCGGCATCACGCTGCTGGCGCCGGCAGGCCGCGATGCGATGCTGGCGAGCATCGGCCGCGTCTTTCATGCCGACACCCGATTGAAGATCGGCGCCATGGGCCTGTCGCAACCGCCGCTCGCGCCGCTGTCCGCAAGCCATGACGGCGAGTTGGCGATCGCCGTGGTCGGCGCGCACATGTCGGGGATGACCCTGAACGGAGAACTGCACGCGCTCAATGGCAGGCTCGTGGAGGCGGCCGTCACCGCGCCGGACTACAAGCTCTATGCGCTGCCGACCACGCCGCCGAAACCGGGCATGCTGCGGGTCGAGCCCGGCCAGGGATTTTCGATCGCGCTCGAGATCTGGTCGCTGCCCCCGGCTGCCTTCGGCAAGTTCGTCGCCGCGATCCCGCCGCCACTGTCAATCGGTACGATTCGCCTTGCCGATGGCCGCAGCGTGAAGGGATTCATTGTCGAAGCTGCGGGCGTGGAAGGCGCGCGCGACATCTCATCATTCCGCGGCTGGCGCGCCTATATGGCGGAGAAGGCGGCGGTATAACTGCGTCTTGGTCCGTAGCAACCACTAAAGCGGCACCTACACCGACACTGCATAGATCTCGTACTCGTCGCGAACCAGTGCGATGTGGTCGCGCATGGCGGTGGCGGCGCCGGCTTTGTCGCCACGCAGGATCGCGACGACAACGCGGTCGTGCTCGGCGTGGGACTTGGCGAGACGGCCGAGATTACGAAATTGCGCGCGGCGGAATGGCTGCACACGCACCCGCGTCGCCAAAGTCATCTCGGCGATATAGTCGTTCCGCGAACCGGCATAGACCGTGTTGTGGAAGCGTTCGTTGACCTCGTGGAATCGATCGGGATTGCCGGCATGGCTCAGCACGCGAAGCTCCTCGTGCACCGCTTCGAGCTGATGGCGTTCGATCGGCGTCATCCGTTCGGCGGCAAACCCGGCGCAGATCGCCTCCAGCTCGGCCATCGCCTCGAACATACCGGTGAGCCGGTCGATGCCCGGCTGCGCCACCACGGCGCCGCGGTGCGGCCGTGCGTCCACCAGGCCAGAGGCAACGAGCTGGCGTAGCGCTTCGCGCACCGGCGTGCGCGACACGAAAAAGCGGCGCGCGATATCGGTCTCGTCCAGCGGGGCGCCCGGCGGCAAGGCGCCGCGCACGATCTCGTCGGCAAGCTGCAAGCGTAACTCCTCGGCACGCGTGATCTTCATCACCGACGGCGCGGCGCGATCGATGCGCCGAACCACCGCCTCGGCGGGCTGCCGCGCATCGGCTGGAAGATCGTCGAGACTCATCCTGACCTCAGCTCACCCTTTGGGTTCTTCGATGGCGCTGACATGCGCCGCGACGATTCGCCATCCTTCCGGGCAGCGCACCCAGGTTTGCATCTGCCGACCGACCTTCCCCGGCGTGCTGTCACGATAGAATAGCGTCGAAGCGACCGCGGTGTCGCGGCCATAGGTCGTGATCGCGGTTCGCGCGGTCCGGCGCATCAGGCCGACCGGTGAGCGCGCGGCGCGGAAGGATGCGATCTCGCTATAACCATAGAGATTCTCGGCGATGCCGTATCGCAGCGTGCGCGTATCCTTGCGGAACAATTCGTCGAGCACGGCGACGTCGTTCGATACCAGCGCCTTCTCATAGCGCTGGAACTGCGCGGTGACTTCCGCCAACACATCGGGCAAATCGATCTCCATTTTCAGAGTCCCCTTGGGAGCGGCGCCGAAACCGCGCCCATCCGCTCCAGCGTGTAGGCGACACGAAGCGCAATATCCTCGCGCCAAGGCGGCGCAATCAATTGCACGCCGATCGGCATCGGCTCGAGCGGCACGGGAACGGCAACCACGGGCAGGCCGATGAAAGAAATCGGCTGGGTGTGGATGCCGATATTGGCGCGCACCGGCAGCTCGACGCCGTCGAGCACGAAATTCACCTGCCCGATTTTCGGCGCGACGCAGGGCGTGGCGGGAGCAATCAACAGATCGACCGACTTGAAGATTTCCAGGAGCTGCGCGCGATACCAGCGACGAAATTTTTGCGCGCGGTCGACCAGCGGCGCCGGCACCATTGCGCCCGCGATCAGGCGCTCGCGCACCGCCGGATCGAAATCATTCGGGCGCTGGCGCAGGCGGTCGAGATGCAGCGACGCGCTTTCGGTGGCGGTGATGACATATGCCGCGGCGCGCGCCCGCGAGGCTTCGAGGATGTCGACCACTTTGGTAACACCAAGCGCCTTGGCGACATGCGCAACGGCTTCGCTCGCTTCCGGAAACAGATATTTCTGGAAGTGCCCACCGGCCAGCCCGATACGTAAGCCACGGATGTTCTCGGCAAGCAACGGCGTCGCCGGCTCGACCGCGCGCGCGCTGCAGGCGGCGTCATCCGCGTCGGGTCCCTGCATTGCATCATAGGCCAGCGCAAGATCGCACACGTTGCGCGCAAAGGGACCGAGATGATCGAGGCTCGGCACAAAGGGAAACGAGCGCGCCCGCGATAATCGGCCATAGGTCGGCTTTAGGCCAAAGATGCCGCAAAACGACGATGGCACGCGGATCGAGCCGTTGGTGTCGGAACCGAGCGCGATCGGCACCAGCGCGCCGCCGACAGCACCGCCCGAGCCGCCCGACGAGCCGCCCGTCATTCGGGTGGGATCGTGCGGATTGCGCGAGGGGCCGTCGTGCACGTTCTCGCCGGTGAAGTCATAGGCATATTCGCCCATGTTGAGCGCACCGACGAGAATGGCGCCGGCGGTTTCCAGCCGCTCGATCAGGGTGGCATCACGCGACGCTTTCGGCAGGTCGCGGTTGATCTTCGAGCCGGCGCGGGTGGAGAGTTCCTTCACATCGAACAGGTTCTTCACGGCAAAGGGCACGCCCGCGAGCGGGCCGGCGTTCTTTCCCGCGGCAATCGCAGCATCGAGGTCGCGCGCCCTGGCGCGGGCACGATCGGCGGTAACGTCGGTGAAGGAGTTCAGCACGCCGTCATGCCGTTCGATGCGCGCGAGCGCAGCGTCGACCGCCTCCAGCGCAGTGAGCTTGCGGGAGTTGACGGCCTTGGCGAGTTCGGACGCCGATGGGGTGGATGCGGCGCTCATGATGAAATCAGGCGGTGAAGACATTGGCCGGCTCAGTTTCGTCGGGCAGCGGGAATTCGTCGACCAGCCGCGCCAGCCGCAGCGACACTTCCAGGTTGGCGCGCACCACCGGCTTCCAGGCATCCTCGATCGGCAGGCCGAGGGCCGCACCGACGGAGGCGATGTAGTCGTCGATCATGTCCGCAGGCATGTCTCTCCCTTTTATTTTTTAGGCTACCGGCAACGGCGGGTGCGGGATCGCCGTCAGCAGCTCCTTCGTATACGCGTCCTGCGGATCGCCCAACACCTGTTCGACCGGGCCCCCCTCCACGATCCGCCCCGTGCGCATCACAATGACACGATCGCATAACAGGCGCACCACATTCAGATCATGGGAAACGAACAGATAGCTCATGCCCATCGACACCTTGAGGTCCTGTAGCAGGTTCAGCACTACCGCCTGCACGGACACGTCGAGCGCAGCAGTCGGCTCGTCCAGAATGACGAGCTTCGGATGCAGCGCGATCGCCCGCGCAATGCCGACGCGGGCCTTCTGGCCGCCCGACAGCTGATGCGGAAACCGATCAAGAAGGTTGATCGGCAAGCCGACCAATGTCGCCAGTTCGTCGCAACGGGCGCGCAGCGCATCGCGGCCCCTGATGTCGCCGAGTTGCAGGATCGGATCGGCGATGGCGCGGGCCGCGGTGAAGCGCGGATTCAGGCTGTCGGTCGGATCCTGGAACACCATCTGGATGCGGCTGCGCAGCGGCAGCCGCGCAAAGGCGTTCGGCATGATGCCGCCGATTTCCTCGCCATCAAACGCGATGCGGCCGGAGGTCTGGTCGAGGAGCCGCGCCACCATCATCGAGGTTGTCGACTTGCCGCAGCCGGATTCACCGACCAGACCGACGCTCTCGCCGTAGGCGACGGAGAAGCTGATGCCGTCGACGGCGCGGAACATGTCTTGCTCGACGGGCGGCTTGCGGCCAAACAATTTGCCAAGCGAGCCGGTCGCCCCCTGGCTCGGATATTCCTTGACGAGCTTCTCGACGAGAAGAAGCGGCTTCTCCTTCTCCTCTCCTGAGGGGAGAGTGCCGGAATGAATGGTTTTCGCTACGAGCGCGGCGGCGTCCTCCTCCGGCAGCAAATCGCGCAACGACACGCCGACTCGTGGTGTCGCGCGCATCAGTTTGCGCGTATACGATTGCTCGGGTTTGGCAAAGATGTTTTCAGACTTCGCGGTCTCGACCACCCGCCCTTTCTCCATCACCATCACGCGGTCGCAATAGGCGGCCGCAAGGCCGAGATCGTGGGTGATCAGGATGGTCGACATGCTGCGCTGGCGCGTCAGCTCGACGATCAGATCCATCACCGCCTTCTGCGTGGTGACGTCGAGGCCGGTGGTCGGCTCGTCGGCGATCAGGAGTTGCGGATTGCAGGCGAGTGCCAGCGCGATCACCACGCGCTGGCACATGCCGCCGGACAGTTCGAATGGATAGGCATGATAGCGCTCGCGCGGACGGGCGATCTTGACCTGCTCCAGCGCCTCGATCGCCTTCTCGCCGCGGTCCATCACTTCGGTCTGCTGTACATGCTGGTGCAGCACGTCCTGGATCTGGTCGCCCACTTTACGGATCGGATTGAGCGCGGCGCGGGGGCTCTGGAAGATCATCGAGATTTCGCGACCGCGCAGGTCGCGCATCTGGTCTTCGCTCGCCGCCTTTACGTCGATGCCGGAAAACATCACCGAGCCCTCGGCGATCCTGCCGGCGCGGTCGAGGATGCGCATCACCGCATAGGAGATGACCGACTTGCCCGAGCCGGACTCCCCGACGATGCCGAGCGTCTCGCCCTTCGCGACGCTGATATTGACATGCTGCACAGCCTTGACGATGCCGCGGCGGGTGGAGAACTCCACCGTGAGGTCATTGACATCGAGCAGTGGCGGCGCGGTCATTTTACGTCCTCCGCTGCGGATCGACGATGTCGCGCAAGCCGTCGCCGAGCAGGTTGAAACAGAACACGGCGATCATCAGCGCCAGACCGGGAAACAGCGCGATCCACCATTCGCCCGACACCATGAAGCCCGCGCCTTCCGCAACCATGATGCCCCATTCGGCGGTCGGCGGTCTGACGCCAAGGCCGATAAAGGAAAGGCCGGCCGCGTTGAGGATGGCATAGCCCATGGTTAGCGACATCTGCACGATCATGATCGGCATGATGTTGGGCAGGATGTGGACCAGGAGAATGCGGAACTCACCATTGCCCGACAGCCGCGCCGCCTGCACGAAGCCGGCATTGCGGCGGACATTGGCCTCGGCACGGGCGACGCGGGCATAGAGCGGGAAATTCACGATTGCGGTCGCCAGGATGATGTTCTGCACGGTGTTGCCGAGGGCCGCGACGATGCCCATCGCCAGCACGAACAGCGGAAACGCCATAATGGTATCGCCAATGCGGCCGATAATGCGATCGGTCCAGCCGCCAAAATAGCCGGCGGAGATGCCGGCAAGACCGCCCATCAGGAATACCAGAACGACGGAGGCGACCGCGATGAAGGCGTCGAGCCGTGTCGCCACGATCACGCGACTGAAAATGTCGCGGCCCAATTGGTCGGTGCCGAACCAGTGCGCCGCCGATGGCGGCTTCAGCGCGAACGCGGTGTTGGACGCGAACGGGTCATAGGGCACGATATGCGGTCCGAACAGCCCGGCAAAGAGAATGACGATCAGGAGCGCGAAAGCAAAGGCGGTGACACGGTTCTCGCCGAGCACATAGCGGGTATGCTCGAACATGGCGGCGAGGCCCGTACTGGGGCGCGCGGGCGTGACGGGTTCGACGGTCGGGGCGACAGAACTCATCCTTCCAGCCTCACCCTGGGATCGATGACACCGTAGAGAATATCGATCGCGAGGTTCAGCAGCACGTACATGACCGCCATGGTCAGCACGAACCCCTGCACCGGCGCGAAATCCGAGGCGATCAGCGCTTCCACCGCGTACGAGCCGATGCCGGGCCAGGCGAAGACCTTCTCTACCAGCACGTTGGCGCCGAGCAGGAAGGAGAACACCATCGAGAGCGTGGTGATGACCGGCAGCATGGCATTGCGGAAGGCATAGGTGACGATCACTGTCGATGGCTTCAGGCCGCTGGCGCGTGCGGTGCGGACGAAATCGGAAGCGAGCACCGAGAGCATCGAGGCGCGCGTCATGCGCGCGATCGGCGCCAGCGAGAAGATTGCCAGCGTCGCCGCCGGCAGGATGAGCTGGCTCAAGGCCGAGCGGAGCGCCTCGAAGTCGCCCGCGATCAGCGTATCGACCAGGTAGAAGCCCGTCACGGTCGGCGGCGCGCTGTAGAACACGTCGAGCCGGCCGAGCGGCGCCGGCGACCAGCCAAGCAGAAAGTAAAAGACATAGACCAGCACGAGGCCGGTGAAGAACACCGGCAGCGAGACTCCGGCCGTGGTGGTGATGCGGCAAAGGTGATCGACCCAGGAGCCGGGCCGCGTCGCAGCGAGCACACCGAGCGGCAGTGCGATCGCAATCGAAATAAAGAGGCCGAGCAGCGTCAACTCGGCGGAGGCCGGCAGGCGGTTGCGGATTTCGGCCGCGACCGGCTGGCCCGTGGTCAGCGACGTGCCGAGATCACCATGGGCGAGATCGGAAGTGTAGCGGAAGAACTGCTCGATCAGCGGCTTGTCGAAACCGAGCTTCTTCCTGACTTGGTCGACCGCTTCCGTGGTGGCGGCAGGGCCGGCGAAATACGCCGCGGGATCACCCGGCAGCGCACGCGTCAGCAGGAACGTGACGATGATGACACCGATCAGGCTCGGGATCGCGAACATCAGCCGCTTGCCGATCGGGGTCAGCATGACGGCTAACCCTTAACCAGCGTGCGATAATCCAGGCGGCGATGGAACCAGTATTGATAGCCCGAGATGTTTTTCTGCATCGCGACGTTGACGAAGGGCTGATACAGTGGGATGCGTGGAATATCGGTGAAGGCGAGATCGACAAAACCCTTCACGTCGGCATCGTACGTAGCCTTGTCGCCGTTCGCGGCCGCCGTGCGCGCGCCATCGATCAGCTTGTCCATCTCCGGCGACTTGTAGCTCATGGTGTTGAAGATTGAATTGTTGCCGTGATAGCACCAGTAGAAGAAGTATTCGGGGTAATCGAGCCAGCCCGAAAACACGTTGGTGAACAGCGGCATTTCCTTCTTGGTCAATTCGGTGCGCCAGTTGGCGCCGGGCACTTTGTTGATCGTGGTCTTGATGCCGATCTGGGCGAGGTTCTCCTGCACAAGAACGCAGAGCGGCTCGTTCACCTGCGCGAAATTGAGGTCGAAAGACAGCGTGGTCTCGATTCCGTTCGGCGCCGCCTCCGTCATCAGCGCCTTCGCTTTCGCCATGTCGGTATTGTATTTGTGCGGCTGCGGCCAGGCGACCTCGGTCGGCTTGTCGACGGCCGCGCCGAACATCGGGTTGGCAAGACCGAACATCACCGCATCCATGATCTTCTGATAGGGCAGCGCATAGGCTACCGCCTGCCGGACCTTGAGGTTGTCGAACGGCGGCCTGGTCACGTTCATGCCGATATACTGGATGCCATTGGAGAACGGCAGTGAGACGACGTTGAGCTTGCTCTCCGCCTTCATCTCCTGGAAATCCTTGTTTGGCAGCTCATAGGAGATGTCTGCGTCACCGCGCTCCAGCAGCGCACGGCGGTTGCCCGCTTGCGGCACCATGCGCCAGATGATGCGCTTGATCTTCGGCAGGGCGCCGCCGACCCACGCGTCATTGCGCTCCATGATCACTTCGGTGCCGGCGGTCCACTTCGTCACCTTGTAGGCTCCGGAACCCGCCGTCTGCTGCTTGGTGTATTCGAGCCCCCATGGGTCTTTCTCGCTGGCGTTCTTCTTCACCAGCTCGGAATTGACCACGCAGGGCACGATCACGGCGAGATCCGGGACCGTGAGCTTGTCCCTCTTGAGGAAATCGACGCGCACGGTATGGTCGTCGACGACGACAAACTGCTCGGGTTTGGTGAGCGAGCCCGCGCTCATCTGAAAAGTTGGGAAGCCGCCGACGGAGACGGCGCGGTCAAGCGACCATTTCACGTCTTTCGCCGTGACCGGCGTGCCGTCCTGGAATTTGGCGTTCTTCTTCAGCTTGAAGGTCACCGACATGTCGCCGATGTTCATGTCCTCGCTGAGTTCGGCCTTGAACTTGTCGCGGTCGTAATAGGGCACGCCGCCCGGACCGCTCTTCATCTCGTGGCTGATCAGCCGGTCGTAGCAATTCCATGACACTTCGTAGCCCGGCACATTGGTGCCGACGCCATGGATGTCGAGATTGTTCGGCCCGCCCTCGGAGACGATCAGAAGCGTCTCCGACCGCGCATCGGCTTTCGCCGGGGACCAGATCGCAGGCGCCGTAGGCGCAAGGGTGCCGACGGCCAGGCCAGAAATAGACTTGAGGAAATCGCGACGCTTCATTGTAAGGCTCCAACTCGAAGGAGTGCCGGAACCACGCTCGCAAGGTTCATGCCAAGCCTTAATGAAAGCTTGAGATTCATCTAACTAATCGTTTTTGTTATCAATTTTAGGAATCGCACGTCTTGGACGAACGACTCGCGTTGCATACAACGCGGCATCTTCGCTCATCATAAAGGCAAAAAAATCGATGGTGCTTATTTTTGGGCACACTGACTGCGGCCAGATCAACCCCGAAGCTGCAGTCCTCTCGCTGCCGCCCATTCTCAGTACGATGTACCGGATCGCAGGCGCTGGCTTGATGCGCAGCAGGACCAACGCCATTAGCTTGCGTCAAGGCAAAGGTCATGTCCGAGTGCGAATAGCCGAAGTCGTCGAGCAGGCTCTGCATCCTCCGTGGCCGGTGCGCGGCCATGAAGGTACCGGGCTCGAGCAAATCACATGCACCTCAGATTATCGCGCATTTATCGGAACGAGCTCGGCCGCATCGCTGAAGAGATCGTCTAGTCTGTCCAGAAAATTTTTGATTCGAGTCCGCTTCCCTCGAACTACGCCTCACTATCCCTTAGAGAGAGACCGGTAGTCCAACTGACGATGAAACCAGTATTTGTAACCGGTTACGTCTTTCTGCATGGCGAGGCTCAGGTAAGGCTGTACGAGCGGGATCCTCGGTGCATCTTCATAAGCGATAGCAATCATTTTCTTGACAGCCTTGTCATAAGCCGCCTTATCGTGCGCCGCCGCGGCGGCGCGGGCGGCATCGACTTGCTTGTCCAGTAGCGGATTCTGGTAGCTCATCGTATTGAAGACAGCATTTTGACCGTGATAGGCAAGGAAGAAGAAGTATTCCGGATAGTCCAGCCAGCCTGAGAAGAAGTTGAGCATGAAAGGCATGGTCTTCTTCAGCATTTCGCCTCGCCAGTTCGAACCTGGGACCTTGTCGATGCTGGTTCTGATACCGATCGACGCCAGGCTTTCCTGAACAAGGATCGCAATCGGCTCCAGTACCGTCCCCTGGCCGATGTCGAGGGAAATCACGGTCTCGAACCCCTCCGCCATGCCGGCTTCGACGAGCAATGCTTTTGCCTTCGCGAGATCCGTCGCATACGCAGTTGGGCAGGGCCACGCCACGTCGGTCGAAGTGCCTGAAGTGCCGCCAAAGAGCGGTTTGGCGGCCCCGTAAAAAACCGCGTCCATAATCTTCTGATAGGGCACGGCATACGCGACGGCTTGCCGAACCTTCAGATTGTTGAACGGTGGCTTGGTCACGTTCATCTCGATGCAAAACATGCCGTTGGAAACGGGATTGGCCGCAACAGAAAACTTCATTTCTTTGAGTTCGGCGTAGTCTTTCGAAGACATGTCGAAAGAAATGTCGGCGTCGCCGCGCTCCACCAATGCGCGGCGATTTCCGGCGGACGGTACCATGCGCCAGATCACGCGCTTCAGCGATGGCAAAGGTCCGCATTTCCAGTCGTCATTGCGCACGTAAATGACCTCCGTGCCCGGAGTCCATTTCTCGACCTTGAAGGCCCCGCCGCCCGCAGGATTGACCCTGCACCATTCCATGCCCCAGGGATCTTTCTCCGTCGCATGTTTCTTCACAAGCACAGAATTGTAGATCGCCGGAATGACGACCGCCATGTCCGGCATGGTCAGCGCGTCGGGCGTCGTAAACTCGACGCGAAACATGTAGTCGTCGATGACCTTGAACTGTTCCGGCTTAAGCAGACTGCCAGCCGCCATCTGGCTTGTGGGAAAGCCTCCGACCGAGACTGCGCGGTCAAACGACCATTTGACGTCCGCTGCGGTCACGGGCGCGCCGTCGTGGAAAGTCGCGTTTTTTCGTAGATGAAAGTTGACGCTCGTTCCGTCAATGTCCCAGCTCTCGGCCAATTCAGGCGCCAGCTTGGACTGGTCGTATGAGCGCGACCCGTCCGCGAGCGACTTGGTCGCATAGGTCATCAAGCGATCAAAGCAATTCCAGGAGACCTCGTAGCCAGGCCGATTGGTGCCGACACCATGGACGTCGAGGCTGTTAGGTCCATTTTCACTGACGACGAGGAGTGTTTCCTGCCTGCCCTGCGCTCGTGCAAATTTGATTGGCGCGAGCGACCCAAGGCCGCCTCCGATTGTCGCCCTAGAGGCGGCTTGAAGAAATTCTCTGCGGTTCATGTCGCTCCTCATCGAAGTCAGACGATCAGGGATTTAACAAGCAAGCGGCACGCCAGGCTGCGAGCATATTGGCGCAGTTGATGTCGAGTACGCCGGCAACGCTTGTTGCCCTTTATTGTGAGGCGATGGTTCTGCCGGGCCGCAAATTCATCGAGCCTTCCCGCAGCGATGACATGGGGAAGAACGGGTTCGTGCCGCTCTCAGGCAGCCCCCAAATCTGACCATGAACAGGCAGATCTGCCGGCGTCCAATCTCAGCTGCCATCTCAATGACGCGGATGGCCCAACGCGAAAAGCCGCCGATCTCCGCAGGATGGACCTCCCTGATCGACGAGAGTAGCTACGCCGGATTGCACTCCGACTAGGTCCGCGTTCATGCCAAAGCGGCCCGTGACATATTGATAGACGTGCGCGTGCGTATCGATCATTCCGGGAAGAACGACCTTGCCCGAGACATCTACGACTTCCCTGGCGCTGGAGGAAAGAATGCCCGGCCTGAACCGCGGCGACCTTGCCATTGCGGATCGCGAGATCTTTCAAACCGTCAACGCCCGAGGTGGGGTCAATGACGCGACCTACCTGTAAAAGGAGATCGAAGGTCACACCAACCGACATGGCCCAATTTCCTTCCAATGATCCGTTGCCGCTATGCCGCGTCCCATTCGATGACGCGAATCGGCGTGGGATTCCATCCCGAACATGGGTTGTAGAACTGCGGACAATTTGACATCACGACCAGCGTGTCTTTCTCGGCTCTCAGTTCGACAAAATCGCCTGGCGTTGAAAGGCCCTCGACGATTTCGGCGGACCCGTCTGCTTGGACCGGCACGTTCATGAAGAAATTGACATTGGCGTGAATGTCGCGCACCGACATTCCCCGTTTCCGCATGGCGGCCAGAAAGTTCGTACGGCAAGCGCAGGTTCCGTCGATACCATATCGGAGCTTGTTCACCTCGCGGCTGCAGGCGCCGCCAATCGTGTCGTGTTGTCCTACCGTGTCGGCGACGACGGTCATCAATACTTCCGCGAGATCGGAATAGAGCTTGAACCCTGTGGTAACATAGATCGTACGGTTCAGCTTGATTGAGTTGGCGTTGTTGTAGCGGACCTCTGTATTGGCGAGATCGAAAGCGAGAAAATCAACCGCTTGCTGCCCGCCAATATCAATGATCCGAAGGTGTCGGCCCTGCGGAATTTCAGAGATGTAGTTATTGTCGCCCGCGGGAACGGTCGTGTCTTTCACGATCCTACCCGGAATGAATTCGGCAGCTTTTAATTTTTCCGCTCCGCTCTTCTCGCGTGCGCGTTCCATGTTGACGGCTGCGATTTTTGCCTGTTCGCCGGCCAATTTTCGTGCCAGCGAAGCACGCTCCTGGTCTGATCCTGTGCTTTCAAGAAGTATGCCTGCCATGACGAGCGAGCCCCGACGGTGAATGCGCGAAACTTTAGGCGTGTGCGTGCGAGCGAGTCGATGAACGGATTATCTAAATTGCCGTCAGGGCGTGCAGCGGGGCACCGAACACTGCCGGTTTGTTGAGCAATCCTCGACGAACTTTCCGATTTATCGCCTTTGGACAAATTTCTAAATTCTCTCGCATGTTGCGCAATCGAGCCCGCTTTTGCCGCGAAAAGGGGCGATCAGCCCGCGCGAGAAGCTTTAAGGTGCCGATCTTGATGGCACGGAACGTGCATCGCCATCGGACAAAGCCGAAGGAGAGCGAGGAGCATCCGATGCAACCGACCACCATCACCCTGGTCAAGGAGTCATTCGGCTGGGTTACCCCCATCTCGGAACAGGCCGCAGCGATTTTTTACGCACGCCTTTTCGAGATGAACCCCGATCTCAAATCTCTCTTCAAGAGCGACATCAAAGAACAGGGGCGCAAGCTGATGGCGACCATCGCCGTCGTGGTGAACTCGCTCGATCGCTTGGGCGATGTGCTTCCTGCGGTGCAGGCGCTGGCGGCGCGCCATGCTGGGTATGGAGTGCGAAGCCAGGATTACGATGCGGTTGGTGATGCATTGATCTGGACGCTTGCAGCAGGTCTTGGAGAGCGCTTCACAGGCGAGCACAAGGCTGCCTGGGTCGAAGTTTATACGAATCTAGCCAACATCATGCGCGCCGCAGGCGAGACACGTTCCGCAGCGGAGTGAACGATGTTTGTAGCTGAAGCGTTGCCCTGGGCGGCCACTTCCATCCAATGGAAGTGCAGCCGACTCGACCGAACGGCGGCCGTTTCCGCCTCGTCCTACGTGCTGGCACGGCTCAGGGGTGACATTCTGTCGGCCTATTTCAAACCGGACGCAAAGCTTTACCTGAAAGTGCTGACCGCGCGCTACGAGACGAGCGTCGCGCCGGTCCGCGAAGCGCTTGCGGTTCTGTCGGGCGCCGGGCTCGTCATATCCGAAAGCCAGCGCGGATTCCGCGTTGCGCCGGCGTCGCGCGCGGATTTCATCGATATAGCCGGTCTTCGTAAGCATCTTGAAGTTTCCGCGCTTGAGATGTCCATCGCGTGTGGTGGCGATAGTTGGCTGCGGGAGATCGGCAAAATCCATGAGACATTTTCGCGGATGTCGCAGAAGGTTGGCCATGACGAGCCGATCAGCGACCTTTGGGAAGCGTACCACCGTCAATTCCATTTCTCGCTGATTGCCGAATGCGGCTCGCCGACACTCCTGAATTTCTGGTCACAGCTTCACGATCGCTTCGACCGTTATCGACGCCTGTCGCTGCCATCTGGCTCCTACATGGCGGGGACCGCGAGCGACCACGGTGACATCATGGAAGCGGTGCTTGGTCGCGATATTGCCCGCGCGTCGCAGCTCATGAGCGATCACATTCAGGCCATCACCGACATCGTGCTGGAGCAGTACGTCGAACGGATCCCTTGAACCGGTGTGTTCAGCAGCAGGGGCCACCTCGCCTTGAATCCGGCGCCAAGGCCGATCGCCTAACGATCGGCAGCATCACACGCCATCGGGCACGCGAGGTGCGGTCAATGGCAATATCCGGCAACGATCCGGAATTTAGATTTTTGGATTCTCGCAAGTGCCGATCGTGATCGGTAGGGTCAATTTACGGCATCCAAGGGAGTTGCAATGACCGATCAAATGCTGCGTCTGGCTCTGTTTCTTTTCCCCGGATATCATTTTGGAGCCTGGCGGTTGCCCGATGCGATCCCTGAGATCGATCTCGGCATCGAGCACTACGAGCGGGCCGCACGGCTTGCAGAAGACGGCAAGATGGATGCGATCTTCTTTGAAGATCAGGCTGCCGTACCGCGCAGCAACGACATTCTCAGGGGAGATACGTACGGCGCGGCTTCTCCTCGCGGCATCCATCTCGACCCTTCGATGTTGCTCCCGGCCCTGGCCATGGTGACGAAGCATCTGGGCCTCGCTGCGACGTCCACCACAACCTATAACGATCCATATAGCCTAGCGCGCAAATTTGCCTCGATCGACTTCATCAGTAACGGCCGCGCCGGCTGGAATCTCGTCACATCGTTCAACGAGAGCGAAGCCCAGAACTTCGGTCTCGACTCACATGTCGACCACGCGATGCGCTATGAACGTGCCGGTGAGTTCATCGATGTCGTGAATGGCCTTTGGGATAGTTGGGAGAAAGACGCTGTCGTTCGCGATAAGAAGAGCGGTATCTATTTCGACATCACGAAAATGCATTTTCTTGGGCACGAGGGAAAGTTTTTCAAAGTTCGAGGCCCGCTCACCATGGACCGAAGTCCACAGGTCCGACCGGTGATCTTTCAGGCTGGTGCCTCCGAACCCGGGAGGGAGCTGGCGGCGCGAACGGCTGATGTTGTCTTTACATTACAGAATGATCTTGCTACGAGCCGTGCCTTCCGTGAGGACATTCGCAAGCGCGCCATTCGCTTCGGTCGTGATCCCGACAAGATCAAGGTCCTCCCTGGTATCACGCCTATCGTAGGAAAGACGGACTACGACGCGCGGACGCTCCGCGAGAGAATGAGGGATCTTATCCCAGAAGAACTCGCGGTTAGCTTGCTGATGCACCATACAGGGGGGCTGGATCTCAGAAGATTTGATCTTAATGACCCGATGCCCGATTTGCCGGAAACGAACGCCGGGAAGTCGCATCAACAAGCGGTCACGACTGTCGCCCGTCGCGACAATCTCACGATCCTCCAGACTGCCCGTTATTTTGCCGAGGGCACCTACCTGAAGATGATCGGAGCTCCCGCGACGGTGGCCGACGCAATGCAGGAATGGTTTGAAGCCAAAGCCTGTGATGGTTTCCTGGTCGTACCGACCTACTTTCCACGAGGCGTCGAGGACTTCGTTCACCTCGTGATACCCGAGTTGCAGCGTCGCGGCGTCTTCCGCAAGGAGTACTCAGGGCGCTACTTGCGAGAGCATCTAGGGGTAACGAGCTACAACTAATTGCACTGCCGGCGTGCACGCAGCAGCCACGCACAAGCTTGGACCGCTCTCTGAAAGCGCTGGCGCCGACAAGCGGGCCCAAGGAAGCGATCTCCGAAATTTAGATATTTTATCCGCTCCGCGCAGCCTGCATCGAATACTGCATCGTTTGGCGCCTGTAACGGTTCGAATAAGCCAAAAATCGCCTCGATTTCGCTGGCACGCCGCTTGCTGATCATACAGCAGTCCGAAACTCGGAGGCGTTGGAAATGATAACGCATTTGGTTGCCAGAATCGCCTTTGGCGCGATCGTCTTTGCTGGGTCTTCGTGCAGCGTGTTGGCCACCGAAAAAGTCAGCGTTCGGCTGAATTGGGTGCCGGGAACCGAACATTCCTTCCTCTATCTCGGCAAGGAAAAGGGCTGGTACGCCGACGCCGGCATCGATCTCGACATCGCCGCGGGCCAGGGTTCGACCGTCTCGGTGAAAACGGTCGGAGCAGGAGAGACGCCCTTCGCGATTGCCGACGTGGCGACTGTCGCGCGTGGGTGGGAGGCCGGCGTCCCGCTGGTCGCGGCCGCGGTGCTGTTGAAGGAAAGTCCGACGGTGGTGTATTCGTTGAAGGCGAAGAACATCACCAGGATGTCGGACCTCTGCGGCAAGAAGCTCGGCCTTAATATCAAGAGCACGACCACCGAGCAGTATCGCGCGATGCTGCGAATGGCCAATCTCAAGAATTGCGAAATCACCGAGGTCCCGGTTTCGGGCGGGGGCGCCAAGGAAGTCATGTCGGGCGCGGTCGATGCTGCAGTCATCTTCTCCTATGAGGAGCCGGCGCAGCTCCAGTCGAAAGGCGAGCAGCTCAATCTGATTTCCGCCGCCCAGTTCTTCAAACTCTACAGTCTGTCCATCATTACCAATGTCGATACCGCGACCAAGAAGAGAGAAATGGTCGACGCCTTCATCAAGGTCACCGAGAAGAGCATCACATATGCGTTGCAGCATCCTGAAGAAGCCAAGCAGGCTTTTCTGAAGACGGCGCCCGAAGCAGATCGTACCTATGAGAACCTGAAATTCGATCTCTTCTCCAAGCTCCTTGTCGCCGACGATCCCAGCGGCAAGTCTGTCGGGAAGGCAACCAAGGAGGGATGGGCCCAATCGCTCAAGCTCCTCCATGAACTCGGGATCGTGAAATCCGACGTCGATCCCGCCGGAAAATTCATCGAGGTTGAATAGGTCGCATGCTCACGATCCTGAAACGAGCGATGCCGATCGCGCTGTTCTGCGCCGTGTGGGAAGTGGCTTGCATCGTCTTGAGGATTCCAGATTACATCGTCCCGGCGCCGCATCGCGTTCTGGAAAAGGTGATCGGAAGCTGGTCCCTGCTGTGTGCGCACTCACTCATATCGGTTGCTGAAATCATGCTGGGTTTCGTGCTGGCCAGCGTCTGCGCGTTGATTTGCGCGATCGTCATGGTTCACTCGCGGCGCATCGAGGCGGTCCTCGAACCGTTCTTGGTCGTATCGCAGGTCATTCCGAAAGTTGCATTGGCGCCGCTCTTCATTATTTGGTTCGGGCACGGCATTCTGCCCAAGATCATCATCGCGATGCTGATCGCGTTCTTTCCGGTTCTGGTCAACGCCGTCGTCGGATTGCGCTCCGTCGATGCCGAAATCATCGAGCTGATGGAATCGATTGCGGCCAGCAGGCGCCAGACCTTCTGGCGCGTTCGCTTGCCCAACTCACTGCCCTATATCTTTCCGGCCCTGAAAGTTGCGGCACTTCTCAGCATTGTGGGCGCGATGGTTGGCGAGTTCGTCGGATCCGACAAGGGGCTCGGTTATCTGATGATCATCGGCGACGTCAATCTCGACACGGACCTTCTGTTTGCCTCGCTCGTCGTCGTGACTGCTTTCGGCATGGTGGTCTATGCGGTCATCGAAGCGTTCGAGAGACGGATCGAAAGTCGTTACGGCAAGGGTGACATCCAGCAGCATCTGGTGACGGTCTAGGTCATGACAAGGAACGTTCGCCTCGTACCGCTCGACGCGCCTGGTGTACCTTCCGGGCCCGATCCGCTCACGGCCGCCATCTCGCTCGCCGGGGTCGACCTTTCATTCCCAGGTGATGCCGCCAAGGTCCTGTCATCCATTGATCTCCGGGTCGAGAAGCAGGAGTTCATCTCCATCGTCGGCCGGTCGGGATGCGGAAAATCGACGCTGCTGCGCGTCATTGCCGGGTTGTTGGCACCCTCGCGCGGCGAGATCGCTGTCATGGGCTCATCGGCATCGGAAGCGAGGCTGTACCGTTCATTCGGCATCGTCTTTCAGAGCAACGTGATGCTTTCCTGGCTCACCGCGCTTCAGAACGTGAGACTGCCGCTCGATGTCGTCTCGCCTTCGTCCATTCCACCCCGCTATAGCCCAGCTGCGCTGCTCGAGATGGTTGGTCTGAAGGGGCAGGAGTCGAAATATCCGCGTCAGCTCTCGGGCGGCATGCGCCAGCGGGTCGCCATTGCGAGGGCCCTATCTTTCGACCCGCCGATCCTGCTGATGGACGAACCCTTCGCAGCGGTCGATGCGCTCATTCGCCAGAAACTTCATATGCTTCTCATGGACATCTGCGCGCGAACCGCCAAGACCGTCGTCTTCATTACGCACGACGTCTATGAAGCGGTCCTCCTGAGCGATCGGGTCCTCGTGATGTCCGATCGACCAGGCACGATTGTAGCGGACGTGAGAATTCCCTTTGCGCGCCCGCGTCAACCCTCGCTTCGTTCTGATCCGCTCTACATCGGTCTCTGTTCCAAAATCCTCGACCGCCTCATGCAGGAGTGAGCATGCGATCAAAAAGGCGGCAATCTAATGCGGTGCTCGGGGAATTTAGTTTTTAAGTTGCTCGCCGCTGAAGCTTCGATGCGGGTAGTTTCGAAACGGCAGACGAAACAAGGAGCGCGGACGTGACCATTCTCGAGCAACCCCGGACTTACAGCGCGTACGGAGAGATGCCCGCACAGCGCGTCGTCAATGCCATTCTCGAAAAGGTGCCGACCGACACCGGCGCAGCCACGCGTATGCTGCCGGCAGAATGTTATACGTCGCCCGAGTTCTTCGAGTTCGAGCGCAAGCAGGTTTTCTCGTATTCCTGGATTTGTGTCGGGCGTATCGAGCAACTCGCCAATCCTGGCGATTGCATTTCGGTGCGTCCCGCCGGCGAACCGATCATCGTGGCGCGGACTCCGGCCGGCGAACTGCATGCCATGGCTGCCATCTGCCGGCACAGAGGACAACTCATTCCATGTGCCGGAAATCAGAAGACGTTGCGCTGTCCGCTGCACTTCTGGACCTATGATCTCGAAGGCAAGCTGATCGGTGCACCTCACATGGGGCGGGAGGAGACCGCGCAGCTCCGCGAGTCGGCGCGGCTCACGCCGGTCAAGCTCGAGGTCTGGCATGGCTTCATCTTCGTCAATCTCGATCCACTCGCTGAGCCACTGGCGCCGACTCTCGCCAAGGTCGAGCCCTTCTGGTCAGGATACGAGAATGCGGACCTCATCGGCATTCCACCCAAGCTTGCCGACAAGCAGTTGCCGTGGAACTGGAAGGTCCATGTCGAGAATTTCACAGACGCCTACCATCCGGAATTCGTTCACCGCGGCACACATGATTTCGCGCCGAGCGTGATGGCGGATGGCGGCGTGGCGTTCACGGATATGAAGCCGGGGGACAATGCGATCATTCGCACGGTACCGATGCTGAAGCCGGATGGGGGCATGAACAGGGACGGTTGGGGTGAGGATCCTGCATTTCCTCCCATCACGACGATCTCGGCGGCGCAGCGGCAGCGACTGACCTTCGTGATGATTCCACCCAGCATGACGCTCGTCTTCGCCCCGAACGCAATTGCCTTCACGTTACTGTCGGCCACAGGCGTTGAAGCCACCTTCGCGTCCAGCGACCGGCAGACGGCCGGCGGATGGCTGTTGCCGCGTACAACGACCGAACTGTCGGACTTCAACGAACGCGCGGCGATGGTCATGGAAGGAGGCGCCAAGATCTGGGCCCAGGACGTGCCCGAGAATACCGGCATGCAATACGGCAAGAAATCCCGCTTCGCTCCGGAGGGAATCTATGGACCACTGGAAACCACGCTCGTTCAGTTCAATGCCTGGCTCATCGAGGCTTACCGAAAAGGCGCTCAGCGGCTCTAACGCGAACTCCGCGCGTCGCGCCATTGCGCTTACGGTTGGCGAGCCGGGCTCGCAGTATTTCGACTTCGTGACCTACTATGCGCTGACAGCACTGTCGGTGGGAGCAGAGACGCTCGACGAATATGCCGAGCTGCCTGCGTTTCGTGCCTGGGTCGAGCGCTTGCTGAGCTTTTTGCGTCTCGCCTGAAGGAGACTGTTCGCTTAAACCGGACGAGAGGTGTACTTCCGTATTTGCGAAAAGGAGGGGGTCTTGGATGGGTTAGCTGCGAGCTTTCAATAGGTTGCCCATCCGGCTCCGGGGAAGCTGAAGTTGTCGAAGCTTTAGCACCCCACGAGAGGAACCGGGGGCCGCGGAATCCTCCAGGCGGAAAGCCGATGAGGCTGCGGCCGGTCGAGCGGGCTGCGGCCTAAGGCGGAGGAGGACGATGATGTTCGAAGAAAACGTGGC
>Ga0153954_1000428_pt1 | contig 33924 bp, 28 predicted proteins | sample TSFL038MetaG_FD_102277 | JGI IMG/M metagenome (GOLD analysis project Ga0153954, IMG submission 102277) | Attine ant fungus gardens microbial communities from Florida, USA - TSFL038 MetaG | ecosystem: Host-associated > Fungi > Mycelium > Unclassified | place: USA: Florida, Wekiwa Springs State...
ATTCAAATAAGAATGACAGTCTGTTAGTTTGTCTGATTTTTTAGTGCATGATTTATCTTTAACTATCTCTGCAGTAAAAACTTCAAAATCGAACTCAGGTTAAATAGCTATTGCACCCGCCTTCTGGATATTGCTTAAGGGCTCGTTAAATTAAACTGCCGTTAAAAAAGTAATTTTAACTCCAAATTTATTTACACAAACTTAATAAATACTTAATAGAAAAGGTTACAATCATGTGAAATTAAAAATCATAGGAATTTTACATGAGTACAAATACTGTTAGCAATGGAGCTTTCGATGCTGTGCCTGAAGAAGTGCTTCTATGCACATTCTCTTTTCTAAAGGCAGAAAGCCTCTCTGTTGTGAACCTTGTGAGCAAACATTGGAGTTCATTAACCAAAAAAGACAGTCTGCTCTATCAACTCAATGCAAAAGCGCTGGGATATAAGCGTGTCTCTTTTATTGATGAAGCCGCCTGGAAAGACCAAGCCAAAGTCGATCTAGCTAAAAATGGGTTATCCTTTGAAGGTTATTGTGTGAATCAATGTAAACTGATCAAGGAACTACAAACCTGCCTCGCTTGGCCCATTGAGAAAATTAATGGGATCAAGTCAGGAGTTACTGTAATCACGATTCCAAAAGGTCTTTCTGTCAACAAGCTGCAGGTGCTAGCCCCAGCACAGGTTTTTGGATGGGTGCACCCCGGATTTACTAAAAAATATGGCGATATCGAAGTGTCTGATGCCTATACGATCATCATCACCGATAGTGTGATGGATGGAACCAGAGCAAAAGATGCGAAGCAGCAGGTCATAGAGATACAAAAGCATGGAGGGGTGAGGCCAAAAGCAATTGAGGAGATTGCTTTACTTGTTCTGACCTTCCTAATTTCTGGGAAGAGATTGTATGACAAAGGGAAAGTTGTTTTGAATGGTGAGGAGAAAGAGCTGTTGACTTATACACGGTGCGAAGAGCAAGTATCTGATTATCAGATAATTGCTGGTGGTTTCGACTCCGATGGCTTCATCGTCAACTTCAGCTACTACGACTACGACCACTACGGCTTGGGTGCACTGCGGACGTGCTAGGTACAAAGGTTACAATCTTATCTACGAATCAACATACTTAGGCTTTAAGTATCAAAAATGCTTATTGGGTAAGAACAAAAAGACCAAATTTCAAAAGGCCCAAGGAACAAAAATCCAACGCAAGTGCTAAAACGCAATTACCAGGGACTTAGAACTTCCGCAAGACGCCAGCGACACCGTAGGCGTCATGGGCGAATTCGATATCGGGATTGTTGACGTAGACGCCATCGAGTGCGAAGCCCCCAACTGCTGCTTGACCACTCCTGATTTGCTCTGCACAGCGTGTATAAGTACAGGGATTATCGCTATATAGACGCTCTTCAGATACCATGAAGGTTACAGCAAGAAGCACGGTTGCTTCTATTACCTTTGGCATCTCGCAACCGATTTTACTCACAAGAGCTTTTTGATCACTAACAGATAAATTTCGACTTTTATTAAAGACATTATTCGTGATCACTATTCGATAAGTTTTATCAACTGGAATATCTCCAATTTTGCTTGAAATGCAAGCCCAAATAACGTCAAACTTAGGTATGTTACCCACTTTAGGTGATTCAACAAGCTTTACAAGTTTGTTAAATGTAAGGCCTTTGGGAATTGTCAATAATGTGATTCCTGCATCTCCTTCAATCGGCAGAGAGGAAAGGCATCTTTTTAGGGCTGGAATCGTTTTACGTTTATCAAGGGAAGGAGTATCTGTCACATCAAGTCCAAAGGAAGACAAATCGAAATGGGTGACCCAATCTAACTCATCAAAAACCTTTAATGAGGAAGAAATTGTCCTTAGATCAAGGTCATTCCATAACGTTGCGTCAGATGCTAACCTTCTCCATCTTCTACTGACCTCATCGCATTTTGCCAGCTCAATTGCGCTTAGGTAACCAAATATATTAAGAATAATTTCTTTAGGTTGTTGGCTAAAGGAATCCGTGTCGTTAATTTCCTCATTTGCTGATACAAGAGCGGATTGAGGGGATTCTTGTTCGCGGGATTCTGTATTTGGAAGGCCTAGTCTGGAAGGTCCTGATCGAGAAACAGATTGCTCTTTTGTTTTTTTACAGAGAGCCGCGATCCAAACAAGATCCAAGATTAAGACAAAAATGGAAGTGCCCAAAAGAATCCCATTAGTTGTAGTACCGAACTGAACAATAGCATTGAAAGGCCCTGAAGGCGACGCTGTGAGTCCAATTGTGCTCAAGGCTATTACAGTAATAGCTAAAACACAAATAAAACCTGCTATTGCCTTGTTGCAAAGAGAAGGTGTGCCAATACATGAATTTTGGATACCATGCATAAAAATAGTTTATGCTTTCTTTAAAAGTTTATCAATGGAGGTTTTAGTTCGAGTGCAAATATATTTTATTTTAAATTGGTAAAACCAGAAATCCACAGAAAAAAGTTCATTCTTCAATTTTTTCTTGAATTAGCATCTGTAGTAAAGCTAGATTAGATCCCTTCAGCAAAAATCTAGGTAGTTTATGGCAATAGAAACCCGTTTTGTAGCTCAAGTCCAATACCCTTTTCAACAAAATGTTCAATCTCTCCCTCCATTTCACACAGCAGAACAATTTATCGAGGATTGCCAACTTTTATTAAGCAGAGGGGTCTGTCCTCATCAAACTTTAAGTGATCATACTTCACTCATACAAACCATTTTTCCCTATCTGTTTGCCGGACGTTTTGACGATCATTTACAATTGCTGCTCCCTTTGATTCAAGCAATGGCCGATAAAGAGGCAGATTTTTCAGAAATGGTTGTTGTGGGTGCTGGGACTGTTGGTGGGGGTTGGGATCTTGCATGTCATCAGGCTGCCCTTCTACATTTCCGAGACTTGGCTAAAAAACAACATCCAAATACACAAATAGCTCGGCAAGTTTTTGAAATTGTCGGGTGTGACATGGATCTCTATGATTGCCTCTTTATTAGGCATGTTGAAGGAATCATTACTCTTCTTCGACAAGGAGACGTTGATCCTAACGAACCAATGTTTCTTATATTTGGAGAATGCTTGATGGAAGACATATTCCTAAATCTTGCTGCGAATCACTATGTCGATTCACTTTATGCTCTTCCAGATTTGGTACTAGCGCTTTTGGAGTGCCATGGAAACCCTAATTTACAATTTAAATCGATTGATATTCAAGGTAAAGGAAAATACCAAAACCCCACCTGTTTACACGTTGCCTATCTCTATTGGCAATCTTTGAAAGCAGCGGGTAAAGTCGCTGAAGCAAAATATGTGCGAAAAGCCTTTCTACACCTTCTAAATGATCCTAGAATCGACGTAAGAGTCAAATTTACTGAAATTGAATTAGAAAAAGGTGAAGGTCATTTTTCCTCTACAAACGAAATGTTTGAAGGGGCCTATATAGAGGAGGGAAATCTTGCCCACTTTGCCTTGATCAAAGGGGATTTGAAAACATGCAGAATGGTTTTATCATTGGCGCCCGATCTGGTAGGATCTACTTGTTCTACAACTCCAGGAAAATGGCTTAAAGATGTAGAGCTTGGTTTACAATATAAACCAAAAGTTGGTTTTTATGATTCTTTTTGGGGCCGTCCAAACGCTATTTGGTGGTCGAGGGATTCAAAGTCAAATAAGAACTTAAATGTCTCGCTCTGTCATATCGCTGCAAGAAATCTCGACCTTGTTGCCTGCACTTTCATAACTGCGATAGGGGGCAATATGGCATTTTCCCCAGAAACATATAAATACATGATTGAGTATGCACAGTTATATCAATTGGGCTACAATCAAAATCCCTCACTCATAAAAAGAAATGCTAAACTTTTCAGTGCCGTCCGTAGGGCTTTGCAAGAAGCGCAGCCTTTGCTAGCAACTCTTCCACAAGCTTTCTATATATTACACCAGGAAGGATACGATGTGATGTACAATCCTGCCACAAAGTGTCCTATTGTACGGCAAGTGCTGCATCGGGAAGCCTTGGCTCGCAATGTAGATAGTAAGCAGTATCAAGGATATCGGCAAAATCCTCTCATACCTAAATTAAATCGAGCTGCTCGCGAAGATTTTAAACATCCAGGTGTGATCTGTGGACACTTAAAGCCTAGGGCAGATGCTCTTGTTTCGGATCAAGCACTCTATGATGTTGGCTATCTGACTAATATAATCGCTCAGGACCCAATACTTAATAATGGTCTTTGGAAAAAACTGGAAGAGGGGGTCCGCACATTAGCTCAACAACATCTCTGTCTCCATGTGTACACAGGGGGAACTTTCACAACTGAGGATGATGTAAAAGGAACTAAAACCGTAACTCATCGCGTAAATGGTATGAATGAAGTGCATATGCCAACCCATCTTTTCAAAGTGATTTATATCTTCGACTATGGTGCTGGATGGTATTCCTTAGCTTACCTAATACCCAATAGACCATTGTCGTACCACACAGATCTGAGCCAATATTGTAGACCGGTTCAGAGGATTCAAGAACTAACCGGAGTCGATTTCTTGGGAAAATACGGTAACATTTAGGACCGACAATTGCCAAATAAGGCATCAAAAGAGACTCAAAGCTTGGTAGACTTTGGGGTCGATACGCCAGGGTTCGTTGTTAATCATTGGGGCTTCCCTTTTAAAAGTTATGATTAAGATCATTTCCCTGAATAAGATTAAATTCAAGTCTGTATGTGTTTAAATTTTAATTTTCTCTTGTTTGTGTGTATAGTCGTCAAAACGGAATCGTTTCTTTTTCTCTATAGGAAAAAAGGGGGAGACGTTATGCTTTCTCTCTTGAAAATGTAAAGGATAGAACATGAAATTGAGGTTTTTGGTTATCTGTTTGGGGTGTTTGGCAAATAGCGGGGTTTGGGGTGTCGATTTTGGCTCAAACGTAAACTTAAACCAGGAATACCCTGAAAATATTGTGATTAATAACCGTGTTCTTCTCAAATTCAATGGAAAAGCAATTACAGTGATGGATGTTGTCCGTAAAATGGATCTTTTATTTTATAGGCAATACGAAAACCTAGCTTCTTCTCCTATAGCAAGATATCAATTTTATCATTCTGGATGGCGTAAAGTACTCGGTATGGTGATCGATGATTATCTCATTATGGCAGATGCTGAAGAAAAACAGGTGAAAGTGACCGACGGAGAAGTGCGTGAAGAGCTTGAGCAACTTTTTGGTCCGAATGTTGTGCTCTCTTTGGACAAGATTGGATTGTCTTTAGAAGAAGCCTTTGAGTTGATCAAGGCAGAATTGACTGTTCAACGCATGACTTCTATGATGGTGCACAGCAAAGCGATGGCGGATGTACATCCTCTTTCTGTCAAAAAAAGATATGAGAAATTGCAAGAGGAAAATCCTGAGCAGGACGTTTGGGTTTACAGAATTTTATCAGTGCGGGGAGAAGATCATAGCCGCATCGCTCAGGAAGCGCACCGTCTGATCACCGAGCAGGGGGTTCCATTTGAGGAAGCGTTAGCACAACTTACGACAGAAGGTGTAGAACTGAACTGTTCAGATGTATACAGACAAAAAGAAAAGCAACTTTCAGTCGCCTATCATGCAGTTTTAGCGTCCCTTTCATCTGGAGAGGTCAGCTCTCCTGTTTCAAATAAAACTGTGAGCCGTCTTTTTTGCCTACAAGGGAAAGAAAAAGAGGGTTCAGCTAACTTTAATGCGATGGCTGAGGGATTAAAAAAAGAACTTACTATGCAGGCAGTAGAAAAGTATAATGCAGAATACCGCACAAAATTGCGTAAACACTATGGGATGACAGAGAAATACTTGAGCCAAACCATTCCTAATCACCTGCAGCCGTTTGACATACGTTAATGCCTCTCACTAATCCATCCGAGTTGCGGGCTTTTTTAAATTCGCTTGGAGTAAAGCCTAAAAAGGGTTTGTCGCAAAATTTCCTCATTGATGGAAACATTATCCGCAAAATCATGAAAGAAGCTTCGATCGAAGCCGGGGATACTGTCTTAGAAATTGGTCCTGGGCCAGGAGCACTGACTGAAGCCTTAGTGTCATCAGGTGCCCAAGTTTTTGCTGTTGAAAAAGATGAAATCTATGCGGAAGCTTTAAAACGATTTTCAGGTGTCACTGTTTTTGCTGAGGATATCAGATCCTTCGATCTCAATCTCCTTCCATGCGACACAAAAGTGGTTTCAAATCTTCCCTACCACCTCACTTCTCCTATTTTGGGATTGCTTGCTCCTCGTCATCCTCTTTTTTCAACGATCACTGTGATGGTGCAAGACGAGGTGGGGCGACGCATGACAGCTGCAGCTAAAACAAAAGATTATGGCTCCCTTTCTGTTTTTTTGCATTTTTACTCTACGCCTCGTTATGCCTTCAAAGTGAGTAGGCGTTGTTTTTATCCACAACCAAAAGTGGATTCTGCGGTGGTAACACTGGCATTAAAATCGGCTCCTGATGTGGATCCAGAGAGATTTTTTAAAATGGTCCATACGGCATTTCAACACCGGCGCAAAATGGTAAAAACGACTCTTGGTGCTGCAGCTGAAAGTGCATTGATCGCATTGGGGGAAAACCCTCAATCTCGCCCTGAAGAATTATCTTTAGAAACCTTTCTTGAAATATATTCCCGCGCTTGATGTATTGACCTCATGGTGCAGGATCACTTAGACAGTAGGCTCAAGGCTGCCTATGACCTTGTGGAAACAGGTCATGTCAAAGTTCTTTCCTTGGATATTTTTGATACACTTTTATGGCGGCAAGTTCCTCATTACGAAGATATTTTTCTTTTGTTGGGGAAACAATTTTTAAAGGATAAAAGGCTTATTTCAGCTGTCACTGCCGAAAGTTTTGCTGACTTGCGAAAACATGGCGAGCAAAAAGCACGCCAGATCAAATCTGTCCCTCCCCATCTTGCCGAAGTGACTTTGCCCGAAATCTACTGGCAGCTCAAGCCCATTTTTAAGCAACTTTCTTTAGAACAAATGTTGGTAGGGGAAGGTGAAGGGATTTATGGGGATGATGTTTCTGCATTAGTGCGAACCGAGTTTGAATTAGAAAAAAAACTCATCCATTTTAACCCAGCCATTGTTCAATTGGCCTTGTTTGCGGAGCAAAAAAAAGTTCCTGTTGTGCTGGTTTCAGACACCTATTTTGAAGAAAATCACATCCTTCAGTTTTTAGCCAAAGAGCCTAGATTAAATTTCCATCAACTCTTCCTTTCTTGTGAATATGGATGCAGCAAACAAGGAGGGCTCTTTAAGCTAGTTCTTCAAAAACTGAATGTGCGACGAGAGAGTATTCTCCATATCGGAGACAATCTGAAAAGTGACATTAAAGCTGCATCCTGCTTAGGGATCAAAACACTTCATTTTTCTAAATATGACCGCGATTTCGAAGATATTTTGCGTCGGGAATGGAGCACCGATTTAAGCAATAGGATTCCCATGTTAGATGATAAAGAAGGAGATTTTGGTCTCACCTCTTTACGTTGTCAGATGGGATATCATAGTCATTTGCAATCTCTGAAATTAGAAGAGCGTTTTTATTGGAAATATGGAGCTCAAGTTTTAGGGCCCATTTTATGGGGGTTCATCCATTGGGTTTATGAAAGATGCCATTCTATGGGACAAAACAAGGTATTTTGTCTGATGCGCGAGGGGAAATTATATGTAGAGCTCATTCACAGATACGCCCCGTATTATCCTGAACATCAATTAGAAGCGACGCCTTTATGGGTTTCTCGAGTATTTATGTTCCATGCGGCGATCACAAATGGAGGAGGTAGGGAATTAACAGCTCTCATGACTGCCTTTGTAGAGAAAGCCAATGTAGAAACATTTCTGAAATGTTTGGGTTTAGATGTGGATGAAATGGGTACATGGAAAGAAAAGCGGCATATGCTATTGGAAGATAAAAGGTTGAAAAAATCTTTGATCAGTGCTCTTCAAGATCCCTCTTTGAAGAGGCAAATTCTTCAAAATGCATCACTTAAGCGACAACGATTTCTCAAATATCTTTCAGGAATCACCAACTTTCAAAGCCCTTCTCAGATGACTCTTGTTGATGTGGGATGGAAAGGAACAGCTCAAGGAGCACTCCAACACATACTTCATTTGATCGATTCTCCGACATCGGTTCATGGACTTTATTTGGGCACTTTAAATACTTTTCGGGATGGACTTCAGGATGGCAGTGTACGCGAGGGATTTTTGTTTAGGGGTGGATATCCGAAAACAACTAGAGCTTATCAAAAAGGGGTTTTTGTTCTTGAGCAAACAGCGACAGCAGAAACAGGTGTGGGTCCATTAGCTGACATTGACGAAGATGGAAATATTGTGACCCATCCCATGTGGTTCACCCTGCAACAACAACATCAGGCCTCGCTTGTTCAAAAAGGGATTTTTGCTTTTTTTGACCGAATGGGTTCCGCTCTCAAATCGGGAGAAATTTCATTCCATTCCCATTCAGAAATGTTACATAATCAACTCCGTTCCATTTTGGTCCGCTCAATGACAAATACCACCCATAGAGAAGCAAAAAAATTTGGTCCCTGGAGACATGAGCATACTTCAGTGGAGTATTTAACAGAATCGATAGGCAGAAATAGCTACTACGATCAATTTATCCAAGACATGCTTCCTGTGGAAGTTTTTAAGGCTCATGGTTTGAACTGGCTTTCCGCATATACGGCAAAAAAGAGCAAGTATCTGACCCTTGCTACACAAGCTGTTTGGTTGAATACGTTGCATCCTCGTTGTTTTTTATCTGAAGATCACTACGCGTTTAGTATTTTTTTGGATACAGGCAAAAACTTCCCAGAAAAGCCCCATGCTCAAGTGAAACTGCGCAGCAATCCCAATCGGCACTTTTATTCATTGACCAAGCTTTTTTCGACTCAAAAACCTATCAAGCGGATCCAGTTAACTTTAAGTTTTCCACTTTCTTTGGTCCGCATTAAAAGTTTAAGGATGGCTGTTTTTGACAAGTCTGGGCCAGAGCCCACACACTTAATTTTTTTTGAAAAGACGGAGCGATCGTCAGAAATCGCTTGTCTATCTGGGAAGCAAATGGATCAAAATACATTTTTTTGCGAAGGCCCTTTGCAGTTGATGTATGCTTTCAAGCCGTCGCAAATCTACCACATTAGGATGAGTCTTTGTTGTGAAATGTTTCGATTTTAAAAAGACTATGGATGATGGCTTCGTTCCATTCCTTTTTGTAATCAAATTGTTCAAAACCTTCAGTGAATTGTTCGATAAATGCAATGGCTCCTTGAAGATCGATTTGTGTTGTTTGGGTATAAAGCCTGCACCAATTTTGTACGGCGTGTTTAATTAATATGTCCCATGAATCATCATCTTCCTCAACAAAATCGATCAGTTTCACTTCATTCCCATCAAAACGGAAGTTGTCAGGCAATAAATCTAATAAAAGAGTTTCCTTGTTTTGTAGGAAAACCTGAAAAAACATGCGCACCTGCGCGAGATGACTTGGGTTTAATATGTCAATTGAAGATTGAACATGCTCTTGAATATACAGGCCGTCAAAAACTGCCGTTTCAGCATTGTAGATTGTTGCAATAGGCAGGTTAAGTTCCTTTGCTAATTTATAAAATTTTAAGGAAGTACCCATGCAAGTTTTTAGAAATATTTCGGAACCCGTGTGTTCTTCTTTAAATAGTTTGATCACTAATTTATCGTTCGCCACTTCTGGTACCAGAGGTTTTTCAGCTAATGGAAAATAGACATCCATATAGGATCCTGATGCTAAAAAAACGATGCCCACTTCTTGTTGATTGTAAGTGATTTTGCCGTTTTTTGCTTGATTTGATAAGCTTTTAAATAGCGATAGGGGTTTAGGTGGGACAAAGCGACTCTTAGTATTGGTTTTTCGAGGAGTAGGAGGGGGTTTCGGCGTTGTGGGGAGCAGTTCCAATTGCAACCTTTTAGGAGGCGGTAAGTTAACCACATCTAATTTTCTTTTTTCAGAATTTCTTTGTGCTTGGGTTTGCACACCAGCTTCACCAATTGCAGTTAAAGCGCTCTCAATGTTTTTACCTGTAGGAGACTGCGACTCATTCGTACGCACAACCTCAAAATTGGAAGAGGGGACTTGATCGGATGGATCTTCAAAAAATAAAGTGCGTCTAACTGACATATAATAACCTCAATGTTAAAGAGGTAATTATATCTAGATATTGATTTGAATAAAAGTGAAATTAAATCGAATTAAATTTTTTATAAATAATTACAAATTAAAATTCATTTTCGCAAAATATGTGGATAGATATAATCTTTTCCCATGTCTACCATTTCTTTACAGATCATTGAAAGCATCCCTTTTCTACCGGTAAAACCATGCACATTAGAAAAGAGTTACCCAACTCTTCAAACTAAAATAAACATAATTGAAAAAGAATATTTAGTTGAAGATTGCAAAAAGTTAGGAGATCACCTGGAAGAGCGGGATTGGACTAGTAGAATGGTGGCTCACCTGATGGTATCTGAAAAAATTCTTTCGATCACATTCCATCCCTTTGATTCCAGTAAGTCCCATATTCTTTTTGTTCAAAAAATGAATCAATTAAGCCAAGTCACTGGTTTTTTTTCTCCTTCCCACTTTCCACTGAAAGTGCAGAAAGAGATTCAAGCAACTTCGGATGGCCCACCCACTTTCAAAGTGAAAGACCCTGAATCTTTCGAAAAGTCATTTGAGGGATTAGAAAACTATCAAAACGATTTAATCCCCCTCTTGGAATTATTCATTAAAGATCCCGAAACACGTTTTATTGGTGTCACTTTTCAGGATAGTAATCAGTTTTTTTTCTCTCGTGGCTGGAAGAAAGCTTAATTAATCTAATCTTAATTATAGTGTACTATAATTTCAAAAAAGAATTTAAGGAATAACTCATGGATTTAGTCCCTACAAATCCAGACGGATTGGAACGTATCTTTACCCCTGAAAAATCACGCGAAGATTCGACAGCCATTTTGGTGGCTAGAAGAGTAGGGATAGCTGTTGGAATCATTTTTTTAGTTATGGGCGGGGTTGGAGCATACTTTACGGGTGTGAATATGCACTCCCTCGAAGATATTCTTTTTTGGACAAGTGTGGTTGGCAGTGCATTAGGATTGATGACTACCACTGCTTTCATTATTTGGGAAGTGATTGAAGCTAACAGGAGCTTAAAAGATTCGGGTAGTATCGATCAATTTCCTAAACCACCAGTTGATGAAATCGTCGCCCCAGAGACTGTTTTGGATGATGAAACTTCATCAACTTCTTCGGAATCTACCCAAGAAGACCCAAAACCACCAGTATATAAACAAAGAAATCTTCCGAACCGTGGCCGCTCTCAGTCATTGAATGGCGTTGGAAGCCTTCAAAAACGGATCAAAGAGATCCAGATCAAGGGATGCCCAGATCCAGTCAAATTTGATTTGCCTAAAAAACCGAGCCCAGTCTTTTTTCAGCTGCAAGAGCAAAAGGATGTTCCTACTCACTTTGGCAAAAAAATTGCAGAATGTAGTTTTAAGCATGATACTCCACTAGACGCTCCTGAAGAAAAACCTCCACGTTATTCACTGAATGATCAAGATGGACAAGGCAACACTGTGCTTCACTATGTAACCACTGTTGATCAAGCTCGCCAGTTTATGAAGGCTGGAGCATCGTTAGAAGTCATCAATTTGGCAGGTCAATCGCCTCTTCAAACAAGTTTCCAAGTTAAAAAACCAAGCCCATTATTTCTATTTTTTCTTGAACACGCTTCCCCAAAAATAGTGAATATCGCCGATGCAAAAGGATTTACTATGTTAACACTGAGCATCCGCTTTGCTTTAGAGAAAGGATATCCTTTTGATAAAGATTGGAAAGATGTTGCTCTTAGATTATTGGCCAAAGGAGCCTCTATCCAACCTAGTTTAGCTAATAAACAAGTAACAGATCTGCTTATGGAGAGGGCTAGTCGCAATGAAGCAGTTTGTTCTTTTTTTAAAGAACTTGTCGTCCATGCCCAAAAGGGTTGTTGTTTAGATACTCAAGATCAGGAAGGAAATACTCTGTTGCATAAAGTGCAAGATTTATCCTTAGCAGAAATACTTATCGAAGCAGGGGCTTCTCCTGGAGTGCTCAATCATAAACGATGCACCCCACTTCATTTCGCTGCCCAAAAAGAATGGTTCCCCATTTTTCTCAAAAATGCGGCTCCAGAGTATTTAGCGATTGAAGATGTTGAAGGAAATCTTCCTCTGCATCAATGGTTTGAGAAAAATAGATTGAGTAAAAGCCAAATCAATTCTGTAATGTCATTTCCGGCAGTAGTTAAATGTATAGATTTAGCTAATCGGGAAGGGATGACTCTTTTGCATTGGGCTTTGCAAAATCGACAGATGGATCTTGCCAGTCAATTTTTAGAGCATGTTCCTTTAACTAAAGCGGATAAAAATGAAATTACACCCTTTCATCTGGTGCTGAAAAACTTTGAACAGATAAGCAGTGAATTTTTCGAAATCTTCCTCCAGCAAATCAGTTCAAAAGACGTGACTTTTACCGATAAAGAAAATAATACATGGCTGCATATTCTGGTTGATTTTTCTCGTAAAGCCTGCTGGTTAACCACCAAAGACAATTTCACTGCGCTGATTGTTCAATTGATTAAATTAGGTATTGATCCTGAATCTGAAAATCTTCAAAAACAAAAGGCTTGTGAACTGGCTAAAGATGTTCCCTTTTTCCTAGAAGCGGTTAAACTAGGCAAGCAAGCGTTACAAACACCCTTATCCGATGATCAAGTCTTTGCCCTATTTGGAATGGACTGTTCTAAAGCAGATATGATCAAAGATGGATATTCCCCACTGATGTGGTTGTTAAACCAATCGGTCTTTAAACAAGAAATTTATCGTAGGTCGTTTAGAGCTCTTTGTAGAGGCACAAATACACATTATACCGATTTGGTATCCTATCTTTTCGATCAGCTCACAACTGAAGAGTTGTCCTGGCAAGACAAAAAAGGTAGAACGCTGCTTCAGGTTCTTTTAGAACATATGATTCAGGCAGAGTCTGAAAAAATTCTATTGCCTGGATGGGAGCAGATGTTCCTTAAGCTACTGAATCAAAAACATTTTACGCTCATCAAAAATGATAAAAGTACTCTGTTGCATTGGCTGCTCGAGCAAAGTCTGAATGATGTGCCGTCCTGGTATATAGACCGATTAGTTGAGCAAGCCCATCATCAGGAACTGATAAACTTTCAAGATATGAAAGGTAACACACCCTTGTACCTTGCCTTGAAGTTTAAAAAATTCACGTTAGTTCAGACACTGATGGCCAAAGGTTCCAATCCCACTTTAGCCAATAAAAAAGGAGAAACGGCTCTTTCTTTAGCTATCAAAAAATGTAATGATCTCGACACATTTGCTGCTTTATTTTCAGAATCTACAATTTACGCCTTAGATAGTGATGAAAATACGTGGTTGCACCACGCCGCTTACCAGGATAATTCTATCGCTATCGCATTCCTCCAAGGAAAAATTCCTGTTCTTGCAAAAAATAAATTTGGAAAGACTCCCCTTCAGGTTGCTCAAAAACAGAAAGCCTCCAGCGCCATTAATGAAAATGGTATGCATGAAGATCTCCTTACCCAATTTCATAAAGCTTGCAAAGTGGAAAATGGATGGTTCTCTGCTTCAGATAGAGTCACTGATGAGCCCAATCCATCTTTTAAGTTATATCGATTAATTAAAGAGTATATTAAAAGCTTTGGTTCTACTAGAGGAAAAGAAGAGATAGAAACTTTACTGAGGAAGAATACTTCCATAAAACATCAAGACACTACACTGTTGCATTGGTTTTTGAAAAAAGATAATGGATACATTATTTCACAAGCACACGGTCTCGAGCTAGTTTCACTCCTTATAGAAGCCGCGAGTCAGCAACAATGTCTTAATCTTCCTGATAGTGAAGGGGTTACGCCTTTGATGTTTTGCTTACAAAAGACTTATTTAGATGACAGATATAAGCCAGTTATTTTGAAAATGTTAGAAAAGAATGTTTCAGTCTCACTTGCCATTCAAAATGGTTCGATCGTTTCTTTTTTTAAAAATCACAAGGACATTGAATTTTTCGCAAAGATAGTGGAGAAAGCCAAGGTAGAAGGATGTTTAAATACACAAGATGCCGTGGGGAATACGCTACTGCATCATTTTTTTGATCAAAAAGAGGGGCTCATTTTATTGAAGGCCGGTGCTTCTTTAGGGATAGTGAATCAAAACCAAGAAACCCCACTTCACCTAACTGCCAACCTTCTCAGTCATAAAATAGAGATCTTTTCACTTCTGGCAACATACGCTACGGATAAAGATTTAGGGATCTTGAATAAAGACAAAAAAACTGCGATCTACATGCTTTTAGGACGCTGTTTTAGGAACGAAGTGGAGCAGATGCTTGATTTGCCAGTCATCTCAAACCATATTAATTTGCAGGATGCAGAGGGCTGTACATTAACTCATTGGGCAATTCAATCTGGCAATTACCTTCTTTTGGGACGCCTCTTATCTAAAGGGGGATCTTTATTCATTCAAGATCATAAAGGTGTGGCACCCTTACAACTGCTGCATCATAATCTGAAAGATTGGATCCATTTTGAGCACCTAATTGTTGAGCCCGAGCATCTTGATTGGCAGGGAAACAATAAAGAAACCTTTTTGCATCTGGCAATTAGGCGCAATTACCGCAATATTATTCTCAGTTTAATACGTAAAAAAGCTGACATTTCAATTCGGGATGCAAATGGAATGACGGCACAGATGCTGCTTGAAAGTAGCACAAACCCAACATTGCAATCACTTCCTACAGCGTATAAAGATCCAAAATATCAATTTTAACCCACTATAGCACCATCTTCGAGATGGTCAATTTTGTCAGCAAAAGAAAGAATACGTGGGTCATGGGTCACGACAATTAAGGTTACATTCATTTTATCAACCATTTCTCGGAGAAGCTCCATAATTTTATTCCCCGTTTCGTGATCTAAAAAACTTGTTGGTTCATCACATACGACAATGGGTGGCCGGTGGATTAAGGCTCGGGCAATGGCTATTCGCTGCTGCTGCCCTCCTGAAAGCTGTGTAGGTGGGATCCCTATTTTATCTCCTAAGTCTAGATCTTGCAAAAGCTGCTTTGACTTTTCTAAGGCTTCGTTTCTAGGTACACCATTTAAGACCAGAGGAATTGAGACGTTCTCTTCATTTGTTAACATGGGAATAAGATTAAAACTTTGAAATACGAAGCCAATATTTTTTGCACGAAAGTGTGTTTTTTCCAAATCGGTCAAATGATTGAGATCTGTTTGATTGATCAAACATTCGCCAGAATCTTGCGTTAAAATGCCTGCAATCACCGAAATGAGAGTCGTTTTTCCAGAACCTGAAGGACCCATCAGTAATCGCAGTTCCCCTTTGTGAATCACAAGATCGACACCACGAAGAGCTTCGACACGTGCGGCTCCTTTCCCATAGTTTTTCTTTATGTTTTTACAAATAATTATAGGTTCCATGAGGTCTAATAATTAACTCTTAAATACAATGGCTGGATCTATTTTAATAATTCTGCGCATACTAAAGAAAGCTGAAAAGAGGCTAATTAGTAAAATGGAGCTCCCACTTGCGAGATATAAATAGAATGGGAGACTGAAAGAGAGCTCTGTTCTGCCAGCAAGAAAATAAAAAAGGGAAGCGGCACCTATTCCAATTCCCCATCCGATTCCACTCACGATAAGGGCTTGTAATAACACCATTTTTATCAATATTTTGTTGTCAGCACCCATCGCTTTAAATACTCCAAAAAGGGGAAGGTGATCGATTGTAAAATTATAAAGTGCTTGCCCTGCAATGGCAGTGCCAATGATAAATCCCATAATAATGGCAACGCCAAAATTCACAACGATGCCGGTATATTTTGTATAATATTTTAATGTCAAAATCTTAAAGTCCCGTTTTGTATAAGCAGCAAGGCCAGTCGCAGCTTTAATGTTTTTAGCTACCTCTTTTGAACTAAATCCTTCTTTCGCTTGTGCTACGATAAAAGAAAGCAGTTTCCGCTGCGCAGGAACAAAATAAGTGGCTCGATTGTATGTGGTGTAGATGACTGGCTGGGATTGAAAAGTTCTTGATACTTCGCATATCCCGGCAACATAGGCGCGGTGATCGTTGAGCTCCATGGTATCGCCGACACGTAAAGGAATACGCTTCCCATCTTTGGAATCTGCAGGGGAGGCCAGTTTCGTTGTGGCCCCTACTTGATCAACAATGACGGCATCTGCCATGCGCAAATCTAAAATATTGCCTTCCAACATTTTGGGAGGCTCTCCTATCAGGGTGGCATCGTCGATTCCGATAAAAATGCACGTTTGAAAAGTGCCATTGCGCAAACGTGATTGAATGGTCCCTTTATAAATAGGGACAGCCCAATCTACCCCATCAACGCTGCGCACACGGTAAAGGTCTGTATCTTTTAAAGGCTTAATATCGTCGATATACTGAACAGTGGGGTCTGTCACCCAAATATTTGGCTGGGAAGTGTCCGTTATAAAACCAAATGTACGTTGCATAATCCCTACCATAATGGCAGCTTGTTGGGTGATGATGAAAGAAGCAAAGCTCAATCCGATCACGATACTGATATATTTTGCTCGATCACCGACTAACATTTTTATGGCATATAAGAGCATTCCCACCCTCCACCTAAGGCTTTATAAAGGGCAATGAGATTGATGGTTAAAGCTTGCTGACTTGATGTAAAATCGATTAAAGAATTCAGCCAAATTTCTTCAGCCGCTAAAACTTGGCTCAGGTTATTCAACCCAGCCTGGTAGAGATCTGATATTAAATCAAGCGATCTTCGGTTAGCTTCTACTGCTAAATTGAGAGATTGTAGCCTTATTTCCTCATTGAAGTAGGCGACAAGATCACTTTCTACTTCTTGGAGAGCGCTTATCACAGTTTTTTCATAATTGAGCAGAGATTGATGTTCTATAGAAACTTGCTCATCAACGAGCGCGCGCCTTTTGCCAAAGTCAAAAAAAGGCCAGCTGGATAGCAAACCAATACCCCAAATACGGCTTGGGGCGGTAAACCACTTTGTAAAAAAGTTACTCGCAAAGCCTATATTAGCACCTTGAAGAGGATTGGCACTAAAAGAAGCGCTGGATCCTGTCAAAGAAAGTTGTGGAAAAAGATTAGCCACTGCTACACCGATCTGTTCCGTTGCAGCAGCCAGGTTTCTTTCTGCACTTCGAATATCTGGACGACGTCGTAGCAGATCGGAGGGAAGACCAACAGGTACCTTTCCGCATCCATTTGGAATGGGTTCTAAGCTAGAAAATTGTTCCAAAAAAGTTTCCGGAGGACGACCGACAAGAACAGCCAGTGAATAAATCGCTTGTTTCAGTTGTATATCAAAGACTAAAAGCGCAGCGCGGTCGTCTTCGAGAGTTGCAATATCTGTCTCTATTTCTTGTTCGTTTGTTAAGCCCGCTTCAAAGAGGTCGTTTCCTAATTTTAAAGTCGCTTCATCAAGTTTGACCTTTTGAGTGGCAATTTCTTGCAGTTGTTGCAATGCGCGAATATTCGTGTAGGTCATGGCTATTTCGCTAAGAATTAAAACCCTCACAGTTCTAGCATCTTCAATACTCGCTTCCCAGCTATTATATGCAGAGCGTGCAGCGCGTCGCAAGCCGCCAAAAATGTCGATCTGCCAAATTGCATCAATACCTGCCTGATAAAAACTTTGAATGGGAGGGAAATCAAAAGCTGACGTACTTGTCAACGTCTGACTAGTCCTTGAACGGGTGACTTGGACATCCGCATCGAGCTCTGGAAAGATTTGCGCCACTTGCACTCTATAGTTAGCTCTGGCCTGGCAAATCTTTTCAATAGCAATGCGTAAATCAAAGTTTCTTAACAAACTTTCTGCTAATAAGTCATTCAAAAGAGGATCATTAAAAACTGTCCACCAATGCGCCAAATTTTCATCGATACAGCATTGATCCATGCTGCGATTTTCACTAAAAGTATCTGGTAAAAGCTCAACAGGAGGTTTGTAATTGGGACCTACCAGACACCCTGATAGGAGAAAAAGGAGACTAAGCAGAAATCTGATTTTCATGACGCACAAAATTTTCGATCGGTTCTGACTCAATAAAAATGTCTAAAATCTGCCCAGCAAATATGGGTAAAGTTCCTTTTTCGAAATCATAGAGAACTTGTAAAACACGTGTATCAACTCTTTCTACTGTCTCTCCTGTAAATGAGCTTTTTGGAATGATGTAGGGTTCCAATCGTAAAAATTTGAGAGGGAAGTTAATAGTGCTATTACCTCTCACAAAGGCTGTTGCCCTGGCACCTTCTCGATAACGCCAAGCATCATCTTCATCAATATCAATCCGCACTTGCAAGGGATTCACCGTCCCCATCAAAATCAGTGTCCCATTTGCTGCTGTCAGCCATGTTGATTGGGCAGAAATAAATGGCACGACAGGAGCGATTTCCCCTATATGGGCATTGACTTGTAGAATTTGCCCATCCACAGGAGCTCTGATCATCGCGCGTTGGATATTCGTTTCAGCTTCATCCAAAGAAGCTTTTGCGACGTTGACGTTTTCTTTTGCCTCAAGATAACTATAATACGCCGTATAGTAGTCTTTTTCACTCACTGCATTTTTATCTAAGAGCCTTTCATAGAAAGAAAACTGTTTTTCAGCATTCTCTAAGGACACTATGGCCGCATCGTATGATGCTTTGGCCGATGCAGCAGCCGCTTCAAAGCTGCGCAAATCGAGCTGCAAAATACAATCTCCTTTTTTGACACAATCTCCTTCTACGACAAAGATTTTTTCAATCACTTCATTAAAAGGTGTCCCAATAGAAATATTTTGCGAAGAAGCTTCAATAATTCCCGATGCAGCAATTGCGTAAGGAAAGGGGGATCTCGGCGGAGGAAAAAGAATGGGGGGAGAGGGAGTTGTTCTTTGGCTTAAGTAGACAATATACAACCCAAGCAGTCCTCCTAACAAGGCAATTAAAGGTAAAAAGTATTTTCTTAGCATATAGTCTGTGGTAAAGAAATTGTTTCTATATTGCAAAGTTATTTTTGAAGATCCCAGTTGCGGCAGAGGGCTAATTAAAAGTTGGGAATTTTCTTTTGGAGTGCTTCTTCTAGGTTTTCAGGGTGGACAAAATGGATGGTGTGGATGCCAAGCTCAGCCGCAGCCTCTACATTGTGGAGTTGATCGTCGATAAAAAGAACCTCTGAAGGTTGGAGGTTTAGGCTTTGTAAGAGGATTTGAAAGGCTCTGGGGTCGGGTTTTCTCACTCCGATTTCGTATGAGAGAAGGACCGGATAAAAAAAATCGTAATACCCTACATTCCGGATAATGGTGGCATGCAAAGGAGTGGTATTGGAGAGTAGGGGAGTGGAAAGGCCTAACTGCTGAAGTTTTTGAATCATACAAAGTGTTTCCGCAATGGGATGCAAAGATTCTACTTGAGCTGCTAGTAAACGGGCATGCCAATCACAGGGTAAATGCACAGCATGAGATGCTGCACAAGCTTGCCAAAAAAGGGTTTCATCCTGCCCTTCGTCCATAGCATCACCCCAGCGAGTGAGTAGCTCCATCGCTTCTTTGTTTGTCAGTTGAAAAGAACGGCTAATCAATTGGATCAGTTCTGTTCGATCTGCTGTGGCTACCACACCTCCAAAATCAAAAGCAACCGCTTTGATTGAACAGAGCACTTCACTTGTGTTTAGAAAGAAAATGAGAAGAAACAGAAGGATTTTATTCACGGTCTTCAGCCCGGTGGTTCATTTGGCTATAGCGCAGTTGACCTGACCATCCCAGTTTGGTCCGTAATGTAGAAAAATAATCAGTCCTTTTGAGATTGATCATTTTGGTGGTCCTCTCAGATTTGGAAATCGTAATGGTTTGTGTGCTCGCTAAAGAGTGATGAGAAAATCCATCACAGCTGATTTCAATCGGATCATAAGTGCTAAGATATTGCACCGCAATCTCTTGTTTGGGCATTAAGACTATGGGTCGATTGGAAATTGTATGGGGGCTAATAGGGGTGATGACAAAAGCATTGAGGTCTGGTGTCAAAATCGGACCACCCGCCGCTAAAGAATAGGCTGTTGACCCAGAAGGGGTCGCTACGATGATTCCATCTGCTGAAAAAGTGTTCAGATAATTTCCATCTACAGAAATACTCAGGTCAATCAGGCTTGGATTTTGCGACCTGTGGATCACAATATCGTTCAAAGCAAAGCAACGGTTCCCTTCGCTTGTCACGCCCTCCATCATGATTCTTTTTTCAATCTGGAAAGCCCCTTGGATTAAATCTTCAAGGCTGGGGTAAAGGTCGGGGAGGGGAATATCGGCCATGAACCCTAGATGACCTAAATTAATTCCTAAGATAGGCGCTTCTAAATGGGAAAAATGGTGAACGACACGCAAAATGGTGCCATCGCCACCGATTGAAATGAGACAATAGATTGAGCTGGGATCAACCGATGAAAGCGCTGGAACATCAAGTGCTTTCGATTCTTCATCCCGTGCAACGACAGTCACACGACGAGCTTGGAGGAAATCGGAAATTTGCTTTGCAATTGAAAACGATTCCCGCTTCTTCATGTTCGCGAACAGGGCAATGATCATAACAACTAAGGATTGAGCATTTCGACTACATTTGCATTGAACGAGAAGTGTGCTAATATCCGCAAGAGCATTTTTTCGGGGGTGAGTCCTAATTCGTGCAATAAATCTGAGTAACTACCATGTTCGACAAAAGCTTCTGGGATACCAAAGTTGAGGGATTGAACATGTCCAAAGTCGTGCGAGAGTAAAAAGTCATTGATTTCAGAAGCTAAACCCCCTTTCAAAGAATGCTCTTCAATCGTGACGACTCGGTTATGGGTCAAAAAGAGTTTTCCAAAAAGATCTGAGTCAAGAGGTTTGACAAAGATAGGATCCACGATCATTGCTGAGATCCCATTCTCAGCAAGTTTTTCTCTTAATTTAAAGGCCTCTAAGAACTGAGCTCCCAGGGCGATAATCAAAAGGTCTGTCCCTTCTGCTAAAATTTCCCCTTTTCCTAAAGGGCGCTCTTTGAGGGGAAGCACCCCTTCTTCAGTCGCAATATTAGGGTAGCGGATGGCAACTGGCCTTTTCCAAGCAAAGCTTGAGGATAGAAGCTCTTTTAGAAGCTGTCCGTTACGGGGTTGGCAGATCACCATGTTCGGCATAGTTTTTAAAAACCCCATTTCATAAATCCCATGGTGGGTTGCGCCATCACCTGTGGCAAGCCCTGCCCGATCAACAGCAAAAACAACAGGGATCTCTTGTAGGCACACGTCTTGAAAAAGATTGTCGAGAGCTCGTTGAAAAAATGTCGCATAAATCGAACAGACAACATTCAGCTTGCCTGATTTCGCAAGCCCTCCCGCAAACGTGACAGCATGTCCTTCTGCAATGCCTACGTCAAAAAACCGCTCTTTAAACCGCTCTTTAAAGGGATCGAGGCAAGAGCCTAGGCTCATGGCAGGTGTAATCAGGGCAAGATTGGGGTTGTTTTCCCCAAGAGCCAAAATGTGCTTGCCAAAGATTTTTGGAAAAGTAGGTTTTTCAGAAGAAGAAGGATGAAATTCGCAAGTTTTAGGATCAAAAGGTTTCACACCGTGAAATTTGATAGGATCTTTTTCTGCTTGTTTCATGCCCTGCCCTTTTTTAGTGAACAGATGCACAATCACTGGCATGGGAAGATCTTTGATGGCTTCCAAAACTTCAATCATCTTTTTAATGTCATGCCCATCGATAGGGCCAATATAGGAGAGTCCAAATTGCTCAAAGAAGGTAGCTGAACTGACAAGATTTTTTACTGATTCAGCTAAACGGTGCCCTTGAGACGCTAATGTTGAGCCATATTTAGGAATTTTTGAGACAAATGTTTCTAAATCGTGGGTAAGTTTACTCGTTGTGGGGTTGTTGAGAAGTCTGCTTAGAATGTTTTTGATCCCCCCCACATTATGAGAGATCGACATTTCATTGTCATTCAAGATAACAATAAAACGGGAGAGGTCTTTGTTGATGTTATTAAGAGCTTCTAGGGAAAGCCCACAGGTCAGTGTGGCATCACCGATGATGGGGATGACATGATTCTGCCCTTTTAAGATGTCCCGCTCTTTGGCAAGTCCAAGGGCCAATGAAAGGGCAGTGCCTGCATGGCCAGCAAAAAAGTGGTCATATTCCGATTCTTTTGGGTGAGCAAACCCACTCAGACCTTTAGAGCAGCGGATCCGGTCAAACCCTGCGTGATTTCTTCCTGTCAAAAGTTTATGTGTATAAGTCTGATGGCTGACATCGAAAATCAATTTGTCGAATGGAGCATTAAAAACATGATGTACGGCTAAAGTTAATTCTACACTGCCAAGATTGGAAGCGAGATGTCCGCCAGTGACAGAGAGCACTTCGATGATCCGATCGCGCACTTCAGAGGCAAGAGTATCAAGGGATGAAGCATGGATTTTTTTAAGATCAGCAGGAGAGCTGATCTGTTTTAAAAAAGTCAATTCAAAGCCTCAACGAATGATTCTGAAATAGGTAGGCCGTTTGTATCGATTTGAAGCTCCCCATCTCTTTTCTTGATGAGCTTCTCGATTTTAGCTTCGGCGCGATTGAGTTTTTGTGTGCATCCGGCGATGAGTTGATCGGCTTCTTCATACAATTTAAGCGATTCATCCAAAGAGACGGTGCCCGAATTCATTTTTTCTAAGATCTCTTCGAGCCGCGAAAATGAACGTTCAAAATTAAATTCTTGTTCCATGAATCTATCCACAAATTAGAAATGGCTGATTTTTTAGTTTTTTTTTCATAGTTTTTTGCATAGCTTCGAAGGGCATACTTAAATAAGTAGACCGAGAAGTTATGCAAAAAAATGTGGAAAAAAAGCAAAAAAGCTGACTTTTAAAACTTGGGGATAGATTCATTAGATACCTCCACGTGCACTGACCCATCTGAAAGTTGCGCACGCAATTTTTGCCCAGAGTATAACTCTCGAGCTGATACTATAACGGAACCTTCATTTTCGGCAAAGAGGATGGAGTATCCTCTTTTTAAAACATTTTTAGGATCAACTGCGTTTAACCTTTGTGTCACTTCTTTGAGCTTTTGTATTTTCATTTTGAGCAGATAAAAAGCCAAATCGTTGCCCCGTTTTTCAATTTGGGCAAGGCGGGTGCGGCATAGAGCAATTTGAGTAGTAGGCTTTAAGGCAATCTTCTGCTTCATTCTCCCTTCCAATAAAAAGCGGCGCATTTGCAATCCATTTTTCAATTTTTCATCGATTTTTGTTTTGATTTCATCGATTTTTTGCAAGGGGAGGGCAAGCATGGCATAAGGAGATGAAAAACTAGGATGGCGTGCTAAACCATTCAATTGAGTCCTAACCTGTTTGAGATGGTGGGAAAGGGCATAATCTAGATTTTTTTTGGCCCGATTCAAAAACGAGAGATGTTGTGCGGTTTCGGAAGAGATGATTTCTGCTGCAGCTGAGGGGGTGGGAGCTCGCACATCTGCCACAAAGTCAGCGATCGTGACATCCGTTTCATGTCCAACTGCAGATACAATGGGGATAGAGCTTTCAAAAATGGCTTTTGCAACGACCTCTTCATTAAAAGCCCATAGATCCTCTAAGCTGCCTCCTCCCCTTCCTACAATGAGCACATCGGCAAGTTGGTATCGATTGAAGTCAGCAATGGCTTTTGCAATCTCAACAGGAGCTTCCGCGCCTTGGACACGTACAGGGTATAAAATCAGATGAAAACCAGGGCAACGGCGGGAGAGGACAGTGATGATATCACGGATGACAGCCCCAGTTGGGCTTGTGATGACCCCAATTTTCTGTGGAAAAGAGGGCAAAGGCTTTTTACAAGCTTGATCAAACCAGCCCTTTTCACGAAGTTTTTTTTTGAGAGCTTCGAGTTTAAGCAATAACTCGCCGAGTCCTAAGTAATCAAGAGAGCGGATGATCAGTTGATACTTTCCATGGGGAGGATAGACGGACAGTCCTGCTGTCACAACTACTTGATCACCTTCCTTAGGAGGCCTTTTCAAAGTTTGGCATTGTGGACGGAACATGACTGCTCCTATTTTGGCCTCAGCATCTTTCAGATCAAAATAAAGATGGCCGCTGGAGTGCATTTTGGCATTGCTAATTTCTCCTTGAATTGTCAGGTGGGCAAAGCGGGGCTCAAGTTGATTTTTGATTGCTAAAGTGAGGTTGCTGACTGTGATAGGGGTTGACGTTTCGCTCATGGGTGTGGTATGACTATTCATTATTTTTTCAGAGGAAAGCATGTCTCATAAATCTTCTCGCCGCGTTATCATTGCCGGAAACTGGAAAATGTACAAGACTATCGAAGAAGCTATCCATTTTGTAGAAACTTTAGCACCCAAAGTCTTGAAGAGTCAAGCGGCTGTTTACCTTGCAGTGCCCTTTACTGCTATCCATGATACCGCTAAGAAAGCGAAGGAGCTGCAAGCCCGTTTGAAAATTGGCGCCCAAAACATGAACGATGCCACTGAGGGAGCTTTTACAGGTGAAATTGCAGCCAGCATGCTTAGCGATGCGGGTGCAGAATTTGTTATTCTTGGCCATTCCGAAAGGCGCCAACTTTTTGAAGAAAATGATGCCTTTATCAATAAAAAAGTCAAAAGAGCCTTTTCTGAAAAACTACAGCCCATTCTCTGTGTCGGAGAAACACTACAAGAGCGGCAAGAAGGACGTTTTGAAGAAGTGATCAAAACGCAAATTTTGAACAGCTTAAAAGGTGTTAGAGCTAAGGAATTAGGCACTTTAGTACTGGCCTATGAGCCTGTTTGGGCAATTGGGACGGGAAAGGTAGCAAGCCCTGAAGATGCCAATGAAGCTCACCAATTTTGCCGCAATGTGATTGCCGAGAAATGGGGGGAAAAAACTGCCTTTGGATTAAGAATTTTATATGGCGGCTCAGTAAAACCTGAAAATGCCCACGATTTGTTGGCTCAAGAAAATATTGATGGCCTTTTAGTGGGAGGCGCATCACTTTCTGTAGAAACATTTAGTCTAATTATCAACTCCTACCAAGGATTGCCTGTATGACCATTCTTTATTATCTTTTTCTTTTTCTTTTTTTGCTGGTGTCTGTGATTTTATGTTTTGTGATCCTCATTCAGGAAAGCAAAAGCTCAGGCCTTGGCGCCTCTTTTGGGGGGGATGCTGGCGATTCCCTATTTGGGACTTCAACCCCTGAGATTTTAAAAAAAATCACGGCATGGCTTTCTGTGATCTTTTTAGCAGGGTGCATCCTACTCTCTTCATGGACAGGGGTCATGGGACGTTCTAAAACTCCAGCACGGCCTAATGTGGAGACCATTGAGCCATGAAGCTAAAGCTCTGTTATTATGGGGATCCTATCTTACGCAAAGTTGCAAAGCCCGTTGAAAAGATTACCGATGAGATCAGAGAGCTCTGTCACAATATGGTGGAAACCATGAAAGGCTGTGATGGGATTGGTCTTGCGGCTCCCCAAGTAGGGTATTTACTCAGAATTTTTGTTTCAAATCTCGCATCTGAAGACGAAAAAGGGGAATTACATTTGGGAGAGCCGAAAATCTACATCAACCCCATTCTCACAGCACCTAGTGAAGCTCTGGTTGAGCGAAACGAAGGATGTCTTTCCATCCCAAAGCTTTACCTTCCCATCGTCCGTCCCCTTTCTATTCATCTTGAAGCGACAGATTTAGAGGGTAACACTTTTCATGAAGAGTGTTATGGATACCCAGCTCGAAATAGGATGCATGAAAACGATCATCTAAACGGCGTTCTGTTTATCGATCGCATTAAAGGAAAAAGGCGCACAGAAATTGAGCCAGAATTGCGCCGCATTAAACAATACTACAGCAAAAATGTATAATCTAATTATTTTACTTCTTTTGGTTTCTGCTCCACTATCAGCTAAATCTTATCTTTCTGAATACCGTGGAAATGGTCTAGTGATCATCTTCCAAGGTGACATTAAAGAAGGGGGATGAAGATGAGGTGCGCTCGCTTCAAACCCAATACCTTGAATCGTTAGCTAACCCCAATAGGCCAAACCGCCCTCATAACATTGAAGTCTCACTTAACCGCTACGGTGTTAAGATTACAAAAATGAAAGACAATCCCTACATTGACTCCGAAAACGCCCAACCCTACTTCGCGCCAAAACCTGGACGAGAAAATTAGTCTTTCTTAAAAGATTTTTTTGCTTTTTTGTGCTATCATAAAGATAGGAGGAAACCGTGGAAAAGTGAGGTTTTTATGGAAAATTCTTTTGCTAAAATTATTAGTAAAATTTGGGAAGATCCCAAATTTAAAGAAGAGTTTATGAAAGACCCCCGCTTCTATTTGCAGAACGAAGGTATTGAAATCCCTGAAAATGTAAAGGTTGTGGTCCATGAAAATACTGATGAAGAAATCCACATCACTATACCTCAAAAACCGACAGGTGAGTTGACTGAAAATGAATTGAAAGCTATTTCTGGTGGTGTTTTTTTCGTTATACCTGCGGCGATAGTTATGAGGGAATATGTGCACGATAGTACGGGATCGCCTTCGACAAACATTGGAAAGCAGATCTCCTAGGTAAAAGTTGAACATTGATCAGAAGATCTTGGAAACGTAAAGCGGGGAGGTGTTGCTTGAGCTCATTCTCAAGCACACCTAAGCGCATCAGGTTGCTTTTGTTGATTCTCCTTAGATCTTAAGCCATATCATTGTTAAGATTACAAAAATGCCCCCCTAACCTCTATGCTGATTTTAATACCATCCAACCCTTTTTTGTTCGTATCCCTGGAAGAGAAAAATTACCTTTTTTAAAAGATTTTTTTGCTTTTTTGTGCTAACATAAAGATAGGAGCAAACAAAGAAAGAGGTTTTTATGGAAAATTCTTTTTCTAAAATTATTAGTAAAATTTGGGAAGATCCCAAATTCAAAGAAGAGTTTATGAAAAACCCGCGCTTTTTTTTGCAAAATGAAGGTATTGAGATACCTGAAAATGTAAATGTTATTGTTCATGAAAATACCGAGAATGAAATTCATCTTATTATACCACAAGAGCCGATAGTTGAATTAACTGATAATGAATTGAAAGCTATGGCTGGTGGTACGGGAATCAATATCACTAGGGATGAAGTAATCACTAAGGACGAAATAAAAAACTTGTATGATAGGCTATATGGTAAAAAGTAGACGACTAGAATGGCGACATGCACGTTGACCAGAAGATTTTTGAGAGGCTGAATGAGATTGGGATAGCTCTTTCAAAAGAGCAAAGGCGGGAGGTATTGCTTGAGCTCATCCTCAAGCATGCCAAAGAACTCACAGGTGCAGATGGGGGGACTCTTTACAGTGTGACACATGATCAGAGGCTTCATTTTGAGATTTCGATCTCAACATCATTGGGTCTTCATTTTGGTGGGACCTCATCTGCTACCGTTCCTTACAAAGATTTACCCCTTTTTCTGGAAGATGGATCATTTAATGATACTTTGATTGTAGCGTATGCGGTGAACCATAAAAAAACGGTCCATGTGAAAGATGCCTACGAAGCGCATGGATTTGATTTTTCAGGAACCCGCGCTTTTGACAGTAAAACAGGCTACCGTACGCGTGCTGTCCTCACTATCCCTATCAAAAACCATGAAAATGATGTGATCTGTTGTCTTCAGCTCATCAATCCTCCAGGTGAGCAAGATTTTGATGCTGCCGATATTCAATTGGCTGAATCGTTAGCCTCTCAAGCGGGCGTGGCTTTAACAAACCATCTCCTCATTGACAGCTTACGTAAATTATTTGAATCATTGATCCGCGTGATTGCAGAAGCGGTGGACGAGAAATCCCCTTCAACAGGGAATCATAGTAAACGGGTGCCCATTCTTGCAGTTCTATTAGCTGATGCGATCAACGACACAACAGAGGGTCCTTTACAAGGTATTCATTTTACCCCTGCTGAAATCTATGAAATCAAAATCTCTTCCTTTTTGCACGATTGTGGAAAGATCACAACGCCTGTCCATATCATCGAAAAACAATCAAAACTTCAGACCATTTTTGATCGCATTGAGCTGGTGCATATGCGCTACAACACTTTGATTCAAAAAATAGGCAAAGAGATGTTAGCACGCAAATTGCAGTGGTTTGAATTGCATCACCCCCAAGAATTTACAGCTGCCCAAAAAGATTTTGCGCTAATCGATGCTCAGTATCATGATCAGGTACGGCAGCTCGAAGATGAAAAACTTTGGTTACAGAATCTCAATCTCACTTCAGGAAAGGCAACGGAAGAAACCATTCAGAGATTAGGAAAGATCGCGCATACGGATTCTGGAAGCGGTCAACCTCTTTTAACCCCTAATGAACTAGAGAATCTCAGTATCCCGCATGGCAATTTGACAGAATCTGAAAAGGAGATCATCCGTCATCATGTTGTCATGACCTACAGGATGCTTTCACAACTCGATTTCCCAAAAGAGTTGCGCCAAGTGCCAGAGATTGCTTCTTCACATCACGAAAGGGCTGATGGAAAAGGGTACCCCAGAGGGTTGAAAAAAGATGAGATCTCTTTACAAGCACGCATCTTAATTGTCGCGGACACTTTTGAAGCTCTTTCTGCACCAGATCGCCCCTATAAGCCAGCCTTACCACTCTCTGAGGTTTTTCAAATCATGGAGGGAATGGTGGCGGATGGGCATCTTGATCAAGATGTCTATGACGTCTTTATTAAGAAAAAAGCTTATTTACCTTATGCTCGTCAATTTCTCATGCCTGAACAAATAGACATATGAATCAATGTGCACTTTGTGCAAGCGAGCTTTCCCAAAATCCTTATAAGGATGGGGAGAATGCTTTTTGCTGTAATGGCTGTTTGACAGTTTTTCGTATTGTGGGTTCAATCCATAATTTTCGGGAGCATCCTTTATTTCAAGAAGCTCTTCAAGCGGGGATTATTGCTAATCCCCAGCTAGTTGAAAAGATCGATTCACAGCCATCTGAGAAGGTGAAATGCCATCTCCATGTTGAAGGAATGTGGTGCCCTTCATGCGCGGAAGCAATCCGTCTTATCTTAATGCGTAAAGATGGCATGATAAGTTGTTTGGTCGATTATGCCACCGATCTTGCAGCCATCATTTTCGATCCGAAAGCTATCTCTAAAGCACAAATTATCGCTAGTATTAATAAAATGGGCTACTCTGCCTCCGAATTTTTTGCCGCCGAAAAAAGTCGCGTCTCTCGCTCTCTATGGCTTCGTTTTTCTGTGGCAGTTTTTTGTGCGATGAACATCATGATGTTTTCCTATCCGCTGTATATTGCTCATTTTGGAATTGCTACAGATGGATTTGAGCTCGCACTGGGTTGGTTTTCATTTGTGCTATCGCTTCCTTTGATCAGTTATACCGCATGGCCCATGTGGAAGAGATGGAATGTTTCTTTAAGGAGCGGTTCATTTGGGATGGAAACGCTCGTTTTAATCGGTATATTGACGGCTTGGGTTGTTTCCACTTACCACTTATGGCTCCACAAAACGAGTGGACTCTATTTTGATTCGATGGCGATGTTAGTGACCTTCGTACTGCTTGGGAAAATTTTGGAAAAAAAAGCAAAATTTTCTGCGAAAGAAACCCTTTTGCGTTTAACGCGCTGTATTCCCAAAAAAGGATGCAAACGGTTAACGAATGGGGAATATAGCTATGTCCCCCTCAAAGAGATCATCCCTGGAGATATTATCATGGCGCGTCTGGGTGAAAAAATTGTTTTAGATGGAATGGTTTGCTCTGGAGAGGCGCTTGTAGATGAAGCAGTGATGACAGGGGAAGCACGACTTGTGCGTAAGTTTTGTGGCAGCACGGTTATAGGAGGCAGTATCCTCAAACAAGGCAATCTCATCATTGAGGTGACAAAAGATCAACACAAATCGCTTTTAGGCCAAATCCTTACCCTCGTGGAAGAGGATTTTTCTTTAAAAACTACTCCTCAGTATATTGTCGATCAGATTGTGCGAATTTTTGTGCCCTTTGTCTTGTGCCTGTCACTATGGATGGGAATAAGCTACGGACCCTTGCGTGCCCTTGTCATTTTGATGATTGCATGTCCCTGTTCAATAGGGATTGCCATCCCTTTAGCACATTCTCGACTGCTCTATTTATTTGCCCAAAAAGGAGCCCTCGTGCGCAACCGCTCGAGGTTGTATCGCTTGGCTGCAAATCCTCTTTTTGTATTCGATAAAACAGGCACTTTAACAGAGGGGAAATTTCAAGTTTTGAATGGGATTGAGCAACTTTCGCAGGACCAGCAAGCGGTATTAAAAGGGCTTGCAACCCATTCCACCCATCCCATCTGCCTTGCGATTACAGAATTTATACACGCCGCTGCAGCTAACGTAGAAAATGTTTCTGAGATTTTAGGTAGAGGGATGGTTAGCAGCTACAAAGGGAAAACTTACCTTTTGGGGTCTGAAAAGCTGATGGCTGAAAAAGAAGTTATAGTCACATCTTCTCAATTAGAGGAGACGGTTGTCTATTTTGCATGTGACAAAACATGTCTTGCTACGCTCCATCTAGGAGATCGCCTACGGGAGAGATTACCTCGGGTGGATGGGGTTATCCTTTCTGGCGATACCCATTCTTTAGTTAGCCATGTTGCAAAAAAATGTCATTTTAAATGGGGTAAAGGGGGATTAGATCCCTTAGAAAAAAGGGAAGAAATTAAAACCCTTAAACAACAAGGACAAGTGGTTGTGATGGTAGGGGATGGGGTCAATGATGCCCCAGCTATGGCTGCGGCTGATCTCAGTATTTCGGTGGTATCAGCCACCGATTTAGCCGTAGAAGTTTCAGATATTTTGATGACAACAGAGCATCTCGATGCTCTACCCACTCTTTGCACTTTGACAGCTAAATGCCAAGCTATTATTTTTCAAAACCTCTTTTGGACCTTTTTTTATAATGGAATTGGAATCATCTTAGCCTGCATGGGTTTAATGAATCCTTTTTTTGCCGCCCTTGCCATGGCTTGCAGCAGTCTGTGCGTCACCCTTAACAGCCTCCGGTTAAGATGAAGTGCTTAAATTATTGACTTGTATCATAATAATTGCTAAATGTTATAAACACAAACCTTAAATTTTTAAATGGAATGAAACTACATGCCTGAAATCAGCAGATTCTTAGGGATAATTATATATTTGTATTATAATGATCACAATCCGCCACATTTCCATGTAGAATATGGAAAATATAAGGCTACCTTTTCAATCGATGAGTTAAGTCTGATAGAAGGTAAATTACCGCCGCGTGTGACTTCACTTGTTCTTGAGTGGGCTTTTTTACACCGAGAAGAATTAAAAGAAAACTGGAAGTTGGCTAAAGAAAAGGTACCCTTAAACAAAATAAAAGGACTGGCTTAATTATGCACTTTGTAAAAAAAATTAACTATATAGATGGCTATAAAATAAGCTTAACTTTCGATGACAAGAAAACAAAAATCGTGGATATCGAACCATATCTTGATAAAGGCATATTTTTACCTCTCAAAGATCTGAAATATTTCAAAATGGTTCGTTTGGCCGGTAATACAATCATGTGGCCTAATGAAGCAGACTTTTGTCCAGATGTATTATATAAAATTGGCAAAGAAGTAAAAGATCATCCTCAGCGTTCAGGAACAAAGTTGAAAATATCTAGAAGGCGTCGTAATAAATCACAATCGAAGGCTTAGATAACTGTATCACCTTTAACAGCTTTCGGTTAAGATGAAGTACTTAAGTTATCTTATATTTTTATTCACACCGCTTTTTGCACGCGAAGTGGCCATCACATTTGATGACCATCCCATACCCGCAACCTCTTTTCTTTCAATTGAGCAAAGAACAGAAAAATTAATGGAAGCCTGCTCAGCTCATCAAATCAAAGCGGTTTTTTATTGCATTGGAGCTTACTGTAAAAACCCTGCTGGTTTCTTATCTTTAATCTCCTTGAATGATGAAGGACATTTTCTTGCCAATCACTCAATGACGCACCGTCATTTAAGTCAAATATCTCTCACAGAGTTCGAAGCAGAGATCCTTGAAACGGATTATGTTTTATCCCCTTTTTCCCAGATGAGAAAATGGTATCGCTACCCTTATCTCGACTATGGCAACCGAGCTGAACTGGGAGGCTCGCAAGAAAAGGCAATTGCAGCTTATGAGCTTCTACACAATTTAGGCTATCTTGAAGGATATGTCACGATCAACACGTTTGACTGGCATATCAATGCACGGCTTCAAAAAGCGATTCAAGAAGAGAAAAAAATCAACTACGACACACTACGGACACTTTATCTCTATCTTTTAGAAGACTGGTGCTCCCACTACGATCAGCTTTTCCAAAAACTTGTTCCCACAAAAATCATCCACACCCTCCTTCTCCATGCCAATGATTTAAATGCCCTTTTTTTACACGACATCTTGAATAGGCTCTCCAATTTAGGCTGGACAATTGTTTCTCCTGAGCGCGCCATGCAATCCCTTTCTTGGCGACTCAACCTCTTCAAGAAACCTCTGCCTATCACCAAACCCTTTACTCTCGACCTCTCCATCATCGATTCCCTCCTCGACTATTTCCAAGTTTTCACCCACCCATCCTAAGGCCAAAAACGGAGTATACTCCATAAATGGCCGCCAAAAACGGAGTATACTCCATAAATGGCCGCAAATAGCTTGCTTTTTTGCCAAAAATGGAGTATATTCCAGAATTGGCAAGCATTCATGGAGTAGTTAATGTATCCCCGCCTGCGTCATTTTTCCCATATGCATAGTTTTTTTCTTTTTGGCCCTCGAGGGACAGGCAAAAGCACTTTGCTTAAAAAGCGGTTTGATCACCAACAATGTCTTTGGCTTGATTTACTTGATTCTTCTGTAGAAGATCGCTTTTCCCGCCAACCACATGAGCTTTACTCAATTGTTATGGCACTTCCAAAAGAAACAACATACGTTGTGATCGACGAAATCCAAAAAGTTCCAAAGCTGCTTGATGAAGTCCATAAACTCATTGAAGAAACCGATAAGTTATTTATTTTAACAGGGTCAAGTGCACGCAAATTAAAGCATGGTGGAGCTAACCTATTAGCTGGCAGGGCATTTGTTTACCATTTATTTGCATTGTCTTGCTTTGAGTTGGGTCAAGATTTTGATCTCGATAAAGCGCTTCACTGGGGCACACTACCCAAAATTTTTTCCCTTAAAGAAGAAACAGATATGAGTGCTTTTTTACGCTCTTATTCTGATACTTATCTAAAAGAGGAGATTTGGAATGAGCAAGTTGTCAGGAAATTACAACCCTTTCGGCGCTTCCTTGAAGTGGCTGCGCAATGCAATGGCAAAATGATTAACTATGCTAATATCGCACGAGACGTGGGTGTTGACAGCAAGACGATCAAAGAATACTTTTGTATCCTTGAAGACACAATGATCGGTTTCTTTTTAGAGCCATTCCATAATTCATTCCGTAAACGGCTAGTTGAAAAGCCAAAATTCTATTTTTTTGATACAGGCGTTGTGCGTAGCCTTTCAAGGAGGCTTTCAGTTCCTCTTCTGCCTAAAACGTTTGCATATGGAGAAGCCTTTGAGCACTTTATCATTTTGGAATTCATCCGTTTAGCAAGCTATTTTCAACCCGACTACCGTTTTTCTTTTATCCGCACAAAAGCAGATGTAGAGATTGATCTAGTCGTCGAAAGGCCTGGAAGACCTCTCTTATGCATAGAAATCAAAAGTTCA